>Ga0070658_10001092_pt1 | contig 23124 bp, 17 predicted proteins | sample KBSC13metaG_FD_64664 | JGI IMG/M metagenome (GOLD analysis project Ga0070658, IMG submission 64664) | Corn rhizosphere microbial communities from Kellogg Biological Station, Michigan, USA - KBS C1-3 metaG | ecosystem: Host-associated > Plants > Roots > Rhizosphere > Soil ...
AGGGCGTAATCATCTCGTTCGCCGGCAAGGGCGGCGCCATCTCGATGGGCCAGTTCTACCCCGTCATCGCGTTGGCGCACCGCAACGTGAACCCAACGGGTGGCTGGATCATCTTCGTGGTGTTCGTCGGTGGATACGGCGCCTACACGTTGTATCGCTCGATCAAGCGGCGATCACAAGCATTGTCTGCCGAGCCGCTGTCTTTGGTACTCGTGCGATTCGGCGTCCTCGCCGCGGTCGGCGCGTTCGTGGTGGTCTTCCTCAACCGCAACCGTCAGGTCAACAAGGGCGCCGCACCGGTGATCGGCATGCCGTGGGTCGTTCCGCTGATTTTGGTGCTGCTCGTCGCCATGACGTTGCTTCTCACCAAGACCGCGTTCGGACGTTACCTGTACGCCGTCGGTGGCAACGCCGAAGCAGCGCGACGCGCGGGCATCGACGTCAGCCGCATGCGGATCGCTGCATTCGCGGTCTCATCGACCCTGGCAGCGTTCGGTGGCCTGGCGCTCGCGTCGTACGGCGGTGGTGTCGCGCTCGACATCGGTGGCGGCAACACACTGCTGTACGCCGTGGGTGCCGCGGTGGTCGGTGGCACATCGCTGTTCGGTGGCCGTGGCCGTGTACGCGACGCACTGCTCGGCGGGATCGTGATCTCGCTGATTCCGAACGGACTCGGGCTCAAGGTCAACATCAACGCCGCCTACCTGTACATCATCACCGGGGCGTTCCTGTTGCTAGCAGCAGCAGCGGACGCGTTCGGCAGGCGCCGGCAGAGCGTGTAGTCGCAGGCGCGCGAAGAATCCAGCGAAGAACGCCATACGGTGCCGTCGTCGTCTGGCGCGACTCAGGATGAGATCCGCCGCCGAAATGTGAGCACGCTGCTCCGTCAGCTGCACGTGCATGGCGCGCAGTCGCGCGCGCAGCTGACGGAGTCGATGGGACTCAACCGCAGCACGATCAAGGCACTCGTCGGCGAGCTGGCCGATGCCGGCTTGGTCAGCGAGACGATCCCGGAGACGGGATTGCGCGCCGGACGACCCTCGCACGTGGTCGTCCCGCGCTCCGACACCGCTTATGTGCTCGCGGCCAACATCGCCGTCGACACCGTCTCGGTCGCGGCTGTGGGTCTCGGTGGGGTGATCATCGCTCGCCGCGAGTACCGCATGAGCGCATCCGCGAGCAAACCCGACGCCGTCGCGCGGCGGCTCGCCACCGAGTTCACCAAGCTGCGTGTGAAGCTGCCCGCCAACGCTTGGTTGTCGGGGGTGGGCGTCGGCGTGCCCGGAGCCGTGCGCACGTCCGACGGACTTGTCGAGTTCGCCCCCAACCTGATGTGGCGCTCAGCCCCGTTCGGCGAGATGCTCGCCGAACGCCTCGACGTGCCAGCCGAAGTGCGGGTCGGCAACGACGGCGACCTCGGTGGGCTTGCAGAGCATGTGCGCGGTTCCGGACGCGGAATCGACAACCTCATCTACCTCGCTGGCGAGGTTGGCGTGGGCGGCGGCATCATCGTCGACGGGCGGCTGCTCAGGGGCTCGCAGGGCTATGCCGGCGAGCTCGGCCACATGATCGTCAACCCGAACGGCCGGCTGTGCCGCTGCGGCAGCCACGGCTGTTTCGAGACCGAAGCGGGCGAGGAAGCAGTGCTTGAGGCCTGCGGGCGCGACCCGAACGGTGGCCGGCCCGCGATGCTTGAGGTCTTCGCAGCTGCCAACGCGGGCGAACAACGAGCGATCGACGGCCTGCAGCAGACGGCCTCGTGGGTCGCCCGCGGACTCGCAACGCTGGTCAACTTGTTCAACCCCGACATCGTGATCCTCGGCGGACCGCTGTCGTCGCTGTTCTTCTTGACCAGCGACGTCATCTTGGCTCAGATGGAGACGATGACGATGTTCGCAGGCCGCCGTCGCGTTCGGCTGGTGCCGCCGGGTCTAGGGCAAGACTCGAGCCTGCTCGGAGCGGCGGAGCTCGCCTTCGAACCGCTGATCAACGACCCGCTCGAAGCTGGAGCGCGTACCTGCGTCGTCTAGCGCGTGCGCCTCAGGGCAGGTGCACGAACTGGCCGACCGCGATCGCGGCGAACAGCAGGGTCAGATAGCTGATCGACATGTGAAACAAGCGCATCGGCTTGGGATCGGCTCCTGCTTTCGCCCGCGCCGACAACCGGTGCGCCTCCAGCAAGAACCACGCGCCGAGCGCCAGCGCGATTACCAGGTAGGGCAAGCCCGCGTCGCCGACCGGCACCAGCAGCAGCGAGACCGCGACCATCAAGTAGGAATAGCCGAGAATCTTGCGCGCCACGGTCGTCGCGTCGGCAACAACAGGCAGCATGGGCACGCCCGCCGCCGCATAGTCGTCGCGGAATTTCATTGCCAGCGCCCAAAAATGGGGCGGCGTCCACGCAAAGATGACTCCGAACAGCACAACCGCCGGCCAACCGACTCCCCCGGTCACCGCCGACCAACCGATCAAGACCGGGAAGCAGCCTGCCGCGCCACCGATGACGATATTGGACGGCGTGCGCCGCTTCAGGCCGAGTGTGTAGACGAAGACGTAGACTAAAATCGCCGCGTCGGAAAGCAAGGCCGATGGCCAGTTGACGAGGAACCCCATCAGGAAGGTGGCGGCGACGCCGAGCACGATGCCGAACCGCAGCGCCTCGACGGGCTGCACGACGTGCTTCGCGAGTGGACGACGAGACGTCCGACGCATCACTTCGTCGATGTCGCGGTCGACGTAGCAGTTGATCGTGTTGGCGCTGCCTGCGGCGAATGTGCCGCCCACCAAGGTGGCGAGCACCAGCCACAGCGAAGGCATGCCGCGCTGCGCGAGAATCATCGCCGGCACGGTTGTGACGAGGAGCAGCTCGATGATGCGCGGCTTGGTGAGCGCAATATAGGCCCGCACGAGCTGACCAACCGGACGACGACCACCCGAAGTACCCGTGCTGGGCGGGATTTGGCCGACGACAACAGACACAAGTTCAGCTTTCGCAGGGTCGGCCCGGGTATCGGGCGAACTGACGATATCGGTACCGCGACTGCATCTTAGCGAAGCGCAGTTCGGTCGCCCGGTGGGCGCATCGCAGCGACGGCTATCTGGGTAGGGTGAGCTTCGGGATCATCGATGGCGAACAAGAACTATTTCGCCGTCGCCTGCACCACGCAGTCGCGACAAGACCGGAGAGATCAAGTGGCCGTTTCGAAAGACCGCCCCGCGTCATCCAGCTCGCCAGCCGGCCCGGTAGTGCTGAAATGGACCGATCTCGACAAGTCGGCCGTCAACGTCGTCCGTGCTCTTGCAATGGACGCCGTCGAAAAGGCCGGCAACGGGCACCCGGGAACCGCGATGAGCCTTGCGCCTGCGGCGTACCTGCTCTTCCAGCGACTGCTGCGCCACGACCCGACCGACCCGGCGTGGGTCGGTCGCGATCGATTCGTGCTCTCGTGCGGCCACTCCAGCCTGACCTTGTACATCCAGCTCTACTTTTCGGGCTACGGCCTAACCCTCGAAGACATCAGCCACCTGCGGCAGTGGGGCAGCCTGACGCCTGGACACCCCGAGCACGGCCACACACTCGGCGTCGAGACCACGACCGGGCCGCTCGGTCAAGGAGTAGGCAACGCGGTCGGCATGGCGATGGCGGCTCGCCGCGAACGCGGGCTTTACGACCCTGACACCGCCGCCGGTCAAAGCCCGTTCGACCACACCATCTGGTGCTTCGCGTCCGACGGCGACCTCGAAGAAGGCGTCAGCGGCGAGGCGTCGTCGATCGCCGGCACTCAGCGCCTAGGCAACCTCGTCCTGTTGTGGGACGACAACCACATCTCCATCGAAGACGACACCAACATCGCCTTCACCGAAGACCCGGCCGCGCGATACGAGGCCTACGGCTGGCACGTCCAGCGGGTCAATTGGCTGGCTGACGACGGTCGCTACGACGAGAACGTGCAAGCGCTGTACGACGCGATGCTGGCCGCCAAGGCCGAGACGCAGCGGCCCTCATTCATCGCGCTGCGCACGATCATCGGCTGGCCCGCACCCAACAAGCAGGGCACCGGCAAGGCACACGGCTCGGCGCTTGGCGCCGACGAGGTCGCGGCGACGAAAAAGCTCATGGGAATGGACCCCTCGAAGTCCTTCGACGTGCCCGCCGACGTGCTCGACCACGCCCGCGAGGTCATCACTCGCGGCCAGAACCTGCACGCGCAGTGGCAGCAGTCCTACGACGCGTGGGCGCAGGCCAATCCGGACGGCGTTGCGCTGCTGCAGCGGATGAGCCAGCGCAAGTTGCCCGACGGGTGGGAAGACGCGCTGCCGACATTCGAACCGAGCGACAAGGGCATCGCAACCAGGGCTGCGTCGGGCAAGGTGCTCAGCGCGATCGCGCCGTTGCTGCCTGAGTTGTGGGGCGGTTCGGCAGACCTCGCCGAGAGCAACAACACCACACCCGACGGCCAGCCGTCGTTCCTGCCCGAAGACCGGCAGAGCAAGGCTTTTCCCGGCGGTCCCTACGGCCGGGTGCTGCACTTCGGTATCCGCGAGCACGCGATGGGCGCGATTCTCAACGGCATCGCACTGCACGGCGGCACCCGCCCCTACGGCGGCACCTTCCTCACGTTCAGCGACTACATGCGCGGTGCCGTGCGGCTCGCCGCCTTGATGAAACTGCCGGTCACCTACGTCTGGACCCACGACTCCATCGGCCTCGGCGAAGACGGCCCCACTCACCAGCCGATCGAGCACCTCGCCGCGCTGCGGGCAATGATCGGGCTCGACGTCGTCCGGCCCGCCGACGCCAACGAGACCGTGGTGGCCTGGCGCACGATCCTCGAACACACCGACCGGCCGGCCGGCCTGGTCCTCTCCCGGCAGAACCTGCCGACGATCGACCGGTCGGTCTACGCCTCGGCCGAGGGCGTTGCCAAGGGCGGCTACGTGCTTGCCGACGCGGCCTCCGGCCGGCCCGAGGCAATCATCATCGCCACCGGGTCGGAGGTCTCGATCGCGCTCAAGGCGCGCGAAATGCTCGAAGCAGAAGGCACTCCCACCCGCGTCGTGTCGATGCCGTGTGTCGAGTGGTTCGTGGCTCAAGAACCCTCGTACCGCCAGCTCGTGTTGCCGCCCGACGTGAAAGTACGGGCGTCGGTCGAAGCGGCCGTCACCATGGGTTGGCGCGAATTCGTCGGCGACCACGGCGAAATGCTCGGGCTCGATCACTACGGCGCGAGCGCCCCGGCGTCCGTGCTGTTCGAGCAGTTCGGCTTCACGCCCGACCGGGTCGTGGCGGCGGTGCGCTCGAGCATCTCCAAGGTCGGCGCAACACACGGTGCGACTACCGGAAACTGACAATCCCAGCTGGCCAGGCATCCGATGGGCAGTTCAAGCGTTCGATTCATTGAAGGTACGTGTCGACGGAAGGCAGAAGGTCATGAGTGACGCACTCGCACAGTTGTCGGCGGCCGGGGTTTCAGTGTGGATCGACGACATCAGTCGCGACCGATTGCGCACCGGCAACCTGGCCGACCTGGTTCGCGACCGGCACGTGGTCGGAGTCACGACCAATCCCACGATTTTCGCCAAGGCCATCGAGGCCAGCGAATCGTATGCGCCACAGGTGCACGACCTCGCCGTGCGCGGTGTCGACGTCGGGGAAGCACTGCGCACGATTACCGCTTTCGACGTGCGGTGGGCGTGCGATGTGTTGCGACCGGTCTACGACGCAACCGACGGCGTCGACGGGCGGGTGTCGATCGAGGTATCCCCCGACATCGCCCACGACACCGACAAGACCACGGCCGAGGCGCGTGCGCTGTGGTGGCTGGTCGATCGGCCGAACCTGTTCGTGAAAATCCCGGCCACCGTCGAGAGTTTGCCGTCGATCTCGCAGTCGCTCGCCGAGGGCATCAGCATCAACGTCACCCTGATCTTCTCGCTTCAGCGCTACGCCGCCGTCATCGACGCGTTCTTCGACGGCCTCGAGCGCGCGTTGAACGCGGGTCACGACCTTTCGAAGCTCGGCTCGGTGGCATCGTTCTTCGTCTCGCGCGTCGACACCGAGGTCGACAAGCGGCTCGAGAAGCTCGGCGGCGACGCGATGGAGCTGAAAGCCAAGGCAGCGATCGCGAACGCCCGCCTCGCCTACCAGCTCTACGAAGAGAAGTTCGCCTCACCGCGCTGGCAGCGGTTGCTGGCAGCGGGCGCGAAGCCACAGCGGCCGTTGTGGGCCTCGACGTCGACCAAGGACCCCTCGCTGCCCGACACGATTTACGTCACCGAACTGGTGGCGCCGGGCGTCGTCAACACCATGCCCGAAGCCACCCTGCAGGCCACGTTCGACCACGGCGAGATCCCGAACGACAGCGTGCGCGGTTACTACGCCGAGGCCCAGGCAGTGCTCGACAAACTCGCTGCTCTCGGGGTCGATTACGACGACGTCGTCGACACGCTCGAACGCGAGGGCATCGAGAAATTCTCTGCTTCGTGGAGCGATCTCACGACGGCCATCGAAAAACAACTTCAGCAGAAGGCGGGGAACTGACGGCGATGACGCATGTCCACGAGGCCACCGAAGCAGGCGGCGTCAACGTCACCCTGAAGGGTGGCGAATACGTCTCAGGCGCCAAAAACGGCGAGCAGGCACTGGTTGCCGATGGCGTGCCGGCGAAACTCACCGCGAAAGACGCCACGCTGTGGGGATCTGACGCCGAACATGAAGCCTCGATCCGACTGGGCTGGCTCGAGCTGGCCTCGTCGTCGCGCCAGTACGTCGCCGAACTCGCCGAGCTGCGCGATCAGTTCCACCACGCCGGCCTCGACCATGTGGTGCTCGCCGGCATGGGTGGATCCTCACTCGCGCCCGAAGTCATCGCGGCAACCGCCGGTGTGCGGCTCACCGTTCTCGACACCACCGACGCCGCTCAGATGGAGGCCGCGCTGGCCACCGACCTTCAGCGCACGGTGCTCGTCGTCTCGAGCAAGAGCGGCGGCACGATCGAGACCGACAGCCATCGGCGTACCTACGAGCAGGCCTTCCGCGACGCCGGTATCGACCCGGCGCAACGTATCGTCGTCGTCACCGATCCCGGTTCGCCGCTCGAAAAATCTGCGCGCGATGCCGGCTACCGGGTCTTTCTCGCTGATCCCAATGTTGGTGGCCGCTACAGCGCGCTGAGCGCGTTCGGACTGGTGCCGAGCGCGCTCGCGGGTGTCGACGTCGTCGGGTTGCTCGACGACGCGCAAGCCCTGGTGCCAAGCCTGTCGAACGACCTCGACAACCCCGCACTCACCCTCGGTGCAGTGCTCGGCGAACTCGGCAACGCAGGCCGCGACAAGGTCGTGCTGGCTGATTTCGGCTCGCGCCACCCAGGTTTCGGCGACTGGGCCGAGCAACTCGTTGCTGAGTCGACCGGAAAGAACGGCACCGGGTTGCTGCCCGTCGTCGTCGAATCGGTTGAAGCGCCAGACTTCGCCGACGCACCCGACCGGCAACTCGTCACCCTCGGCACCCCGCTGCACATCGACGGCATCACGGTGAGCGGAACGCTCGGTGGCGAGTTTCTGGCCTGGGAATACGCCACTGCGGTGGCCGGGCGACTACTCGGCATCAACCCCTTCGACCAACCCAATGTGCAGGAGTCGAAGGACAACACCAACAAAATCCTCTCGGACGCCGGAGACGGACCGCTTCCCGAAGGTAACCCGATCTTCGTCGACGGCTCGATCGCCGTGCACACCGACGATCCGATCCTGCTCGGTGGGGCCAACACCGTGAGCGGCGTGCTTTCGGCGTTGCTGAACGCGGTTCCCGACCGCGGTTACCTGGCGGTGATGGCCTACCTCGACCGGCACGGCGATGCTTCGGCAGCGCTGATCCGCAAAGCGCTCGCTCGCCGCACCGAGCGGCCGGTCACGTTCGGCTGGGCGCCGCGGTTTTTGCACTCCACCGGCCAGTACCACAAGGGCGGCCCGCAGACCGGTGCGTTCCTGCAGATCACTGGGGCGGTCGCCCGCGATGTCGCAATCCCGGGCCGACCGTTCGGCTTCAAACGGTTGCAGATGGCACAGGCGCTCGGAGATCTGCGTGCGTTGCAACAGCGCGGCCGTCCCGCCGTCCGGCTGCATCTCCTCGACCGCACCACCGGCCTTCAGCAACTGCTCGACGCCGCAGGTCGCTCGTCGTGACCCGCAGCACGCCCGACCCGGAGGGCCGCCGTCGATGACTGCAGTGGTCAGTGGTGCGGGGTCGACCAAATGGTCAGAAGGCGAAGAACTCAATCCGTTGCGCGATCCGCGCGACCGGCGGCTCCCACGAGTCGCCGGCCCGTGCGGGCTGGTGCTCTTCGGCGTCACGGGTGACCTCTCGCGCAAGAAGTTGATGCCTGCCATTTACGACCTTGCCAACCGCGGACTGCTGCCGCCGGGCTTTGCCTTGGTGGGTTTCGCACGGCGCGATTGGGCTGACGAAGATTTCGCCCAGGTCGTTCACGATGCAGTGAAGCAACACGCGCGCACACCGTTTCGCGAAGAGGTCTGGGACCAACTGGCTGACGGTTTTCGTTTCGTACCAGGCGAATTCAACGACAACGAAGCCTTCGACACGCTGGCGCGCACGATCCACGATCTCGACCGCGTGCGCGGCACCGGCGGCAATCACGCGTTCTACCTGTCGATCCCGCCGAAGCTGTTCCCGGTAGTGGTTTCGCAGTTGAAACGCTCTGGCCTTTCGGCCACAGACGGCAGCGCGTGGCGACGCGTCGTCGTCGAAAAGCCGTTCGGGCACGACTTAGCGAGCGCCCGCAACTTGAACAACATCTTGAGCGAGGTGTTCCCGTCGGAGTCGGTGTTTCGCATCGACCACTACCTCGGCAAAGAGACCGTTCAGAACATCCTCGCGCTTCGCTTTGCCAACACCTTGTTCGAACCGTTGTGGAACCGTTCGTACGTCGACCATGTGCAGATCACGATGGCCGAAGACATCGGAATTGGCGGTCGCGCAGGCTATTACGACGGCATCGGCGCAGCACGCGACGTCATCCAGAACCACTTGCTGCAACTTCTCGCGCTCACCGCAATGGAAGAGCCGGTCAGCTTCGACGCGCAATCGCTGCGCCAGGAAAAGACGAAAGTCCTTTCTGCTGTGCGAATTCCTGAAGATCTCGGTGCGTTCACCGCGCGCGGGCAATACGCCGGCGGCTGGCAAGGTGGCGAGAAAGTCTGTGCCTACCTCGAAGAAGACGGCATTCCGACGTCGTCAGCGACCGAGACCTACGCGGCGATAAAGCTCGAGGTCGACACCCGCCGCTGGGCAGGCGTGCCGTTCTACCTTCGTGCCGGCAAGCGACTCGGACGACGGGTGACCGAAGTTGCCCTCGTCTTCCAACGGGCGCCGCACCTGCCGTTCGTGAAGACCGCCACCGAGGAGCTCGGGCAGAACGCACTCGTGATCCGGATCCAGCCCGACGAGGGCGTCACGATGCGGTTCGGCTCGAAAGTGCCTGGAACTGCGATGGAAGTGCGCGACGTCAACATGGACTTCGCCTACGGTGAATCGTTCACCGAATCGAGCCCCGAGGCTTACGAACGGTTGCTGCTCGACGTGCTGCTCGGCGATCCGCCGCTCTTTCCGCGGCACGAAGAAGTTGAGCTTTCCTGGGAGATTCTCGATCCCATCGAACAATTCTGGGCCACCCAGGGCCAACCCGAGCAGTATCGGTCGGGTGGTTGGGGTCCGCCGTCGGCGAACGCAATGCTTGCCCGCGACGGAAGGAGCTGGCGCAGGCCATGAACGTCGATCTGTCAGACACGAAATCGTCGGCGGTACTGACGGCACTCACAGATGCGCGGCACCGCTCGGGCACCGCGGCTTTGGGCATGGTCTTGACCCTGGTCGTGGTGGTCGACGAGATCGGTCATCACGATTCGATGCGAGCGGCGACGGCTGCCGCCCGTGAGCATCCGTGCCGCATCGTCACGGTGATCCGCCGCGCGGCAAGCGCACCGGCTCGGCTCGACGCAGAGATCCGGGTCGGCGACGAGAACTCACTCGCTGAAATCGTCGTATTGCGGCTCTACGGTGAGCTTCGAAATCAAGCCGATTCGATCGTGCTGCCACTACTGCTGCCCGATGCACCGGTGTTGGTGTGGTGGCCCGATCAGGCACCGGCGGTGCCGTCGGAAGACCCGCTCGGTTTGTTGGCGCAGCGCCGCGTCACCGATGCTGCCGCGAGCAGCAAACCTGCGGCCACCCTGAAGGCCCGCAGCGCCGACCACTGCCCCGGCGACACCGATTTGTCGTGGACCAGGCTCACCCCGTGGCGCACGCTGCTCGCGGCCGCGTTGGACCAACCGTTCGATCCGATCGTCGGCGGCGAGGTCGGGGCCGCTCGCAACAACCCGAGCGCCGAACTGTTGGCCGCGTGGCTGCAGAGCCGCCTCGGCGTTGCAATCAACCGCAAGACCACCCGCGGGCCCGGCATCACCGACGTGCGGTTGGTGACCAAGCGCGGCGAGATCACGATCACCCGCCCCGACGGACGTCTTGCAACCCTGATCCGTACTGGTCAACCCGACCGAGCGGTTGCACTCCCCCGGCGCACCACCGACGAGTTGCTCGCCGAGGAGCTTCGCCGGCTCGACCCCGACGACGTCTACAACGAGACGATCCGCCTCGTGTTCAGTGACCTCGGCACCGGACGACGAGCTGCGGCCAAGCGCGCACAAAGCGACGCAGCAATTCGCACGGTGAAAAAGAGCACGCGAGCACTGACCACGACCGGATCCGTGCTCGGTGCGGCACCGCGTGAATCGACCACGGCTCGGGCGATGGCGGCCAAGCCGCTGATGCCGGCGGCGAAAGGGGCGCCGGCGAGCGTCACCGTCGGAAGTGGTTCAGAGCGAAAGTCAAGCAGAGCAGCGAAAAGCACGAAGGCACCGCGAGGCACAAAGGCGGCGGCACCGCGGGGCACAAAGGCGGCGGCACCGCGGGGCACGAAGAGCAGGGCCGAAGCCGCCGCCTCAACGGCGAAGCCGGTGCGCAAGGGCGGCGCCAAGCGAGGTTCCTCGCGGTGACCCACGCCGAGGTCGTCGTCCATCGCGACGCGACTCTGCTGGCACGCGCAGTCGCTGCGCGACTGGTCACCCGGCTGGTCGATGCACAGGCGGCTCGAGGGCATGCCCACGTCGTGCTGACGGGCGGCCGGATCGGCACGGCGGTTCTTGCGGAGTTGGCGACAGCACCGGCGCGTGACGCCATCGATTGGCCGCACCTGCACGTCTGGTGGGGCGACGAACGATTCGTGCCCACCGGTCACGCGGACCGCAACGACGTGGCGGCGCGGCAGGCACTGCTTGACCAGGTGCCACTTGATGCGGCCCATGTGCATACGATGCCGGCGTCAGATGGCCCGGACGGCGACAACCCCGAAGCAGCCGCCGTCCGATATGCGCGTGAGCTTGCGGCTGCGGCTCAACCCGAAGACCACGGCCCGGTGCCGGCGTTCGACGTGTTGATGCTCGGCATCGGCGAAGACGGCCACGTTGCTTCACTTTTTCCAGGAATGCCAGCGCTTTACGACGAACGTGCCGTCGTCAGTGTGCATGGCTCGCCGAAGCCGCCGCCGACCCGGCTGTCATTGACGTTTAGCTCGATTAGGGCAGCACACGAGGTATGGGTCATCGGGTCAGGTAGCGCCAAGGCGGTACCGGTCAAGCTGGCACTCAGCGGGGCCGGCGAGGTCGAGATTCCCGCAGCCGGCGCCACCGGTCGGCAACGCACGCTGTGGTTGCTCGACGAAGCGGCGGCCGGCGAGTTGCCGCGCAGCATGTCGCGGCTCGCTTCCCCGTAGCTCCATCAGGCGCCACTGCGCGCCACTTTAGAGGCCATTCGGCGCATCGCGGTTGCGTCGTCCGGCGATACATAGTCGAGCCGTTTTCATGATCCGCGCATCTGCGGATTGTCGCTAGGTCCGGTGCGGTTTCACTGCCGTCGATCCGCATCCGCCTCGACTCGGGGGTTTTCGCTCTGTCTGGATTCCGTTCACACGTCAGTCGCGCATTGGGTTTCGCGGTCGTCGCCGCCGTCGTGGCCGCCGGTGTCACCGCCGGCGCGGGCGTCGCGTCGGCGAGCACACCGCAACAAGCGCCGGCGGCCGCAACGTCGTCCACTCTTGCGCAGCGAGCAGCTCCACCGGTATCGCCGTTCGTTTCCGCACCGGTAACCGAAGCTCCCGCGAGCGTGGCCTGGAACGTCAGCCTGGTGGCTGACAACACCGATATCGTCGAGGGCGAGACCGCGACTCTCACGGCGTATTCGACCCAACCGCTCGACGGCTCGGGTTACGAGATTTTGATTTACGGATTCTCCGAAGCGTTCGGTGTCTTCCTCGGTGCGGCCGGCCTAATCCGCGGCCTCGTGCCCGTCGGACGTTCGAGTTCACCGACCCAAGCGGGCTCGGCTCGGCGATCAACCCGTTCAGCGGAAACTTCTGGACCAAAGGCAACGTCTTCTCCGACCCCGTCCAACAGAAAATCGCCTGCGACACCAGCGCCTGGGACGACGATCATCGACCGGAGCCTCTTCGACGCCGACCTTCAAAGGTTCGGGGGCCTACCCAGGGTGCACGTCTACAACTACCCCGAACTGTCAACGGAGCAATCGTCAAGACCTGTGGATGAGAATCTTTGATTAGGCAGCGGCGTCGGTGAGGCCGCGTTCTACGAGGATGTGAAGCGCCCTGGCTTTCGTGCGTGGTCTGATCTCACCAGGAGGTGGGGTTGAGCCAGCACCGAGGAAGCACCCGCAGGAGTTGCGTGAACGGTCGATCCCGGCCAGACCCGGAGGGCGGCAGAGCTTCCGGTCGCGATGACGCGTCAGATGCGCGGGTAGACCTTCGAGCCACGCAGCCGCTCAAGTGCCTCAGCCAGGATCGCTTCGCCGTCGGCGTCGTTGCGGCGCTCACGCACGTACGCGAGGTGAGTCTTGTACGGCTCGGTGCGCGGCGCGGTCGGCGGCACTTCACGGTCAGGACCTGCCGGCAAGCCGCAACGCGGGCAGTCCCACGACTCGGGAATCGCCGCCTCGGATGCGAACGACGGCCGGGTTTCGTGGCCGTTCACACACCAAAATGAGATGCGCCGCCGCGGAGCCGACTCGCCGCGCTCGGCCTCGCCCATCGGGCCAGCGCCCACCCGGCTCCCGCGAATCGCGTTGCCACCAGCCACGACGTGGTCTCCCTAAGTTGATACTCAGCAATGGCACGGCCGATGCTCGCAGGCGTGCTTGTTGATTCTACGGCCGCCGCGACAGTTATGAGGGCCGGACGGCGCGAGCGATCCGAATTCGGTCGGCTGCGCGAGTTTCGTCGTCCGGGCTATTTGATCAGGAACAGCAGGCCGACGATCGCGGCGAACCAGATGATGCCGGCAATCATGGTGAACCGGTCGAGGTTCCGTTCGACCACCGATGAGCCGGCAAACGTGGAGGTGAATCCGCCACCGAACATGTCGGAGAGGCCGCCGCCCTTGCCTCGGTGCAACAAGATGAGGACGACGAGAAGCACGCTTGTCGCGGCGATGATGATCTCTAGTGCGGCGATCACTTCGGCTCCTGAAAGGTGGGCAGACGCCCTAGCTTACCGTGCGAGCATGCGAGCCGGTTAGTGCCGAGCCGGCCAGTGCCGAGCCGGTTAGTGCAGCCGCACCCGCGGGTCGAGCACGGCGTAAAGCATGTCGACGAGAATGTTCGCCACCACGACGGCAGCGGCCGCGACGATCACGATGCCGACGATGAGCGGAAGGTCCTGGTTGTTGATGGCGTGCAACGACTCCCAGCCAAGTCCGGGCAGACCGAAGATGTTCTCGGTGAGGATCGCACCACCGAGCGCCACCGCGACGTCGATGCCGAACTGCGTGACGATGGGTGTGAGCGCGCTGCGCAGCCCGTGCCGCAACACCACCCGGCGCTCTGACAGACCCTTGGCCCGGGCAGTGCGGACATAGTCCTCCCCGAGAACCTCGAGCATCGATGTGCGACTCAGTCGGGTATAGACAGCCGCGGAGATCAACGCGAGCGAAAGCCACGGCAGCACCAAATGCTGGAACCAGCGATACGGACTCTCGGTAATGCCGACGTAGCCGGTCGCCGGGAACCAGTGCACGCCGTGCGTGGTGAGTTCGTAGAAGAAGACGTAGATGAGCGCGAGACCGAGGACGAACACCGGAATCGAGTAGAAGAACAAGGCGATTCCCGTGAATGCTCGGTCGGTCAATGACCGCGCCCGCACGCTCGAGTAAACACCACTGGACACCCCGAGGATGAGCCAGATCACCGCTGCCCCGAGCGCCAGCGATGCCGTGACAGGAACGGACTCCTTGAGCACCGTCGTCACCGGCACGCCGTTGTAGTAATCGGTACCAAGGTCGCCGCGCACAAGTCGCTCGAGGAAGTGCCAGTACTGCACCCAGAACGGCTGGTCGAGCCCAAGGTTGTGATAGATGCGGTCGACCAGCTCTTGGGTGGCCTGGCGTCCGGCGAGCCGGCGCGCAACCGCCTCGGGCGACCCGTGGAAGAACAGGTAGAAGACCGCGATTGTCACCAACAACATGACGATCGCGCCCTGGAAGATGCGACGCACCAAAAATCGCAACACGCCCGCAGCCTCCTACTTCGCAAACAAACGGTCGCTACGGGGATCGAATGCATCGCGCACGCCGTCGCCGAGGATGTTGAAGGCGAGCGTCGTGATCACGAGTGCGATGCCAGGGAAGAACAGGTACCACCAGGCAACGCCGGAGTCGATGTACTGCTGCGAGGCGCTGATCATCTGGCCCCAGTCGGCGGTAGGCGGCTGCACGCCGACCCCGAGGAACGAGAGCGCGGCTTCGGCCACGATCGACACCGGCAGCAGCAACGTCGAAAAGACGATCGCCGGCGCAATCACGTTCGGCAAGATGTCGTGGAAGATAATGCGCCAGTCGCCAGCGCCCAGAGATCGGGCAGCCTCGATGTATTCGCGCTCTCGAATCGAGAGCACCTGCCCTCGGATGATGCGGCCGACAGATGCCCAGCCGAATGCAGCGATCACGATCATCACGACCCACAAGTTGATGTGGCCGAGCACCGAGACCAGCGCAATGGCAAACAGCAGGTAAGGGATCGACAGCACGACGTCGACGATGCGAGCGATGATCGTGTCGACGATGCCGCCGAAGTAGCCGGCGATGAGCCCGACCAAAACGCCGACGATAATCGTGATCGCCGTGGCGCCAATACCGATGATCAATGAGATGCGTGCACCGTAGGCCACCCGCACCAAGATGTCACGGCCCTGGTCGTCGGTGCCGAACCAGAACTTCGAGCTGGGCGCATGCGGTTGGCCGGCTGGCGACAATGCCTCGACACCGCGGTACTGATGGTTGACGCCATGGCCGGTGATAGTGGCGAACACCGGTGCAATGATCGCGATCAGGACGATCGCGACGATCACCCAGAACGAAATTATCGCGGCGCGATCGCGTCGTAGCCGACTGAACGCGAGGTAGAACGGGCTTCGGCCGACGATCTGCCTCGAGGCGGCAGCGACACTGCCGTCGAACTCAGGCGGCGCTTCGGCGCGTCCGGCAACGAGAGCGTCACCAACACCTTGGGTCACGGGGATCCTCCTGCCCTCAGCTCGACAACGCGCCTGGTTCGGCGACGATCCGCTCGTCGGCCGACAACGTCGGCCGGGCAGCAGCGAGATCTTCGCCATCGGCTACCGGAAAATGACAAGCAGCGGCGTGACTCGGTGGGTCGTCGAGGCGCGGTTCGAGCGGCGGCTCTTCGTCGACGCATCGCTGTGCGGCCTTCGGGCAACGCGGGTGGAAGCGGCAACCGACGGGTGGATCGATCGGCGACGGCACGTCACCGACCAGGATGATCCGCTCGCGCTGCTTGGCAACGTTGGGGTCGGGCAGCGGCACCGCCGACAGCAAGGCACGCGAATACGGGTGCCGCGCATGGTTGTAGACGTCGCCGCTGTCGGCGATTTCAACGACCTTGCCGAGGTACATCACCGCGACGCGATCACTCACGTGGCGGACGACCGACAAGTCGTGGGCGATGAACAGGTAAGTCAAGCCGAGTTCGCTTTGCAGGTCGGCAAGCAGGTTCACAATCTGAGCCTGGATCGACACGTCGAGCGCCGAGACCGGCTCGTCGCACACGATCAGTTTCGGCCGCAGTGCAAGTGCGCGCGCAACACCGATGCGTTGCCGCTGGCCACCGGAAAATTCGGCCGGAAACCGGTTGTAATGCTCCGGATTGAGGCCGACGAGTTCCATTGACTCCTGCACGATCCGCTTGCGCTCGAGGCGCGAATCGCCGACGCCATGAATGACCAATGGGTCGGCGATGATCGACCCCACCCGGCGACGCGGGTTCAGCGAACCGTAAGGGTCCTGAAAAATCATTTGGACGTCGCGGCGGTACGGCCGCATCGCGCGCCGCGACAGATTGCTGATATCGGTGCCATTAAAGGTGATTCGGCCTGAGGTGATGTCGTATAGCCGGGTGATGCACCGAGCCAGCGTCGACTTGCCACAGCCGGTTTCGCCCACCAGGCCAAGAGTCTCGCCGCGCCGGATCTCGAGGTCGACGCCGTCGACCGCGTGCACTTTCTCGCGACTGGTACGAAACAACGAGGTGGATTGCACCGGGAAATACTTGACGACGTTCTCGACCCGAACCAAGACGTCGGGGTCATCGGTTCGTGCTGGCGTTGTCGCTTGCATCGCGTGCGCGCTCACGCGGCACCTCCCGCTTCGGCCGATTCGAGGCTGGCAAGGCGTGCCTGAACCTTGGCACGGACGGCAGCACGTTCGGTGGCCTCGGTCGGCAGCCAACATGCAGAGGTGTGCGGGCCGCCACCGGCAACCTCACGCATGGGCGGCACGTCGGTGATGCAGACGTCCATGACGTACGGGCACCGCGGGTGGAATGGGCACCCGGACGGCAGGTTGATCAAGCTCGGCGGCTGGCCGCTGATTGGGGTGAGGCGTTCGCGCTCGTCACCGTAGCCGGGAAGCGACTGCAGCAGCCCCTCGGTATAGGGGTGGTGCAGGCGATAGAACAGGTCGTCCTGGTCGGCCTTTTCGGCCATTCCCCCGGCGTACATCACCATGATGTCGTCGGCGAGGTCGGCAATCACGCCGAGGTCGTGGGTGATCATGATGATGGCGGTGCCGAACTCCTGCTGCAACCGCTTCATCACTTCGAGAACCTGCGCCTGCACAGTGACGTCGAGTGCGGTGGTCGGCTCGTCAGCGATCAACAACTTCGGGTTCAGCGCCATCGCCATGGCAATCATGGCCCGCTGCCGCATACCTCCCGAGAACTGGTGCGGGAAGTCGTCGACGCGCATCTCGGGCCGGGAAATACCGACCAAGCGCAGCAAATCGATCGCCCGGGCTCGGGCTGCTTGCTTGGAAATGCTCTTATCGTGGGCGCGCAGCATCTCGACGATCTGCCAGCCCACCCGGTAATACGGGTGCAGGCTCGAGAGCGGATCCTGGAAGATCATTGCGATCTCGGCGCCGCGCACGCCTTGCATCTGCCGCGGCGTCATCGAGAAAAGGTCGGTGCCCTCGAAAAATGCGCGACCGCTGATCGACGCTCCGCGAGTCAGACCCATGATGGTCTGGGTTGACACGCTCTTGCCGGAGCCGGATTCGCCAACGATGCCCAACGTCTTCCCTGCGTCAACCGAGAAAGAGACGTTACGCACGGCCTGGACAACGCCGTCCGGGGTGCTGAAGGAAACTGAGAGGTCTTCGACCTCAAGCAGTGGCATGCAAGCTCCACATCGCTTGGCATTGGCCAGACACCAGGCCGGCGGCCTGACGGTCGACCAACAGTGTTCTGCCGCGGGTGTTCCCCGTGAAGGGGCTCAGTACCGCCCACGACAGCGGGCTCCGAATGGTTCGGTGCGCTCGCGTGGCGGGCCAGGAATCGCTCCCAGGCCCGCCACGCCCGGACATCAGCTCTTCGACAACCAAACGTTCGTCGGGTCGAGGTTCTGGATAGCCGGAATGAACACTGTGTTGTGCACGTGGCTTGCATGGTAGATCGGCTGGTTCGGTGCAGTGATCGGGAAGAACGGTGCGTCTTCCATGACCTGCTTGTCAGCTGCAGCCCAGTCGGCCTGCGACTTCGCAGTGTCGAGTTCCTTCGACGCCTCAGCGATCAGGTTGTTCGTCGTCGGACTGTTGTAGAACCCGAAGTTGCTGCCGTTGGGCGGGAACGACGTCTGCCCTGAGAACAGCGGCGCGAAGAACGACAGTGCCGCGTCGCCGTACCAGTCAGCACCCCAACCGGCCAGCGAGATGTCCCAGGTGCCCTTCTGCGCAACCGAAGGAACCTGCAAGTACTTCGTGTAGAAGTCGGCGTTCGGCACACCAACACCGGTGATGTGGATACCGGCCGCAGCGAGATCCTGTTGCATCGTGGTGAACATCTTCGACGACAACGACGACGCCGGGCGGTACAAGAACTTCAGGTCGAGACCGTTGGGGTAACCGGCCGCGGCGAGATCCTTCTTGGCCTGCGCGGGGTCGTACTTGTACAGGTCAATCGAGGTGTTGCTCTTCGTGCCCGAGACACCAGCCGGGAGCACGTGAGTCAACGGCGGCGACACCTGCGGCCCGTTGGCGTCCTGGATCAGGTTGTCGCGGTTGATCGCCTCTTCGAGTGCCTGCCGCACCTTGACGTTCTGCAACGCCTTGTTGTTGTTCGGCGAGACGGTATTGAAGACGACGTACGGGTTCGACGACGCCTGCGGACCGAGGTAGAAGTTCGGGTCCTTGCTTGAGATGAGACCCGGCACAGCGGAGACCGGCGGGAAGCTGTCGAACTCCATGTCAGCGTTTGCGGTGTTCGCCTGCAGCTGCTGCTGAATGGTGTCCTGGTTGCCGGTTTCGCTGATCACCACGTTGTCGACGTAGGCCTTGCGCACCGAGTCGGTGTCAGCCTTCCACGCCGGGTTGCGGGCGAAGTCGATCTCGTGGGCTGCGTTGTACTTGGTGACCTTGTACGGGCCGTCGGAGATCGTGTGCTGCGCGAGGTCGGCACTGGCCGGAATGTACTGGTCGTACTCCTTCGGCGACGGCGAGAACGCGTTCATCGCCATCATGGCCACGAAGTAGGAGGCGGGCTGGGTGAGCTTGAACACGACGGTGTTCGGGTTGCTCGGGTCGACGCTGAGACCCTCGATGTTGTTGCTGTTCTGGTAGGCGGCGATAGCCGATGCCGACTTGGGGTCGACCTTCGCGAAGCCGTCGCAGAAGGCCTGGAAGCCGACGATCAGGCTCTGGTAGTCAGGCAGGCCGCCGAACGGCTGCGCCGGGTTACACGTGCGCTTCACGCCGCGGATCTCGTCCTCGGCGGTGATCTGCCGGGCCGGGGTGGTGTCCCACATCGCGCCGGTCTTGATCGTGAACTTGTAGGTCAAGCCATCCTTGCTGATCCCGCCGTTGGCCACGGTCGGGATCTGGGTGGCGAGGTCTGGGACGTCATCCTCGGCATGACCCGGCGTGGCCGGGTAGGTGACGAGCTGACGGCTCCAGAGCCGGAGCGCAAGCAACCCGATCGAGTAATACGAGATGTTCGGGTCCATGTAGTCAACGTCGCCGGTGCCGAGCATGTGCAGCGTGCCGCCCTTGACCGGCGAGCCGCTGTTATTGAGGTTCTCGCCTCCGGCGTTCGAACTACTGCTACTGCTACTGCTTGGGTTGCCGCTTCCGGTGCTGCCCTCGTTGCCTTTGTTCTTGCTGCTGCCGCCGCAGGCGGTAACAGTCATGGCGACGACGGCGACCACCGCCGCGGCTTGAAGCCCTCTACGTCTGCCGAGCATGTCTCTCCTTCTTCCGACCGCCTTGTGGGCGGTCCGCAAGTAGTTACGACTCCCCGTACGCCGGGCTGACCCTGCGCAGGCCCCCACGCCGCTCGCGGTGAATCTAAGGCGTTAACTTCCCCGCGAGGGGACGATTTCGTGAATCTACACGCAGATCGTGACGTAAGAGTTACGAAGTGGATCTCGTTGTGCGAGTTCTCTTCGCTGTGTCGCTAGTTGGTGCTTTCAAAACGGACAATCCTCACGAAGTCATCGGCATCGAGGCTTGCGCCCCCAACCAGAGCGCCGTCGATGTCCGATTCGGTCATGATGCCGGCGGCGTTATTTCCCTTGACGGAGCCGCCGTAGAGCACCCTAATACGCTCGGCCACCGGGGCCTCATACAGTTCACCAACTCGTGTCCGAATCGCAGCACAAACCTCTTGAGCGTCCTGCGGAGTGGCGACCTCGCCGGTGCCGATCGCCCACACCGGTTCATAGGCGATCACCGACGTGGCGACCTTCTCGGCGGGCACGCCGGCGAGACCGCCGTCGAGCTGGCTCAAGGTGTGAGTCACATGGGTGCCTGCCTGACGGACGTCGAGCGGCTCGCCGATACACAGAATCGGGGTCATTCCGGCGGCGATCGTCGCCTTCACCTTGGCGTTGACGAGCGCGTCGTCCTCACCGTGATATTGCCGGCGCTCGGAGTGGCCGACGACCACGAAACTGCAGCCCAGCTTTGCCAACATCGCCGCCGAGATCTCGCCGGTGTACGCGCCGGAAGCGTGCGCCGAGACATCCTGGGCGCCGTAAGCGATTCGCAGACGATCGCCGTCAACCAGGGTCTGCACGCTTCGCAGGTCGGTGAACGGCGGGATCACCGCGACGTCGACCACGTCGTAGTCGGGGTCACTGAGCGAGAACGCCAGCTTTTGGACGAGCGCGATGGCCTCGAGATGGTTGAGGTTCATCTTCCAGTTGCCAGCCATCAATGGCTTGCGGGCCGGCGCCTTGCTCATGAGACATGCTCCAGGGTTGCTAGAGGGTTGCTAGACGAACATCAGGCTTCGAGAGCTTGCAAACCAGGCAGTGTCTTGCCCTCGAGATATTCGAGGCTCGCGCCACCGCCGGTCGAGACGTGGCCGAAATCGCTCTCGGCGAACCCGAGCTGCCGCACCGCCGCCGCGGAGTCGCCACCGCCGACGACGGTCAGCCCGTCGACGTTGCTGAGCGCCTGGGCGAGTGCCCGGGTGCCGTTCGCGAACGCCTCGAACTCGAACACGCCCATCGGTCCGTTCCAGAAGACCGTGCGCGCGTCGACCAGCTTCGCGGCGAACAGCTCACGCGACTTCGGACCGATGTCGAGTCCCTCGCGGTCGGCGGGAATCGCGTCTGCCGCGACGACCTCGTTGGGCGCGTCGGGTGCGAAGGTGGTTGCCGCCACGATGTCGACCGGCAATACCAGATCGACGCCGCGCTTGGTGGCCTCGTCGATGAAGCCGCGCACGGTGTCGAGCTGGTCGGCTTCGAGGAGCGAATTACCTACCTCGTGACCTTGTGCCTTCAAGAACGTGTAGGCCATGCCGCCGCCGACGATGAGCCGGTCGACGCGATCGAGCAGATTGGCAATGACCCCGAGCTTGTCTGACACCTTCGCCCCGCCAAGAACCACGACGTAGGGTCGGGCGAGATCGTCGGTAAGCCGTTTCAACACCGCGACTTCGGCGACCACCAGACCACCGGCGGCATGAGGGAGCAGCTTCGGCAGGTCGTAGACACTGGCGTGCTTGCGGTGCACGGCACCGAAACCGTCGCCGACGTAGGCGCCGCCTTCACCGGCCAGCTCGGCGAGCGCGGCAGCGAACGCGGCCCGCTCGGCGTCGTCCTTGCTCGTCTCTGCGGCTTCGAACCTGATGTTTTCAAGCAGGACGACGGAACCCCCACCGGCTGCAGCAACTGCTGCCTGTGCGGCCGGCCCGGCAACGCCACCCTCGGCCGTCTCGGGAAAGCCGACCGGCTGGCCGAGCAGCTGCTGGAGCCGCTCGGCCACCGGGCGAAGTGACAACGCCGGCTTGACTTCGCCCTTGGGCCGGCCGAGGTGCGCCAGGACGACGACCTTCGCCCCTCGACCGGCGAGATCACGGATCGTCGGCAAGCTGGCGTGGATGCGCTTGTCGTCGGTGATCACACCGTCTTGAAGCGGCACATTGAGATCGGCACGGACCAGCACGGTCCGGCCGGCGACCTCGAGGTCGTCGACTGTGCGCATGCGTTGGCCCCTAGCCGAGTCGCGAGGCGACGAGCGAGGTGAGGTCGGCGAGCCGGTTCGAGTAACCCCACTCGTTGTCGTACCAGCCGAGCACCTTGACCGTCTTGCCGCTCACCATGGTCAGCGGCGCGTCGAACGTGCACGACGCCGGGGAGCCGACGATGTCGGACGACACGATCGGGTCTTCGCTGTAGACGAGGTAGCCCTTCAGCGGGCCTTCGGCCGCCGCCTTGTAGGCCGCGTTCACTTCGTCCTTGGTGACCTCACGCTCGAGTTCGACGACGAGGTCGGTGATCGAACCGTCGGGCACCGGCACCCGCAGCGCGAAGCCGTCGAGCTTGCCCTTGAGCTCAGGCAGCACGAGCGAAACAGCCTTCGCCGCACCGGTGGTGGTCGGGATGATGTTCTGCGCGGCCGCGCGGGCGCGACGGAGGTCTTTGTGCGGGAAGTCGAGGATCACCTGGTCGTTGGTGTAGGCGTGCACCGTGGTCATGAATCCCTTGACAATGCCGAACGAGTCTTGCAACACCTTGGCCAGCGGAGCGACGCAGTTCGTGGTGCACGACGCGTTACTGATCACGTTGTGGGCCGCGGCGTCGTAGTCGTCGTCGTTGACGCCGAGCACGAACGTGGCGTCTTCACCCTTGGCGGGCGCCGAAATGATGACCTTCTTGGCGCCGGCGGTGATGTGCGCCTTGGCCTTGTCGGCGTCGGTGAAGTGGCCGGTCGACTCGATGACGATGTCGACACCCAGCTCGCCCCACGGCAATGCGGCGGGGTCGCGCTGCGACAAGACCTTGATCTCCTTGCCGTCGACGGTGATCGCGCCCTCAGAAGCACGGACGTCGCCTGCGAACGTGCCGAGGACGGTGTCGTACTTCAGCAGGTGCGCGAGCGTCTTGGTGTCGGTCAGGTCGTTGACCGCGACGATCTCGAGGTTGCTGCCCTGCGACGCAGCGACGGCACGGTAGAAGTTGCGGCCGATGC
>Ga0070658_10001093_pt1 | contig 23123 bp, 20 predicted proteins | sample KBSC13metaG_FD_64664 | JGI IMG/M metagenome (GOLD analysis project Ga0070658, IMG submission 64664) | Corn rhizosphere microbial communities from Kellogg Biological Station, Michigan, USA - KBS C1-3 metaG | ecosystem: Host-associated > Plants > Roots > Rhizosphere > Soil ...
GGGACACGCGGCATCCGGCACGCATCATCCGGCACGCATCATCCGGCACGCATCATCCGGCACGCATCATCCGGCACGCATCATCCGGCATGGGGCATCCGATATGCGTCGTCCGGCAATTCGGCCGCCGCATGCCAAAGCAGTCCCGCATGCGGGACCGCACTCCATAGTTCCGTGGCTTCGCGTCACGCAATTCTGCGCAGCGACTTCTGCCCCGACGGCAGGCAGGATTGCCCGCGATTACGGGCTTGCCGCGCTCGCCGCTCCGCGATTGCGCCCCTTCAATCCGGCACATTCCGCCGCAATTCCTCCAGCCATACCCCGGCCTCGGAATCGCTCGGGGCGCGCCAATCGCCGCGCGGGCTCAGGGAACCGCCTGAGCCTACTTTCGGACCATTCGGCAAACACGAGCGCTTGAACTGGCTCGTCTGGAAAAACCGGAACAGGAAAACCTCCAGCCACTTCTTGATGGTCGCGCGGTCATATTCGCGGTGCCTCGTCACCGGCAAATTGTCCGGCCAGCCCCCGCGCGTCTTGTCCGCCCACGCGTGCTCACTGAGAAACGCGACCTTGCTCGGACGGAAGCCGTAGCGGGTGATGTAATATAGATTGAAATCCTGGAGGTCGTACGGGCCGACTTTGCCCTCGGTGCTTTGCGCCGGGGCGCTGGCGTCGTCGGTCTCGGCGGGCACCAGTTCCGGTGAAATCTCGGTGTCAAGGATCGACTGGAGGATCGTATCGGTCTCGGGATCGAATTGCTCCGTGCTGATGATCCACCGAAGCAAATGCTGGATGAGCGTCTTGGGCACGGAGGCGTTGACGTTGTAATGCGACATGTGATCTCCCACGCCGTAGGTGCACCAGCCCAGGGCCAGTTCGCTCAGGTCGCCGGTGCCGAGGACGATGCCGTTGTGAAAATTGGCGAGGCGGAAAAGGTGCGAGGTGCGCTCGCCGGCCTGGACGTTTTCGAACGTGACATCGTAGACGCGTTCGCCGCGCGCGTAGGGGTGCTCCAGGTCGCGCAGCATCTGCTGGCAACTCGGCCGGATGTCGATCTCCCTGGCCTGGATGCGCAGCGCCTTCATGAGCGCGTGCGCGTTTTGCAGGGTGATGCGGCTCGTGGCAAAACCCGGCATGGTATAGCCAAGGATCCGCTCCCGCGGCAGCCCGAGCCGGTCCATCGTCTTCGCCGCGACGATGAGCGCATGGGTGGAATCGAGGCCGCCCGAGACGCCGATCACGATGTGTTCCACCTTCGCGTGTTCCATGCGCTTCATCAGCGCGTGCACCTGGATGTTGTAGGCCTCGTAGCAGCGCTCGTTGCGCAACGCCGCGTTGCTCGGCACGAAGGGGAACCTCTCGACGGTGCGCCGTAGCGGGAGCTCTCCCTCGGGAATCTGAAACTCAAACGGCACCCGCCGGATCGCCCGCACTTTTTCCCGGTGATCGGCCACGGCGTCATTGAAGCTGGAGAGCCGCATGCGGTCCTGGGCGAGGCGTTCCAGGTCGATGTCCGCGACGATGATCTGCGCATCCGTCGGGAAGCGCGCGGCCTCGGCGAGCAGTTCGTTGTTCTCGAAAATGAGCGCGTGTCCGTCCCACGCCAGGTCGGTGGTCGATTCCCCCGGGCCCGCTGCGGAGTAGAGATAGGCCGCGATGCACTTGCCCGATTGCGCGGCGCACAGGTCGCGCCGGTAATCGGCCTTGCCGATGGTGATGTTGCTCGCCGAGAGATTCGTGAGCACGGTCGCGCCGGCCAGCGCCGCGTAGGTGCTGGGCGGGATGGGCGTCCAGACGTCCTCGCAGATTTCCGCGTGCAGGGAAAAGTCGCGGTAGTTGGTGGCGTCGAAGATCAGGTCGCTGCCGAAGGGAACGGTGTGGCCGAGGAACTCCACCTCGCGGCTGACCGCATGGCGGCCGGCGGTGAACTGCCGCTTCTCGTAGAACTCCCGGTAATTGGGGAGGAAGCTTTTCGGCACGATGCCGAGCACCTGCCCCCGGTAAATGACGAGCGCGCAATTGAAGAGCTTGCCCTCGAACCGCAGCGGCGCGCCCACGAGCAGCACGGGCGTGAGTTCGCGGCTGCCTTCAATGAGGCGCGCGAGCGCCTCCCGCGAGGCGTCGAGCAGCGCGTCCTGGTGAAACAGGTCTTCGTTCGAATAGGCCGAGATGCCGAGCTCGGGAAACAGCGCCACCGCCGCCTTCATCTCCGACGCCTGCTGCGCCAGGCCGAGGGTGTGCTCGCCGTTGAACACGGGATCGGCGACCCGCACCCGCGGAACGCAAACAGCCGCCCGCAGGAAGCCGTGGGTGTAGATTGAATGAAACGGGCGTGGCATCGAAAAGATACTTATCACCCGCCAAACGTCAAAACGATAGTTTTCTCCTGCGCAGGTCGGCCCAGGAGGAACCAGTGATCAGTAATGAGTGGGCAGTAATCGGTCATGAACCCGCCCCTCACTGATCCCGCCAAACGTCAGAACGATGAGCTCTTTAGCAAGTCGGGCCAGGCGTACTGGGCCGGACCTGGATGGTCAACGGCAAGTGGAGCTCCCCATTGTGCGCCTCCAGGAAATCCTCCACCGCCCGCATGATGGCCAGCGGCAGCTCCGAGCAATTTTCCACAAACCCCGGCTCGTGGAGGGACTCTTCACCCTGGCCGGCGATGGTGAATTCAATGCGTTTCATCCCAGCTGAATCGCATTTCGGCAGGCTGACACGGGTGCGGAAGTAATCAGTGATCAGTGGGCAGTAATCAGTGGGGAACCCGCGTGGCTACGAAACACTGATTACTGCCCCCTGATTACTGATTACTTCATCTCCCCCACCCGCACCGCGCGTCGCCCCTTCCGCACCGCCCCGGCCACAGGCTCATAACCCAGTTCCTCCCCACGCGCCGCGCAGCGCAGGAGCAGTCCTCCCCGGCTCATGTCGCCGCGGCCGACAAATTCACTCGGGAAGAGCAGGCGCGAACCCAGGATCGGCAGAAGCGTTTCCACGTATTTGCCGGTGGCGATGCTGCCAAGAAGCACGACTTCCGTGGCGCCGCGAGCGAGCAGGCCCCGCACGGCGGCTTGCAGCGGGGCGGTAAACCGGGGTTCCTCCGAGTCCACGGGTACCGTGGAAAACTCCCGCAGATCCGCCAAACCGACCCGGCTCGCGGGCGGCATCAGGCCGCGGCTGGGGGTAATGATCTGGACGTCTGCCGGCAGGGATGCGAACCGGCGGGCATAGGTGAGTTTGCCGCGAAAGTAGAGGCCGCTGCAAAACGTGAATACGTCTCCCAATTCCGCATCGCCGATTTGTGCTTGCCGCGCGAGCTCGAACTGGGCCGCGGGGCGGAGGAGCATCTGAGCCCGGAGTCCGCTGGATTTGGCCGGTGAAAGAAGAAAGATGCGGCTCACGTGAATTCATCGCACTAGCCGCGAAGCGCGGCTGTTGGATGCGCCAAAGTAGTCCACCTCTTCCCAGAGCCGCCGGGACAGATGCGGCGGGCACGACCGGTCCACGCGCAGGATGAGATCTGCACTCATCGTCTTCACCAGCGGCTCTAGGAAGAGCCGCCTACTTTGCCGCCGGTTCCTCCGCATCTCCCGCCAACGCGGCGTCGGAACGATATTTTTCTCCTTGGGCAGGCCGGGCGGACGAAGGAACCAGTAATCGGCAATCAGTGGGCAGTAATCAGTGTTTCGCGCTTGCGCGGGATCCCCACTGAATACTGAACACTGATTACTGATTACTTCATCCCCCGTTGCAGCCAACCACTCGTGGGCTTGAAAACGAATCCGACGTTATCACTATGACCAAACCATGAGAGTCCTCTGGAAAGGCGCCATCACTTTTGGCCTCGTCACCATCCCCGTATCGCTCTATCCGGCCACGCATCGGGAAGAGCTGAAATTCCGGCTCCTGCGGGCCAGCGACCACAGCCCGGTGAACTATAAACGAGTCGCCGAGGCCGATGGGAAGGAGGTGCCTTGGGACCACATCGTGAAGGGATACGAATATGAGAAGGGCAAGTTCGTGATCCTGAAGGACGAGGATTTCGCGCGGGTCGACGTGGAGGCCACGCAGACCGTGGACATCATGAATTTCGTCGATCTCGACGAGGTGAATCCCCTGCTCTTCTACAAGCCGTATTTTCTCGAGGTCGGGAAGGGCGGCGACAAGGCGTATGTGCTGCTCCGCGACGCGCTGATGGAGACGGGCAAGATCGCCATCGCCAAGGTGGTCATCCGCGCCCGGCAACATCTCGCCGCGGTGAAACCGCAGGAGCACGGGCTGATGCTCGAACTCATGCACTTCCCCAAGGAGATTATCGATACCTCCGAGTTCAAAGATCCCGCGGAGAAGAAGATCGGCAAGGCGGAGATGACGATGGCGAAGCAGCTCATTTCCAGCATGACCGAGAAATGGGACCCGGACCAGTACAACGATGACTACCACGAGGCGCTGGAGAAGCTCATCGAGGACAAGATCGAACACGGCGACAAGGCCGCTCCGAAGCCCGCAAAGAAGCGCAAGCCGACGAACGTGATCGATCTCGTGTCGGTTTTGCAGGAAAGCCTTCAGCAGAGCGGCAAGAGTGCGGGCGCGTCGAAGAAAACGGCGGCGAAAAAGCCCCGCGGTCACAAGGCGGCGCCCCGGAAAAAAGCGGCCTGACGCGCCATGTCCCTCAAGGAATACGTTCGGAAGCGGAACTTCGGCAAGACGCCGGAACCGGGAGGCGAGAAAGCGGCGGCCAAGGCGGGCCATCGCTTCGTGATTCAAAAGCACGACGCCTCGCGGCTACATTACGACTTTCGCCTGGAGATGGGCGGCGTGCTGAAATCGTGGGCGGTGCCGAAGGGTGTCCCATTTGTGAAGGGCGAGAAGCGGCTGGCGGTGCAGACCGAGGACCATCCGCTGGCCTATATCGATTTCGAAGGCAGCATCCCGGAAGGACAATATGGCGGCGGCACCGTGATGGTCTGGGACCAAGGCACCTACGAACCCCTCAGCAAAACGCCCGCGAAGGAACTCGCGGGCGGCAAACTGCACTTCGTGCTGCATGGCAGCAAGCTCGAGGGCGAGTGGTACCTCGTGCGCCTGCGCAACGGCGACCAGTGGCTGCTCATCCGCGGAGGAGCGGACATGAAGGCCGTGTCGAAAAAGCAGGAGGATACCTCCGTGCTATCCGGGCGCTCGATGCGGGAGCTGTCGAAGGGCGACCGCGTGTGGGAATCGAAGTCCGCGGCGAAGAAGGTTTCCGCTAGCAGGAAGCCGAAGCGGTCCGTGCGTCCGGCGCCGCTCCCGGAATTCGTCGAACCGATGAAGGCGAAGCTGGCGGCCGCCGCGCCGAAAGGCGACTGGATCTACGAGATCAAGTTCGACGGCTTTCGCGCGCTGGCCTTGAAGGGCGGCAGCCAGGCCCGGCTGCTCTCCCGCAACGAGAAGGACCTCGGCGGAAAATTTCCCGAGCTGATGGAGTCGATCCTCGCGCTGCCCGCGCAGGACGCGATCGTCGATGGAGAGATCGTGGCGCTCGACGAGAAGGGGCGGTCGTCCTTTCAATTGCTGCAAGCGCGCGAACTCGGCCAGGAGCGGCCTCCCCTTTTCTTCTATGCCTTCGACCTGTTGCAACTCGACGGGAAAAGCCTGATTGGCGAACCGCTGGAGGAGCGAAAGGAAAAGCTCGCGAAGCTGCTGGCCGGGTCGAAGGGCGAGGTCCGTTTTTCCGCCGCGCTCGATTCCAATGTAAAGCGGCTGCTCGAGCAGGCGCGGTCACTTGGCCTGGAAGGGCTGATCGGCAAGCGCGCGGGCTCCGCCTATGAGCCGGGGAAGCGTTCCGGGGCCTGGATCAAACTCAAGCTCCAGCAGGAGCAGGAATTCGTGATCGGCGGCTACACCGATCCGGAAGGCTCGCGGCCGCATTTCGGCGCGCTGCTCGTGGGGGTATATCAGCGCGACAAGAAGCTCCACTTTGCCGGCAAGGTCGGCACCGGTTTCAATCACAAGCTGCTCAGCGTCCTGCACCGGGACTTCAAGAAGATCGCGAGCGAGGCGTGTCCGTTTGTGGACCTTCCGGAGAAGCGGGCCGGCCGCTACGGGCAGGGCGTGACAGCCGCGGAGATGAAGCGCTGCCACTGGGTAACGCCCACGGTGGTCTGCCAGGTGAAATTCGCCGAATGGACGCGCGACGACCGGCTGCGGCAGCCCGTGTTCCTTGGCCTGCGCGAGGACAAGGACGCCCGGGAGGTTGTGCGCGAAAAGGCGACCTAACGGACTTATGGGCACGAAAGCCACGCTGGAAATCGAAGGCCGCCAGGTCGCGGTCAGCAATCTCGAGAAGGTCTTCTATCCGAAGGCCGGGTTCACCAAAGGCCAGGTGATCGACTACTACATTCGCATTTCCAAGGTGCTGCTCCCGCACTTGAAAGACCGCCCGATCAGCCTCAAGCGCTACCCGGATGGCGTGGAAGGCTTCTTCTTCTACGAGAAACAGTGCCCGAGCCACCGGCCGGAGTGGGTCAAGACGGCGAAGGTGGGCAAGACCGAAGGCGGCGCGATCGACTACTGCGTGATGAATGATCTGCCCGCGCTCGTCTGGGCGGCCAATCTCGCGGACCTGGAATTGCACACATTCCTGCACAAGGCGCCGGCGATCCATCGCCCCACCGCGCTCGCCTTCGATCTCGATCCGGGCCCGCCGGCTGACATTGTGCAATGCTGCCAGGTAGGGCTGTGGCTGAAGGGCATCTTCGACGGGCTCGGCCTGGAGAGCTTTCCAAAAACGTCGGGATCGAAGGGGCTGCAAGTCTACGTCCCCCTCAACAACTCTGCGGTCACCTACGAAAAGACCAAAGCCTTCTCGCACGCGCTGGCACTGACGTTGGAAAAGCAGTTTCCCGAGGCGGTCGTCTCCCGCATGCAGAAGGCGCTGCGCAAGGGCAAGGTGCTCGTGGACTGGAGCCAGAACGATGACAAGAAGACGACCGCGAACGTGTATTCGCTGCGCGCCAAGGAGCGGCCGACGGTCTCCACGCCGGTCACGTGGAAGGAGGTCGAAACGGCCTGGAAGAAGAAGGATGCGGCGAAGCTTTCGTTTGAGGCGGAGGACGTGTTAAAACGCGTGCAAAAGCACGGGGATCTTTTTGCGCCGGTGTTGAGTTTGAAGCAGAAGCTGCCGCCGCTGAAGGCGGTGGAGGAGTGATCGCTACTTCTTCCCCTTCAAGGCCGCCACGCCCGTCGGGAATTCCGACGGCGGATTCACCGGGGTCAACGGCGGGAGTTTCTTCCCGTCAGGGGTGATCTGCACATCCCCGATCAAGGTGGCGCCTTCGTCCATCACGAGCCGGTTGGTGGTGAGGCTGCCGACGAGATTGGCCGAGCCTTTGAGTTCGCACTTGCCGGCCACAAGAACGTCACCCGTCACCGAGCCGCGCAACAGGAACGCGTCCGCCTTGATGTCGCCCTTGATGCGGGCCCGCTCCCCCGCGATGAGCGCCTCGCCCTCGATGTTTCCGTCCTTGAGCTGTCCATCGAAGCTCAACTCGCCTTTGAATTTCACGGAACCCGAGATTTCAACATCGCTGAGGATACTGCTTTTATTGTCGTCGGAAGGGGTCATAGGGACGCCCGTTTTAACGACTTTCCCGGCCTAGCCGAGCATTTATTTTTCACGGCGGCGGCGTGAGATGTCGGTGATGCTTCGTCTCGTAACGCTCCAGGAGCCGCTCCACCAGCCAGTAAGAGATGAGAGCCACCGGAAGCCCGATGATGCAGGAGCCGAGCATGAGCGGCTTCAGGATCTCCAGCGTCTTCCAGCGGAAGAGTTCCGCGATGTGGAGATGGCTGTGCGACAGCTTGGGCGGGAACTGATGGGGATGACTCAGGATCCAGTAACCCAGTTGATACTCCCAGCGAAGGATGACCGGCCAGATCGGAAGCAGGATGTCGTGAAAGGTCACGGCGATGACCGCGGCAAGCCGGCTGCACCGCACCGCCCACGCCGTGAGCATCGAGAAGAGCGTCTTGAAACCGGTCAAAGGCGTAAAGCCCCAGAAAATCCCAATGGCCGTGCCGCCGGCCACGGAATGCGGCGCGTCCTTGATCTGGTGCAGGCGGGTCCACGTCTGGCGGACCAGTTGCTTCATCTTGGCGTAAAGATTCATGATCGGATAATCCGGGCGGACGGTTCGTCGCGGAATTCCCCACGGTCGCGCCTCGGCGAATCCACGGGTGCGCGTCTCTCGGCGTCACGGGACGGCGATGTTGCGCAAAGCGCGATGCATTTCAATCACTCCCGCACGGACAGTTTCGTCCCGCGATGGTTCCGTGGACGGATTGGGAGGTGTTTGAAGTTCCTATCTCGGTCACGCTGCCACGCAAGCCGTGGTGCGGTATTGCTTGCGCGAGATGACTTGGCGCTCATACCCATCGCCGGAGGGTTGGAAAGGCGAACAGTCGCGCCCCTATGGCGTGAGATTGCGGAAGTACATCGGGCGGAAATGGATGGTCGGGGTGGCCGCACCGTCGGAATAACGCTCGAGCATGGATTGCTGCCGCTGTTCGCCCGTGACGACCAGCTGGGCCGCGGGCGTCTGCCGCAGGGCCTGGCCCACGGTATAGACGCTGAAGACATTGCCGCGCGCGGTGATGAGGTTGGAGATCTCCCGCACCAACTGTTCGCTGGCTTCGCCTCCATCGGCCACTCCTTTCATCTCCACGACTTCACCGGGCGAATCGTACCCGTTCTGATACCCATACTGCTGGCCGGCCGAATTGCTGTTGGAAGCGGTCGCAAGCGTGCGGTCATAGACCGCCTTGGCAATGTCATGCGCTTTGGTGCTGCTCAGCTTCTTGGTGAGATCCGTGGCGTCGTAGGTCGCGTTTTCAAAAACGGCGGCCAGGGGATCCACCCGGTCGAGGTCGAACGGCTCCGGCTTGGCATTCATATTGACGCGGCCTCCGCTGGCGGTCCCGTGCGGCGTGTAGATGGCCTTCGGACTTGGTTTGCCGGCGACATCCGGCGGGATATCGGCGGGCACGGTGAACAAATCCATGAAAGCCCAATCCGGCACCACCGTCGTACCTTGCTTGCTCGGTTGCAAATGGAGAGTTCGCCACGGCGCCCCTGCCATGCCGGCGCTCTGCATGCCGGTGCTGATATAGCCCAACTCGCCCGCCGAGGCCATGATCCCCGTGGGATTCGCGGAAAGACCGGTCACCGCACTGCCGGACGGAGCCGGGATGACGAGACTGATATCCGTCACCTTGCCGTCCGTGCCAATATCCTGTTCCGGCTTGATGGCCGCATCGGGCGCCTTGCCGAGGGTGGACACGGAATTGACCTGGCCAAAGGTGTTCTGAGTCACCTGCTTCCAATCGTTCTTGTGGGAATTGATGCGCGGGTCATCCACTTCCGCCGAGGGCATGTTCGCCTCCGGGGTGCTGGGCGCATTGACCTTGACCGCCGCGTGATTGGATTGCCCGTCGAGCAAGGGCGCGACATCGAGGCGATTGCTCACACCGGGCGCATTGATGAGTCCAAGGGCAATTCGGAAGAGCGCGTTGCTCTCGGCGACGGGCCGGGTATTGGTATAGGTGATGTTCACTGTCCGCGTGATGAGAGCGCGATTGCCGGCCGTGAGCGGATTCGAGGGGGAGATCTCCGATGTTTTGATGGCAGCCTCCGCGGGCAGGATGTGCGGCTGGGTGCCGCCATCGTCGTAATAGAGGCTTTGATACATGCTCAGCGTCGTCAGATCGAGGGACCCGATGCCGAAGTTTTTCGGCAGATAGATCTCCACTTTCAATTTCGCCGCGTAGGTCTTCCCACCGCCCACGGTCGGAGTGGGCGGGATATAGAGACCCACTTCGGTGATGCGCGGGGCCCGCGTGATGCCAAAGTAGGAATTGACGTCAGTCCCGATCGCAATGGTGAACGCACTATTGACGTACGTGCCTCGCAGGGGCACCACGACGGCTTTCGCCGACTCCTTGGAGCGCACGTAGTCGATGATATTCAGGCTCAACTGCGTGAGGCGGCTGGTATTTCCCGAATAATATTTGGTCTGCAAGCTCGAGTTGGGCGCCATCGGCCAATCGTTGCGCTGGAGATAGCTGTTCAGCTTGTTAATCGTCGTCGTGAGTTGCCCGCTGTCGATGTTCGATAGATCCCCCAGGTCCGTGCCATTGGGCGCGTTGCTGATCTTCAAGTATGGCCGCCCGCCCGCCCGGTCGGAGCGGGTCGTCAGGACGATGCGCTGCTCGTTGAAGAACGTGGTGTCGGGATCGTGATTGTAGTGCGTCACGTTGAACTTCGTGGCGAGGAGCGCCGCATTGACGCCCGCGTGCTCGCGCTCCACCTGGCGGGCGTCCTCTGGAGTTTGAAAGAAATAACGCGTGAACGCCCGGTAGGCGGCCGTGGTCGTCGGAATCGCCGGGGTCTGCGTGCCGAGCGGATCGTAAAAATGGATGGCGGCGGCTTTCGCTTCCGCGTCGGTATCGCTCGAACCAAAGAGCGTCGGCAGGTTTATCTTGGTGGGATGGCTGGCGGCATTGGGATTGGATGTCGCGCGCGTCCACGCCAGGTTGTAGTTCACCTTGCTGCTTTCATCGTCCGTCCAGTAGGCGTACCTGCCGACGATCGGATTGGTCGTGGAGGTCAGCACGGGCTGCTCCGCGAGGTCTTCGGTGCCATCCTGCCGCACGTAGATCCAGCGCACGGCCATGGCCACCGCTTTCGTCGCGTCATTCGGGTCGGGCAGATTGGTGATGAGGTGGGGAGGAATGGTCCCGGCGGTCCCCTGCTCAAAGGTGGGAATGTTCAACTGGGCCGGCCGCAGGACCGCGGGCACGAAATCCGACTTCACATTCACCGGCGCGCCCGAGGAGAGCGGGATCGGAGGGTCCACCACCGTCTTCGCGCTGCTGGTGGCGGTATTGCTCGCGACCAATTGCCCGGGCTGGCTGATCCAATTGCGCGAAGTGTCGGCCGTCGCGGCGCGCAACTGGGCCAGGACTTTGGCCGCGCCCGTCTGGGCGAGCATCTCCGCCCGCGCTTTTTCCAGGTGCGAACGCGAAGCGCCGCGCTCGATGCGCATGATGTCGCTAAAGCTGATCACGATGATGCTCATGAGCACGAGAACGGAGAGCGTGATGACGAGCGCCGCGCCATGGTCGCGCCGGGAGCGGTTCGACCGCATCAAGGAAGGCGCATGTTTCATAGGGCGTTTTGCAGGCGGACTTCGGTGGTGTAGGAACGGGCGGTCTCGCGGACGCCGTCCGGCAGGAACGCGATGAACTGCTCCACGTTCGGCTCGGTACCGGCGCCGCCCGCTTTCGTATAGTCGGGCAGCGTCCGCAACCTGGGCAAACTCGCCGGGCTGATCAGGGCCAGATAGATCTTCACGGTGCGGGGCAGCTTCTGGGCCGTCCGCGAATCGTAATTCTGGACGATGTTTCCATTTGCATCGAAGCAGCGCACCCAAAAGCCAATGACGTTCTCGGCGAAGAGCCCGGCATAGGAATTTGTGGGTTGATTGGTGCCGGGCGCGACCTTTTCCAGAATGTCTCCGCTCAGCCACGCGGTCGGCTTTTGGATGATCAGATAGTTCGCGGTATCGGTGGGATTGACGAAGAAGCGGCACAACAGCGGACGCGGATTGCCCATCCTGCTGAGATCCCATTTGAGGAAATATCCCACCTCGGCCACATCCCCATAGGTGCGATCCGTGGCCATCGGCGCCTGCCAGAAAAGGGTATCCGCGTTGGCATAGGTCGAGGAAACCGCCGTGGGGTTGAGGATGAACTGGAGGCTCTTCTGGTCCGCGGGATCGACGGGCATGAGCGCGGACTGAAGCTCCTGGGCCACGGCATCCGCGAGCGCGCGCGCGCTTTGCCGGCGCTCCGTCTGGGTCTGCCCGAGGGCCCATGCGGCGCTCGTGTTGTTGAGGATCTGAAAGAGCATCAGCACCATGATCGACAGGATGGTCGTGGCGACGAGCAGTTCGAGCAGACCGATGCCGGAGGTGTGGCGTTTCTCAATCATTGCGGGGCAGCGCGGTGGTGGCCGTGAGCAACGGAGCCGACGGCGAGCCGGGCGCGGGGGTCGTTCCCAGCGCCGGGCTGGCGACCAGCGCGGAGGTGAAAACGAGCCGGACCTGATACAGGTTCGGCGAATTGTTCGCCGATTTGTAGGCATCGTCGGCGGTGAGATTGATTTGGCACTGGTAGATGGCGCCTGGCTTCGCACCCAGGCGACGCCCCTCCACATCGAAATACCAAATCGTGCCCGTCGGCGGGAGCGAGGCAAAAGCGGTGTTGCGCAACTCCGCGGTCACCTGTCGGCTCATCGCCGCGATGATCGTATCCTGGTCGGAACTCCGGCTGAGGCCGGTCGAGAAAGCCAGGATACCGATGAGCGCGACAATGCCGAAAGCGATGACGCCGAGCGCCAGCACAACCTCGACCAGCGAGAAGCCCCGCGCGCCAGCCCGCGCCGGGAAGCGCGCCGGGGCCAGGCGATCGCCGTCCGGTTGAGGATTCATGGAATAGTGCGGGGGAATCATTTCGTCAGGGGCGCTCGATCTTGACCCGGCCGGTCGCCGGAAGGATGCAGACCCGGTAGTAGTTCGCGGCTTTGCCATCCTTCCCCCGGGCGGAGGTGTAGGTCACGGTGGCGGCGCCCTTCACCCGGTATCCGCCCACCATCCGCACGCATCCGGGAGTGCTGCTCAGCAGCGCCCCGTTGGGCAGGAAGAGCACATATTGAAAGTTGGTGACCGCGGTCCCACGATAGCTGAATACTGGAAAGGCGGGCGCCAGCGTCGTGGCCCCCGCTGTGAAGGTGCAATCGTCGGCCACGACACCCTCGGGGACGGTTTCCCAAGGGCCAACCTGGTTCCAGTCCCCGGGTCCGGCGGGCGTGCCATCGGTCCGGGGAGACACTTCGAAGAGGGCAAACGCCCGGTAGTCGCCTTCGGTCCCCGCGCTGCCGATCATGACCAAGGCGGTCATCGCGTTTTTGGCGAGCGAGTTCTGTCGGCCGAGCAGCGCGAGGTTCGAAACGGCGTTTCCCGCGCTGATCAACTTCGAGCTGTTGCTGGTGTTGCTGGAGATCATTCCGAAGACCAGCGACGTCATGATGACGATGATCGCGATGACGACGATCATCTCGAAAAGGGTGAACGCGCGTCGAGAGATGGTGTGGCGAAAGGGGGGGGAGCCGGCCATGGGGAGCGGAACAGAACACAACATACGGCGGGGCGCGACACATTCCGTCCAAGTCGTTGGGCAGGTCTGACTTTTGAGGAAGGGATCGATCATGTGCATCTCCACACACACGCCGCCACCTCGGTCGGAATATGGGCGACGAGGAGAGCGCAGAGCAAAGGGAGCAACGGCCTAGGCGAGCGCGCGGTAGGCAACCACCGATGGACGCGCCGGCCAGTGTGGGGCCGGTCGGGGGGAAGATCCGCGCGGGGACGCTTTTTGGTGGGGAACCGGAATGGGGAGTACATGGACATAACAAAGAGTTTGTACCCTTTTCTTAATCGCGCGCCCGCGAGGGCGGTGCATGCGGATTGGGATGAAATAACAAAATTATGGGATGAGCATGAAATTCCTCTCTCGTTCGTCCCAGAAAAAGCCGGTTTCGTCCCACTTTGATGGCTTCCAGAGAGGGCCGTGAGGCACTCTTGAAGCGATAATCCTGCTGCGAGGGGTTCCAGTCTGTGGAACGTTCCTCTCACCGCCCCGGCGATCCCCGGCCCGCCACGAATTTTCCAGCCCATGGCCTTCTCCCAATCCCATCCGATCCGCGTCCTCCTCGTGGACGATGAACGCATTGGGCGGACGCGTCTGCGGATGATGCTGGAGCGGGAGCCCGATTTGAAGATCGTGGGCGAATGCTCCGATGGCAGTGCGGCCATCGACGCCATTCACGAGCACGACCCGGATTTGGTATTTTTGGATATCAATATGCCCGGCGTGGACGGATTCGAGGTGCTCGACCGGCTCAACCCCAGGCACCGGCCAATCGTGATTTTCGTCACCGCCTATGACGAGCACGCCGTGCGCGCCTTCGAAGCGAGCGCCCTGGATTACCTGCTGAAGCCGGTCGCCCCCGAGCGGCTGGCCAGGACACTGGCCCGTGTGCGGGAGCGCCTGGCCCTGGAGACGCCCGCGCGAGCAGGGGCAACCGACCGCGAGGAAACGCCGGCGCCGCATCGCTTTGTGGTGCGCAGCCGGGGACGTACCTCGTTCGTCGCCGCGGATGAAATCGATTGGGTGGAGGCCGCGGGGAACTACGCCATTTTCCACGTGGGCAAGCTCAACCACATGGTGCGCGAGACGATGACGGCCCTTGAGGCGCAACTGCCCCCGGAGCATTTTCTGCGGGTGAGCCGGTCGGCAATCGTCAATCTCCAGCGCGTGAAGGAACTGGTGAGTTCGCCCGCCGGCGGCGACTCCGCAGTGCTGGCCGACGGGCAGCACATCGCGGTGACCCGCAATCCGCGCGAAGTCGCGGAGCGCCTGGCTGTCCTGTGATCAAACGTCATGCCCCCTCCCGGTTCCCCACAAGACTCCGAAAGCGCCCATGACGGGAGCCAGCCGGACGCCGGGCCGGCAGTATTTCCGGCGAAGAAGGGCTCCGGCAAGGAGCCCCGCCGCGAAACGCCCTTCGGCAGGACGCTGGAGCGTCTCGCCCTGGCGGAGCGGCGGGCCGATGAGCAGGACGCGCGCTTTGCTGCGTTCATGGAGCACCTGCCGAACATCGCCTTTCTCAAGGACGGCCAAGGCCGCACGGTTTTTGGCAACCGGTTTTACGAGGAAATCTTCGGCGTGCGCCTGGCGGATGTGCTCGGCAAGCGCGACGACGAGTGGCTGCCTCCCGCGGTCGCGCGGGAAACCATGGCCGCCGACGCCGAGGTGCTGGCCACGGGACGCACGATGCATATCGAGGAGGAGATTCCCACGGCGCTCGGCCCGCGCCACTGGCTCACCTCGAAATTTCGCATCCCCGCCTCCAGCGGCGGATGGCTGCTCGGCGGCATCGCGGTGGACATCACGAAACAGAAGGAGACGGAGCGAAAGCTGGAGGAATTGCTGGCGTTGCAAAACGCGCTCGTGAACAGCGCGAACGTCGCCATCATCTCGACGGGTCCCAGTGGCCTCGTGCGCACGTTCAACGCCGCCGCGGAGCGTCTGCTTGGCTACCACGCCGGAGAATTGATCGATCGCGCCCCGCCGGAAACCTGGCACCAGCCGGAGGAATTGCAGCGGATTGCCCATGAGATTTTCGAAAAGACCGGAGAAATCGTTCCGCCGAACACCGAAGCCGTGCGCTGGGGCTCGCGCGACGGCAAGGTCGCGGAGCACGAGCTGACGCTCGTGCGCAAGGACGGCTCGACCTTTCCCGCTTCCCTCGCCATCACCGCGCTGTGGAGCGAGGGCAGGATCATCGGCTACATGGGCGTGATCCAGGACATCACCGCCCGGCGCGAATTCGAGGAAGCGCAGCGGCACGCGCGCGAGGAAGCGGAAGAGTCGAACCGGGCCAAATCCCAATTCGTGGCCAACATGAGCCACGAAGTGCGCACGCCGCTCAATGGCATCCTCGGCATCGCGGCCATGCTGCTCGAGACGGATCTGCAGCCCCGGCAGCGGGAACTCGCCGAACACATCCAGTCCAGCGGCCAGGCGCTCCTGGCGATCGTCAACGACATCCTCGACATCTCGAAAGTGGAAGCCGGACGCGTGGAGCTGGAAGCGATCGGTTTCGACCTGCGCGCCTTGCTCCAGTCCGTGCACGACATGCACCAGGCGCGGGCGGAGGAAAAGAACCTCATCATTGAAACCGAGGTGGCCGGGGACGTGCCGGCTGGCTTGCACGGCGATCCCGGGCGCCTGCGGCAGGTCTTCGACAACCTTGTCGGCAACGCGATCAAGTTCTCCGAGAACTGCCGCGTCCGCATCTCCGCCGCCGTCGATGCGCTCGACGGCACGGACCTGACGCTGCGGTTCCACGTCATCGATTGCGGGATCGGCATTCCGCGCGAACAGCAGGAGCGGATCTTCGAGCCCTTCGTGCAGGCCGACGTGTCCACGACGCGCCTGTTCGGCGGCACCGGGCTGGGGCTGTCCATCTGCCGCCAGCTCGTCTCGCTGATGGGCGGAGAGATCGGCGTGGTCAGCGAGCTCGGGCGCGGCGCGGATTTCTGGTTCACGGCCCGGTTCGTGGCGGCCGGGACGCCCACCGAGAAAGCCGAAGCTGCGGCGTCGCCCAAGGTCGAATCGTTACGCGGATTGCGCACGCTGCTCGCGGAAGACAATGCGCTGAATCGGCTCGTGGCCACGCACCAACTGCGCAAGCTCGGCTGCGACGTGGAAACGGTGGAAAATGGCCGGCAGGCAGTGGACCTCACGAAAACCATCCAGTTCGACCTCATCCTCATGGATTGCCAGATGCCGGTGCTGGATGGATACGCCGCGACCGCCGCGATCCGCGACCGGGAAAGACGCGAAGGCGGGCACACGCCCATCATCGCCCTGACGGCCAGCGCGCTCGCCACGGAACGCGACCGTTGCCTGGCGGCGGGTATGGACGGGTACCTCTCGAAGCCATTCACCGAGGCGGAGCTGCATCGGCAGATTCACGGCGTGATGCTGGCCGCCGCGTCACCGGATCGCGAAGAATCCTCCGGCCCGGCACTCGACTCCGGCATTATCGCGGCTTTGCGGGACGAATGCGGGCCTGACGGCGGGGCACTATTCGCGCGCTACGTGAATTTCTTCCGGGAAGACCTGGCCCAGGCGGAAAAAGAATTCGCGGAGCCGGATGGCGCGAAAAAGACGGAAACGCTCCGCCAGGCGGCGCACCATCTTCGCGGAGCCGCGCTACACTTTGGCGCACGCCCCTTGATGGACCTCTGTGCCCGGGTGGAGAGATCGGCCGGCGCAGGGGGCTCGCTGGACGAAGTAACCGCGCACCTTCCAGCTCTGCGCCAGGAAATCACCCGGGTGAAAGAGGCGCTCGAAGCCGGGTATGGATGATGACTATGAGAGACATCTTCCGAATTTACCTCGAATTTTCGAGGAACATGCTTTCAAGGCGGGGGAAATCGTGCGTAGGTTTGGCAGGCTATGGATTCCATTAGAGTGCTAATCGCGGACGATCATCAAGTGATGAGACGGGGAGTTCGTGCCGTCGTGGAACTCCAGGAGGGCTGGAGCGTCTGCGGCGAAGCTGCCACGGGTCGTGAAGCGGTGGAGCTCACCGAGAAGTTGAAACCGGAGATCGTGGTGATGGACGTGCAGATGCCGGAATTGAACGGGCTCGAAGCGACACGCCAAATCAAGAAGGTCGCGCCCGAGACGGAAGTCCTGATGTTCACCGGGTTGGAGACCGAGGAATTGGTGCGCCAGGTGTTCGAAGCGGGCGCGCGCAGTTACATCCTCAAGACCGACGGCAAGAACCAACTGGAGGCGGCCCTCCGCTCGCTCGCCGCGCACAAGCCCTATTTTACGACAGAAGTCGGGGAGATCCTCTTCGCCAAATTTCTCACTGGAAAACAGAAGCAGGAAGATACTGGCGAAGGACGGCTCACGGATCGTGAGCGCGAGATCGTGCAGCTCCTCGCCGAAGGCCGGAGCAACAAGGAAGTGGCCGACAAACTCGGCATCAGCGTGAAAACCGCGGAAACCCATCGGGCGGCGATCATGCGGAAGATGAAGTTTCAGTCGTTCAGCGACCTGGTGCGCTACGCGATCCGGAATCATATCATCTCGGCTTGAGGCGTGGTTGAAAGTTCAGAGCCCGCGATTCTGGGCTCGAAGCTGCGCGGTTGCCCTCAAACGATTGGACCATCAAACGCGTGGGACGAATGTTGCATATTCGATATAACATTGCAGTGCGTCCACCCATCCCGAAGGGATGAATCGCTCTCATCCCTTCGGGATGGGGAAGCTCCACGCCATCCCGAATCAAAGATATTGCCGTTCGCATCGCCCATCTGCGGTGAAAAATGCGGCGACTGCCTATTTCCGGTGGGGGGTTTCACCGCCATGAAAATACTTACTTTTCCCAGCCCGCTGCGAACGGAGCCTGCTTTATGGTATTTATGAGCAAAAGCAGAATTCTCGTTGTAGATGATGATCCCAAACTTTCCGGCCTCCTTGCCGTCATTCTCAGCCGCGTGGGCGGTTATGAGGTGCTGGAGGAAAACCGGCCGTTTGCCGCCGTGCAAGTGGCCCAAAAATTCTGTCCGCACCTGATCATGCTGGACGTGGACATGCCGGGCAAGGACGGCGGCGCAGTCTACACCGACCTCAGCAATCATCCCCTGCTCAAGCAAGTTCCCGTGGTCTTTGTCACTTCCCTGATCTCGAAAAAGGAAGCCGGGATCCGCAACGGCAAACGCTACCTGTCGAAGCCGGTCGACCCCACCACCCTCCTCGAAACCGTGCGCGCCCTCTGCCCGCGTCATCGCCCGGATGACGCCACCGCCGCAATCGCTTAGGCCCCCATCGACATGAACGAGGAAATCCTCCGCCAGGGCCGCATCCTGCTGGTGGACGATGAGGTTCGCAGCCTGTGCCTGCTGGAAAATGTGCTCGATCGCTTGCGCTTCAAGCACATCCGGAAGCTCACGGACCCGTCGCGCATCCTGGAGGAGTACGACAGCTTCCAGCCCGACCTCATCATCACCGACATCGAGATGCCGGAACTCGACGGCATCCAGCTCGTCGAGCAAATCCGCAACTACCTGCCGCGCGAAACGTGCCTGCCGATCCTGGTGCTCACGGGCTGCACCGACCCGCAGATCAAGCGGCGCGCCCTCCTCGCCGGCGCCTCGGATATCCTCTTCAAGCCGCTGGACTGTTCGGAAATGCAGATGCGCATTCGCAATGTGCTCCAGACCCGCATGCAGTACCTCGAGATCCAGGGACAGAATCGCGTGCTCGAGAAGAAGGTCGCCGAACGTACGGCCGCCCTGGAGCAGGCGCTCGCGGAGCTGAAGACCAGCCAGGGTCAGATCGTCCAGCAGGAGCGCCTCCGCGCCTTCGGCGAGATGGCCGGCGGTGTGTGCCACGATTTCAACAACGCGCTCATGGCCATCATCGGCTATAGCGATTTGCTGCTCCATGACGCCTCGCTGGCCGACGATCGCGAACTGCTCCAGCACTATCTCAAGACGATGAACACCGCGGGCCGCGACGCCTCGCATGTGGTCTCGCGATTGCGCGACTTCTACCGCCCGCGCGAAGAAAGCGACGTGTTCTCTACGGTGAACCTGAACGATTTGATCGAGGAGATCGTGCCTCTCACCAAACCCAAGTGGCACGCGCAGGCGCTCGAGACCGGGCGCACCATCCGCCTGGAGTTGGAACTGGAGCGGGTCCCGCTCGTCCTGGGCAACGGCGCGGAATTGCGGGAGATCCTGATGAATCTCGTCTTCAACGCGGTCGATGCCCTCCCGGACGGTGGCACCATCACCCTGCGCAGCCAGCCGCTCGCCGACGGTGTGCAGATTGAAGTGGCCGACACCGGCACCGGCATGACGGAGGAAGTGCGGCAGCGCTGCCTGGAGCCCTTCTTTTCCACCAAAGGCGAACACGGCACTGGACTCGGGCTCGCCATGGTCTTCGGCATCATCCGCCGACACGATGGCCAGCTCGGCATCGACTCCGAATTGGGCGCCGGCACCACCTTCCGCATCACGCTGCCCTGCCACCATTCCACCGGCGAGGAGGAGCAGGAAGCGCGTCTCACCCTCGACCGGTCGCTGCGCGTCCTCGTGGTGGACGACGAACCGAACACCCGCGACATCGTTTCCCAATACCTGCGCCACGACGGCCACCGCGTGCTCACCGCCACGAATGGCGATGAAGCCATGCAGCGCGTGATGAGCGAAGACCTTGACCTGGTCATCACCGACCACGGCATGCCTGGCATGAACGGCCTGGAGCTGGCCAGCGCCGTGCACCGTGTCGCACCGTCCAAGTCGATCATCCTCTTGACCGGCTTCGCCTTCGGTCCTGAGCAACAGCCTGTGTCAATCGATTGCGTGTTAAAAAAACCGCTCGTCCGGGAAGAACTGCGCGGCGCCCTCAAACGGTTGCTTGGGAAGTAGCCAACGCCTGCCGGGCAAGCAAAGACCACCTGCCCGGCAAGTAGAGAGCGCGCACAGCGTACCAACTGTGGGGCCGGTGCTCCGTCAGCGCCCTAACTTTGCCGATTTTCTCTTCGAGGTTGATGACGGGGTCCATCACGGCTGGAAAGTAACGGCTTCGCGGCGAAGACAATCACGAGCCCCAGAGACGACTCCCGCTGGACAACGCGCGCATCGTCATCTCCTTGCCGTCTTCGCCGGTTCAAATTAAACTCCGGCACCATGTCTCTTGCGCAACTCAAAGACGAAGCTGCTCACCTTCCAAGTGCCGAGCAGCGTGAATTGATTGCCTTTTTGATCGCCCGTCAGACGGCGGAAGATGAGGAATTGCAGCGCGCGCTGGCGGAAAAGATCGACAATAAGGATCCGTCACGCTGGGTGGACCTGGACGATTTGGAAAAACGCTTCAAAGAATAGGGAGGGCCATGGGCTACCGGTTGATGGTCGATCTGGATGTCGTGGATGCGCTGGATCGTCTACCACCAAAAGTCCGCACTCGATTGCTAGTCCACTTCGGCAAGTTGAGAGCCTTTCCAGACGACCTCTCGGATTACCACGAAAACGACCGAACCGGCCGCCGCATAGAGATCAGCATTTTTGCAGGTTATGCTATCCACTACTGGATCGATTTCGCCGACCGCCACGTAAAGGTTCTCGAATTGAGGCGAGCGTTGAATTGATATCGCCGATTGAAGGCGCGGCAATGCGTCTCAAGCGGCCCTGGGAAGGGCCGCCCACGTTGATGAGCCTCCATTCCGCTCCCCTTCCCGCTGGCCCACCTTGCCCCATGCGGTAGAGTCCGGGCGTGAGTCTCATCCCGCCCGAAACCATCGACCAAATCATTGCGGCGAATGATGTCGTGGACGTGATCGGCTCGTATTTCGAGCTGAAACGCGCGGGGACGATGTACAAGGCCCTCTGCCCGTTTCACCAGGAGCGCTCGCCCTCTTTCACGGTCAATCCTCAGCGTCAGATCTTCAAGTGCTTCGGGTGTGGCGCGGGCGGCAATGTCCTGCGGTTCGTGATGAACTACGAGAACCTCGATTTCGTCTCGGCGGCCAAAAAGCTGGCCGACCGGGCGAATATCAAGATCGAGCAAACGGAGATGACCGCGGAAGACCAGGCGCGATATTCCATGCGCCGCCGGCTCCTCGCGCTCCATGCCGAAGTAGCCGATTTCTTTCACTTCCAACTGATGAAGAAGCCGTCGGCGCAGATCGCCCGCGACTACCTCAAGAGCCGGGGGATCGGCGCCGAGGTGGCGAAATCGTGGAAGATCGGCTACGCCCCGGACTCCTATGACGCAATGCGCGAGTTCGCCTCCCGGCAGGGATTCACGGATGAGGAACTGGTGGCCAGCGGCCTGGTCAAATTGCGCGACGAGGACCAGCCCCGCGGCGACTTCTACGACCGTTTCCGCGCGCGGGTGATGTTCCCGATCTGCGACCGGGACGGCAATGTGATCGGCTTCGCCGGTCGCGTTCTCGACAAGGAGGCCAAGGCCGCGAAATACGTAAACTCGCCGGAGACCATGCTCTTTACCAAGGGGGCGGTGCTGTTCGGTTTGCACAAGTCCATGCGGGCGTTGCTCGACAAGAAGTCAGCGATCGTGTGCGAGGGCCAACTCGACCTGATCACCGCCTTCGAGCACGGCATCCAAAACGTCATCGCGCCGCAAGGGACGGCCTTTACGGACAAGCAGGCGCACATCCTCAAGCGCTACGTCACCGAAGTGGTGCTGTGCTTCGACGCCGACGTGGCCGGGGAAAACGCTGCCGCGAAGTCGCTGGTCCATTTGCTCGCGGAGAATATCGCGGTCCGTGTGGCCGAGATGCCCGAGGGCGAGGATCCGGACTCGATGATTCGCGGCCAGGGGGCCGAGGCCTTCATGGAACGGATCAATGCCGCCAAGGATTTCTTCGATTGCCAGCTCGAGCGGATGGCGCGGCGTCCGGAATTCGCGACACCGCGCGGCAAGGTGCAGGCCGCCCGAAAGATGGCTGAGTGGATCAGCCTCATCCGCGACGCCATGTTGCGCGAGACGGTCCTGCTCAAGGTGGCGCTGCGCCTGGAGATTTCGAGCCAGGAATTGGCCCGCCTGCTCCGGGCGCCCAAGGAAAAGCCCGCGGAGGCGGAAAGCGGCACCATCGCGGAGGCGGCCGCAAACCATTTGGCCGACCCGATTATCCGGCTCCTAGCCAAGGTGGCCTTGCGCGATACCGCCGCCCGGGAATACCTGCGCGAGGAACCCTGGGACCGCATGCTCGCCGACGACCCGGACGCGGAGTTGCTGGTCAAAATCCTCGGCGCGGATATCGAGGTGGATAACCCTGCGTCCTTTCACGTATTTTTGACCAGCCTCGATGCGTCCGAGGAGGCGGCCGTGACCGGCCTGCTGGAGGAGAAGCCGCCCACCTTTCCGATGCACATCGCGCATGATTGCTGGCGGGCGCTGGAACAGCGTAAAATCAAGCTTCGCGTGGAATCGCTGAAGGCGCGGTTGCGGCTGCCGGACCTCCCCCCCGACGAAGTAGCGAAAATGCAAAAAGAAGTTCTTGACCTGCAAAAACGCCTTTCCGATATTGCGCGGCCTTTGCCCCCTCCACTCTGAGCACAAAGTGGGTTCCCAGCGGTCGGGGGTAACAGTCTCTTTCCAACGCGTGGGTATGTCTAAAAACACCAAGAAAGCTTCCTCCAAGCCGACGAAACCCGCCGCCTCTTCGAAGAAAACGCAACCCAGCGGCAAGAAGAAAGCTTCCAAGCCGGTTCAGAAGAAGAAACCCGAGGTCCGGAGCAGCAAGGCGAAGAAGGTTGCGAAGCCCGCGCCCAAGACGGTCAAAAAAACGGCTCCCAAAGCCGCTCCCAAGCGCCCGGTGAAACCGGAGGCCAAGGTCGCCTCGAAGACGCCGGCCAAGCCGGAGCCCAAAGTGGTGCATGGGAAGAATGGCACGAACGGCAAAACCC
>Ga0070658_10001095_pt1 | contig 23111 bp, 21 predicted proteins | sample KBSC13metaG_FD_64664 | JGI IMG/M metagenome (GOLD analysis project Ga0070658, IMG submission 64664) | Corn rhizosphere microbial communities from Kellogg Biological Station, Michigan, USA - KBS C1-3 metaG | ecosystem: Host-associated > Plants > Roots > Rhizosphere > Soil ...
CGGAACCCATGCCGGAACGGGTATAGTCACGGGACTCTACCGCGGACACCTTATCCAGGGAACGATTACGGTTACGCCCAAGCCGGTGTCGACACCCGGTTCCGGTGTCGTCGCAATTCGCGGCACACTGAGCAAGGTGGTTGGCGGGGCCGATAATAGGGTAATACTGGCAATTCGTGTAGTAAAACTCGACGGCAGCCCGGTCGCCAACGCCGCCCTCACGGTGACCGTCACCGGAGGCAAGGCGGACGCGTCAGGTATCACCACCGACGCCGACGGTGCCGCGTCAATGGGAATAACATGGACGGGGAAGTCCAACGGTCTCGTGACCGTTGGCCCCGCCGCAAACACAACGGGACCGACATTGCTGTCGGTTACCCTCGGACAATAGAAGGGAGCGCCTCCGCTTATTCTCCAGTTCAGGGAGAGGCGGGGAGGTCGCTGAATATTAAAATTGGAAACGACAACTCAAGTACCACTGGTAACTCTCAAGGATGTGCGCCACGACGGCCGCGTCCGCACCTATATCGCCCGCGCCAATGAACAGATGCAGGCGATCGGCTACACCGAACACGGCCACCGCCACGCTGGCATCGTCTCGACCATCGCACGGTCGATCCTGACGAACCTTGGCCGCGACGAGCGCGAGGGCGAACTCGCCGCTATCGCCGGCTACCTGCACGACATGGGCTGCTGCGTTAACCGCAAAGGCCACGTCGAGGCCGGCGCCATCATGTCCTACACGATCCTGACCGACATGGGCATGTCCGCGCCCGAAGTCGCCACCGTCATCGGCGCCGTCGGCAATCACGAAGAACCGGACGGCCTGCCCATCTCCGCCGTGTCCGCCGCCGTCATCATCGCCGATAAATCCGACGTCCACTTCTCGCGCGTCCAGGTCACCGACCCGATGAAGTTCGACATCCATGACCGCGTTAACTACGCCGTCCAGAAGTCCTACCTCCGCGTCGATTCTGAAGCCAAGACGATCGTCCTCGAACTCCAGATCAACACCGAGCACGCCTCGGTCACGGAATACTTCGAAATCTTCGTCCTCCGCATGGTCCTCTGCCACCGTGCCGCCGACTTCCTCGGCTGCAAGTTCCACCTGAACGTCAACGGTGTCAACTTGTAGAGCAAGAGTAGGAGAGTTATCCACAGATTACGCAGATTTTCAGAAGGAGATTAAAGAGCAAGATATACTCTTGGGTTTCTATCGTCTTTCCTAAATCTGTGTAATCTGTGGATAATACTCTTCTCTCTCCTTCCGTAATCCCGTATTTCTAGCGGCGCACGATTTTTCGGCAACGGGTATAATGCGGCTATGGAAGACGACGACATTCTCACAGAAGACATCGTTACACTCACCCGCGCTCAATGGGAAGACCTGATGCGGTCAATCCAGAGCCTGTCTTTGGCGAACGCAAAGCTCGTCGAGACTATCGCCTTCCTGCTGAAGCAGAACCTATCGCGATCCGGGGACGCGGAAGAGGGCGGCGAAGTGACCATCGCCGGCATCGACCCCTACGACCTCGGCGCCCTTCGCAAACTCGTCGAAGGCGGTGAGTAAGCTACGTAAAACAAAGACAGCCGTAAGCGGTGAAAATCACCGCTTACGGCTGTCTTTGTTTTGAGCCCAGCTTAGCGCGACGCCCTACGTCTGAACAGGACAACAAATGGACAGAAGCCCCTCGCCCATTCCGATGGGAGAGGGGGTAGGGGGTGAGGGGTCTTCCTCAGACCGACTCGTTTGGTGCAGCCGCGTCGTATAGTCCAGATCCCGTGTTGAACTCGGGGTAGGCAGCGGCGCCGAACGAGATCGTGCAGGTAAGTCCCAGCAACTCCTTAAGTTCGGCCAGCCTCGATCGCAAACGCCCGAGAACGATCTCGCGCTGCGATCCCGTGTGCGGGAGCAGGGCCGCGATTTCCTGATCGCGAACGCGGGCGACGAGGTCGGACTTACGCATGCAGTCCTTGACGGTCTGCGCGATCTTGAAGAAGATGGTTGCCTCGGGTAGGTTCTCGGTGACAATCACGCGGACAATCGATAGCTCCAATTCGTGACGCCGTGCGCGTGAGACTTCTTCCTCCAGGCGGGATTCAAAATAGTTGCGTGTGTAGAGTCCCGTGACCGAGTCGATAATCGTCTGGCCCGGCTCATCCCAACCTTCGTCGGCGTCCGGTCCGAAAGCTGCGAGTCGTCGACGTCGCCGCTCATGCTGAAGCGCGGCTTCGCGAACGGCGTCGCTGCGGAACATCTGTTGCAGCTTTCGCGCCGAATTCTTGAGGATGTGCGAGATGTAGTTGTTCGAGACGCCAAGCGCCCGCGCGATGTCGGTCTGGCTGCGGTCCTCGTAGTAGTAGCTGTAGAGAACCTTCTGCTCGATCTCCTTGAGGCGCACGAGGGCGCTCTCGAGGACGACGCGGTCCTCGATCGGCAACTCCGTCGACGCGGGCCGGATATTGTCCTCCGCCACATGGGCGGCAGGTGAACCGGTCTCCTGGGCTTCGTCAAGCGACGTGACAGCAAATACCGAGCGGGTCGCGTTGATGCGGGCGACTTCGGCCTCGGTCAAACCGAGTGACTTGGCAACCTCGCCGTCGGTTGGCTCCCGGCCAAGTTCCTGAGTCAGCGTCTCCACCTGTCGGCGGACCTTCTGTGCGACTTCCTGAAGCCACGCCGGTTCCTTGATAATTTGCACTCGGTCGCGCAGGAAGTGACGCAAGTGTCCGTCGATATGGTGTGTGGCGTAGGTGATGAGTTTGACGCCGCGCGTGGGGTCATACTGGTCGATGCCGTGCATCAGACCCAGGAATCCCTCCTGCACCAGGTCCTCGAAAGGCACATTGGCGCTCATGAACTGGCGCGCTTGTTTCTGCACAAGCGGACGGAACTGTAGCACCAGGGCGTCGCGCGACGCCGCGGCATCGGGCCCACCAGCCTTGAACTTAATCAAGAGCCGCCTTGCCCGCGCCTCGTCGTCGATGCGACTTGGACCACGTCGTTCGCGACCGTCCCATGTGGAAGCGCTAGCTTCTTTAACTTCGGTTTCAGCCATACCTTAAATCTATCGTACCCCGGCGGCCGGAGCCTTGGTTATGGACGCCCTTATGGACGCGCCAGCCTGACTAACTTTCGTTGAGTATTCCCAAACCTGCGAAAGCTCGCAAGTTTACGGAAGTTTACCTAACACTCTATCAAATCTGCGGTAGGTGTGTCAAGCAAACCGCACATGTCCTCTTGACTACTTTTGGCCCTGTTAAGCGTTAGTTGCTCTTAGCCCGTCCTGAACCGATGACGCCGGTCGTCGCGGCGCCATCGGTACGGTGCGTAAACTACTTGATCGATGTGACGAGCTTGAAGATCGGCGCCATGACCGAGATCGCGATAAAACCGACGACCACGCCCATGAATACGATCAGCATCGGCTCGAGCATCGATGTCAAGCCTTTGACCATGGCGTCGACTTCATCGTCGTAGAAGTCGGCCACTTTGGTCAGCATCTCGGACAGTCGCCCGGTCTCCTCGCCGATGTCGACCATATGGGTCACCATCGTCGGGAACAGGCCCGAGTTCGCCAGCGGCGCACTGATCTTCGCGCCTTCACGAATGGCGTTGCGGGCGTTGGTGATGGCCTCCGCCAACACCGCGTTCCCCGACGTCTCACCGATGATCTCCATCGATCGCATCATTGGCACGCCCGAGGCGATCAATGTGCCGAAGGTTCGGGCGAACCGCGAGATGGCCATCTTGAGAGCCAGGTCGCCAAAGATCGGAACTTTAATCTTTAGCTTATCGACATTGTATCGGCCCTTCGTCGTCTTGTTGTATTGCTTGAACGAGACGACACCGCCGACGACCATGATCAGGATGACCCACCAGAACTTGATTATCCAGTCGCTCATGTCAAAGAGCGCCTGAGTCACAGGTGGCATCGAAACCTGCATCGAGACGAAGATCTCTTTGAAGCGCGGCAGTACCAGCATGAAAAGCAGGACTACCATGACGCCGGCAAAACAGAGGACAATGATCGGATACATCATCGCCGACTTGATCTTGCCCTTTATTTCCATCTCCTTCTCAAGGAATCCTGCCAACCTATCCAGGATGATGTCCAGAATACCGCCAATCTCCGCCGCACGGATCATATTGATGTACAGCTTGTTGAAGATATTGGGGTGTTTGGCAATCGAGTCGGTGAGTGAAAGACCGCCCTTGACGTCGCGGCGGACGGCGTTGATAACGCCCTTGAGCACCTCTTCCTTGGTCTGGCTCTCAAGAATGTCCAGGCACTTGATGATCGGGATACCCGCGTCGATCATAGTGGCGAACAGTCGCGAGAAAACGACCAGAGACTGGAGCTTTACTTTGCCGGTCTTGGAGGCAACCTGAACTCTCATGCTGCCCTTGGACTCGTTAATGGAGACTATGTGTAGATGCTGGTCCTGAAGTTTGGACAGCACCAATTGTTCATTGTCGGCTTCGATTTTGCCCTTGACGGACTTGCCCGCCGCATCAACGGCATCGTATACGAAAGTGGCCACGGATGACCCTCCTTGCCTAACTGTGCACCGAGGTGTCCTGTTGCGAACAGGACGCCGTGTTTATTATCGGCTGAGGTTTGGAGGGCCTAAAGGCTGGAAGACCAGTACTAATGCTGGATAAATCTTAACGATTCTTTGCGACGGCCGGTCCCGACGCAAAAATGCGCCGGGCATGAGGCCCGGCGCAGCGAGGTTAGTTGGCTATTATTGGATCGCTCCGGCAAAGTTGCCCTGGATGTCGACGGCGCCGTCGCGCTCGAAGATGTCGCGCACCTGATTGGTGCGGGTCGAGTCGGCATAGACACCCACAAGGATGCCGCCGCGCTGCAGTCCCTGCTCATAGGCGCGCGCCTTCTCCTCGGGAATACCCGCGCCGACCAACGCGCCGATGATGCCGCCGCCGGCCGCGCCGACACCGAGGCCGGCCAGAGCCGCTGCAAGTGGGCCCGCCACAAGCGGGGTTGCCGCGCCGCCGGTAGTGGCGATGGCGATGATGCTACCGGTGGCCGTCAACCCGGCGATGATGGCGCCCAGAATGCCGCCGATCGTCGCACCAGTCCCCAGTCCTTCGCCGGCTTTATTTCCGACATTCTTAGTAGCAAACTGCTTATGGATCGTCTCGTCCTGAATCATGACGCTAATGTCGTTCTGCGAATAACCGAGTCGATGCAGATCTTCTACCGCCCGCTCCGCCTTCGCTCGATCGTTGAACATCCCTGTAATCATGGGTCCCATAACGAACTCCTTTGTCACTTCCGTTCAGACTTTAATCCGTCTTACCCGGCCCATCGGAGCCAAAAACATCCCGTCTGGTCGATAAAATTCATTAAAATATTTTCCCCAGTGTTATTGACAGGATCGGGCCAGTGTGTTATATTTGGGTCAGCGTAATGGCGCGCAACGGTCTCCGTCCAAAACCGTGCGTCTCTCCGCGCACAAAGTGAAAAGACGACCAGGTGTATCCCCGCACCCGGTCGTCTTTTTCTGCGTTTGGCCTCAGCAACTCTAATCCCAAAGCGACTTGCCGTCCTTGCCTCAAGTTTCGTGTTTGAAAAGTTGCAGAAATAATTCAGCAACTTGACGACAATTGTGTTGACATGTCGCCGAGTATCTGTTATTATTGCTCGAGCCGATGGCGCCGCACCCGCTATCGGCTTATCATACTAACTAAAGCTATAGTTGCTATACAGTTGGAGGCAATATTATGACATTGGAGCATCCCTGCTTCAAAGTAGGACACTCACCTATCGCTCAACATCCGAAGGCGGGTTGGCTGCGCCTCGTGTTCATCGCACTTACCCTATTTGCCGGATTGTTGTCGACGTCGACACCGTCGATGGCAATGGGCGTTGGCGTCAATCTGGCGTTCTACAAGATCAATGGAACAATTGCAACATTCGACGGAAACTATAATCAGTCCGCCATGACAAGCTATCTGAACGAAATGCAGGCACACCATCTTACCTATGTTCGCACGTGGGTCTGTACGGAGTTCGTCGGCCTGAGCTTCGACGGCAGCGGCAACTGCACCGGGGTGTCGTCGCAGGTTATCGGCAACATGCAGAACTTTGCCGGGCTCGCCAATGCGCGGGGCATCAAGTGCGAATTTGTTTTCTTAACGAGTGGCGATCTTCAGAGTCGGCCCGGCATTGTCAACAATGCCGCCAACCGAACCGCCCTCATCAATAACGGTTTGATCCCGTTCGGCAAAGCGCTCGAGTCCTACGATGCCCAGATTGACCTCTGCAATGAGGGCAATTATGCGGTCGGGTCGATCGGGGGGTGGGGAAACTTTCGGACGTGGATGAGCGCGTGTAAGTCGGCCCTGGTTGCGGCCGGTGTTGATCGTTGGGTGACGATGTCCGACGCCAGTTATCCGGATATGGTCAACAACTTTTCGGGTACCTTTGGCGGCCTGGGCCTCGACTACTACGAGTACCACATGTACAACGATCAGGGTTGGTGTCCCGTGCCCGGCAATTTGGGCGACGGCAAGCCTGTCGAACTGAATGAGTTCGGCTCGGGCTCCTTGCCGGAGGGCTGGAATCACAACACGTACAGCTTCAACAGCGCGCTGCTGACGAACTTCGTTAACGACGCCCATGCTGCCGGCTACTACAATATCGCGCCGTGGTGCTACATCGACGACGGCGATTTTCAGATGCGTGGCAACCCGGTCATGGGCGACCTGGCGCTCTGGGGGCAGATCTACAACGGCGCGCCGGGCGAGGCGCCCTATGGAGGCATCGCCGCAACCGTCCCAGGAACCGTTCAGGCGGAGAATTATGATACCGGCGGCCAGAATGTCGGCTACTGGGCGCCTGCACTGAATGGCACGGCGAACGGATACCGGCCGGATGGCGTCGACATGGAGACTTGCGCCGACACCGGTGGTGGCTATAACATCGGCTGGACCACCACCGGCCAATGGATGCACTACACCGTCAACGTCCAGGCGGCGGGCACGTACACGGTCACATTCCGCGTCGCTGCGCCGGCCGCTGTGACGGATGCGTTCCATCTGTCGAGCGCGGGCGGGACCAATCTCAGCGGCAACGTCAACGTTTCGGCAACAGGGGGCTGGCAAACCTGGATGAATGTCACGACGACGGTGACTTTGCCGGCAGGGACGCAGGTGCTCACGGTCAACCAGAACAATCCCGGCTGGAATATAAACGCGATCACCTTTGCTCAGAACGCCCCGCCCGCGCCGTCCGGGTTGACGGCGACGCCGGGCAATGCGCAGGTGGCGCTCGCCTGGTCGACAGTGGCCGACGCGTCCAGCTACAACATCTATCGCGCCACAGCCGTGGGAGCCGAGGGGACAAACCCACTCGCGACGTCGTCGACGGCCAATTACACGGACAACGGAGTAGGTAACGGCATGGCCTATTACTACACCGTCGCGGCGGTCAATCTTGGCGGCGCCTCAGCGCAATCTGGTGAAGTGTCGGCGACCCCTTTGCCTCCCGCTCCGTCCGCGCCGACCAGTTTGACCGCCACAACCGGGAATACGAAGGTCACACTTGCCTGGACAGCCAGTGCAGGGGCGACCGGCTACAACGTCTACCGCGGGACCGCCGCCGGGGCCGAGGGGGCAACGGCGATCGCGTCGACATCGTCGCTCCGCTATGTCAATACCGGCCTGCTCAACGGGACGACTTACTACTATCAGGTCAAAGCGGTCAACCTGGGGGGAACGTCGGCGGCGTCGAGCGAGGCGCACGCCGTTTCGTTTCCCGTGGGCACGCATACGCTCACGCCTAAATGCGCGACCGCGACCCGTCTCGACGACACCGGCGGCAGCACAGCCAACGGGAATCACGTGCAAATCTGGACGGCGACAGGCGGCCCCAACCAGGCGTGGACAATCACGAATGTCGGCGGCAATAACTACACGCTTTCCGTCAATGGCGCCCACTGCCTCGACAGCGCCGGAGCGACGTCGCCCGGCACTCAGGCGACGATCTGGTCATGCCTGAGTAATACAAACCAGACCTGGACGGCCACGCCTCAAAACGGGGGCTATAGCTTCAAGGCGGCCAACTCCGGCCTCTGCCTCGACGTCCGCGCGTCAGGTACCGCGAACGGAACCGTTGTGCAGACCTACACCTGCAACAGCGGCCTCGCTCAGACGTGGACGATCAATTGAAGAGAGGAGTATTGCATCGATTAAAGGATTAACAGGATTAGGATTTTTGATTTCCGAAATTCTGTCCATCCTAGATCGATGCAATACTCCTTCTTCGCACCTATTCCTCGTCGATGTCCGACGGCCCGCGCATCACCCCCGACCTCAGGGTGGCACGCACCGAATCCTCGACGAACTGTGACACCGCTTCTTCCGTTTCCAGAACGCGGACTTGCTCGGCAGCCTGTGCGATGCGCCGGTCGAGAGTGGCGACGGCGTCGGGAGATGCCGCCAACGCCCGTTCAGCCCGTAGCGCCTTTAGCCTGTCCTGTAGCGACTCCCGCATTGCCCGCCACTGCTGGGCGCGGCCGTCGTCGCCCATGAACTCCTCGATGATCTTCTCTTCTTCGTCGCTTGCCATTCTATAAACTCCTATGGCGCCCGTCCACTATCCGCAAGCGCCGGCGACTTTCGGACCGTCCTTCCCGTTCCGGGGAGGAAGGAGACCGAGCCTCCGGCGAGCGTCGTGAGCAGGGGCAAAAACACAGTAATTTTACCCCCTAAGGATTCCCCAAAGCGCTGCCGATAATCATGTCGTGCGCAGCTTGTCGCTGCGCAACCATGTACAACGGAAGAAAGGGGAGCCGGGCCATAACACGCGGAACCTACACCGCGGCCTCCGGAATGCTAGCCTGTATGGCGGCGCAAGAGGCCATCGCTCAAAACCTGGCGAACGCGAGCACAACGGGATACAAGCAAGACGTGCCGCGTTACGAAGCATTTCAGAATATGCTGCTGGACCGCTTGTCGGGGGCAGCTTCAAGGGGACAGGTTGGATCGCTCGGAACGGGCGTTACCGTACAGAGTGTCGCCACCGACTTCGGCCAAGGCGCGCTGCAACGCACGGGCAATAGCCTCGACGTTGCGCTCACCGGCGATGCCTACCTCGCCGTCAAGACGGCCGGCGGCGTGCTCTACACCCGTGACGGCTCACTGACCCACGACGCTTCGGGGACTCTCATTCAGTCCGGCACACTGTCGCCGGTTCTGGACGTGAACAACAACCCGATCGTTATCCCCACGAACGCCAAGACGATCACCATATCGCCCCAGGGCATGGTGAGTGCCGATAACAAGGTCGTAGCGCAACTGGCTCTTGTCGGTCTCGACAAGAACAGCGGCGCAACGAAAGTCGGCGACAACGACTATACCGCCACCAAGCCGACCGTACCAACCGCTGGTTCGTCGGTGGAGCAAGGATTTCTCGAAGCATCGAATGTCAGCACGGTCCGCGCCATGGTCGCAATGATCCAGGCCCAACGGACCTACGAGACCAATTCGAAGATGCTTCAGACAGAAGACGCAGTCACTGCGAAGGCGATCAACTCGGTCGCTTCGATGCAGTAATCGACAACGAGCCCCACGGAATGAATTCCGTGGCTAGGATCGAAGACTGTCCCTCCGGGACAAAGAGCAATTAGAGATGAATATCGGCTGGACTGTCCGCAGCAATGCGGCCGGAAGCCGACTTCGAGGGAGCTCACGACTTGAGCTGCCTTTTAGTACAGTAGGAGACCCACGCACATGATGCGAGCACTCTATACCGCGGCGACCGGCATGCAGGCCCAACAGCTGAACATGGACGTCATTTCCAATAACCTCGCCAACGTCAACACCACCGGCTTCAAGCGGAGCCGCGCCGACTTCCAGGACTTGCTGTACCAGCAGATCCGACCTGCCGGCACTACCGTCGCTCAGGGATCGACCAGGCCCGTCGGCCTCGAGGTCGGCCTCGGCGTCCGCCCCGGCACCACGGAGACCATGTTCGACGAAGGCACCTTCCAGAACACCGGCAACCAGTTCGACGTCGCCATCCAGGGCAACGGCTTCTACAAGGTCGCCCTTCCCGACGGCACCAGCGGCTACACCCGCGACGGCGCTTTCAAGATGGACGGCCAGGGCAAATTGGTCAACTCCGATGGGATGGCCGTGCAGCCCGAGATCACGATTCCACCCAACGCAACTAACGTGTCTATCGGATCGGACGGCACTGTCCAAGCCACGATACCGGGCTCTGGGGCTTCGACGATCGGGCAGATCAAGCTTACCACCTTTGCAAATCCCGCCGGCCTGGAGCATGCGGGCGGAAACATCTACAAGGATGTGAACGCTTCCGGTACCGCAACCGATGTCACTCCGGGCACGGAAGGCTCCGGCACCCTTTCGCAGGGCACGCTCGAAATGTCCAACGTACAGATCGTGCAGGAGATGGTCAACATGATCACCGCCCAGCGAGCGTATGAGGTCAACTCGAAGGCCATCACCACCGCCGATAGCATGCTCAGCGTTGCGAACAACCTGACGTCGGGTCACTAGTAGATCCCAACCCCCTTACCCTCCTCTGATCGGGAGGGTAAGGCGGGATCTCGAGGAGCACTTCGATGAAACAGACTATCGCAATCGCAGTCATCCTTTTAGCCTTTGTCACCCCTTCGACGATGGCGACTGTTGCGGTGCCGAAGGCGAGCGTCAAGGTCGTCCTGCACGACACCGCTACCGTCATGGCCGACGACAATGGCTTCTTCACGCTCGGCGAGATCTCCGACATCAGCGGCGGCACGCCGGAACTGCGCGACAAGCTCAACAATGTCGAGGTCGGCCGCGCGCCGCTCGACAGCTATGTCCGCCATCTGAACCTTGGTGATGTCGCCCTCAAGCTCCGCCAGGCGGGTGTCGATCCCAACCGCGACCTCAAACTCACCGGCGCCGAGAACATAATCGTCAGCACCGCCGCGGGACATCAGATCACCGTTAAACCGAATGCGACGGGGTCGTCGACACCCGGCGCCGCCGGATCGACGCCCTCGACATCGCAGGCGCCCCAGATCGTCGTCAAGAAAGGTGATCCGGTCACCATCGTCCTTCAGGACGGCACATTGACTGTGACGGCCTTGGGCCAGTCGAGGGACAACGGCGCGGTCGGCGATATGATCCACGTCCATCGTGATGGCGTGATGACCGACATTGCGGTGCAAGTTCTGGACGCCCACACCGTTCAGATGGAGATGTAGATGAACAGCAAGAATAACAAACTCACGTCCGCTCAGGAAGCCGTTAAGACCGCGCTGCTTGCCAAACAGGAAGCCATTATCAAGTTCGGATCGAAACCCGTAACCCTTCGCTTTGCCACTCCGACGGTCGCCTCCACGAAATCGATCGTCCGGTCGACGGTTGCGGCGATATTCCTTGCCCTCGCCGCAACCGCCACCGTGAAAGGCGACTCGCTCTATCCCGGCAGCAGCACCTACGCGAAGTCGACAACGCCCGCGATCAACCTGTTCAGCGATGCGAAGGCGCATTGTGTGGGTGACATCCTTACGATCCTCATCCAGGAAACCGCCTCCGCCAGCTCCAGCGCCGAGACCAAGAACTCGAAGAACGAGACGGCCACGCTTGGACCCGGCATTGGGCCGATCCTCAAGCAACTCGGTGTCTTCGGCCTTGGCGGGAGCCAATCGATGAGCGGGAGCGGCAGTACCACTCGTACCGACAACCTCACTGCCGAGATCGCCGTCACGGTTAAGCAGGTCCTTCCGAACGGCAACCTCCTCATCGAGGGCTCTCGTAAAGTCGGCATGAACAAAGAGACGCAGACGATCACGTTGACCGGTGTCGTACGTCAGCAGGACATCAGCGCGACGAACACCGTTGCCTCGCCGCTCGTCTCCGACGCCCAGATTGCCTTCGGCGGCAAGGGGCCTGTCGGCGACAAGCAGCGAGAAGGGCTGATCTCGAAGCTGTTCAAGTTGGTCTTTTAGGAACCCGGATGTCTCGACCCAGTCGACGGCCTGATAAGGCGAAATCAAAATGAAATCGAAAACGACAGTCATCATAACTCTGGCCATTCTCCTGGCCGCCGCGCCGGTATGGGCGCAGACGCGGCTCAAGGATATTGCCACGGTGCAGGGTGTGCGGAGCAATCAGCTTGTGGGCTACGGCCTCGTGGTCGGTCTGAATGGGACCGGCGACGGATCGAACGCGGCGTTTACGTCGCAGACGATCAAGACGATGCTGCAGAAGTTCGGAGTCAACATCGCCACTGCCGGTCAGCCCAAGAACAGCGCGGCCGTTATGGTGACGGCGTCGCTACCGGCTTTCGTTAAAAACGGCAGCACCATCGACGTCGTCGTGAGCAGTCTTGGCGACGCCAAGTCGCTCCAGGGCGGCACGCTGATCCAAACGTCGCTTCAAGCGGCCAACGGCCAGGTTTACGCCGTGGCGCAGGGCAGCGTCTCGGTGGGCGGCTTTAGCGCGGGTGGCGGCGGCGGCAGCGTTGTGCAGAACCATCCGACAGCCGGCCGCATACCGGCGGGAGCGCTCGTCGAGCAGGAGGTGCCGACGACCTACGCAGGCGCATCGACGAACTCCGTTGAGGTCACCCTCGACCAGCCCGACTTCACCACGGCGTCGCACATCGAAGGGGCCATTCGAGCGCACCTACCCAGCGGCGCTGTAACCGCCCGTGCGATGGATGCCGCAACGGTGCAGGTGGACTATCTCACCGGGACGGACACGATCGGCCTCATCGCCGACCTCGAAGGCTTACCGATCGCGACCGATGAGTCCGCCAAGGTGGTCATCAACGAGAGAACCGGAACCGTTGTGATGGGTGGCGCTGCCACCGTATCCGCCTGTGCTATTGCTCACGGCAACCTCACGGTCACTGTGTCTAACGATCCGATTATCTCGCAGCCCGCGCCGTTCAGTCAGGGCAAGACGGTCGTAGAGCCGCATCAAAACGTGAAAGTAACTGAGACTGGCACACACTTGATTGGCGTGCCGACGTGTACAACGCTCGACAAAGTGATCCGCTCCCTGAACGCCCTCGGCGTTCAACCGCGCGATCTGATTGCCATCCTGCAAGCCATGAAGCAAGCCGGTTCACTGCACGCCGAGATCGAGGTCCAATAATGAACATCTCAAACATTAGCAGCAACACTCTGCCCGGCGTGGGAGAGAAACTCGACAAGGCGCACGCCGGCCTCAAGAAGGCCGCGCAGGGCTTCGAATCCTACTTCGTCGACCAGATGCTCAAGGAGATGCGCAAGTCGATACCCAAGGACGATTTCCTCGGCGATTCGGATCATCAGCAGGAGATTTTCCAGGACATGTCCGACCAGGCCGTCGCCGATAACGCCGCGAAAACGGGGAGCTTCGGCATCGCCAACGCGCTCTACAAGGAGCTCAGCAAGTCGCTGCCACCGAACAATCCGCAAGCGGATTCGTCGACACTGACCATAACGCCGGCGATATCCGCCGCTAAAGATCCGAAGGTAACTGACCGATAATACTGATAGAGGCTGCCCTTGAAAGTGCCCGATTCACCCGGTAATTTTCACAGGTGCAAAGCCTCAGGGACCAAGCCGTAAAGGAACCAGAAAGATGGCGGACCCACAGAAAGTACTGACGCTGCTGCGTAATGAACTAGATCTGCAAACGCGGCATATGAAGCTTCTCGAAGCTCAGCAGACCGCACTGCTCGCCTGCGACAGGCCGCGGTTCTGCGAGATGAAAGCGGAACAGGAATTGATGCTCCAACTCCTCGACGCGCAGCAGACCGCGCGTGAGGCGGAGATGGTCGACGGTAACGGAAACCTCCTGGCGATCTCGGCTCTACTGGAGCGAACGCCGGAAAAACAACAGCGGGCACTGGGCCTGGTGCGGGACAGCCTGATCAAGACGATCAATCGTGTTCAGGAACTGACCCTGCAGAACAAACAACTGATCGAAAACGAACTGGAATACATCGCGTTTACGCTGGACCTTTTTGTGGAGGCGGGACGCAAAGCAACGAAGAGCGACTACGGAGGCTTTGGAAGCCTGCGCGGTCGGATGCTCCTCGATCGACGCGTGTGAGCGCATCGTTCGACGCATTGCAACCAAGTCCTGGATTTGCCGGCAAGGCCAAGCGGTAGCTGACACTTGTCACAAGCCCTTCTCTCATTCCAATGGGAGACGGGTGGCGAAGCCGGGACGAGGGGGCACTTACTTAGACTAAGGAAGGTCGAAGACTACCATGCCATCCACATTTTTAGGGATATCTATCGGCAACTCCGGGTTGCAGGCTGCCCAAACCGCAGAGAACGTCGTTGGCCACAACATCGCCAACGCCAACACTCCCGGCTATTCGGAGCAGACGGCGAACCTGACGGAGTCCTATCCGTTCACACCAACCGACGGACAGACTCAACTGCACCCCGGTCAGGTCGGAACGGGTGTCAGCGTGTCCAGCATTACGCGGGCCACCGACGCCTTTACCACCGCCCAGCTTCGGGACGCATACGGCAATCAGTCGTACAACGGCACGAAGCAGAGTTCGCTGGACCAGGTGCAGTCGGTTTTCAACGAACCGTCGACCACGGGCCTCAACAATGCCCTCGGCTCCTTTTTCCAGAGCTTCCAGGATGTGGCGAACAATCCGGAAGATCCGGGGGTACGGGCGAGCGTGATCCAGAACGGCGTCGCCGTCTCTCAGATTTTCCACAACATGGCGCAGCAGCTGACCGATGTCAGCAACGGCCTCAATACGCGGCTGAACACCGACATCACGCTGCTCAATAACTACGGCAAGCAGATCGCCAGTCTGAACGGCCAGATCAACCAGTCGCTCGGAACAGGTCAGCAGCCAAACGACCTGATGGACCAGCGCGACCAGCTCATCGACGCCGTCTCGAAGCTTGGTAATGTGACCGCCACCACGATGCCGAACGGGATGGTGAACGTCTCGGTCGGCAATACGGACCTGGTCGTGGGCATCGACGCTTACACAGTCGATACAACAACGCTGCAGTCGAACCATTCGCTGAACGGTGGCGAGATTGCCGCCATCCTGGACAGCCAGACCGCGGTAACGGGATACCAGGCGAACCTCGACACTCTTGCCGGCCAGGTCGTCAACGCCGTTAACAATGTGCAGTTCGGTGGCAGCGATGAGTACGGCAATACGGGCGACCCGAGCGTGGTAACAAACACCAATCCTGCGACGGCGTTCTTCAACACGGCCGGCACGACCGCGTCGACGATTAACGTCACGAACGCCCTGCAGAACGATCCAAAGCTACTCGCCGCGTCGGCAGCCGGAACGCCGGGAACTCCGCCGCCACCGGGAGACGGCAGCAACGCATCGAACTTTGCGGCACTCTCGAAGGCATCGCTCGCCGGATTGAATGGACAGACACCGCAGCAGTATTACCAGGCGATGGTGTCGGGCGTCGGCGCCGCGGCATCCGCCGCGCAGACGGCATTGTCGAGCGCCTCGGTCACCGTGACACAGCTCACACAGCAGAAGCAATCGGTCACGGGCGTCTCCACGGATGACGAAATGGTCAACATGATGAAGTACCAGACGGCGTATCAAGCAGCCGCGCGCTTCATCAATACATCCAACAGCATGCTGGGGACCCTGATCAACGGACTTTTCGGAAACTAGGGCGATAACGCGTTCTGAGCGGTCGCTCGGAGAGGAGTAACAAGATGCGTGTAACGGACTCGATGAGAACTACTTTTTGGCAGAGCAATATCGATAGCAACCTGACGAACCTGAATAAGGTGCAGCAGGAGCTCGCAACCGGCAGGCAGATTAACCAACCGTCGGACGATCCCGCCGGCACTGCCGAGGCGATGTCCATCGGGCAGTCGATGGTCGAGAATAAGCAGTATCAGCGAAATGTCACAGCGGCGCAGTCGGTACTTTCGACAACGTCGGGAGCGCTGGCGACCGTCTCCAACATCATGCTGACAGCGAGGCAGATTGCTTCGCAAGGAGCAAACAGCACCGACTCGAGCAACTATCAGGCACTGGCACAGCAGATCGACGCGCTAACCAGCCGGCTTGTAAGCGTGTCGAACACCACCGTCGGCGGCAAATATGTCTTCAGTGGGACGAACACTCAAACGCCGCCGTACACGCTCTACCCGCAGCCGCCGGCAGCGCCGACCGCAGCTGATGACAGTGGCACGCTCGGCAACTTTCCCGCGGGTTCGTACTTCGTCGGATATACATTCACCTATCCGAACGGCGGCGAGAGCTCCGTCTCGGCGGCGACCCCGGTTACCGTGGCCACGACGAATGACTCGATCGATGTCGACGGGATCCCTCCGCTCCCCGCGGGAGCCACCGGTGTCAACGTTTATGTCGGGGCGACGGCGAACTCGATGACGCTTGCGCAGAACTTTGCCAGTACCGGTCCGGTCACTGTGACCACGGCGCCGATTGGCGGGGCCGTCTCGCCTCCAAGCGGGATCCCCGTCTATGCAGGCAACAGCGGAACTTCGAGCGCCACCATCGGACCCAACAGCACGATCCAGACGAACACGCCTGGCAATACGATCTTCGATCCGATCTTTGCCACGTTAAATACATTGAAGACTAACCTTCTCAATGCGGCGGCCACGCCGCCGGTAGCGGGGGCGCTCGACGCTATATCCGCAGCGATCACGTCGATCGACTCTAATAGCAGAACCGTGACGACCACCAACGCGCAGGTTGGCGCGAAGATCAATATGCTGCAGGCAACGAGCCAGCAGATTACGAGTCAGACAACGCAGTACACACAGTCGCTCTCAAACATTCAAGACGTCGACCTCGCGTCGGCTTATGTCCAGCTTCAGAGTGATCAGAATGTCTACCAGGCTTCGCTTGCGGCAACGGCGAAAGCCTTCCAGTATAACCTGGTGAACTACCTGCAATAAACCAACTGGCCGGCCCCAGGCCGGCCAGTTTCAGGAGAATACTAATGCAATTGGAAACGTCCCGGTTTGGGACTATGGAAATCGATGAGGCTGGTGTGGTGACCTTCCCCGACGGGCTGCCCGGCTTCGAGGCCCAGCGCCGTTTCGTCTTTATCCCGCACCGCATGCCGGATCCGGACAAGCCCAGCCCGTTTATGTGGTTCCAGTCGCTTGACGACGGTCGTTTGGCCTTCCTGATCACAAACCCGACGAGCTTCTTCCCGGACTACGTTCCCGTGATCTCGGCGTCGGACAAGCATGCTCTTGGAACAAAGGATGATGCCGATCTCGTCATCTATTCGTTGCTCACGGTGCCGAGCGGTAATCCAAGCGGCATCAGCGCGAATCTCATGGCTCCGCTCGTCATCAACTTGAGCACACTCGAGGCCCGGCAGATAATCGTCAACGATGATCGGTACGGCCTGCGCCATCGACTGATCCCGGAAGCGGCACCGACAACTCGCGAACCGGACATCATGTCACGGCCCGCCGCGACAAATCATGAATTCGTAGCTCATCGATAATTCTAGCGCAAGGCGACAAACGCGGGGTAATATGTTATTATCATAATATAACCCTTCCGTTAATCGATGCGCCATCGAAACGTTCATGATCGGGAATGATTTGCTGCCGGGGTTCGTAGAGAAAGAGTAGTCGGCGCATAGACATCGGCCAAGGAGGGCCCCATATGCTAGTCCTAACACGAAGGCTCAATCAGAGCATCAAAATCGGCGACGATATCGAGATCACCGTCATCGAAGTGCGCGGCGACCAGGTGCGTCTTGGCGTGTCCGCCCCGCGCGATGTCTCCGTCCACCGCAAGGAAGTCTACCTCCAAATCCAGCAAGAAAACCGCGCCGCCGCCGCTGTCGACCCTGCCGGCGCGCTCGATGCAATCGGCGACGCCATCGCCATCGGTGTCAAGACGCCGTAAGACAACATGAGTACGCTCACAAACGAGAAAGCCCGCCGATCTTCGGCGGGCTCGTTTTGGTTTGCGGATGTCGAATACGCCGGTCGGGGGATTTCACGGGTTTGCGATTCATTCAATAATAGACTAGTAGTCCAAGAACCTGCTAAGGATTTATTGACATGAAACGAATCGCGATCTTGACGGCCGGTGGCGACACGCCGGCGCTGAATGCGACGATATACGGGGCGGTGGCGCGGGCAAACCAGTTGCGGGTCGAAGTGGTGGGAATCATCAAGGGGTACAACGGCCTGATGAACCATCGGCTTCCTCACGTTCTCTTAAACCCTTTGTTCCAGCCGATCCCCGAACTCGATGCGACACACGGTGGCACCCTCATCGGATCCTCCCGCGACTATGTCGACGCGAACGACACCAAGACACTCGGGGCGATCGTCACCCGGCTGGAGCGTCTGAACGTCGAAGGGCTGATCTGCGTCGGCGGTGATGGCACCCTCAACGGTCTCCAGCCCCTCACCACGCTCATGCCGTCCATCCTTGCGCCTAAGACGATCGACAACGACCTGGGCCTCAACTATGAGAACGAGCCCGACGAGTGGATGCGCATTCCCGACCTGAGCCGAACCTGTGGATACCGCTACGAGAAAGCGGCGTGCCATGTCGATTTCCATCGCGACAACATGGTCAACTATGTGACGCCCGGGTACGCGACGTCGGTCTTCGTGACATCGCAAGACGTCCAGCGTATACGGACGACGGCCGAGAGTCATCGACGGGTCGCCATCGTCGAGGTCATGGGTCGCGACTCTGGATTCATCGCCCTCGGTACCGCCTACGGGCAGCCGGACCTGATCTTGGTGCCCGAGCAGCCGGTCAACCTTGAGCTTCTCGTCGAACGCATCAAGGAGATGTATTCGCTCCAGAAGAATGTAGTTATCGTGTGTGGCGAAGGAATACGTGATCAGGAGGGCAACCTGCTTGGCGCATTGCCGACTACCGATCCCGCGGGCAACAAGCGCCTGAGCGGCGCCGGAGAGGCGCTCCGTCAGATGCTCATCGCGGCGATCGGCGATGAATACTTCCGCTCGCATCGACGCGGCGAGACGGCGGCGGAAGCTATCTTCACGCGTAAAGCCGGCCACACGCAGCGTGGTGGTCGACCGATCCAGTTCGACCGGTTCCACGCCGCGCAGCTCGGTGGCAAAACCGTCGACATGCTGAACGAAGGCGCCAACAATCGAATTGCCACGCTCCAATGGAGCGAAAAGCAGGATTTCTTCGTAGACGATTTCGACGCCAATCGCTTCCGGGATCGCTGGGGCCTCATCCACGCGCGCCAGCTCCATCCGTCATTCTACGACCACTGCAACATGCGCCCGTCACGCGCGGGCATCGAGTACTTGCTCCCGATTTTCACCAATGCTCTGGGCGAATCGGACCTCGAACACATCCGCCAAACCGCCTTCGCTCCCGGCGTGCTGACGCATCCCTACCACTCGCCGAACACGGATGTGCACAAGAGGATTGTTTATCTGGAGGAGTAGGGCTCGTGAGGAGACAGCACGGCGTCGACAATCGCCATAGGCGTCAAGGCGCCGTAGTCGCAACATCTGCTGCCACAAACGACCGAGCCCGCCGTCAAGACGGCTGGCTCGTTTTGATTCTACCGACACCGACTCGCTTGGAGCTAAAGGATTAAGGCCAAGGCATCCGTAATAATACGGCATGGACCCAGAAAAGCTTAAACCGGCACTTCAGGATCTCGTTGTAGAATCCCTGAACTGGCTGCGTACTCCGTCGAACGTCGAAAAGATTGAGCCGTCCTACCAGAAGTATGCCAATGAAGTAAAGTATGATGAATACGGTTGGCCAAAACTTACAGATCTGACTTTCCAAACCTACGGATCTCCAAGGCACGAAAAATCAGTCTTTGATTTCAGTATGGTCTTATATAGAGTTTTGGAGCAGTTCACGGCATGGAAACCATTCATCGAAACTGCGCTGACCTACGACCGAATACTTTGGTTTTATTCGCTCGAAGACAGCGATTCGACCTCAGAAGAGCTCGCGAGAATAGATCCGCAACTAGGTAGAAGTTGGCCTTTCAGACTTATTAAGTCAGGCGTTGGGGATTTGGTAGACCGATATCTGCACCGATACAACACTTTCGAATTGGACGAAGCAAACTTCGGTTTGCTGTATACTGGCTGGTACAACAACATATTCGCCGACAAGCTGGAATTCGATGTGATCGTGCCAATACTTGGTTTGAGCTTCGAGGACGCTCAAATTGCGATGGCTGACGGCGTGGAAATCGTTCGTATGACCGATACCATTCAGCTTCAGCGCGGAATTCACGGCCAATATCGCTATTACTTCAATTCAAACGTTACAAGGGCTGCAACATTTGCCGTGGTGTCACGCGGGTGGGAAATCACCAACGTACCGCAATTGATACGCCATGCCACTGTGTTTACTCCGGACTACCTCAGAACAGTACTAGCCCGGATCGACCTGGTTTTCGCCGCTATACGCGCGGTAACAGGATTTCAAACTGGCTATAGTCAGATTCTGATACAAGCTGATGGTTGGTGCGACCATAGTTATGGTGGTCTGCCAACCACTCACGCTGTTTCCGTTCGACAATTTCCTGAGTCGTTTGAGACTCAGGGGGTGTGGTTGTCCAAGCCAGCTGATATTAGCGGAAAGCAGTGCTTGGAGATCGCCGAAACCTACAATTGGCTTGGAACGGTTCGACAGAATAAAGTTGCATTGGCTGCTCGCCGGTTGAATCAGGCATACTTACGCTCGTCGGATGATGATGCCATTGTCGACGCGATTATAGGGCTTGAGGCCCTGATTGGCGATGGCAATGCGGAAATGACCCACAAGATTGCTTCAAGAATCGCCGCGATACGTAAGCTCAATCCGGTGGATGGTCTTTCGCCATACGCCGTTTTCCGCTTAACAAAGAAGATTTACGCCCAAAGGAGCGCTATCGTACATGGAACTCATGAAACAAAAACCGACAAACAACTGGTGACGCCACCGCACGGTGAAAACGAAAGGGTTCAATCCTCCATTGGCATGCTACGCCACCTTGTAGTAACATTGGCGAAATTTCCTGAATACTTGGAGCCCACCAAGATAGACGAGCTAATGTTGGATTAGTTACCTGTCTCCTGAGCCTTCGCGATCTTCGCCCACGAATCCCGCATTCCCACCGTCCGGTTGAAGACCAGTTTGCCGTCGACTGAGTCCTTGTCGACGCAGAAGTAACCCTGACGCTCGAACTGGTAGCGAGTGCCGGGCGCGGCGCCGACGACGCTGGGCTCGACGTGGCAGGTGGTCTTGACCAGGGAGTCGGGGTTTAGATTGTCGAGGTAGGTCTGGCCGTCTTCGACATCGTCCGGGTCTTCTTTCACGAAGAGGTCGTTGTACAGGCGCGCCTCACACTCGATAGCGTGCGCTGCCGACACCCAGTGGAGGGTCGCTTTGACCTTACGGCCGTCGGGGGCGTCGCCGCCGCGTGTGGCGGGGTCGTAGGTGCAGCGCAATTCGACGATCTCGCCGCCGGCGTCCTTAATCACTTCGTTGCACTTGATGAAGTAGGCATTGCGCAGGCGCACCTCTTTACCCGGCGAGAGGCGGAAGTACTTGGGTGGGGGGACTTCGCGGAAGTCGTCCTGCTCGATGTACAGCTCGCGACCGAACGGCACTTTGCGGGTACCCATTGACGGATCCTCAGGATTGTTCACGACATCGAGTTCGTCTATTTCACCTTCCGGATAGTTCGTCAGCACGACCTTGAGCGGATTCATGACGGCCATCACGCGCTGCGCCGTCTTGTTGAGGTCGTCGCGTACGCAGTCGGTGAGGACGGCGGGGTCGATCACGCTTGTGTACTTCGTGATTCCGGTCTTGTAGCAGAAGTCGCGGATGGCCTCGGGCGTGTAGCCGCGCCTGCGGAAGCCCGCGAGGGTGGGGAGGCGCGGATCGTCGTAGCCGTCGACATAGCCGCCGTTGACCAGCTCGATGAATCGACGCTTGCTCATCACCGTGTAGGGCAGGTTCAGCCGCGCGAACTCAAGCTGACGCGGGTGGTAGATCCCCAACTCTTCGAGGAACCAGTTGTAGAGCGGACGGTGGTTCTCGTATTCCAGCGAGCACAGCGAGTGGGTGACGCCCTCGATGCTATCCTCGAGGCCATGCGCCCAGTCGTACATAGGGTAGATGCACCACTTATCACCCTGTCGATGATGATGGGCGTGCAGGATCCGGTACATGACGGGGTCACGCATATTGAGGTTGCCCGACGCCATGTCGATCTTGGCGCGGAGCGTGCGCGTGCCGTCGGGGAATTCGCCTTCGCGCATACGGGCGAAGAGGTCGAGGTTTTCGTCGACGCTGCGGTTCCGCCAGGGACTTTCCCGACCGGACTCGGTGATCGTGCCGCGGTACTCGCCCATCTGGTCGGCGGTGAGGTCGCAGACGAACGCCTTGCCCTTCTTGATCAGGTCGACAGCCCAGTCGTACATCTGGTCGAAGTAGTCCGAGGCAAAGAGAAGTCGATCCTCCCAATCTGCCCCAACCCACCTGACGTCCTCGATGATGGCGTCGACAAACTCCTGCTCTTCCTTGACGGGATTGGTGTCATCAAAGCGGAGGTTGAACTTGCCATTGAAGTCGAGGGCGATGCCGTAGTCGATCCAGATCGCCTTGGCGTGGCCGATATGCAGATAAGCATTCGGTTCCGGTGGAAACCGTGTGTGGACCCTGTCGAACTTGCCTTCTCTCAGGTCCTCTTTTACCGCATCACGAATAAAGTCCGACGACGATTCGCCGCGATCCCCGAATGTCGACGCCGTGTCGACCGATGTGTCACTCATGTCTCAGATATCTCTTCAGTCGTTGAAGGAGCTTACGCCGCCTGCAAACCTGGTAATACTACTGAGTATACCGCAACGCACATGCAAGGTTGGAGCATGAAAATCGAAGCCGCCCTCAAGCCACCGCAAATGCGACGTGAGGACGGCATTTAGTTGGAGCGATTGGCTATGCCTTGAGCGTGCCGGTTTCTTCTACTTCCACTTCGGTGTCGACTGTTTGCTCTTCCAGGTCCTCGACATCGACCTCGGAATAGGCGGGTACGTCGACCTCGAGACGTTCCATCTTCTCTTCCTGCTCTTCCACTAGCTGTTTATGTGTAGGAAT
>Ga0070658_10001096_pt1 | contig 23108 bp, 23 predicted proteins | sample KBSC13metaG_FD_64664 | JGI IMG/M metagenome (GOLD analysis project Ga0070658, IMG submission 64664) | Corn rhizosphere microbial communities from Kellogg Biological Station, Michigan, USA - KBS C1-3 metaG | ecosystem: Host-associated > Plants > Roots > Rhizosphere > Soil ...
GGAGGGTTTTCAGCAGGCGATGGCCGCCAATGGATGCCGGGCGTCGCTGCTCAACGACGATGTGGGCGATGGCCCCAGCGGTATGCCTCCCGGTGCGGCGGTTGCCGTAGTTCTGATCGAGCCGGCGCACCTGCAGCTTGTCGAAAGGCTGCGGGACAATGGGCATCGAGTGCTCGGCGTCAACCGATATTCCGGCCAGCGGTCCATCCCGAGCGTCCGCATGGACGATTCGTCGGGTGTCGAGCAGGCGGTGGACTATTTGGTGTCGCTTGGTCATGAGCGGATCAGCTTCTTGCGCGGACCGTCGGAGAACTTCGATGCGAACGATCGCATGGCGGGATTCCGGTCGGCGGTAAAGCGTCACAAGTTGTGGGTCACCATGGAAGCGGGCGACGACTTCGGCGAGGCCTCGGGATACGCTGCGACTCAGATGCTGCTGACCCTGCCGAAGCGGCCGACGGCTCTTGTCTGCGCTAGCGACCTGGCGGCGATCGGGGCGATTCGCGCCGCGACGGATATCGGTCTGTCGATTCCGGGGGATCTTTCCGTGGTTGGATTTGGCGATTTCTCCGTCGCGCAGTACATGCGGCCTAGCCTGACGACGATCCGTCAGTGCCGCGTCTCCCTGGGCCGGTCTGCCGGCGAGACGTTGATAAAGCTTGCGAACGAAGACGATGTCGAAGATGATGTCCTGGCCGCGGAACTGGTGGTGCGGGAGTCGACGGGGCCGGTCCAGTAGTGGCGGCCCTCTTTCCCCCTCCATATTTCCCCCGGTTGTAAATCGTTATAAAAAGACTTATTGACAAAACTCTAGAGCAGTGGTATTCTATCTATATAGAATTACTGTTCTATATAGATCAATCATACTTCCTTGCGAAATGGTCAGAAATGGGACCACAGGAAATGTCCGAAAGAGGAGAACGCAAAATGTCCGTTCAAAATCGTAGGTCGGCCTTTACTTTAATTGAACTGCTCGTCGTTATCGCTATCATAGCGATTCTTGCTGCAATACTCTTCCCGGTATTTGCTCAGGCTCGTGAGAAAGCGCGTGCCATTACCTGCGTCTCCAACCAGAAGCAGATCGGCCTCGCCCTGCTCCAGTATGTCCAGGACTATGATGAGTACCTTCCCATGGCTCAGTACGCGGACAGCACCGCGGTGAACCACGATTGGGGCGCTGAGGTTCAGCCGTATATCAAGAACGGCCTGATCGTCACGGCCGGATACAGGACCGGTCAGGGTGGCGTGTGGTCGTGCCCGTCGTTTCCCACGGTGCAGGATGACAACTACGGGATCAATGATCAGTTGAGCCCCACCGCGGGAGAGATGAGCGGCGCTGGCTACCATGTCAACTCGATCGCGGCCATCGATGAACCGGCGGCTAAGATCATCGTGCTTGAGAAGGGGCAGTCGCATGATGGCGGAAGCGCCTACCCGATCTTCTTCTCGGAAGAGGACTCCTGGGAGTTCAACGGGTACTTCGACAATAGCGGCAACTGTACCGGCGGCACCGGCGATGACAACTCCGCCTCCAGCTTCGACTGGGACGACCCCCTGGGACCGACCGCTTCGGCTGCGACCCTGGCGGCAGGTTGGGAAGGACCCGGCGGCTCGCCTCGCTTCCGCCACCAGAGCCAGTGCACAAGCCTCTTCTGCGACGGCCACGTCAAGCCGATCCGTAAGAGCCAGATGTCCTGGTGCAAGTACATCTATGTTCCCGGGGTGAGCCAAGTTTGGTAGGTAGGTCTATGAAACGCACGTCTCCTGTACTTCTTGTGGCTTTGATCGCCGTAACCGGCGGCTGCAGTAGCGGTCCGAAAGCGCCATCGACAGCAGATGCGGCAGCGTCGGCGGCGCAGGCCAAGCAGACGTTGCAAAGGAATATCGACGTTATCCAGAACAATCCGCATATGTCGCCTGAGCAAAAAGCTCAGATTATTGCTCATCTCAACCAGCCGCAGCCCAAGTTGTAACGAACAGGTTGCAAGCTTTGCCGCAGTCCCGCTAACACTTTGGGACTGCGGCACTTTTCATTTGATTTCAACCGCCATCTGAGATTCGCTCCTCGATTCTGCCATCATATAGAATATGAGGCTGATTGTGGCGGCTACTGATGGTCTACGATCCGACGTGAACTACTTTCCTGAGTTCATGGCGGGGTTCAGTTCCGTTGTCGCGGCTGCCGGTTACGATTGCGCGGACGTTCGCGAGGAGGATCTTGTTGGCGTCGCCGAGAAGTCGAGTGGCGCTGTGGTCTTGTTGACCCACGCCGCGCAGTTTGGCGTGATCGACACTTTGCACGCGGCCGGCTATCCGGTGATTGCCGCCAATCACTACCGTGGCACTCGAGCTGTGACGACCGTGCGCGTCGACGATGCCGGGGCGGTTGCGTCGCTCGTCGACCGTCTGGTTGGGCTGCGTCATCGGCGTATCGCGTTTCTGACCGGGCCCGTCGATAACCTGGATGCTCAGGATCGGCTTGAAGGATTCTCTCAGGCCGTTAGGAGGCTGGCGCTCATTGAGTCCGTCGTTCAGACAGCCGACTTCCATGAGGATGGCGGCTACGATGCCGCGGTCAAGTTGCTCTCCAGCGATGTCCGCCCAACGGCCGTGGTTTGTTCAAGCGATTTGGCCGCGGTGGGTGTGGTGCGGGCTGCTCGGGAGCTTGGGATGTCGGTGCCGGTCGATCTTTCCGTGGCGGGTTTTGGTGACTTCCCGATGGTGGACTATGTTTATCCGAGTATCACTACGGTGCGTCAACCACGATTTGAGCTCGGTCGAACGGCGGCGCGGTTGCTGATTGACGAAGTAAAGGGACGCGGCGTCGATCGGAAGGAAGTTGTTTTAGAGGCGGAAGTGGTTCTTCGAGAGTCGATCGTGGTGAATTTCTACCTGTAGGACAACTATCCAGGCAGAGCGAGAGACAAATGGCCCCAGCCGGTTTGGCTGGGGCCATTTGTCGTCCGGCAGCGCCCGTCGCGCTGGGTATCGTCGACGATTACGTCGGTCTGCGATCTGTCGGTATTTCGCGTCGACCTCAGGACGGGATAAGACATGCCAGCAGAAGGCTGCCGGCATGGCACCCGGGTCGGAACTAGCGGCTGGATGTTCTCATTGCCGAGTTCGCATTCGGCGAGCTAGAGCGGACCGTGCTTCGTGCACGGTCGTTGACAGTCGGACGTGTCTTTGATATAATTGGAAGCTACCTTTAACGTTAAGGTTCAACGGAGTTTGCCTCAAATGTTGGAGTCGAGGCGACATGAGCCGATACAGCATATTATTTCTTGAAAATTGCTGATATTATGTTGAAACATTCTGACGTTTCGCAGTATACTGGATAGTAAATGTGTAGATACAAACCATACGCCATTGGCCTTATTGCGGCCCTTTTGATGCTCGTCTCCGCAGGAGGCGCGATTGCCCGGAGCACGGATCTCGTCCTGCGCTTCCGCTATTGGGGTGACTTCAAGGAGATCGCGATCATTCAGAAGACGATCGACGCGTTCAAGCACGACCATCCCGGGGTCGATGTCGTCGGTGAACGAGTTCCACCTGGGGACGAGTACGCCCAGAAACTCCTCACCGAGCAGGCTGCGGGGCTTGCGCCGGACGTGGTGTTCTGCGGCGGAAACTTCACCCAATTTTCCACTCGGGGCATGCTCGCGGACCTTGCGCCGTTTATCGCCAAGGATTCCAGCGTGAAGCTGTCCGACTATTACCCGCAGCTTGTCCAGACGTTCAGCGACCACGGCAAGGTGTACGCGCTGCCGCGGGATATCGCTCCGATGGGGCTGGTCTACTACAATAAAAGCATCTTCGACAAGGCGCACGTCCCCTACCCCGATGGCTCCTGGAGCTGGGACTACGTTGCGCATCCGGAGCGCGGGAACAAGGACTTCCTGACGGTGGCTAAGGAGCTGACCATCAAGGCCCCCGCGCCGGGCCAGGTGGGTCAGTTTGGCTATGCGGCCGCCGATTCTAGCATTACACTCGACAACTTCGTGTTCTCGTCCGGAGCCGAATACGTCGACAACATCCTTAAGCCCACCAAGCTCTACTATGCCACGGACCCGCGCATCGCGAAGGCGCTGCAGTTGGTCCAGGATATGACATACGACAAGACGCTCAGCGTTTCCCCGTCGCCAGCCGATCTGCAGTCGTCCGGCGTTGGCTCGCACGAGCTCTTCGCGCAGGGCAAGATAGCGATGTATGTGTGCGGCATTTGGGAAGTGCCGAGGTTCCGCACCGAGATCACGAACTTCGACTGGGACATCGCCGCCTTTCCGGCGGGCCCCACCGGCCTGCACGGTGTAAAGACCGGATGGTCGGGATACGGCATAACGTCCGCGTGCCAACACAAGCAAGAGGCATGGGAACTGCTGAAATATCTGGCCGGACCGAGCGGTCTGGGCAGACTGGCGGCCAGCGGTCTGGCCCAGCCGGCTCTCGCCAAACTGGCGGATTCGTCGCTCTGGATCGACGGCAAGACACCCAAGAATCGCAAACTGACTATCGACGAAGTGCCGTATGTGCACATGGACGTCATCAGTCCGGATTGGAACGAAATCACGTCGATCATCAACCCGAAGCTCCAGCTTGTCTGGGCAGGTTCTGAGACTGCGCAGCAGGCTATTGGTCAGTTCGCCGGCCCCGCCCAGGTGAAGCTCGACCAGCTCAACCATCCGCCTTACCACCCGATGCTAGACTGGGGCAAGGGGGCAATCGCGATGCTCCTCGCGACGCTGGGACTGTTCGCGTGGGTGTACCAGGGAGCTCGCGCCGACATCAAGTCGGGCAAGTCCGTTGGCTCCCGAAAAGAGACGCGCGCCGGCTATTTGTTCGTGTCGCCGTGGATTATCGGTGGAATTGTCTTCCTCCTGGTCCCGATGCTCGTGTCGCTGTTGCTGGCGTTCAGTTCCTGGGACATGATCGAGCCCGCCAGGTGGGTAGGTCTCGGAAACTTCGCTGACATGGGCCATGACGACCGGTTCTGGAGCAGCATGAAGGTGACGGCGATCTATACGATATTCTCTGTTCCGCTCGGCGTGGTGGGGTCCCTCATGCTGGCCTTGTTGTTGAACACGAAGATCAAGGGCCAAACCGTATTCCGAACCCTTTACTACATTCCGACCGTGGCTTCAGCGGTTGCGGCCTCGCTTCTTTGGATGCGCCTCTTTAACCCGGAGAGCGGGCTGCTCAATTACCTCATTGGCGTTCTGCACATGACGCCGTTGATGCACGCGCTGGGCATTGCCGATCCGACTAAGGGCTACGTCAATTGGCTTGGCTCGGAAAAGACCGCTCTTGGAAGTCTCATCGTTATGAGCCTGTGGGGCATCGGTGGAGGCATGGTCATCTATCTGGCCGGTTTGCAAGGCATCCCGCAGTCTTATTACGATGCCGCCGAAGTTGACGGGGCCAATGTCTGGCAGAAGTTCAGGCATGTGACGTTGCCCCTCCTGACGCCAACCATCTTCTTTACCCTTATCATGGGGGTGATCGGTTCGTTCCAGGTGTTTACGCAGGGGTTCGTGATGACGCAGGGCGGACCCAACAACGCGACCCTGTTCTATGTTCTTTACCTGTACCAGAATGCGTTCCAGTTCCTGAAGATGGGATACGCGAGCGCGTTGGCGTGGGTCTTGTTTGTTGTCATCCTTTACGTTACGTTACTGCAGATGAAGATGTCGAAGTGGGTTCACTACGAAGGCGCGGAGGCCAAATAACAATGAGTACAGTCGTTTCGCGGCCTCCGGCCGAAGACAATAACATTCCGGCATCGTCGACACCGACTCCGACGTCGAAATCGACGCGGCGATCGGCGAATAGTGGAGCGGCGCTCGGCCTCTTCATGCTGGCCGGTGTTGGCGCACTCTTGATGCTCGTGCCGTTCTACCTGATGGTCGTGATGTCTCTCAAGACACCGGCGGAGATCACGGATAACCCCTGGGCGCTGCCGCATGTCCCTCAGTGGATCAACTATGCAAAGACATGGACGATTGAGGGCACCGGCGTCACTTTCTCGACTTTCTTCGGGAACACGCTGCTGATCGCCACGCTCTCGACAGTTGGGACGCTGCTGTCGTCGTCCGTCGTCGCCTTCGGCTTCGCCAGACTGCGCTTCCCGGGTCGAGACCGGCTGTTCGTACTGTTGCTGGCGACGATGATGCTGCCAGGCATCGTGACGATGATCCCGTCCTACATCGGCTTTAGCCGACTTCACTGGATTGACACCTTCTATCCGTTGATCGTGCCGGCGTTCTTTGGAGGCGCGTTCAATGTCTTCCTGCTCCGTCAGTTCCTGTTGACCATGCCGCGGGAACTCGACGAGGCGGCGCTCCTGGACGGCGCCACTTACTTCCAGATCTACTGGAAGATCTTGATGCCGCTGTGCAAGCCGGCCCTGGTGACCGTGGGCCTGTTCGCTTTCATCTATGCGTGGAAGGATCTGATGGGGCCGCTGATCTATATGAACTCGACTTCGCACAATACGCTGGAGCAGGGATTGCGGACGTTCCAGACGATCCACGGTACTGATTGGAATCTGCTGATGGCCGGTTCGGTGATGGTTCTGATTCCGCTGCTGGTCCTGTTCTTCTTTGGTCAACGCTACTTCATCCAGGGCATCGTGATGTCGGGACTGAAGGACTAACGAACTAGCGTTGGGGCGTCCAGCGCGAGAGGAGCAACCGCCGTTTGACGCGGCGGTTGCCGCGCGTGCTGGGCTTCTGGTTTCGTTGGATAGTTGGCGCCCGTCGATATCGGCGGGCGCTTGCTTTTGTCCCACGGCAGGATTTCGACGGCGTTTTCACGAATAGCTAGCGCGCAATGGACTTGAAGCAGAGCAAGGAAACGGGGACTGTCGAGATGGACGCTTCGAAGCGTCGGCCGGTGCTCGGTCTGCTTGCGGTTCTTGCGGTGGCGCTTGGGCTGAGGCTGTGGGGCATCGGCTGGGGGCTGCCGAACGCTCAGCACTACTTCTCCTATCATCCTGATGAGAACACCGTACTGTTCTATGCGATGACGGGGATCAACCTTTTTGGCGGGAAGCTGCTGCCGGGCTTTTACAGGTACGGCTCGCTGCAGCTCTACCTCATCAATTTCACGAACACTCTCGCGTATTTATTTGGCGGTGTCGCCAAGATCACGTGGACCGCTATCGACTTTTCGAAGGACGATAGCTGGGGACGGATGCTGCTCATCGGCCGAATGCTCGCGGTGGCAATGGGGACGTGGACGGTCGGGCTGACATACGCCATCGGCCGTCGACTATGGTCGACCCGCGCGGGCGTCATCGCTGCGTTGCTACTGGCGGTCATGCCGCTTCACGTTCAGCACTCGCACTGGCTGGTTGTCGACGTTCCCACTACATTCTGGATCATGCTGTCCATCTACTGGTCGACCCGGTTGACCGAGATCTATGGAAGCGTCGATACTCTGAAGATCTGGCAGCGGGTCAAGCCGGCAGTGTTCGCCGGTCTAGCCGCCGGATTCGCGTGCGCCACGAAGTACAACGCCGTCTTGGTGATGCTCCCGGTCCTACACGCGGCATGGCCAGGCAAGAAGGGAGATGGCGCCGTGTTATCGACGCGGCGGCAGTCGACTTGGGCGGTGTGTGCGATTGTCGCTTGTGTCGTCGCATTCCTGATCGGGTGTCCGGGGAGCCTTCTCGACAATAAGCAGTTCGTGCACGATGTCGCCGCTGAGTCGAAGCACGTGAGCGCTCAACCGGATGAGCCGTTTATGCAAACGGGCTCGGGGTTCGTGTATGAAGTCACCACGAACCTGTACTTCGGCATGGGGCTGCCGCTGCTGCTGGTGTCGTTAGCGTCGTTGGTGTACGCCGGAATGCGGCGCGGACGCCAGGATGGGCTGCTGGCGGTCTTCGCCTTCCCCTATTACGCCCTGCTCGGATTTGCGGTGGTGCGGTACGCTCGGTATGCGATTCCGCTATTGCCGATCCTTGCGCTCTGGTCGGGTCGGATGCTCGACGACCTGTGGTCGAGTGCGAAGGCATCGACAGCGAGGTTGTCCGCGGGGCTGACGGCGGTGACCGTAGCGTCGACCGCGTTGCTGGGTGTCTATTATGTCCTGCCGATGTCGACGGTCGACCCGCGTGATCGAGCGTCGCAGTGGATTGTCGACCAGGGACTGAGTGGTCAAACGATAGGCTTTGCACGAGCGCCGTGGTTCTGGACACCGTCTGTCGACCCGGCATTCTGCTGGTTCATGCCGAACATGTGGCGTCAATGGCCGTTTAATCCGCCGGGCTGGGAATCGCGCTTTATTTATCGCCAGGACTGGGATATGTCGATGCTCGATGTCGACAAGCCGGCGGTGATCGTCCTCAGTCAATACGAGTACAAAGACGCTATCCGCTTGAAGGAACCGGCGGCAATGACGTTCGTCGCCCGGCTCCAACAGGACTACAAAGTCGGACGCGAGTTCGGTGGATACTGGAAGGCGGAGATTGGGCCTTCGGGTCCGCCGCACGACATGATGTACACCGATCCGGCGACATGGGTCTTCATTCGTCGATAAGGTAATATAGAGGTAGACCGCTTTAGCGGCGCGTTTTGAACGGGGATGTAAGAGTTGACCTATTGTCTGGGAATACATACGAAGTACGGTTTGGTGATGGCTTCGGACTCGCGCACGAACGCGGGATTTGACCAGGTGAATGTCTGCCGGAAGATGCAGACGTTCGTCAAACCGGGCGAGCGGGCATTTGTCCTGATGAGCAGCGGCAGCCTCTCTCTGACTCAGTCGGTGATTACGCTACTGGGGCGAGACTTCGACCTTGGCAAAGGACTGGCTCAGGCCCCGACGATGTACGACGCCGCCCGCGTGATCGGCGATCAGGTTCGGCGGGTGTCGGACCTCGATCGCGCGTCGCTGGAGAAGGACGACGTTTCGTTTAACGTCAATTTCCTCCTTGGTGGCCAAATCAAAGGCGAAGCGCCGGCGCTCTACCTGGTCTACCCACAGGGTAATCCGCTGCGGGCGACGGAGGACACCCCGTTCTTGCAGATCGGAGAGTTCAAGTACGGGCGCCCTATTCTGGTTCGTGGCATTCGATATGAGCATACGACGCTTGAAGTGGCAGCCAAGTATGCGTTAATCTCGCTCGACTCGACGATGCGCTCGAATGTGACGGTGGGGCCACCGGTCGATATGGTTCTGTACGGCGTGGATGAGCTCGATATCACGCGTCGACGACGGTTTACTGAGAAAGATCCGGACCTGCTGCGGACACACGAGCAGTGGGAGCAGGCTCTTCGGAAGTCGATGCTGGATCTGCCAGAGATCGACTTCGAAACGTTCGGTCAGAAGTCGCCGTCGGCATGATGGGTGATGAGAATGGATAAGAAATCGCCGGAAGAAGTCTACCAAGGCCTGAGATCAATGGCTCTGAGTGTTCGTCCGGAGCCGCTGGGTGTCGAGGTTGGTGTCGACGAGCCGTACGTCGTCCTGATGGAGTTTATGGTCGGCGAGCATTCGATGACCCTGGTGTCCGTCATCGACGGTAGCGCGAGCATGTACTTCAGCACCGGCGGTGGCAATATCGGGGGCGGAAAACATGACACGATTCGCGACGCGGCGCAGCAGATGATCGCTCTGGCCGGGACTTTGCTGGATGAAATGGAAGTCGCGTACGAGTTTCCCCTGCCAAGCCCCGGATCGGTGACTTTCTATGTGGTGACGCCGTCGTACACCTACACGGCTGTCGATGAAGAGTACGCGCTTGGCCACGGTCGACGCCCGCTGTCGCCCCTGTTCTTCGCGGGCCATTCGGTAATCAGTGAGTATCGAATTATCTTGCAGCGAGCCGGACAGTAGGTCCATTCTGCCGTGTTCTTCCTGATATCTGAGTTAGTTTAACATAAGTTGGTATACCGCATGCTGCCTTATATTAACTGTATATTGTTACACTATGGCTGTCATGCGCTAAATATTGTGCTAGCAGCTCGGGTGAACAGATCTTTAACGATCTCAGTCGGCATCTTTGATGGTTCGGTCGATCGCAGCGAGTCCGGCGGCGACAGGCATTCTCGAAGACCGTCTCGGCTATGTCGACATTGTCCTAATGGCACTTTCATGGGCAAGCTACCTTACTTACGATTGACCTTTTGCATCGCTTAATCACGTGAAAATTGACAGGTTTGCAAAAATCCCGTACTATTACCGAGGCAATTTCAAAAATAATTTGTAAAACTTTTGGTATGACCCTAATGAAGGGCTAAATGTTCGCCGATAATCTGATAGTCACGATGTGTGTGTGTGGAATCGCCATCCATCGTGAAATAAGGGCAAACCCGTCGAAAGGCGGGGACGCAAAGCTAATGGGTCTACGGCAGAAGTGATTCTGCTAAGACAGCCAAGCCGCCGCATAGCCTGCGTTATGGTGCATCTGGAACCGGCATTGAGATCCGCGTATAGCGGAACGAAGAGCTACGCAACTTGCGTACTCTAAGTACTCGGTGCTCACGACAGGTACAACCACAGTAAGGCAATATGGGGGCACGTAAATGAAAATCTCAGATGTGGAGTCGACACGCGCAGGCCAGATCGTCGGCGTTAATCGACCGCAACCGGTAGTGGGCAACTCGGATGCCCAATCTAATCTCGGCAGTAACGGTGGAGCGCCGGCCGCTACAGTCGAACTGTCGCAATCGGCACAGACTATCAATCTGGCCAGACAGGCCATCGATGCCGTTCCGGATACCCGGGACGATCTCGTCAGCCGCATTAAGGCCCAGGTTGATAGCGGTACGTACCATGTCAGCGGCGACGACATTGCGGATCAGATGTACCGTCGCGCGCAGGCTGACAGTCTTCGCTAGGTGTATATGCTAGACACCTGCTGCTTTTGTTGAGCCTATAGCTCCTAACACGTGCTGTTAGAGAGTGTTTATAAGTACGTATGTTTGTAAGGCATTTGCCCGTTATGGGTGGATGCCTTATGCTTTTTTCAGGCGCGGTCACGCATATTTGACGGGAGGATATTGCCCGGTTCCACCCGAACTATTGAGGGTCGATCATTGATCGGTCCCAATATATGGCTAGACTTCAGCGACAATCAGAACCCACGGCGCGGGTGTTAGCGCTTGTTAATCAAAAGGGCGGTGTCGGTAAGACGACGACCGCCATCAATCTTGCCGCGTGTATTGCCCTTGCGGGCAAGCGGGTGCTCCTGGTGGACAGCGATCCGCAGGGCAATGCGACCACCGGGCTGGGTGTCGACAAAGGGGCTCTTGCAGAGTCTCTTTATGACGTGCTCGTCGATTCGGTTTCGATAGACAAGGTGATACGGAAGAATGCCGGCGTCGAGGGCCTCGACATCGTGCCGGCGACCCTTGACCTCAGCGGGGCGGAGATGGAGATGTTCTCCCAGCTCTCGCGTGAGAGCATCCTCAAACGAAGTCTCAAGCCGATACTCGATTCCTACGATTTCGTGCTCATTGACGGTCCCCCCTCGCTAGGTCTTCTAACCCTTAATATCCTGACGGCAGCCGATTGCCTGATAATCCCGATTCAGTGCGAGTTTTACGCGCTCGAAGGCATCTCCCAGCTGATGGCGGTTGTTGAGCGAGTGCGGACGCATCTTAATCCCAAGCTTGGTGTTGGGATGGTGGTATTGACGATGCACGATGAGCGGATTAATCTGTCGCGTCAGGTAATCGGCGAGGTTCGTGGCTTTTTTGGCGAGCGCGTGGCGGAAACGGTTATTCCACGAAATGTTCGTTTGAGCGAAGCCCCGAGCTTTGGCCAACCCATCGCCGTGTACGATCCTAGATCTAAAGGGGCTCAGGCATATGCCGAGCTCGCTCTGGAGGTTATCTCGCTTGGACAAAAGTAATGCAACGCAGCGCGAAGGCGCGTCTGCTCCCAAGTCTCGTCTTGGCCGCGGACTGGCCGCCTTGATCCCGCCCTCGACAATGCCGCCGGCCTCGGTCGATGTCGACGGCAACGATGCGTCGCAAGAGGTGGCGATCTCGTCAATTGTCGCAAACACCTTCCAGCCACGGGTGGAGTTCGACCCGGCCGCTCTCGAGGAGTTGACGCAGTCAATTTTGACCCATGGCGTGCTCCAGCCCGTGTTGCTGCGGTCGATCGGTAGAGGGCGCTACGAGTTGATCGCGGGCGAGCGACGGTTCCGGGCGTCCGAGGCGGCGGGGCTGAAGACGATACCGGCTATCGTGCGTGAGATGACCGATGAGGAATCGCTGACGGTGGCCCTTATCGAGAATATCCAACGCGAGGACCTGAATGCGATCGAGGCGGCGCGCGGTTATCGGCAGCTCATCGATCAGTTCGGTTTGACCCAAACGAGCCTCGCGAAACAGATTGGGAAGGCTCAGCCGACAATCGCCAACGCCCTCCGTCTATTGAAACTCGCTCCGGAGATCCAGGAGAGCATTTCGGCGGGTCAGATTAGTGAGGAACACGGCAAGGCTCTGCTGTCGATTACGGATGAAGACCAGCGTCTCTTTGTGTGGCGTGTTGTGGTTCAGCGTCAGCTCAGTGTTGTCGAGACTCGGCGTCTTGCGCTCGAGGCCGGGACGATTGGGCCGTCGACGGCGGCCGCACGTCGAGGTCCGGTTCCGAAGGATGTTCATTGGACGGCTCTTGAAGATCGCCTCCGTTCGGCTTTCGGCATGAAAGTCGGCGTTAAACCGTTAACTGGCGGCGGAGGCACTCTTACGATCCAGTTTTCCGACCCGGAAGAGATCGAGGGTATTTTGGAACGGCTGCAGGGCTAAGTTATTCGTCGACGAATAACTTGGTGAGAAGAGATCGATGACGTCACCGTACATATATATGCTGGCTGGTGCAGTTGGATATGCTGTATTAGCTGCGATCTATCGGCGATGGTATGATGCAACAGCTCGGGATGTCGACACGCTCGCGAAATCCAATCACGCACAGAGTCAAACGATCGGCACGCTGCGGGCGGAGAACGCGGCGCTCAGGTCCCTTGTCGTCGATAATGGGCTGACGCCGCCAGTTCCACAGGGGTTGTCCAATGAAGATGCGATACGCGATGAGATAAATCGCGGTAGGTTGATTAACGCGATCAAGTTGTACCGGCAATCGACCGGTGTCGGGCTCAAGGAAGCTAAGGACATAGTCGAGGCGATGGCCGCCGTCGGCAATGTCGGTACCAAAACTTATTCGCCGACCGTCGATACGGATGACCGTATCGCCGAACTCGTCCGCTCCGGCAACAAGATCGCCGCGATCCGTGATTATCGAGCGGCAACTGGCGCTAGCCTCCTGGACGCCAAAAATTACATTGAAGAGCTCGAACGTAATCAAAAGTAGCGAAGTTATTCGTCGACGAATAACTTTCCGCTCGTACAGAGAACCATGATCGCGGAAATCATCTCGGTCGGAACAGAACTCCTCCTGGGCGACACAGTCGATACTGATGCCGCCTACCTTGCACGTGCGCTGACGCCTCTTGGAGTTCGACTGTATCGAAGGGTCACGGTCGGCGACAACCTCGATCGTCTCACTGAGGCGATACAGACGGCGCTCGGTAGGTCTGATTTAGTCATCACCATCGGTGGGCTGGGTCCTACGGAGGACGATCTTACCAAAGAAGCCGTAGCGGCGGTTCTTGGCATCGGTCTGACCCTGGACGCGGATCACGCCGCCTGGCTTCGGGAGCACGCAGCGCTCCGTGGATGGACGGCGGTACCGTCGACGTACGACAAACAAGCGACAGTACCGGAACACGGACGCGGGATTGCCAATCCACGCGGTACGGCGCTGGGTGCAATCTTTGAGATGTCGACTAAAGCGGCGATCTGCCTGCCGGGACCTCCCAATGAGTTCGTTCCGATGGTCGACGATCATGTCGTTCCCTATCTCAGCGAGAAGTTGTCGGGTACGGGGTCGATCATTCGGTCACGAACGGTCCTCATCATTGGTCTGCCTGAGTCGATTGTGGAAGAGCGCGTGCTTGATCTGATCGGGTCGACCAACCCTACGGTTGCGCCTTACGCCAAGTTGGCCGAGATCCACCTTCGGGTGACGGCCTCGGCGGAAAGTAATCAGGCTGCGGATCTGATTATAACGCCCGTCGTCGATGAGATAGCGTCGAGATTGGGTAACAGTGTGTATGGCTACGACGACGACACGCTAGAGAGTGTGGTTGTCGGTCTGCTTACAGCGCAGGGAAAGAAGGTAGCAGCCGCCGAATCGTGCTCCGGCGGTCTGATCGCGAAGAGGTTGACTGACGTTCCCAACGCGTCGCATGTGTTTGATCTGGGAATTGTCGCTTACGCCAACGAGGCAAAAATCAGTCAACTTGGTGTGCCTGCCTCGATGATTGAAGCGCACGGAGCGGTAAGCCCCGAGGTCGCCAAAGCGATGGCTGTTGGAATCCGCCGGGTATCGGCGTCGGATATCGGTGTGAGTACGACCGGCGTTGCGGGGCCAAGCGGTGGGAGCCTTGACAAGCCGGTCGGCACGGTCGATATCGGTGTCGCATGGGACGACAACGTCTATACGGAACGTCGGCACTTCCTGGGCGGCCGCGCCGATGTCGCATACCGGGCGTCGCAGGCCGCTTTGGAGCTTGTGCGAAGATTGCTCGTCGAGGGCGCCCTCGACTAAGATCACTGACCGTGCTCTCGCGCTAGACGCTACAACGCCAGTTGGGTTCGCCGCAGAATGACGGGAGATTTCGATGCCGAATCACTTCGCCGCGATAGGATATTTATTAGAAACCGACGAGGCTTTTGCCGAACTCGTAGACCGAGCCGCTCAGCAGGGAGATCCGGTCGCAGCTCCCTCCGGATACTATCTTTGCTACAGAGTCGACGATCGGATAGAGTTGTGGGCGCAGGCGACCCCTATCGGCGATCTGCTCGATTGCGTTCCTCATTTCAGGGGTGACAGCCGAGTCAAGGTTGGTGTCGCCGATCTCATCCGGCGCAAAGACCGACCACTAGATGGCAGCGTATATGGTTGGGTCAATCCGACCGGGGATCACGCGGATGGGGGCGATTATCCCGTTGTCATCAAGATTCCGGACTACGAGATCTTCCGTGCACGGGTTCAGCCGCACAGCGTCATTACGATGCAGGTTACCGCCTTTGCCAATGAACTCTCTTCATTCGAGAGCGCCGAGGCCTTCGTGGAGGCCCAGCAGGAGCGAACTCGAATGGCGCCGGAGTCGTTCGTTCCGACCGGGCTATTTGCCGACGGGGCCGACACCGTCCATTCTCCCGAGGCCCACGCCGTTTTCTCGGGGCACGTCGTAGCCGCCGATGTTAAATCGAATCGAGAAACCGGCCGCGAGTTCTATTACATGTCGGTGGCGACTTTCGGCGGAGCTTATGATGTCGTCGCCGATCCGTCCCTTGTGGCGGAGTTGCCGGACGTCGGCGCAATTGTCAGAGGATCGTTCTGGTTGTCCGGGAGACTCGCCGTATGATCGACGGCCAGCGGTCGCGATTATTCTTTGCCTTCGAAATCAGCGAAGAAGTGCGGGCCGAAGCCATTCGAGTTCAAGCCCGATTGCAGACAGAGCTTGGATCAAGCCATATCCGCTGGACCGATCCGGCGGACATGCATATTACGGCTCTGTTCCTGGGTGACCACGCGAACGAACGTTTGCAAAGTTTCGCGGCCGCCGCGACCCATGCAGTGGCCGATGTCAAGCCGTTCGCTCTGAGCGTCCATGGCGTTGGACGGTTTCCGAGTGCCGGACGGCCGCGTGTCGTGTGGGTCGGGGCACGCGAGCCGGACCATCGTCCGGCGTCGCAGATCATTGACGGTCTCAGGGGGCAACTCCCAGACATTCCCACCGATCATCCATCTTATCGGCCGCATATCACCATTGCCTATGTGAAGCCCAACGCCAGCGAACATACGGTGGAGCGTGCTCTCGACAGTCGAAAGCACGATGCGGCGCTGTCGATGATTGTCGATCGTCTTGTCCTGATGCAAACAATTCCACCGCAAGAGAAACACAAATCGAACTGCGCGCGGTATAATATCGTACAAGTGTTCCCTTTCGGGGTGTGATCACGCCATCATTTGCAACAAACCTGTGCATCCGTGTAGAGATGCAGACATAAGGAGACTGAATTGGATAAAGACAAGGCGCTAGAAATCGCTCTCAGTCAGCTTGAAAAACAGTTCGGCAAAGGCTCTGTCATGCGGCTCGGCGAGTCGCCCAAGTTGACCGTCGACGCGATCTCCACCGGCTCGCTTGCCCTCGACCTGGCCCTTGGGATCGGCGGGGTACCTCGCGGTCGAATCACCGAGATCCACGGCGCCGAGTCTTCCGGTAAGACGACGATTGCTTATCACATCGTCGCGGAGGCCCAGAAGGCCGGCGGCACCGCGGCCTTTGTCGACGCCGAACACTCCGTCGACCCGGAATACGCCCGCAACCTCGGTGTCGACATCAACAAACTCCTCATCTCGCAGCCGGACAACGGCGAAGAGGCGCTGGAGATCATGGATGCCCTCGTTCGCAGCGGCGCCATCGACGTCGTGGTCCTCGACTCGGTCGCCGCTCTTGTGCCCAAAGCCGAGATCGAAGGCGAAATGGGCGACAGCCACATGGGCCTGCAGGCGCGTCTGATGTCCCAGGCCATGCGCAAGTTAAATGGGTCCATCTCGAAGACCAACACCGCGGCCATCTTTATCAACCAGATCCGAGAGAAGATTGGCGTTATGTTTGGCAATCCGGAGACCACGCCCGGTGGTCGCGCCCTCAAGTTCTACGCCAGCGTCATGCTCGACGTCCGCCGCGTCGAAACCCTCAAGCAGGGCACGGACATGGTCGGCAACCGAGTCAAGGTCAAGGTCGTCAAGAACAAGGTCGCCCCGCCGTTCCGCCAGGCCGAGTTCGATATCATGTTTGGCAAGGGAATCTCCCGCTCCGGCAGCATCCTGGACATCGGCGTGGAGCTTGGCCTTGTCAACAAGAGCGGTTCCTGGTTCACGTATGGCGACAGCCGCATCGGCCAGGGCCGCGAGAACGCCAAGTCATATCTTGAGACCAATGTGACGGTCATGGACGAGATCGAGAAGATCATCCGCAACGACAAAAAGTCCGCCGAGATCCTCACAGTCGGCGCGCCCGGCTCCGAAGAGTAAGGAATTCGCGGACAAGCGGTATAATAGCGATAGGATGGGTCCAGACTCACCCAAGCCAGGCCGGCATCTGCGCTAACAGATGCCCACCCGCACAGCCTGCTATTTCAGCAAGCTGTGGATCGCCACGATTCAAACTCGTGATCGCTACGATCAGCTTAACAACCTGATCAACAGTTAGACCAGGTTTGGGCTTCCGACTCATAGGAGCGGTTTCTCCTTTCTGTCGGATTAGAAGAGACAGTCGTGTCCGCGGCTGTCTCTTCGTTTGTCATTATCCATAGGTAAGCAAGTTCGCCAAAGCATGCCGAAGATCACCGCGCTGGAACCGCAGAAACGGAAGGGACGACTAAACGTCTTCGTCGACGGCCACTTTGTCATCGGCGTAGGGGAGGCGGTCGCGGTCCAGCTGGGGTTACGAATTGGTCGGGAGATCGACCAGGAGCGGCTACGCGACATCGTGGCGGCGGAGGAGGTCAACAAGGCCTACGAATCGGCCCTGCGCAGTCTCGACATCCGCGCTCGCTCTGAGCGTGAGATCACTCAGAAACTGGCGCGTGTGGGATTCGCCGAGACGACCGTCGCGGCCGTTGTCGACAAGCTACGGAACATGAAGCTTCTTGACGACACCGCCTTCGCCGCACAATGGGTCGAGGGCCGGACACGTGTTGAGGGCAGCCGGCCAATCGGGCGTCGACGGTTGGCTCAGGAGCTCTTTCAGAAGGGTGTTAAGAAGGAGTTAGCCGAGGAGGCGCTGGCAAATGTCAGTGAGGATGATGAGTATATACTCGCCCTCGCCGCCGCTCAGAAGAAGGTGCGAAAGCCCCCGTCCGACCCGGAGGCGCTGGTCGACGAGCAGCGTAAGCTCATCGCGTTTCTTCAGCGCCGCGGATTCGGATGGGGGACAATCAAGCGTGTTATCGCCGATGTCCTCGGTGCGGGATCAGAAGACATCGACGACTTCGACGAGTAACCGGATCTAGCCCTTAACCACGTCCCAGTTCTTGTAGAAGATGTAGTTGAAGCTCCGCAAGAAGAACCGCGCCACCGAGAGAACGCCGGAGTACAGCCCCGGCATTGTCGACGGTCGCAGGATGTCGATGAACATGCAGTAGCGGGTCTGATCCGTCTCATTGATCGACTGGTGCATCAGGGTGTCGTCAAAGATAAACAGTTTGTCAGTTCGCCAGTAATTAGTGACGTCACCAACAGTGATGAACGCGGAATCATCGTCCATCTGGTTGATGTTGTAGAGCACACGCAGCGTCGCGCGAAACGGCCCGAAATGCTTTGAGGTCGACTGCTTCTTGCTGAAGATCGACACTCCGATGGTGTGGATATACTTGTACTTCTTATGGAAGGCCGGCACGTCGATGCTGTTTTCGACGTTCTCCCCATACCACTTAAAGAAGACCATCGTCCGCTTGCGATCTTTCGCGGTCTCTTCCAGCTTAGCGACCAGATTCTCCCGGACGGATGCTTCGAGCACACTGGTAATCTCGTCCTGATAGGGCTTGGGAAAGTCCTCCAGCTTGTAAACGCCCTTATTGACATACGGCAGCGCCAGAAGGTCAAGCAAGGTATTCAGCGGCGACAGAACCCAGGTGAGAATGCCGTTTCCGAAGAAATAGCGCTTAACCACAGACTTGTCGAGGGCCTTGTTGCGCGACACATCGTAAGCGCCGAGGACGGCGTAAACGGCCGCAACTTTGGCTAGGAACTTGCCTATCCTGGCCAGGATCTTAAGGAAGTCGTTCAAAATTTTACCTGTTCAGATTTCAACCTGAGTGGAATTTAGCGAAACTATGCCGGTGGAGACATTTAATGACGAGCATTCATCGCCGCCGAAGTATACCCGAGAAATCGAAATTAGACCGACGCTAGATTCTCAGACCCGCCATCAAGGCAAGCGCGAGTGCGGTCGCTGCCATCGTGTAGGGCAGTGTCGACTTGAGAATATCGTTGACGTCGACCTTCGCAAAACCGCTCACCCACACGTTCATGGTGTTGGTCGGATCGCACACGCCCTGCACCAGGCCAGTCGCCATCAACGCGCCCATCGCGAGGGTGGGGGAGTACGCCGTCGACAGGATCGCCGCGATGCCGCCGCCGAGGCCGTACAGATTGAACGGGCCGCGATAGAGGGCGAGCGGACTGAGTATGGCGAAGAACGCGACGTAGCCGACGATTGAGTGCGGCAGCACAGCGGACAGAGCCGGTTTGATCGCACTCGTGACGGGATCGGCCATCAGGGACGTCACCACCATCCCGATCCCCACCATCAAGCCCAGCACCGGCGCGATCGCGGCGACACCTTCTGTAAACGCCTTCGACAACACGACTACGGTCTCCCGCGGCCGAGTCGTCAGGATTCCGTATAGCGCGCTGACGGCCAGGACGGCGTTGATTGACGCGGCGGCATAGTCCGTCTTGAGCCGCCAGTCAACCGCAGTGATGAGGAGCAACAGGCAAACTGGAAGCAAAGGCGTCGCGAGGGCCAAGCCTGGCACTCTTGACCGCTCGGCATCACCGTCGCTTAAAGCGATTTCGTCGTGGACGTCGCTCCGCTTGCGGGTGCTGACCAGGATGTATGCCACCGCCGCCACCGTCAAGGCGACCGCGCTGACTACGGAGAAGATCAGGATTGCGTGCACCGGCGCGCGAAAGACATCTCGGTACAAACCCCAGCCGCCGACGTTGAACAGCCCCCCGATGCTAATGCCCAGGAGGAAGACGCCCGAAGCCGTAAGCGGACGGATACCTGCGGCGAACATGATGGGCAGCACCAGTGTCCCGACCATAATGACGGCGCCGAGGCCACCCAGCGCCACAAAGGCTAGCGCGGTCGCGGCGAGCATCAGGAGCGCGACGGGGACCGGTCGACGACCGGCGGACTTCGTGACTATCCGCACGATCGATTCGGCGATGCCGCATTTGTCGACCACATAGGCGAGTGCCGCGCCAAAGATGGTGTTCGTCATCGCTTTCGCCAGAAGGGTGGGGCCCTTCGAGAAGACGTCGGTGACCGCATTGACGACGTGACCGTGCGAGCCAATGACGGCAATCAGCACCGCCATCGACGGTAGGGCGAGTATCGCCGGCAGTCGACGGGAATACATCAGGCCTGCGAATACCGCAAAGACGGCGAATATGCCCCAAGCGACCACCCACGACCTCCTTTACGCTCGTTGAGGCTGAGTATACCGAAATAAATCCCTGGACACCGAATTCTTTTCCGCGATTCTCCGTTAACCACATTGGAGAACGCAATTGATCGACCCGGCAACGATGACAAATGCGATGAACGGCGACAGAGCGGCCTTTGCCGAGGTGGTGCAAACCTGCGGCGCAAGACTGACGCGGTTTGCCGCCGGCATGATAGGTGATCGGGAAACGGCGCGGGACATCGTGCAAGACGTCTTCGTCAAACTGTGGACATCGAAAGGGGGGTATCGACCGACGGCCTCCGTCGACGCCTTCCTGCTCAAGATAGTCCGCAACGCCTGTGTCGATCATCTTCGCGCCAGGCAGCCGTGGATCAACCTCGACGAGGAGGATGTGCCTTCATCGATGTCATGCGAGCTTGAAATCGTGGGCAAAGCTCTGCACGAGGCTATCGAGCAGGCGCTGCTTCTGTTGCCCGAGCCACAGCGTGTGGTCTTTGTCCTCAGCGAATACGAAGGGCTGAAGTATCAGGAGATCGCCCGGATCCTCGGCTGCCCGCACGGCACGGTGGCATCGAGGAAATACGCGGCAATGGAATCGCTCCGTCGACTCCTGGCTCCATGGATGGAAGGAGATACCAATGACCACATGTGACGACATACGACCACAACTTGCGGCCTACGTCGACGACGAACTAGACGACATGGATCGCCTGATCGTCGACAATCATCTCGCCGGCTGCGTCGACTGCGCCGCCATTGTCCAAGGCTACCGCGCGATCCACGCGGCCTTCTTGGTCGACGCAGGGGCTGATGGCCTCTGGGATGCGGTCCATGCCAGGATCGACGCGCTGGACACGACGACGGTCCTGCTGACTGAACTTCGCCTGATGCGGGACGAGATGCAAGGTCTGCGGGCCGAGGTCGCCGACCTTCGACGCGAATTGGGGCGTCGACCGCCGTCGCCGCCTGTGCGGACGTCGCCGTTCAGTTTTCCGGACGCTCCCGAGCGGGATTTGAAACAGTACCGACTGGTTTAGGAAGGACACACAATGATGACACTCGCCGAAATGCTCACGGAACTCATCCATCGCAACGGCTCCGATCTTCACCTGGTCGCCGGTTCCGTACCTACGGTCCGCGTCAACGGAGTGCTCGCCGCCCTCGGCGGCGCCGAAGCGCTTGGACCAAAGGACGTCCGCGCACTTTTCGAGCCTCATCTGAACGAACAGCAACTCGCCTTGGTCGACGCCAGCGTCGACGTTCACACGTCGGTCGTCATCGACACCCCGGCTGTCAGCGCGCAATACGGCGAGGCTGGGCGGTTCCGCGCATGTGTCTTCTGGGATCGACGCGGGCTGAGCGCGGCGCTGCGGGTGATCCCACGGAAGATCCCGACGCTCACCGACCTCTTTGACGCCGAGACCGAACCCATCTTCCGCCGGCTCACTCAGCAGCGGCGCGGTCTCATCCTCACCGTCGGCCTGGTCGGCAGTGGAAAGTCGACCACCGTCACCGCCATGGTCGACACCATCAACGCCGAGAGGGTCGAGCATATCGTCACCATCGAGGACCCGATCGAATACCTGTATACGGCGAAGAAGAGCCTGATCAGCCAGAGGGAAGTAGGATCGGATGTGGAGAGCTACGAACAGGGCGGGCTGTCCGCCATGCGCTCGGACCCGGATGTCGTCGTCATCGGCGAATTCCGAACACCCGAGGCAGTTCGCATCGCCCTGGCCCTCGCCGACACCGGTCACCTCGTCTTCGCGACCATGCACGCCGACAGCGTGACGGAGGCCGTCCGTCGACTCGTTGAGTCCTTCCCGGACAATCGGGCGTCGATGCAGCGAATGATCTCACGCAGCCTGTGCGCCGTGATTGCGCAGCGCCTGGTCCCCAGGGCGAGCGGGGTGGGGCGCGCCCCGGCCAATGAGATCATGCTCATCAACTCACGGATCCGCCGGATGATTATCGAAGGTGACGACGACTTCAGCCTGGCGATCGAGGCGGGACGTGTCGAGGGTATGCAGTCGATGGACGACAGCATAATGCACCTCTATCGCTCTGGAGCCATCAGCTACGAGAAGGCATGGGAGATATTGCAGGACAGGGATCGATTGGGCCTCAAACCCAGCATCGAATGAAGTTCATTCTTTGCGTCGACCGAACTTCATGTGTAATAATGGGCTTGTTCGCTTGGTGCCGTGGAGGGTGTTCGAGCCCGGTACAATCCCAGCCGCTTACCAGCAAGAAAGAGTGGAAGCACACACGTGAAAGTTATCGGAATCGAAGGCCTCCAGCCGGAGCAAGTTGCTCAGGAACTGCAGCAAGGCGCAAAGTTCGTTATCTACCAGTACTGTATTTCTATCGTCGTGATGACCTTCAAGCGAGGGTCTGATATCTATTACATTCGCCCAGGCGAGAGCCGGCACGTCAAGGGAATTGGGTTTACGCTTCTCTCGCTCGTCGCGGGGTGGTGGGGCTTCCCTTGGGGGCCGATCTACACCATCACGTCGCTGGTCACCAACCTCGGTGGCGGAAAAGACGTCACGGCCGAAGTCGCTGCCAGCATTCTCCCGCGGCAGCCGATGTATGCGGCGGCTCCCCAGCCCGGAAGCTGGCCACCGCCGCCCGGCGCGCCGGTCGACGCCCCACCGAACTACTACTCCCAGCCGCCGCGTTAACGACATACGAATGCCCGACTGCCTGCCCGTTGTTCAGAATTGGCGGAAACACGCGTGGGACCATCGGGCTCGCCATAAAATGCCCATCTCCTTAGAAAGGAATTACCGATGGCGCCGTCGTATATGGAATGATTAG
>Ga0070658_10001100_pt1 | contig 23029 bp, 20 predicted proteins | sample KBSC13metaG_FD_64664 | JGI IMG/M metagenome (GOLD analysis project Ga0070658, IMG submission 64664) | Corn rhizosphere microbial communities from Kellogg Biological Station, Michigan, USA - KBS C1-3 metaG | ecosystem: Host-associated > Plants > Roots > Rhizosphere > Soil ...
CCATGATCGGCCGGCCGGTCTCCGAGCCGCGGACCTTTTTCGTCTTCACCATCTATTACATCCTGTTACTACAAATTATGTAGCGAATGGCCAGCACTGCTGCATAAACTGTAGCATGACCCGCATCGAACCCGCCGCCCCGCCCTACGAACCAGCCGTCGCCGACGCCCTTGCCCGCATCATGCCGCCCGGGATGGAGCCGCTGGTGCTGTTCCGCACCATGGCGCGCAACCCTCGCGTCTTCGGCAGGATGTTCGCCGGCGGCCTGCTCGACAAAGGCGCGCTCTCGCTGCGCCAGCGCGAGATCGTCATCGACCGCACGACGGCGCGGCTTGGCTGCGAGTACGAGTGGGGCGTGCACGTGGCCCTGTTCGCGGCGAAAGCGGGCTTCGGCCCGGCCGAGATCGCGGCCACCGTGCATGGGCCGGCCGACGCCGCCTGCTGGGCGCCGGACGAGCAGGTGCTGGTCACGATCGTCGACGGTCTGGTCGACGACCGTACGATTTCCGAGGCGACATGGACGCGCGCCCGTGAGCATTTCGACGAAGCGCAGATGCTCGAGGCGATGGCGCTGGCGGGCTACTACCACACCATCAGCTTCCTCTGCCGCGGGCTCGACCTGCCGCTTGAGAGCTACGGCGCGCGGTTTCCGCTCAGCGCCTGAACAGGCGCTCCAGTCCCAGAATCAGGAGACCGAAGCACAGGCCCCAGAAGGCCGAGCCGACGCCCATCAGGCTGATACCGGAGACCGTGACCGCGAGCGTGCCGGCGGCGGCCAGCCGCTCCGTCTCGACGGCGAGGGCGGCCCCCATGGCGCTGGCCGTAGAGCCGAGCAGCGCGGTGCCGGCAACGGTCATCAGCAGCGCCGGCGGCAGCGCACCGAAGAGGCCGACCAGCGAGGCGCCAAACAGCGCGATCAGGCCCCAGAAGAAGGCGTAGAACGGCCCGGTCTTCCAGCGCTGCGCGGGATCGGGATGCGCGTCGGGCCCAGTGCAGAGTGCCGCCGAGATGGCGGCGAGGTTCGAGGTGTGAGCGCCCAGGAAGGCCGTGCCCAGCGAGGCCGCGCCAGTGACGGCCAGGCAGGCCTGCGTCGGCGGCTGGTAGCCCGAGCCGCGCAGCACGGCAAAGCCCGGCAGGTTCTGCGACGCCATGGTGACGAGGTAGAGCGGCACGCCGAGGCCGATCAGGGTGGCAACGTCCCACGCCGGGGCGAACAGTTCCAGGTGCGAGACGCCGAGCGGCGGGATCGGCTTCACCAGGCCCAGAGACCAGGCGAGCACGCCACCCGCCACCAGCACGACCAGCGAGGCCAAGGTCGGCACCAGCCCGCGCGCGACCAGGAACAGCGCGATCAGCGGCAGCACCAGCAGCGGCTGCAGCGGCACCTGCTCGACCATCGCCACGACGAGATGCAGCAGGATGCCGGCCAGCATGGCCGAGGCGATGCTGGCCGGAATCCTGCCGATCAGCCGGCCGAGCGGACGGATCGCGGCGGTCAGCAACACCAGCACGGCCGCGACCACGAAGGCGCCGACGGCAGCGCGGAAGCCCGGCACGCCCTGCGTCGAGGCGATCAGCGCCGCGCCTGGCGTCGACCAGGCGGTGATGATGGGCATGCGGTAGCGCACCGACAGCACCAGCGCGCTCAACGCCGTGGCGATGCCCAGGCCCGAGACCCACGAGCTGGCCTCGGCCGGTGTCGCGCCGACAGCCTGCGCCGCCGCCAACACGACCGGCAAGGTGCCGCCCACGCCCGCGATCGTCGCGACCAAGGCGGCAGTCGCGACGGAGACAACGCCCTTCACGCGGACCGCGGGCTTCCAGCCCGCTCAAGGTCCGCGCGAATGCACCGAATGAGCGCGCGGGATACGCGCGGTCCGCCCGATGTCACGCGTTTGCTCTTTCCACCATCGCCTGCAGGAGGATCTGACAGCCCGCGCCGATGTCGGTCTTGGAGGCGTCCTCGATCTCGTTGTGGCTGATGCCGTCCTTGCACGGCACGAACACCATCGCCGTCGGCGCGACCCGGCTCACGTAGCAGGCGTCGTGGCCGGCGCCGCTCACGATGTCCATGTGCGGATAGCCCACCGTCTCGGCGCCGCGGCGCACCGCGTCGACCAGCTCCCTGGCGAAGGGCGACGGCGGGAAATACCAGATCTGCTCGATCTTGACGTCGAGCCGGTGACGTTTGGCGATGTCGACTGCGGCGGCGCGCATCGCGGCGTCCATCTTCGTGAGCTCGGCGTCGTCTGGATGCCGGAAGTCGACGGTCATGAAGACGCGGCCGGGAATGGTATTGCGCGACTGCGGCAGGCTGTCGATCACCCCGATGGTCGAGCGGCCGTCGGGCCGGTTGCCGATCTCACGGCACTTCACGATCAGCTCGGCCGCCCCCACCAGCGCATCGCGGCGACCTTCCATCGGCGTGGTTCCGGCATGGCTTTCCATGCCGGTCCAGTTGATCTCGTACCAGCGCTGCCCTTGAGCACCCGTGACGACGCCGATCGTCTTCTTCTCGCGCTCGAGGATCGGGCCCTGTTCGATATGCGCCTCGAAGAAGGCGCCGATCTTCCGGCCGCCGACTTTCTCCTTGCCGTCGTAGCCGATCTTCTTCAGCGCCTCGCCGAAGGTGATGCCGTCGCGGTCCTTGATGCCCAGCGCGTAGTCGAGCTCGAAGGCGCCGCCGAACACGCCCGATGCCACCATGGCCGGGGCGAAGCGGCAGCCTTCCTCGTTGGTCCACACCGCGACCTCGATCGGCGCCTCGGTGACGTAGTTGGAATCGTGCAGCACGCGCAGCACCTCGAGGCCCGCCATCACGCCATAGGCGCCGTCGAACTTGCCGCCGGTCGGCTGGGTGTCGAGATGACTGCCGGTCATGATCGGCGGCTTGGCGGGATCCTTGCCCTCGCGGCGGGCAAAGATGTTGCCGAGCTGGTCGACCTTGATCGTACAGCCCGCCTCCCTGGCCCAGCGCACGAACAGGTCGCGGCCGATCCTGTCGAGGTCGGTGAGCGCGATGCGGCAGACGCCGCCCTTCTCGGTGCCGCCGATCTGGCCCAGTTCCATCAGGCTCGACCACAGGCGGTCGGCGTCGATGCGCAGGTTTGTTTCGGCGGTCTTCATGCGAGCTCTCCGGACACAACGAGAGGTCGACCATAGCAAATGCCAGCCAGCGAAACACAGTGCTTGAGCATCGCTCCGTGCTCAGCCAAGGCTGCAGACGGGAGGAATTTCACCGCATGCTTCCGCTGTCCGACACGCTCGTCCTCGACCTCACGCAGGTCATCGCCGGCCCTACCGCCGGCCAGATGCTGGGCGACATGGGCGCCGACGTGATCAAGGTCGAACCCCTGAACGGCGAGCACTTCCGGCCGCACTTCGGCGGCGCCTGGGTTCCGTCGATGAATCGCAACAAGCGCGGCCTGGCGCTGGACCTCCGTACCGTGGGCGGCCGCGACGTGCTGATGCGCCTGGTCAGGAAGGCCGACGTGTTCATGGAAGCCTTCACACCGGGCGTGATCGACAAGCTGGGCTTCGGCTGGGACGTCGTGTCGGCGGCCAATCCGCGCTGCGTCTACGCCTCGGTTTCGGGCTACGGCCAGACCGGCCCCTACTCGCACCGCGCCGGCTACGACCCCTGCATCCAGGCCGAGATCGGCCTGATGGATGCGACCGGTCCCTACCAGGGCGAGATGTGCCGCGTCGGCACCGCGCCGATCGACTATTCGACGGGCCTCGCCTGCGCCGGCGGCATCGCCTTCGCCCTGCTGCATCGCCACAAGACCGGCAAGGGCCAGCGGCTCGACCTGTCGCTGTTCGACGTCGGCATGCACCTGATGAGCCACTGGATCACCAACCTCGGGCTGACCGGCGAAAACCCCGAGCGCATGGGCACGTCGAACACCATCCTCTGCCCGCTGCGCGTGTTCCCGACGAAGACGCAGCCGGTGTTCGTGGCCGGCACCAACGACGCCTTCTGGAAGCTCTTGTGCACGGCGCTGGGCAAGCCCGAGTGGCTGGCCGATGGGCGCTTCGCCACCAACAAGGATCGCGTCGCCAACCGCGCCCTCCTCGAGCCGATGATCGAGGCGTATTTCCTCGAGCACACCGCCGACGAGTTGCTCGACAAGCTCATCCCCGCCGGCATGCCCTGCTCGGCCGCCTACAAGGTGAGCGACGTCGTGGCCAACGCCCACACAAAGGCGCGCGGCGCGGTGCTCGAGGTCGACTATCCCGGCCTCGGCACGGTGAAGTCGGCGGCCAACCCGATCAAGCTGTCCGACGTGCCGCCGGGCGCCGGGCGCAAGTCGCCGATGGTCGGCCAGCACACCGCCGAGATCATGCGCGAGGTGGGCTACAGCGACGCCGAGATCGCCGCGCTGACGGACGCCAAGGCGGTCGCGATCGGCTAGGATGGCGGCATGAAAATCGTCTACTCCGACAGGCACGCGGGCCACGATCCGCAGACCTTCATCGTCCGCGGCGTGAAGCAGCGCAGCGCCGAACAGCCCGAGCGCGCGATCCGCCTGCTGGCCGCCGCGAAAGGCGCCGGCCACGAAATCCATTCACCCACGGACCATGGCATCGCGCCGGCCGCCGCCGTGCACACGCCGGAGTATCTCGACTTCCTGCAGACCGCCGCGCGCGACTGGGCGAAGCTGCCGGGGGCGTCGGACGAGGTCGTGCCCAACATGCATCCGGCGCGCGCCCACGCGTCGTACCCCAAGGCGCTGGCGGGCCGCGCCGGCTGGCACCAGGCCGACATGGCCTGCCCGATCGGCCAGCACACCTGGGAGGCGGCACTGGCCTCCTCCGAGGTTGCCGCGACCGCGACCGACATGGTGACGGCGGGCGACCGCGAGGCCTATGCGCTCTGCCGACCGCCGGGCCACCACGCCTTCGCCGACATGGCCGGCGGCTTCTGCTTCCTGAACAACAGCGCGGTCGCCGCGCAGCGCCTGCGCGCGAGGCATCAGCGCGTGGCGATCCTCGACGTCGACGTCCATCACGGAAACGGCACGCAGGGTATCTTCTACGACCGTAACGACGTGCTGACCGTGTCGATCCACGCCGATCCGGCGCACTACTACCCCTACTTCTGGGGCAACGCCCACGAGACCGGCAACGCCCGGGGCACCGGCTTCAACCTCAACCTGCCGCAGCCGCTGGGCACGGCCGACGCGCCATGGCTCGCCGCCGGCGACAAAGCGTTGACTGCGATCAAGGGCTTCGCGCCCACCGCGCTGGTCGTGGCGCTGGGCCTCGACGCCAGCGAGAGCGATCCGCTGCAGGGCCTCAAGGTCACCGCGGCGGGCTTCCACGCCATGGCCCGGAAAATCGCGGGCCTTGGCCTGCCGACGGTGCTGGTCCAGGAAGGCGGCTATCTCAGCGACGACCTCGGCCACAACCTCGTGCAGTTCCTGTCTGGTTTCGACGCCGGCCGTTGATCCCGGGTTTTCCACCGCCTCGGCTTGATCGCGGGTTTTGGCTCATTAAAGTGGTCAGACCACGGAATGACCAACTGCCCATGCTCGACATAACCCGTCCCGACTCGGAGGAAAGCCAGAGTGGCGCCGCCCGGGTCTTCACCTTCTTCCGCGATCGCCTTTTGTCGGGCGACCTGAAGGCGGGCGACCGGCTGCTGGCCGAGCGCGAGCTGGCGTTGGCGCTCAATGTCAGCCGGCCGGTGCTGCGCGAGGCGCTGCGGTCGCTGGCCATGCTGGGGCTGCTCGACATCCAGCATGGCCGCGGCGCCTTCGTGCGCTCGGCCGATGCCTCGGTGCTGGGCCAGGCGCTGACGCTCTGCCTGGCGCCCGAGCCCAACATCCTCGACGACGTGCTGCAGGCCCGCATCGCCATCGAGTGCCAGGCCATTCGCCTGGCCTGCGAGCGCGCCAGCGAGCGCGACCTGCAGGCGATCGCGGGCACGCTCGACACGCTGGTGGGCTCGCTCGACGACCCCGAGCGCGGCGGCGAATCCGACTACGCCTTCCACCTCGCGATCGTGCGCGCCAGCGGCAGCGCCTCGCTGATGAAGATCTACGAGGCGATCTCGCCGCTCCTGATGCGGAGCCACGTCGAGCGCCGGCGCGACACCTTCCGCGAGCCCGCCATCACCTCGGGCCTGGTCGACGCCCACCGCCAGGTCTTCCTGGCGCTGGCGCGGCGCGATCCGGACGCGGCCGAAAAAAGCCTGCGCGACCACTTCTCGATCGGCGACGAGCTGCGCCGCCGCAACCTGATCTCCGCCTACCAACCGCAGAGGAAACGTTCATGAAGATCGTCGTCGGCTCCGATCACGCGGGCTTTCCCATGAAGGCCGATCTGCTGGCCTTCCTGCGCGAGCGCGGCCACGAGGTGCTCGACGTCGGCTCGCACGATCCCAGTCCCGTCGACTTCCCCGACATCGCCCGCCAGGTCGCCGCGGCGATCACCTCGGGCAAGGCCGAGCGCGGCCTGATGGTGTGCGGCACCGGCGTCGGCGCCTCGATCGGCGCCAACAAGATGAAGGGCATCCGCGCCGCGGTCTGCCACGACGTGCACTCCGCGCACCAGTGCGTCGAGCACGATGACGTCAACGTCATGTGCATCGGCGCGCAGATCGTCGGCCCGTGGCTCGCCAAGGACCTGATCGCGGCCTACCTCGATGCCAAATTCTCGACCGCGGAGGAATTCCGCCGCCGCGTCGCCAAGCTCGCCGACATGGATGCGGGCCGCTGAAGGATTTCAAGAAACGACAACCGGAGGAAACGATGAAGAGAATGATGACGGCCGTCGCGATCGCCCTGGTGGCGATGGTCGGCGTGAACCATGCCGCCAATGCCGACGCGCTCGACGACATCAGGAAGTCGGGCAAGATCCGCATCGCCATCGACCTCGGCGTGCCGCCCTACGGCATGACCGACGCGCAGATGAAGCCGGCCGGCCTCGACGTCGAGGCCGCCGAGATGCTGGCCAAGGACTGGGGCCTGCAGTTCGAGCACGTGCCGACCACCGGTGCCTCGCGCATCCCGGGCCTGCAGACCGGCAAGGCCGACCTGGTGATATCAAGCCTGTCCTACACCGCCGAGCGCGCCAAGGTGATCGACTTCTCGCTGGGCTATGCGGTGCTGCGCACCGTGATCGCGGCGCCGAAGTCGGTGAACGTCAAGAAGCTGGCCGACCTCGACGGCAAGACCGTCGGCACCGTGCGCGGCACCACCCACGATACGCAGCTCACCAAGGAAGGCCCCAAGGGCATGAAGCTGGTGCGCTACGAGGACGATGCCACCGAGGGCCAGGCCTTCCTGAGCGGCCAGGTCGACATCTTCTCGACCGCCGAGATGATCGTGCCGCAGCTCGACAAGAAGAACCCGGCCCGCCAGGTCGAGATCAAGTTCGTGCTCGACAACTTCAAGCTCTGCGTCGGCGTCAAGAAGGGCGAGGAGCGGCTGCTGGCCGAGGTCAACAAGTGGATTCTGGCCAACATCAAGAACGGCAAGCTGAACGCGCTCAACAAGAAGTACTTCGGCGACGACCTGCCCGACCTGATCACCAAGCAGCAGTAGGCCCGCCATGACCAGCACTCTGACACGGCGCGGGCTGGCAGGCCTCGCGCTGGCGCTGCTACCGGTGGCGGCGGCCCATGCCGACACGCTCGGCGACATCAGGAAGGCCGGCAAGGTGCGGATCGCCATCGACCTGGCGATCCCGCCCTTCGGCATGACCGACGACAAGATGCAGCCCGCAGGATCGGACGTCGACACCGCCCGGCTGCTGGCCCAGGACCTCGGCGTGAAGCTCGAGATCGTGACGACGACCGGCCCGACCCGCATCCCGATGCTGCAGACCAACAAGGCCGACCTGGTGGTCTCGACGCTGTCGATCACGCCCGACCGTGCCAAGGTGATCGACTTCTCCGTGCCCTACGCAGACCACCCGTCGGTCGTGGCGTCGCTGAAGTCGGTGCCGCTGTCGAGCTACGCCGATCTCGCGGGCAAGAAGGTCGCCGTGGTGCGTGCCACGACGCAGGACACCGACCTCACGCGCGAGGCCAAAGGTGCCCAGCTCGTGCGCTACGAGGACGATGCCACCATGGCGCTGGCCTTCGCCTCGGGTCAGGTCGACATCCTGGCAACGGCGCGCTCGCTCCTGCCTGCGATCAGCAAAAAGAACCCGGCGCGCACGCTCGAATCGCGGATCGTCATGCAGACCTTCTATCTCGCGGTGGGCTTGCGCAAGAACGAGCCGGCGCTGAAGGGCTGGGTCGATGGCTGGGTGAAGACCAACCTGCAGAACGGCAAGCTGGGCGCCATCTACAAGAAGTACCACGGCATCGACATCGATCCCGCGCAACTCCTCAAGGCCGGTGGGTGAATTACCAGTTCGACTTCTCGTTCCTGGCCGAGCGGTGGCCGGACTTCGTCGCCGGGGCGTGGCTCACCATCCAGCTCACGGTCGTGTCGATCGCGCTCGGCTTCCTGCTGGGCACGGTCTGCGCGATGGGCCGCGCCTACGGCGGGCCAGTGCTGCGGCGGGTGGTCGGCTTCTACGTCGAGCTGATCCGCAACACGCCGCTGCTGGTGCAGATCTTCGTCGTCTACTTCGGCCTGTCGAGCCTCGGCCTCAAGCTGTCGGCCGAGACCTCGGCGGTGATCGCGCTCGCCGTCAACATGGGCGCCTACACCACCGAGATCATGCGGGCCGGCATCGTGTCGATCCAGCGCACCCAGCTCGAGGCCGCCGATTGCCTGGGCCTCACGCGGCTGCAGGCGATCGTCCATGTCGTGCTGCTGCCGGCGATGGAGCGCGTCTACCCCGCCCTGTCGAGCCAGTTCGTGCTGTTGATGCTGGCGTCGTCGATCACCTCGCAGATCTCGGCCGAGGAACTCACCGCCACCGCCAACAACGTGCAGTCCGACACCTACCGCAGCTTCGAGGTCTACATCGTCGTGGCGGTCGTCTACCTGGCGCTGTCGGCGCTCTACCGCGCCGCCTTCTGGGCGATCGGGCTGGGGCTGTTCGCGCGCAAGCGCCGGCTGGGCACGTCGCTGTGATCCAGCTCAACGCCAACCATCTCGTCTACCTGCTCGAGGCCGCGAAGTGGACTGTGCTGCTGTCGCTGATCGCCTTCGCCGGTGGCGCGCTGGTCGGCCTGCCGCTGGCGCTGCTGCGCGTGTCGAAGATCAGGCTGCTGCGCCTCCTGGCGAGCGGCTACATCCAGCTCATCCAGGGCACGCCGCTCCTGATCCTGCTGTTCCTGTCGTACTTCGGCCTCGGCATCATGGGCTACAAGCTGGTGCCGATCGTGGCGGCCGGCCTGTCGCTCACGCTCTATGCCGCGGCGTTCCTGGGCGAGATCTGGCGCGGCTGCATCGAGGCGGTGCCCAAGACCCAGTGGGAGGCGTCCGACTGCCTGGGCCTCAACCGCTTCCAGCAGTACGTCTACGTCGTGCTGCCGCAGTCGCTGCGGCTGGCGATCCCGCCCACCGTGGGCTTCATGGTGCAGATCGTGAAGAACACCTCGCTGGCCTCGGTGATCGGCTTCGTCGAGCTGGCGCGCGCCGGGCAGATCGTCAACAACTCGACCTTCGAGCCCTTCGCCATCTTCACCATCGTCGGCGCCATCTACTTCGTCCTGTGCTATCCGCTGTCGCTCGCCGCGCGCGCGCTCGAGAGGAAAACCAATGTCGGCCGATAAGGGCTCGGACGACGCAATCGTCCGCATCAGCGACGTCATCAAGGAATTCGGCGCGCTGCGCGTCCTCGACGGCGTCGGCTTCGACGTGGCGCGCGGCCAGACCGTGGCCATCGTCGGTCGCAGCGGCTCGGGCAAGAGCACCCTGCTGCGCTGCATCGCCGGGCTCGAGACCGTCCAGGGCGGCACGATCGAGGTCTGCGGCCACGAGGTCGGCCGGCCGGGCAGCGCCGCGCGCGCCCAGCTGCGCCGCGACGTCGGCATGGTGTTCCAGAGCTACAACCTGTTTCCCCATCTCACGGTCGAGCGCAACATCACCCTGGCGCTCACGCTGGTGAAGAAGCAGTCGCGCGACGCCGCGCGCGCGCAGGCCGCCGAGGTGCTGCGGCTGGTCGGCCTCACCGACAAGATCGATTCCTATCCCGAGCAGCTCTCGGGCGGCCAGCAGCAGCGGGTCGCCATCGCCCGCTCGCTCGCCCTGTCGCCGCAGGTCATGCTGTTCGACGAGGTGACCTCCGCCCTCGACCCCGAGCTCACCGCCGAGGTACTGGCAGTAATGGAGGACCTCGCGCGACGCGGCATGACCATGATCACCGTCACGCACGAGATGGGCTTCGCCCGCCGCGTCGCGGACCTGGTCGTGTTCATGCACAAGGGCAAGGTGTGGGAGATCGGTCCCGCCGCCGAGTTGCTGGCCAAGCCGCGGACGCCCGAGTTCACCCAGTTCGTCGGCAGCGAACTCTAGGGGTGCTCAGCCGCCGCTCTATATTTGATAGTACGCAAAGCCGCCGAAGCCGATAAGCGCCAGCGCGCTCCCAAGATATTTGAAGAACTTCACGGGCGGGACTCGCAAGAACCTCGAGCCGATGCCCCCTGACACAGGTCCATCCGCATCCAGATCGAACTGGGTGGCGGCGAACACAATGAGCAAACCAATAAGGCCAACTCCGAAAAAGCCCGCAAGAACAATGATCGCGAATGCGACGAGAGAGGCGATGAGCCAGCCCACAACGGCAATCGCGTTGACAATGAATTTGCCGGACATGCGTGCCCCTTTCAGCCACCGCCCTCGCCGGCGACGGCGATCACCGTCAGTTTCTCGGGCAGCTCTTCCTTCGAGATCTCGATCGTGTGCCGCTCCGGCAGGATGAACGCCGGGTCGAGGGGCGCGATCAGGCCCATGAACCGGTCGAGTTGGCCGCGTCCCCAATAGTGCATGGGCAGCACGACCTTCGGGTCGATCTGCCTGATGACCTCGGCCATCAGCGGAACCCCCAAGGTATAGGCGCCGTCGATCGGCGCCATCAGCACGTCGATGCGGCCCAGCGCCTCGAGATGGTCGCGGGTCAGCCGCTGGTGCAGGTGGCCGAGATGGGCGATGCAGAGATCGCCGATGGCGAAGATGAAGATCGAGTTGCCGTTGATGCGCACGCCGCCGTTCCAGTCGCGCGCATTGGTCGGCACGTTCCACACGCGCATGTCCTTCAGGGTGACGTCGTGTCTGGCCTCGGTCTCGCCCTCCTTATCGGGCCAGCCGCGCAGGATGTAGGTGATGCCGTCCTCGGGCGTATCGGTGAAGTGCGTGTCGTGCGCGTTGTTCATCGTCACGATGTCGGGATGGCGGCCGAAGCCGTTGATGCCGTTGTAGTCGGTGATCGCGCGCACGCCCTGCGGCGTGTCGATCTGGTAGCTCGCATGGCCGACGAAGGTGATGGTCGCGCGGCTGGGCGAATCGCCGGAAGTGAACTCGGCGCCGTCGAGCGAAGCGAACCTGATGCCGGGAATCGGCCCCTCGACCAGGTTCTTCGAACAGCGCGCCAAGGCCTCCTTGCCGAATAGGGGGCCCGCCAGCAAGCCGACGGCGGCGGCAATCAGGACAGCAGGAAAAATGCGCCGGTTCATGGGCTTAAACGATAGCAGGCCCTGTGCCGGCGCGGCCCTTCAGACTCCCGTTGACTCTTCTCATTCTCGTGTTAGAACAAATAGAGAACAATTTATCCCCAACGCGTAAATACCTGAATTGAGGGGGCAAATGCCCGTCATTTCCCCGAAGGATGTCGCTCCTCCGGCTTCCAGGCCTCCGACTTCCAAACTGAGCGCAGGCCTGCGCGAGCAAGTCCGCCGCCTCGAGCGCGCCCACACCGCCCAGCGCGCCGGCCGCAGCGCCGTGCCGCTCGACCTGCCCGAGATCGACGCCCTGTTGCCCGACGGCGGCCTGCTGGCCGGTGCCCTGCACGAAATCGAGGCCGGTCCCGCCCCATCCGGCCGCGTCGCCCCGCACGACGGCGCGGCTTTGGGATTCGCCGCCGCGATACTCGGCCGCTTCACGCCGGGAACGATCCTGTGGTGCCGCCAGCCATCGGGCGTGTTCGACGCGCCACCTTATGCCCCTGCCCTCGCCGCCTGGTTCGATCCGGCGCGCCTGCTGATGGTCACGACACGGCGCGAGGAGGATCTCTTCTGGGCGATGGAGGAAGGGCTGCGCACGCCGGGCATCGCCGCCGTGCTGGGAGAAACGCGCGCCGCCGATTCGACGGCCGGCCGCCGCCTCTCGCTCGCCGCCGAGAAGAACGGCGTGCCCGCCCTGCTGCTGCGGCCGCAGCCCGCGCCGCCGCAAAGCGTATGCACGACACGCTGGCGCGTGGCTTCAGCGCCGTCGCCCAAGGTCGCCGGCATCGAGATGCTGGGCGCCGCGCGCTGGCAGGTCGAATTGCGGCGCAACCGCTTCGGTACGCCGTCGTGCGAAGAAATGCCGTCCTGGCTCCTGGAGTGGAACGATGAAGCGCATCATCTCGCTGTGGTTTCCCAAGCTCGCCCAGGATCGGCTGGTGCGGGCTGGCGAGAAAGACTGGCGGGCTAGAGCCGCCGCGACCGTCGTCTGGCGTGACGGCTGCCCGCGTCTCGCCGCGCTCAATCCTCAGGCCCGCACCACCGGTCTCAGCGTGCACATGCGCCTGGCCGATGCGCGCGCGCTGGTGCCGGACCTCGTCACGGCGGACGGCGAGCCCGAGGCCGACCGCAAGCTGATCGAGGCGCTCGCCGGCTGGTGCGACCGCTACACGCCCTGGGTCGCCGTCGATCCGCTGGGTTCGGCCCTGGCCGAGGAGGACGCGACGCAGGTCTGCAGCGCCGGCGGCTTCGGCGGCGACGCGGGCCTGCTGCTCGACGTCACCGGCTGCGGCCATCTCTACGGCAAGGAAGAAGCAGGCGAGCGCACATTGCTGGCCGATCTCGTCGAGCGCCTGGCGCGCCACGACTTCACCTGCCGTGCCGCGATGGCCGACACCGCGGGCGCGGCCTGGGCGCTGGCGCGCTACGGCGAGAAGCAGGCCGATCTCTTCTGCCCGCGCAACGGCCAGCGCGACGCGCTGGCCCCGCTGCCGGTCGACGGCCTGCGGCTCGATCCGCCGATCCTCGAGACGTTCCTCAAGCTTGGCCTGCGCCGCATCGGCGATCTCTATCCATTGCCGCGCGCGCCGCTGTCACGCCGCTTCGGCGAACAGCCGCTCACTCGCCTCGACCAGATGCTGGGCCGCGTCGACGAACCGATCGAGCCGCGCCGTCCGCCGCCCGCCTTCCGCTCGCGCATTTCCTTCGCCGAGCCGATCGGCCGGTCCGAGGACATCGCCGCCGCCACCAGCCGGTTGCTCGCCGCGCTCTGCAAACAGTTCGAGCAGGCCAGCGTCGGCGCCCGCAAGCTCGAGGTCGCGCTCTACCGCGTCGACGGCTCGGTCGACCGCACTGCCATCGGCACCAGCCGGCCCAACCGCGACAACCCCAAGCTGATGAAGCTGTTCGAGGACCGGCTGGGCGAGCTCGACCCCGGCTTCGGCGTCGAGCTGATGATCCTGTCCGCGCCCGAGGTCGAGGAGTGGACCGGCGCGCAGGATCATCTCCCCGAAACCGGCACGCCGGCGAAATCGTCGTGGCACGAGGACGGCACGATCGATCTCGCCGACCGGCTGGCGATTCGCCTCGGCGTCGAGAACGTGACCCGTCTGATGCCGCACGACAGCCATCTGCCGGACCGCGTGCAGACCAATGCCCCTCTCGCGACGCCGGTGCAGGCGGGCGCCTGGGCGCGGATCGCGGCGATGAAAGGCACGCGGCCGACGCGGCTCTTGCAGAAACCCGAGCCGATCGACGTTACCGCCCTGCTGCCCGACGATCCGCCCCGGCAGTTCCAATGGCACCGCCACACCCACCGCATCGTGAGCGTCGAGGGGCCCGAGCGGGTCGCCGACGAATGGTGGCGGCCGCGCCCCGGCGGCCGACTGATGCCGGCCAACATCGTGCCGCCGGTGCGCGACTATTACCGCGTCGAGGACAATGACGGCGGCCGCTTCTGGCTGTTCCGCGACGGCTCGCTGAACACCGCCAAATGGTATCTTCACGGATTCTGCGCGTGAGCGGCGATGAAATATGCCGAGCTCCAGGTCACGACGAACTACAGCTTCCTGCGCAGCGGCTCGCATCCGGGCGAGTTCGTCTCCCGGGCAGCCAGCCTCGGCCATAACGCGATCGGCATCGCCGACCGCAACACGTTGGCCGGCGTCGTGCGCGCCTACTCGGCGGTCAAGGAATTCTACGAAGAAACCGCCATCCCGGAGGAGAGCTGGATCAAGCTCATTGTCGGAGCGCGGCTGGAAACGAAAGACGGCTATTCCCTGCTCGCCTATCCGATGGATCTCGACGGCTACAAGCGGCTCTCGCGCCTGTTGACCGTCGGCAATCGGCGCGCCGCCAAGGAGCAGTGCGAACTCTACTTCGAGGATATTGCCCAGCATGCCGAAGGCCTGATCGCCATCATCCTGCCGCCGCGCGACATCGGCGACCCCGCCTTTCACGACAGGCTGCGCAAGCTGGCGCGGCTGTTCGGAGACCGCTGCTATCTCGCCGGCACCGTCCTGTTCCGCGGCAACGACGCGGAGCGGCTCGCCGACCTCGACAATCTCGCGGCACAGACGAAGGTGCCGCTGATCGCCACCAACGACGTGCACTACCATGTGCCGGAGCGGCGGGCACTGCACGACGTGATCACCGCCATTCGCCATACGTGCACGGTCGAGGAACTGGGCTTCCGCCGTTTCGCGTCGGCCGAGCGGCACCTCAAACCGGCGGAAGAAATGAGGAAACTCTTCCGCAAGCACCCGCATGCGGTCGAGAACATCCAGCGAGTCGTCGAGCGCTGCAACTTTTCCCTGAAGGAACTGCGCTATCAGTTCCTCGACGAGCACGAGGGCGGCGAGACGCCGATGCAGAAGCTGGAGCGGCTCACCTGGGAGGGAGCCGCCTTCCGCTACCCCAAGGGCGCGTCGGACAAGATCATCGCGAACATCCGCAAGGAGTTCGAGCTGATCCGGGAGAAGAAGATCGCGCCCTACTTCCTGACGGTGCACGACATCGTCAAGCAGGCGCGCGCCATGGAAATCCTCTGCCAGGGCCGCGGCTCCGCCGCCAACTCCACCGTCTGCTACTGCCTGCGCATCACGGAGGTCGACACCGACAAGAACGATGTCCTGTTCGAACGCTTCCTCTCCAACGAGCGCGACGAGCCGCCCGACATCGACATCGATTTCGAGCACGAGCGGCGCGAGGAACTGATCCAGTGGATCTACGCCAACTGGACCCGCGAGCGCGCCGCCCTTGCCGCCACGGTGATCGCCTACCGCACCCGCAGCGCCATCCGCGACGTCGGCAAGGCGCTCGGCCTCTCGCCCGACACGCTGGGGGTGATGGCCAGGACGGTGTGGGGCAGCGGAAGCAGCGCCCTCAATCTCAGGTATATCCGCGAGGCGGGCCTCGATCCCGACGATCCGCGCCTCGCCCTCGCCCTCGAACTGTCATCGACCCTGATCGGCTTCCCGCGTCATCTCTCTCAGCATGTCGGCGGCTTCGTGCTGACGGCCGACCGACTGGACGAGCTGATCCCGATCCAGAACGCGGCGATGGAGGACCGCACCGTCGTCGAATGGGACAAGGACGATCTCGATGCGCTCGGCATCTACAAGATCGATGTTCTGGCGCTCGGCATGCTGACGGCGCTGCGCAAGTCCTTCGCGCTGATCGAGCGGCACTACGGCAAGAATCCCACGCTCGGCATGCCCACGGACGACGCGAAGGTCTACGACATGCTGTGCACGGCCGACTCGGTCGGCGTGTTCCAGGTCGAGAGCCGCGCGCAGATGTCGATGCTGCCCCGGCTCCGGCCGCGCAAATATTACGACCTCGTGGTCGAGGTCGCGATCGTGCGGCCCGGCCCGATCCAGGGCGGCATGGTGCATCCCTACCTGAAGAACCGGAGCAAGAACGCCGAGGACATCGAATATCCCGGCAAGCTGCGGAAGATCCTGGAACGGACGCACGGCGTGCCGCTGTTCCAGGAGCAGGCCATGCAGATCGCCATCGATGGCGCGGGCTTCAGCCCCGCCCGGGCCGACAAGCTGCGCCGTGCGATGGCCACGTTCCGGCGCGCCGGCACGATCCACAAGCTCAAGGACGATTTCATCAACGGGATGCTCGCCAACAAGTACGAAAAGGACTTCGCCGAGCGCTGCTTCAAGCAGATCGAGGGTTTCGGCGAGTATGGCTTCCCCGAGAGCCATGCCGCGAGCTTCGCGATCCTGGTCTACGTCTCGTCCTGGGTGAAATGGTATTACCCCGAAGTCTTCTGCGCCGCCCTGCTCAATTCCCAGCCGATGGGTTTTTACGCGCCCGCGCAACTCGTGCGCGATGCGCGCGAGCACGGGGTCGACGTGCGGCCGCCCGACGTCAACGCCAGCGACTGGGACTGCACCCTGGAGAAGACGCTGGGGCCAAGATGCGCGCTGCGTCTCGGTTTCCGGCAAGTGCAAGGGCTCGCCGAGAAGGACATGGTGCGCATGGTCGAGCGGCGAACCACGCCTTATCGCGATCCGGCCGACTTGTGGCGGCGCGGTGGTCTCACCAAGCGGCAGATCCTGGCGCTGGCGCGCGCCGATGCCTTCGCCTCGATGGGCCTGTCACGTCGTGATGTGCTGTGGGCGGTACGCGCCTTCTCCGAGGTCTCCCTGCCGCTACTCGATCGGGCCCGCATCGCCGAGCCCGATGTCTCCCTGCCGAGGCTGACCCTGGGCGAGCAGATCGTCGACGATTACTCGACCATTTCGATGTCGCTGCGCGCCCACCCGCTGGAACTGCTGCGGCCGACCCTCACGGAGCGGCGCATGGCCGATTCGAAGCGGCTGCGCGACGCACGCAATGGCGATTTCCTGCAGATGGCCGGGCTCGTGCTGGTGCGCCAGCGGCCGGGCACGGCGTCGGGCGTGGTGTTCGTCACCCTGGAGGACGAGTTCGGCATCGCCAATCTCGTGGTCTGGCCCAAGGTCTTCGAGGCTCACCGTCGCATCGTCATGGGCGCGCGCCTGCTGGGTGTCGCGGGCAAGGTCCAGCGCGACCAGCATGCCAACGGAGACGAGGGCATCGTGATCCATCTCGTGGCCGACCGGCTGTGGGACTGGTCGGCCGACCTCGACCGCATCGCCGACCTCGACGGCCACTTCGAGCTGCGCCAGGGCCGCGGCGACCAGGCGCACTCCTCGACCCCCGATCCGCGCGATGAGCCCGGAAAAGGCAAGAAGCCCTACGACCGCGGCCGCATCATCTTCGACCGGCCGCAGATCAAGATCGCCTCACACGATTTCCACTAGAGGGAAGCGTAGACTCCGCGCTCGAAATCCTCGAAGGCGGCGACGGCCTTGGCATCATAGAACGGCAGGAGTTGCGTCGCCCACACGCCCGTCACCTTCTTCACCGGATCGATCCAGTAGTAGGAATTGGCCAGCCCGCCCCACGTCAGGCTCCCGGCCGAGCGCCGGCCGGGAAGGGCCGTCGGATTGATCATGAAGGTAAGGCCCCACTGCATGCCGTCGACGAAGTCCATGTCGGTGCTGCGGCCGGGCATCTGCGTCTTGAGCGGCCGGCAGAGCACGCCCTCGTTCATCGAATTGCGGAACATCTCCGTGACGGTCTCGCGCCGCAGGACCGGCGCGCCGCCCGCCAGCAGCGCACGCGTGAACTTGAGATAATCCGGCACCGTCGAATACAGCGCGCCACCGCCCTGGAACACCTCGGGTGTCTGGACGAGCTCGTGATCGGTCGCGGAGAAGCCGCCGCTCTCCTTGCGCACATGCACCGCCGCCTTGCGCGGCCGCATCCCGGGGCTGATGGCAAAGCCGGTGTCGCCCATGTCGAGCGGCGTGAAGATCTTCTCGGTCATGTAGCGGTCGAGCCGCTGGCCGCTCACGGCCTCGACCATCAGGCCGGCCCAATCGATCGAGATCGAGTATTGCCACTGCTCGCCGGGATCGAACAGCAGCGGCGTCGAGAGCGCCGCCATCGATGCCGGCTTGAACGGTCCCTTGGCCTTCACGTAGCGGAAGATGTCGGCGTTCCAGGTGTCGTAGCCCATGCCCGAAGTGTGGGTGAGCAGATGCCTCAACGTGATCGGCCGCGTCGGGGCACGCGCCCGGACGGTGCCGTCGGCATCGATGCCCACCAGCACCTGCTTCTTCGCGATCTCCGGCAGCACGTCGGACGCCGGCGCGTCGAGCGAGAGCTTGCCGCGCTCGACGAGCTGCATTGCCGCCACGCCGGTGATGGCCTTGGTCATCGAGGCGATCCAGATCACGCTGTTGATCTTGAGGCCGCCCGCCGCGCCTTCGAAGATCGTGCCCTTGTCGGTCGCCGCCGCCGCGACCACGCCGTGCACGGCACCCCGCCCGACCGATTCGTTCAGCGTCTTCTGGATATCCATGGTTCCCCCGTTCGCGCGCGACTTTAGGCCAGCCGCGTCGCCTCATCGATCAATTCCTGTGCGGCAATATCGAGCAGCTCGTCCTCGGCGGTGCCGTCGAGCACGCGCTCCTTGCCGATCTCGAGCAGCACCGGCACGGCGAGCGGCGAGATGCGGTCGAGCCGGCGGTATTCGATACGGCCTTTCGCCCGGCGCAGCAGGTCGCCCAGGCGCTTCAGGTCGGCGAGCTGGTGGGCGGCATCCTGGCGGGTGGCGCGCAGCAGGATGTGGTCGGGCTCGTGCTTGCGCAGCGCGTCGTAGATCAGGTCGGAGCTGAAGGTGACCTGCCGCCGCGATTTCTCCTCGCCCGGGAAGCGCCGCTCGATCAGGCCGGCGATCACCGCGACGTTGCGGAACGATCGCCGCAGCATGGTCGATTCGTCCATCCATGCCTCGAGATCGTCGCCCAGCATGTCCTCGTCGAACAGCTGGTCGAGCTGCGCCTTGGTGGGCGGCCGGAGCCCCCAGATGCCGAGCACATAGTCCGTCGCCACGAAACCCAGCGGCTTCAGTCCCATGCGTTCCATGCGCCGCGTCAACAGCATGCCGAGCGTCTGGTGTGCATTCCGGCCCTCGAAGCAGTAGGCGACGATGAACTGTTTGCTGCCGCGCGGAAAACCCTCGACCAGCAGCATGTCCTTCTTCGGCAGGCCCGAGCGCCACTTCTGGATATCGAGCCAGGTCCGCACCTCGGCCGGCAGCTTCGGATGGCGCGACGGGTCCTGCAGGATCCCGCGCACCCGCTCGGCCAGGAACGTCGACAGCGGCAGGCGGCCGCCGCCGTAGGCCGGCACCTTGGGATCGCCGGTCGTCGCGGGCGAGCATTGCGCCACCAGTTCCTTCACCCCCTCGAAGCGCAGCATCCGCCCGGCAAAGACGAAGGTGTCGCCCGGCACCAGCCCCTGGATGAAACTCTCCTCGACCTCACCCAGCATCGGCCCGCGCCGCAGCTTCACCTTGATCAGCGGCAGCTCGACAATGGTGCCGACATTCATGCGGAACTGGCGCGCCACCAGCGGCGACGAGAGCATCCAGCGGCCGTCGGGCAACTGCTTCAGCCGATGCCACTTGTCGTAGGCCGCCAGCGCATAGCCGCCGGTCGCCACGAAATCGAACGTATCGTCGAAGTCCTTGCGCGGCAGGTCGCGATAGGGCTGCGCGCGCCGCACTTCGTGGAAGAACGCCTCGCGATCGATCGGCTGGGCGCAGGCGCTGCCGACGATGTGCTGGGCGAGCACGTCGAGGCAGGCCGGCCGCGCCGGGTCGCCGTCGAGTTCGCGCGCCTCGATCGCTTCCAGCGCGGCCAGCGACTCCAGCACCTCGAAGCGGTTGGCCGGCGCGATCATGGCGCGGCTCGGTTCGTCGAGCCGGTGGTTGGCGCGACCGATGCGCTGCATCAATCGACTTACGCCTTTCGGCGCGCCCATCTGGATCACCAGGTCGACGTTGCCCCAGTCGATGCCGAGGTCGAGCGACGACGTCGCCACCACGGCGCGCAGCTTGCCGGCCGCCATCGCCGCCTCGACCTTGCGGCGCTGCTCGATCGCCAGCGAGCCGTGATGCAGCCCGATCGCCAGGTTCTCGTCGTTGATGCGCCACAGCCCGTCGAAAGTGAGCTCAGCCTGCGCGCGCGTGTTGACGAACACGATCGAGGTCTGGTGTTGGCGGATGATGTTGAAGACCTCGGGCACGGCGTGCTGGCCCATGTGGCCGCCCCACGGCAGACGGTCCTGCGCGTCGATGATCGACACCTTGGGCGCCGCGCCGGGTTCGCCATGCACGATCTCGACGGCCGCACCGTCGCGCAGACGGAGATAATCGGCCAGCCCCGGCGGATCGGCCACCGTCGCCGACAGGCCCACGAAGCGCGTCTGCGGTGCCAGCGCCGCCAGCCGCGCCAGGCAGAGCGCCAGATGATGGCCGCGCTTGGAGGTGGCGAACGTATGCAGCTCGTCGACAATGACGCAGCGCAGGCTGGCGAAGAATTTCGCGGTGTCGGGATAGCTCAGCAGCAAGGCCAGAGATTCCGGCGTCGTCAGCAGGAAATCCGGCGGCCGTTCGCGCTGGCGGAGGCGGCGGCTCTGCGGCGTGTCGCCGGTCCGGCTCTCCGCCCGCACCGGCAGCTGCATCTCGGCGATCGGCACCTCGAGGTTGCGCCGGATGTCGGTCGCCAGCGCCTTCAGCGGCGAGATGTAGAGCGTGTGCAGCTCGCCCTTGCCCTTGGCATGGGCGAGGTCGTTCCCCGCCCGCCGGCGCTCGGTGAGCTCGATCAGGGAGGGCAGGAACCCCGCCAGGGTCTTGCCGCCGCCGGTCGGCGCGATCAGCAGCGCGCTCTGGCCCTTCGAGGCGAGATCGATCAGCGCGAGCTGGTGGCGCCGGGGCGCCCAGCCGCGACCTTCGAACCAGCGTGAAAAGAGGTCGGGAAGCCCCATATGTGCCGGGTAAGATGCAACGGAATCGATGGCAACCGACACCCTAAATCCCCGCTCCTGGCTCTATCCCACGGCGCGCGGCCTGTACTGCGAACCCGGCGATTTCTACATCGATCCGGCGGTCGCGGTGCCGCGCGCCGTGATCACCCATGGCCATGGTGACCATGCCCGGCCAGGCCACAGGAACGCGCTGGCCACGCCTGAAACGCTCGCCATCATGCGCACGCGCTTCCAGGACATGCCCGACACCGCTCAGCAGCCGCTCAAGTACCGCGAGGCCGTGCAGATCGGCGACGTCGCGGTGAGCCTGGTCCCTGCGGGTCACATCCTGGGATCGGCGCAGGCCGTGCTGGAGCACCGGGGCCAGCGCATCGTGGTCTCGGGCGACTACAAGCGCCGGCCGGACGCGACCTGCCCGCCGTTCGAGCCCGTACCGTGCGACGTGTTCATCACCGAGGCGACCTTCGCCCTGCCGGTCTTCCATCATCCCTCCGACGCCGGCGAGATTGCCAAGCTGTTGCGGTCCCTCGCCACCTTCCCCGAGCGTACACATCTGGTGGGCGTCTATGCGCTGGGCAAGTGCCAGCGGGTCATCAAGCTCCTGCGCGCGGCGGGCTACGACAAGCGGATCTGGCTGCACGGGGCGCTGGCGCCGCTGTGTGCACTCTACGAAAAGCACGGTGTCGACCTCGGCGACACCGCGCTGGTCTCCGACGCCATCCTCGAGACCTTCAAGGGCGCGGTCGTGCTCTGCCCGCCCTCGGCCATCGCCGACCGCTGGTCGCGGCGCTTCGCCGATCCGATCGCCGCCATGGCCTCGGGCTGGATGGGCGTGCGCGCCCGCGCGCGCCAGCGCGGCGCGGAGCTGCCGCTGATCATCTCCGACCACGCCGACTGGAGCGAGCTCGCCCGGACGCTGAAGGACGTCGGCGCCCCCAGGGTCTGGGTGACGCACGGCCGCGAGGAGGCGCTTGTCGCCTATGCCCGCTCGATCGGCATCGACGCCGAGGCCCTGCATCTCGGCGGCCGCGAGGAAGAGGACGAGTCCTAGTGCAGGCGTTCGCCCGCCTCCTCGATGCGCTGTCGTTCCAGCCCGCCCGCAATGCCAAGCTGCGACTGATCGAGGCCTATCTGCGCGAGACGCCGGACCCCGACCGCGGCTGGGCCCTGGCGGCGCTGACCGGCGGGCTCGACTTCGCAGCGGCCAAGCCCGCGCTGCTGCGCAGCTTCGGCCAGGAGAAGATCGGCGCGGAGCTATTCGGCCTGTCCTACGACTATGTCGGCGATCTCGCCGAGACCCTGGCGCTGATCTGGGAGACCAGACCCGACGCGGGACCATCGCCCGCGCTGAGCGAGGTAGTCGAGACCCTGCAGCGCGCCACCAAGATGCAGACGCCGGCGATCCTGAAGCGCTGGCTCGACGAACTCGATTCGACAGGTCGCTGGGCGCTGCTGAAGCTGCTGACCGGGGCGCTGCGGGTGGGCGTGTCGGCGCGACTGGCCAAGCAGGCCGTGGCCAACATCGGCGGCCAGCCGGTGGGCGAGGTCGAGGAAGTCTGGCACGGACTCTCACCCCCCTATCGCCCGCTGTTCGACTGGCTGACCTCCGGCGGTCCCAAGCCCCAATCCAATATGGGTGGTGCTTTCCTCTCGCCCATGCTCGCCAATCCAATCGACCGGGCCGAGGTCGACACGCTCGACCCCGCGCACTTTCGCGCCGAATGGAAGTGGGACGGCATCCGCGTGCAGGTCGCCTCCTCGGGTGGCGTGAAGCGGCTCTACAGCCGCGCCGGCGAGGACGTATCGGGCGCCTTCCCCGACATCGTCGAAGCCATCGACTTCGAGGGCGTGTTCGACGGCGAGCTGCTGGTGCGCCGCGAGGAGGCGATCGCGCCGTTCAACGACCTGCAGCAGCGCCTCAACCGCAAGACGGTGACACCCAAAATACTGAAAGAGCATCCCGCGCACGTGCGACTCTACGACGTGCTGTGGCTCGAGGGCGAGGATTTGCGCACGCTGCCATTCGACGAACGTCGCGCCCGGCTGGAGGCCTGGATGGGCGAACGGCCGCATAGCCGCTTCGAC
>Ga0070658_10001102_pt1 | contig 23024 bp, 15 predicted proteins | sample KBSC13metaG_FD_64664 | JGI IMG/M metagenome (GOLD analysis project Ga0070658, IMG submission 64664) | Corn rhizosphere microbial communities from Kellogg Biological Station, Michigan, USA - KBS C1-3 metaG | ecosystem: Host-associated > Plants > Roots > Rhizosphere > Soil ...
GGCGCCGACCACTGGCAGCTGCACGGCCACGTCTATCCGCCGCTGCTCCGCTCGGCCACGATCAAGAAGTTCATGGTCGGCTACGAGCTACTGGCCGAGCCGCAGCGGGACCTCACGCCGGAGGCGGCGGCGGAGCGTCTGCGAAATCTGATCCGCTGAGTTGACAAAGCCACAGCAGGAGAAGACGCTATTTCGTTAACGATGGTAACGAATAGACGGACGGCCAGAATTTTTGGGGGGCGGTCCGCCTCCTTCGTCCGCGCTTGCGGCCTGCTGGGCGCCTGCGGCCTGCTGTCCGTCACGGCGTGTTCCAGCGGCGGCGGCACTCCCAGCTCCGGGTCGGGCGGCGCACCGGCCGGCAGCGGCGGAAGCTCCAGCAGCGGGGGCCAGACGGGCAGCGGTGGTGTCACCGCCAGCGGTGGCAGCGTCGGTTCCGGTGGCACCGGCAGCGGCGGCAAAGGCAGCGGCGGTGTCTCGGCCAGCGGCGGCAGCGTCGGTACGGGCGGCAGCGCCAGCGGTGGCGCCTCCGCCAGTGGCGGCGCCCCGGGCAGCGGAGGGACGACAGGCACCGGTGGTATCGGCGCCGGTGGCGTGGCCTCGACCGGCGGTTCCGGCACGGGCGGCGCGGCGGGCGGGGGCCAGGCCGGTCGAATCGGAACTGGCGGCGGCGCAGGCGGGGGCAGCGGGGCAGGGGGAGCCAGCAACTGTGCCGGACATGCCGTGTCCTTCAACGCCAACGTCTCGGGGAACAACGACCCGGCCATGGCTCGGGTGAACGTCCCCGCCAGCGCCGATCTGCCTACCGGCAACGCCAAGCGGACGATCGAGTTCTGGGCCTACCTTCCCACCTCGGCCTGGTCGGCGGACGCCAATACCATGTTCTTCTACGGCTCCAACAACCGGAACAACGACGGGTTCGGGCTGGACTTCGGGGCCACCTCGGGCGGGATCGGCACCATCGACCCCTTCACGAATGGCTCGACTGATCCGATGGGTGATAACAAGGCCAGCGGCCTGATGGCCAACACCGCGCAATGGGCTCACTTCGCCATGACCTGGGACGGGACAAACCTGCGCGCCTTTGTGAACGGCGTCGAGAAGGTGACGGTCCCCATCGCCATGCTGAACACCGGGATGACCGCGCTGACCATCGGCGGCTACCCCCCCGCCTATTTCAACGGCCAGCTCGACGAGTTCCGCGTATGGAACGTGGCCCGCACGGCGGCCCAGATCGCGTCCACCATGAACACGACGCTGGTGGGCGACGAGGCGAACCTGACCGGCTACTGGAAGTTCGACGAGACGTCGGGGACGACGGCCGCCGATTCAGTCACCTCGTCCGGGCACACCGCCCACCCGGGGACGCTGATGGCCAGCAGCAGCGCCAACAATCCCACCTTCGTCGTCTCGACGGCCCCCATTACGTGCAAGTAATCCCACAATCATTAAGGTTTTCAGCTAGGTAGGGCATAATAGTTAGCCATGTTTACTTAATCGCCTGGCGATGATAGGTTTCCGTCCGCCTGCTGACGAATTCCGTTAATAAACGCGAAGGTCGGAGCAGGTATGGGTAGTAGTTCCGTTCTCGGCCCGACTTCACCAGCCCCGGAGGCACCCACGATGAAGCGTCTTCTCCTCGCCTGCGCGAGTATCTCTCTCCTTGCCGGCGCCTCCTGTGGCTCCGATGCCACGGTCAAGCCGGGCGGTAGCGGCGGTCAGACCGCCAGCGGCAGCGGCGGCGCCAGCAGCGGCAGCGGTGGCGCGGCCACCGGCGGAGAGACGGGCAGCGGGGGGACCGTGGGCAGCGGCGGCACGTCAGCGGGCAGCGGCGGCACGACGACCACGGGAAGCGGCGGGAAGGCGACCTCCAGCGGCGGCGTGGAGGGGAGCACCGGCGGTGTCATGGGTTCGGGTGGTGTCACGCCAGGTACAGGCGGCACTGCGCCGGGCACCGGCGGGGGCAGCCAGGGCGGCGCCGTGGGTACGGGCGGCACCGGCGCGGGGACCGGGGGCATGCAGGCGGGCGGACACCCGGGGACCGGCGGCACCAGCCCCGGAACCGGTGGCGGGGCCGGCGGTGCTACGGACCTGATGTCAGTGGCGGCGGCCTGGGACGGACAGCTGGTCCAGTTCCCGTGCGGCACGTCGGGCAGCGGCTACGACTGCGCGAACGTCGGCTGCGTGAACAACATGGCCACGAAGACGACGATGTGGACGATGGCCGGCACGGCCAGCACCGTCTACAGCGTGACCTTCAACGTGCGCGGCATCGTCGAGGCGTACTCGTACGTCGGCGGAACGCGCGACGGCGGTTCGGTCACGACCAACCTGGATCTGTTCCAGCGTGGCGGGATGGCGCAGTCCGCGGGCGGCTCCAACTACGACTACAACACCTACGAGATGGACGTTTCGCCCCCCGTCACCGGTGAGGCGAACGTGTACTTCCTGAACTCGGTCACCGCCGCCGAGGGGCCGCACGCGTCGAACAGCCCCACCCAGCACCTGACCTTCCCCATCAACTACACGAAGACCATCAAGGTCATGGGGAACAGCGTGATAACGCTGAAGGTGTTCGATTCGAACTGCACGCTGGTGCAGAACTGCGGGCCCACCATGGGTAACACCTGCGCCGCCCCGCGCACGGTTAGCCTGTCGGGCGTGACCCCGGCGGCGCCCAGCAGCTTCATGCAGCCGTTCCAGAACTCCGGCCGCTACGGTCAGTGGGTCTACTTCGACGTCACGGCTGTCACGGCCAATTGATGCGGGCGAGGCTCGCTGCCCCGCTCTCGCTGCTGCTCGTCGTCCTCGCTCTCCCCGTCAACGCGCGCGCGGAGACCACGCTGGTCACGACCAGCAACGGTTGGGAGTTCTACGCGACCGGCCGGATCGGCCTGTTCGCCGAGCTGCTGAAGGGCGACGGCGTCCCGCAGGCGTACGCGCTGGCGGACACGGACAACAATCCGTCCACGCCCGCCGTGCCCACGCCGGTTCACCCCGTCGGAAACGGCGGGGTGGCCGTGATGAGCGATCCCGTTCGCCAGCCGGACGGCACCTTCCGCCAGGGGCCCGTCACCGCGATGCGCCTCCGCAGCGGGTTCCTGGGGAACGTGTTCGGCTTCGGCGTGCGCCGCAAGCTGACGGAGTCCACGGTCTTGACCGGGCACATCGCCATCTGGGCCACCGCCGAGACCGACAGCGAGCGGACGCACTACCCGAACTACCCGGACGCGGACTGGCGCGAGGGGTACATCAACATCGAAGGGCCGGCAGGGACGTTGCGCGCGGGGCGGGCGCTGTCCCTGTTCTCGCGGGGGGCCATCGAGATCGACTACCTCTACGCGCACGAGTTCGGCGTGGGCAACCCGGGCGGCTTCCTCGAGCGCGGACCCGCGGGCGGTCACATCGGATATGGCGTGGTGGCGCCCGTCTTCGTCGCCGGTATCTCTTACGCCACGCCCCGGTTTCACGGGTTCCAGCTGACGGCCGGTTACTACGACCCCGGCACACTGGTGGGCCTCTACTGGACGCGGACGAAGCTGGGGCGCCCCGAGGCCGAGGCGACCTACGACCTGTCGTTCGGTAGCTCCGGCAAGCTGCACCTGTTCGCCAACGGCGCCTTCCAGAAGTTGTACGCCGAGCTCTCGCCGCGCAGCACGAACGTGTACGGGGTGGGCGGGGGCGGCCGCTTCGAGCTGGGGATGTTCCACCTCGGCGTCGCCACACATTCGGGGCAGGGGCTGGGCATCGGCTACTTCCTGGACGGCAGCGACGCCGTCCTGAACCAGTACGCCACCCAGCAGCTGCGCAAGTTCTCGGGCTATTACGTGCAGGGTCAGCTGGCGTTGGGGACGTTCGACATCAACGCCGGCTGGGGGACGACCCGGATCTACGTCCTGCCCGAGGACATCGACCCGAACTGGTGCACCGCCAGCGGCGGTTCGCAGCCGTGCGCGGGGTTCGACACCAACAACCAGCCCGCGCGCAGCTTCCTGAAATCGCAGACCGGGTACTCGGGGGTGCTGGTGTACCACTTCTCGCCGCACATCCATTTCTCCCTCGATTACTTCCTCTCGGACGTGAAATGGCAGCAGGGCGAACGGCAGGTCGTACACGCCGTGAACATTGGTTCGACGCTGATCTGGTGATGAACAACATGCGAACAGGGTGCCGATGAAGCGGTTTCATTCGAGCTACGCCCCGGTGCCATCCAGGTTGGCCGGTGGCGCGTTGTCGCTGCTGATGGTCCTGGGTCTTGGCGGGTACGCGCGCGCCGAGACCACCTTGGCCGGGAACAGCGATGGGTGGGAGATCTACGCCACCGGCCGCATCGGCGTCTTCGCCGAGGTGTTGAAGGGCGACGGCATTCCCCAGGCCTACAGTCAGGACATGGGCGTGTTCACGCCCATTCACCCCCCCGGCAGCGGCGGCATCGTCGCGGCCGGCGATCCGGTGCTGCAGCCCGACGGTACCTATCGCTCGGGGCCAATCCTCGCGTCGCGCGTGCGCAGCGGCTTCCTGGGCAACATCTTCGGTTTCGGCGTGCGTCACAAGCTGACCGAGTCCACGGTCATCACCGGTCACATCGCCATCTGGGGCACCGTCGAGACGGATAGCCAGCGGACGTTCTACCGGAACTACGCGGACTGGCGAGAGGGCTACATCAACATCGAGGGCCCGGCGGGAACGCTCCGGGTCGGCCGAGCGCTGTCGCTGTTCTCGCGCGGGGAGCTCGAGATCGATTACCTCTACGCCCATGGGTACGGCGTGGGCAGCCCGACGGGATTCTCCGACCTGGGGCCTTCGGGCGGTCACATCGGGTACGGCGTCGTGTCACCCGTCTGGGTGGCGGGCGTGTCCTACGCCACCCCGCGGTTTCACGGCTTCCAGCTGACCGCCGGCTATTACGATCCGGGCGCGCTTCCGAATTACTACTGGACCCGCACCAAGTTCGGTCGTCCGGAGGCCGAGGCGACCTACGACCTGTCGTTCGGCACGTCCGGCAAGCTGCACCTGTTCGCGAACGGTGTCTTCCAGAAGCTGTACGCGACGGACAGGCCGCGCAGCGCGAACGTCTACGGCGTGGGCGGCGGCGCCCGCATCGAGCTGGGAATCTTTCACCTCGGCGTGGCATCCCACTCTGGTCGCGGCATCGGGGCCGGTTACTTTCTGGATGTCAGCGACACCGTGGTCGCCCAGTACACCACCCAGGCTTTGCGCAAGTTCTCGGGCTACTACGTTCAAGCACAGCTGGCGTTCCGCACCTTCGACCTGAACGCCGGATGGGGGATGACGCGCGTGTATGTGCTCCCGGAAGACATTGACCCAAATTGGTGCACGGCCAGCGGCGGAATGGCGCCGTGCGCGGGCTTCGACGCGGGCACGAACCAGCCGAGTCATAGCTTCCTGAAGTCCCAGACCGGTTATTCGGGTGTGTTCGTGTACCACCTCTCGCCCAACCTCCATTTCGCGGTCGACTACTTCCTGGCGGACGCCCGGTGGCAGCAGGGCGAGAAGCAGCTGGTGCATGCGATCAACCTCGGTTCGACGCTGACGTGGTGATGGGGGGGACGCGCACGCGCCGAAGTGGGTCGACATCGCCCCACCTGTGAGGCCGGCGACGATGCGGTGCGCAAAATCGTAAGTTTCTTAAAAAATCATTGGCACTGTTCAGCAGGTCCGGACAGGTAATGAAGGGTACTTGGTTGACGCTTGTCTCCTCGGCCCGGCGCGAATGCTCAATCGTTTCATGACGGAGGCCACATCACCATGGTGATCAACTCTCGCAGCCTGGGTCTCCTGACCGGCGCAGTCCTTCTGGCGGGGGGCTGCACGGGCGCGATAAGCAGCTCGGGCGCGCCCGGATCGGGCGGACAGCACCCCGCCGGCTCGGGCGGGTCGTCGTCCTCCGGCAGCGGTGGCACCTCATCATCGTCGGGCTCGGGCGGGTCGCGGCCCTCGGGAAGCGGTGGCGCGACCGCCGCGGGCTCCGGCGGCTCTTCCAGCAGCGGCAGCGGCGGTAGCAACTCGTCGGGCAGCGGGGGGACCACCAGCAGCGGGTCGGGCGGTTCCGGCGCCACCACCGCCGACTGCACCCCGCTCGATCCGACTCCCCGCCGCCTGTGGCGTCTTTCGGTCGAGCAGTGGGGCGCGGCGGTCAAGGACCTGCTGGGCCTGACCACCGTCCCCGTGCCGCAGAACCGAGGCGGAGAGGCCGCCTACGCGTTCTTCAGCGATTCCACGCTGGGGGTGGACCCGGACTTCCAGTACGCCCTGTACGAGTCGTCCCAGAGCGACGTCCTGCCGGCCATCGCCTCGCGCATCACGACGCTGGCACCGTGCACGGGAACGACCGCGGCCGCGCAGCGGACGTGCGCCATGACCTTCGCGCAGACCATGGGCGCCAAGGGATTCCGGCGTCCTCTCGATTCGTCCGAGGTGACGAACCTGATGACGGTCTACGACGCGGGGGCCACCGCCGATTACGCGACCGGCATCGGTCTGGTCGTCCAGGCCATCATCACCGCTCCCTCCTTCGTGTATCGGACCGAGCTGGGGCCGACGACGCTGGCGGCGGACAGCTCGGGCAATTTCCCCGACACCTCGCTGAACCCCTACGAGGTCGCCAGCGCGCTGGGATTCCTGTTCCTGGGCTCGCTGCCCGACGCGGCGCTGACGGCGGCGGCTGCGGACGGCAGCCTGGGGACCAGCGCGGGAGTCAGCTCACAGATTGACCGCCTGCTGGCCCTGCCGGCCGTGAAGGCGAACCTGACCGGCATCGTCATCGACTGGTTCAACGTCCGGCAGATGTTCGACCGGGCCAACAAGGACACGACGCTGCTGAAGGCCCTCAGCTCGACGGACAGCGATCAGAGCGCCATCGTGAACGATCTGTACCAGGCGACGCAGCAGTTCGTGAACGACGTGCTGTGGACCAGCGGCGGCACGGTCAACGACCTGGTGACGTCGCAGAAGACCTACCTCAACAAGCGGCTGGCGACGCTGTATCCCGGGGCATCCTTCTCCGGCGCAGCCCCCAGCAGCAACACCACGTTCGTGGCGGCGACCTGGCCGGCCTCGCAGATGCGGTCGGGGATGCTGACCCAGCCCAGCTTCTTGTGGTCGGCCTCGGATCCCACCAAGACCTCGATCGTGCACCGAGGCAAGCTGATTCACGACGACATCGTCTGCCAGGACTCTCTGGGACCACCCGTCGACCTGACCACGCCCACGGCCTTGAACGTCATCTCGTGCAAGTCCCCCGACGGTACGATGTCGCTGTCCACCTGCGACAGCGAGATCCTGCAGTCCGACGCGCGGATGATGTATCAGCCCTGCAAGGCCTGCCACACGCAGATGGATCCGTTCGCGCGCGTCCTGCAGAACTTCGGACCGATCGGAAACTACCGCACGGTGGACGAGGCGAACCGACCCATCGATTCGTCGGTCACCTTCAGCTCGCCCCCGCTGGCGCCCCAGATGGCGTCCGATTCCGTCGCCTTCGGCCAGCTGCTGTCGTCGAGCGGCGTCATCAAGGATTGCGCCGTGCAGAAGATCACCAGCTACGCGCTGGGTACGCCCATCGGCACGTACAACACGTGCGAGGTGAACGACCTGCGCGCCAAGACGGACGGAACGGTCGCTTCCATGTTCAAGCAGGTGGCGATGGCCAATATCTTGCGCAAGCGCGCTGGAGGTGCGAAGTGAGCTCGTACAAGTTTGCCAGGCGATCATTTCTGCAGGCCGCCGGCGGCGCAGCGACCCTGCTCAGTCCGATGTTGCGCTCGATCGAGGCGCGGGCGCAGGGGGCGAAGGCGCCGCTGCGGCTGCTGATCGTCCACCATCCTCTGGGGTGCGGCCCGGGCCTCAGCACGTGGCGGCCGAACGCCACGGCGACCACCACGAACTTCACGCTGCCGATGGAGTCGGCGCCCTTCAACGCGACCGCCACGCCGTTGCAGAAGTACATGTGCATGATCGACGGCCTGAACGTCGTCACGTCCTCGGGGCAGAACACCCATGAGGGTGGGCTGGTGGCCGTCATGACCGGCGTCAACGCGCTGGGGAAGGGCACCACGCAGCAGGACTGGGCGGCCGGCGCTCCTTCGATCGATCAGCTGCTGCTCAACAACTCACCGGTGCTGGGCGGGCCCTCGCAGCCGAACCCCACCATGTTCGGCTCGTTGCAGCTGGGGGCGGACGCCCGTTCGGATCGCAACGAGGTGGCGCCGCGGGTGCTGTCGTACAAGGCGCCCATCGCCGGTTCGGACCCGTTGCAACGGCGGCAGCCGCTGTATCCCGACACGTCCCCGTACAACGTGTTCGGACGCATCTTCGGCGGCGCGCTGCCCATGGGCGCGGACCCGGCGAAGATCCTGGCCCAGAAGCTGTCGGTGATCGACTTCATGAAGAAGGACATCGCCCGCATGCAGACGCTGATTCCGGCCTCCGAGAAGGACCGGCTGGCGTCACAGCTGACCTCCATCACCCAGCTGGAGGCCAGCCTGCGCCAGACGTACATGTCGACGACCGGCTCGGGTGGCGTGTGCACGAAGCCCGCCACGCCGCCCATGTACGCGAACACCAGCACCGGCAGGCAGATGGACAGCGTCACGTACACGACCGGCTCGGGGGTCGACTACTACATCAGCGGCTCGCCGAACAGCCATCCCCACCTGGACCTGGGGCTGAACCAGCTGCGCCTGATCAAGGCGGCCTTCGCTTGCGACATGGTCCGCGTGGCCACGTTCATGTGGTCGGCCGGAACGAACTGGGTCGTCTTCCCGGGGATGTTCCAGGGCGCGACCATCAAGGGCAGCCCCCAGTCGTCGCCGCATCATCCGCCCAGCCACAGCGATCCTTCGGGCGACACGATGACGCGTGACTGGCTGAACCAGATCAACACGTTCTACTCGGCCACGACCGCCACCGTCCTGCAGGAGTTCGCGACCACCCCGGACATCGACGGCAACATGCTGCTGGACAACACGGTGGTGGTCTACCTGTCAGAGGTGGCGCGCGCCTGGGACCACAACCAGCAGAACATGCCGCTCATCGTCTTCGGGGGGAAGAACACGGGCGTCAAGGGCGGCACCTTCCTGAAGGTCACCGGCGGGTCGCTGCCGCAGCAGACCGGCGGCAGCGGGAACCGGCCCTTCAACGACTTCTGGCTGTCCCTGCTGCCCGTGTTCGGGGTGGATGGCACCGTCCTGTCGAAGACCAGCGGGGCCCTTCAGTCGACCGGGCCCATCAGCGGCATCTTTTCGTAGCCGCTCGGGTTCTGTGGTAACGATCGTACAGGTTGTTACCGATCCGGAAGCCGCGCGCGGTGAATCCAAGCGCAGACGCCGCCCGCGAAGGGCCGCTCTCTGCCGTACCCGCAAACCTGAGACTCGCCAACCAGGCGGCGATCCTGGGGCAGCTGCTGGCCAACAAGACGGCCAGTCGCGCCGAGCTGGCCAAGGCCACCGGCATGAGCAAGCCCACCACCGGCAAGATCATCGACGATCTGATCCACGTGGGCGTGGTCGAGGAGATCGACGTGACCGGGGTCAGCCGGCCCAGCGTGGGCCGGCCGGGCAAGCAGCTGCGGCTGGCCACTGACCGTCCCCGCTTCGTGGTCGTGGATCTGGGGGTCGAGATGACCCGACTGTCCGGCTTCCCGCCCGCGCCCCCCGACCAGGAGAGCTGGGCGCTGCAGTTCAAGACCCCAATGCGGGCGGAGGTCTGGCAAGAGAAGCTGGCCGAATGCGGCGCCCAGCTGGGGGTACGGCGGCCATGGGCCGTCTTGATCAGCACGCCCGGGGTCGTCGACGAGCGGGCGGGGCGGGTGCTGCTGTCTCCCAACCTGCACTGGTCCGAGCAGGCCGATCTGCCCAAGATCCTGGGCGAGATCTGGTCCGCGCCGGTCAGCCTGGTGCAGGAGGTGCGCTGCCTGGCGCTGGGCGAACTGGGCTGGCGCGCCGGCGGCGACGACTTCGTCATGGTCGACATCGCGGACGGCGTGGGCGGGTCCTTGATGCTGGGCGGCCGCCTGTATGAGGGAGGGCTGCCCATGAGCGGCGAGATTGGCCACATCCCCATCCCGGGGAACGATCGGCACTGCGGCTGCGGCGGGCGGGGCTGCCTGGAGACGCTGGCCTCCCAGCGGGGGATGATCCAGAGCCTGCGCGAGTCGATGAGCGATCCGCCCCGCTATCCGCTGACGTTCGCGGACGTGGTGAAGGCCGCCGACCGCAAGCTGCCCGTCTGGATGCGCGACACGTTCGACGCCATCGCGACCGGCGTCAGCGCCGCGCTGAACATGTACGGGGTCCGGCGGGCCGTGCTGGTCGGGCGCGTCACCGAGTTGCCCGCGCTGGCGACGGACTACCTGATCGACGTCATCCAGCGCGCCGCCATGTGGAGTCGTTTCGAGACGGTGTCGGTCACGCTGGCGCCCAAGCGGATCTCCCGCGGCCTGGTCATCGCCGGCATTCACCGCTTCGTGATGCCGACGGACTGGTCGGCGTAGCGCCGCGACGGCCTCGCCGGGCAGGAGCCGGGGAGGTGCCGCCGTCAGCCCTGCAGCACGTGGGCGCCGCGCGAGGGGCGGGCGACGAACCAGGTGAGCGCCCGCTGGTGGCGCCGCTGGTAGCCCTCGGCCAGTCGCTGGCCGATCGCGCCGGCGCGATCCGTGGCGACCAGCGTGACCGTACAGCCCCCGAACCCGCCGCCGGTCATGCGCGCGCCGAAGACGCCGCCGTCCTCGCCGATGTCGCGCGCCAGCTCGACCAGCGTGTCCAGCTCGGGTGAGCTGACCTCGAAGTCGTCACGGAGCGAGCGGTGGCTCTGATACATGAGGGCGCCCGCCGTGCGCCAATCGCCGTCTTCGAAGGCCTGGGCCGCGGCGCGGGCGCGTTCGTTCTCCGTCACGACGTGACGCGCGCGCCGATGAAGCAGGGCGCCCAGCCGCGGCTGGGCCGCCTCGACCTGGGCCAGAACCGCCTGTCCCAGCTCGGGAACGCCCAGCGTTCGCGCCGCCTCGATGCAGTCGGCGCGACGGACGGCATAGGCCCCCGTGCCCAGCGAATGACGTACCTCGCTGTTGGCGATCAGCAACGACATCCCGGGGTCCGCGAACGGAACGGGGCGGGTCTGGCCGCTGTGGCAATCGATGAGGAGCGCGCCCGAATCGTTCCCCACCACGGAGATCAGCTGATCCATGATCCCGCAGGGGACGCGCGCGTACTCGTGCTCGGCCTCGCGGCACAGCTGGGCCTTCTCGACCAGGCCCAGGGGCTGCCCGAGCGCCGTCTCCAGCAGGGTCGCCACCGCCACCTCGAAGGCGGCGCTGCTGGACAGCCCACCCCCCAAGGGGACGTCGGAGACGACCAGCGCGTCGAGCGCGGGCAGGACGTGACCGCGCGCCAGGAAGCCGGCCACCACGCCGCGCGCGTAGTTCGCCCACGAGGGCTCACCGGCGCCCGGGGTGCCCTCGAGGGGAATGTCGACCGACTCGTTCACCGCGGCGCTGTGGAGCCGCAGACGCCGTCCCGAGCCGGCGGGCGCGGGCGCGGCGGCGATGACGGCGTAGCGCTGGATCGCCATGGGAAGCACCAGGCCGCCGCTGTAGTCGGTGTGGTCACCGATCAGGTTCACCCGGCCCGGCGCCGCGACGATCCACCGGGGTGGCCCTCCGAACTTGAGGGTGAAATCCGAAGCAGCTGTGCCAGACAGCACGGCCCCTCTCTTATCATGATCGGCGTGGCTGGTGGGGTTCATTCCGTTTCTTGGGGCCGCTATTGGTGCGTTGGTGGATGAGGTCGCCGGCCGTCGCTGTTGCCCGGCAAACGTGAGCGTGTCGACGACCAGCCGGCCTCGCCTTCAGCCGAAAGACCGGCCACGCGACGAAGCGGACGGGGCGACGGCAAACTACTGCGTGAGGTAGCTGTTGCGCATCACCTGGACACGGCTGTCGCTGCACAGCGTGCAACTGGTGCCGTAGAACATCTTGCGGTTGGCGGTGTCGTTCATCAGGTGCACCCGGAACCAGGCCGTCATCCCGAAGATGTCAGGACCCTTGGGGCCGTTCTGGTAAAGCCAGCCACCGTGGTCGGAGGCGAGATTGTCCACGAACATCGCGGGTTCGTTCGTGACCGACGCGTAGGTGCTCATGACGTTGGCGCAGGGGACGACGGTGTCCTTCCCGCCGCAGAAGAACAGGGCCGGGCCGTGGATGCCCGCGTTCGCCGTCGTGCCCGACACCGTCGAGATGGCTGAGATGCGTGGATCCGACGCCGCCTTGCACGTCGACAGGCCCCCCTCCGAGTGACCGAAAGCGCCGATGTGGGTGGTGTCCAGGTGGTGGTAGTAGGGGCTGGTGGAGTCCTCCGCTTGTTGCAGCAGCCAGTCCAGTCCGACGATCGTGGGCAGTGGGTTTCCCTGCGACGTGATGGTGCTGAGCGACGCGATCACGACGAATCCGTGTGACGCCATCTGCTGCATCAACATCAGGTAGCTGCCGCAGTACTGGCCGCCGCCGGTGACGCAGCTGGGAGGATTCGGCTCGGGATTGTCGGTGTGGCCGTTCGCCCAGACCAGGATGGGGTGACAGTAGCCGCTCTGCGCGAGGTTCGTGGGACGGTACACGTTGAAGTGCTGCTGCGTGTTTCCGTAGACGGGGTCGGGCACGACGCCCGCGGCGGGACCGACGTTCTTGTCGGCGGTGACCGCGAACGGACCGGCCACCGTCGGATCGGCGGTGGGCCAGGCCATCCCGACGCAGTTGTTCGCCACGGCGCCGCCGCCCTGACCACCGCTGCCGGTCCGCCCGCCCGCGGCGCCGCCTGCCTGCCCGCTGCCACCCGAGGACTGGCCCGCATGGCCGCCCCCTGCCACCTGGCCGCCTTGCCCGCCGGTGCCGACCCGGCCGCCGGTCGCGCCCCCCGTTCCGACGGTACCGCCCGTGCCGACGGCGCCGCCGGAGCCGGCCACGCTGCCGCCGGTGCCGAGCGCACCGCCCGAGCCTGCTGCTGCGCCGCCGCTGCCTGGCGCGCTTCCTCCGCTTCCTCCGCTTCCTCCGCTGCCGGGGTGACCGCCCGTGGCAGCCGTCGTCCCACCCGATCCCTGCGTCGCGCCGCCGCTGCCGCGTCCCCCGGAGCCGTCGGTCCCGGAGCCGCCCGTGCCATCACCCGATGCCCCGCCACAGGCAGACAGCAGGAAGGGGACGGCCGCGCCCAGGACGGCGTACCGGAAGAGCAGACGGCGAATGCCCATGTCAGAGGCTGTCGTTCGACGGCGCCAATTGTTTAAAAAAGATGGCGAAAACCATCCCCCGCAACGCACGGCAGTCAAATTGCGATGGCTGACCTGTGCAGGCGCAGGCGCCGCGAAAAATCACCAACCGAACAGGAGCGCCGCGGTATCCACCATGGCGCGCGCTCGGTAAGATGACCGGCATTTGCGACGGGCAGTCGTCCAGAACTTGAGCCGCCTTTTCACGCGCCCGCCCAACCCCAACCTGACCACCAGCTGGTCGGACGTGGCCGGCACGGCGCTGGCGGCGGCCGTGGTCGCCACCTGGGCCGCGGTGGCGGGGGGCCGGTTCTCGTTCGCCGCGCTGGCCGCGTGCGAGCTGGCGTTCCTGGCCTTCTATCTGGTGGGCTCGCTGTTCTCCGCGTGGCGAGCGGTGTCGGCCGGCGCGCTGTTCGATCTGCCGCTGCGCTTGCTGGTCGGTTACGGCGTCGTCAACACCGCGTTGCTGATCCTGGCCTGGCTGTCACCGCTGGGCATCGTCGCCAACTTCGCGGCGCTGTTCGTCGTGGCGGTGGCGGCGTTCATCGTGGCCCGACCGGTGCGTCGCCAGCCGGGAGAGGACGCCGTGGGGCTGCTGGCCGTCGCGCTGTCGCTGGCGGGCGCCACGCTGTGGTGCCAGGACTGCCTTCACCCCGTCTCGGTGTCGGGGAACACCGTCGTCTTCCAGCCCTGGATCGACGGCTTCTATCACGCGGTCCACCTGCGAATATTCGGAACAGGTCACGGCGCGGCCACGATCGACGACTTCCGCATGGCTGGCGTGCCGGCGCGCCTGTACCACTACGGCGCTTACCTGACGCCGGCGTTCATCAGGCAGGCCGGGGGGATCGGTTCCTACACCGCGTTCGCCGGCGTGCTGACGCCGCTGGGCGTGTTCTTCACGGGCCTGGGGGCATACGCGCTGATCGGATCGTTCTGGAAGCGGTGGCCCGGCCTGGCCGGGGCCGCGGCCCTGATGCTGCTGCCTGACGGCGCCGAGCAGGGAATGCAGAACACGTTCATGTCGTATCACTGGCTGACGCAGATCTCGCCCAGCGCCAGCTACGGCCTCGCCCTGCTGGCGATGGCCTGGCTGTTCGTGCTGCTGGGGTGCACGCAGGGCCGGCCCTGGCAACTGGTGGCGGGCTGGCTGATCGCGGGGGTCCTCGCCCTCTACAAGCTGCACTTCTTCATCGCCAGCGCGCTGCCCCTGCTGCTGGTGCCGCCGCTGTTCTTCCGGGGGCCCCTCAGGCCCGGCAAGCGCGTGCTGTGGGCCGCCGTCGCTGGCGCGCTGTACGCCGTCACGATCGTCATCGTGCCCAGGATCCCCGGCGTTCCCCCCATCCGGTTCAACGGCTCCAGCGTGGCCGACATCCTGGCCCTCATCAAACAGTTCGCCCGGCGCGGCGACCTGCGTGACTTGCTGGACGGCCGGCTGGGGCCGGACCACTCCTTGCTCTCGAATCTGGTCACCGGGACCCCGTACGTCTTGCTGTCGGCGCTGGGGCTGTTCGCGCCGGCGCTGGTGGTGCTGGCCATCTTCTTGCGCCGCCGGCCGCCTGCCGTGCTGGTGGTGTTTCCACTGCTGCTGGTCGCCAATTTCTTGGCCATGTTCCTGGGGCTGGCGCTGGACCTCCATAGCAGCACGCCTGACGAGCTGTCGCACCGGCCGCTGATGATCATGTACTTCTTCGTCGTCGCCTGGACGGGTGGGGCGGCGGGGCTGCTGCTGTTTGAATCACAGGGATTGGCTCGCGTCGCGCGCCCGGTCCTGATCGGCCTGATGGTCCTGTCCCTGGCCTTTCCCGCGTCGCTGGGCGCCGGCGTGCAGCGCATCGGCGCGATGCGCATGTTCTCGCCCGTGCGGGTGCCGCTGGGGCTGGTGCGGGCGGCCGAGTACATGCGCGACCACGGCGACGCCCAGGATCTGTTCCAGGATTCGCAGTTCGACCGGACCTACGTCGTCGCGGCCATGGCCGAGCGGAAGACGTACGCCGCGCGCACCCTGACCATCATCGACTACAACAGCGACCTGTTGCAGCAGCGCATGTCCTTCATCGACCGCTTCATGGACCTGCGCGACGCGACCGCCATTTCGGCGGCCGCCCAGCAGATCGGCCTGCGCTGGTTCCTGCTGAACCCGGGCGACCAGCTCGGCTGGCCCGCGGAGCTGGTCCAGCACCCCGTGTTCGAGCTGAATGGCTATCGGCTGTATCACTTCTGAGACGATGCCCGCGCGACCATGAACAAGTCCCTCTTCACGCCTGGCAAGGTGTCGCTGTCGCTGCTGGCGGTGGCGCTGCTGGGGCCGGTGGTCGCCGGCGCGGCGGACCCCGCCCGTACGCAAGGCCTGTTCGTTCACACGACGTACTTCTTCTTGCTGGCCACCGTCCTGTGCTGGGTGGGGACGTACCTGCACGCCGCGCGCGAGGTGCGGCCGGCGACCGTGGTGGCGTGGGGCAAGGAGAACTGGCCCGGCCTGGTGGCGGCGTTCGCCTTGACCGCGATCGCCGTGCTGGCCATCCACCCGGCGCTGCGGATCCTGTCCGACGAGGCCGATCTGGTCGGGACGTCGAAGAACCTGTTCGCGTCCAGGACCGCCACCTTCACCGTGTCGGGCAAGAACTACTTCGACAGTTACTGGGACATCGACGTCGCCATCGACCGGCGGCCAGCGCTGTTTCCGTTCCTGGTCAGCCTGGTGCACGTGGTGCGCGGCTACTCGTACCAGAACGTCTTCCTGTTCAACGCGCTGGTGCTGCCGGCGTTCGTGCTGCTGTCCTACCGGCTGGCGAAGTCACTGGGGGGCGAGACGTTCGGGGTGGTCGCGGCGCTGCTGGTGGTGGCCCATCCCATCACGCTGATCGCCGTCCGCTCGGGTGGCTTCGACTTCCTGGCCCTGTTCTTCTCCTTGCTGGTCCTGAAGAGCTTGCTCGACCACGTTCGCGACCCCTCGGCCGCGCGGCTGGCGATGGTGTGGATGAACCTGTGCCTGTTCGCCGAGGTCCGCTACGAGAGCGCGCTGTTCATGGTGCCGGTGGTGGCGTTGCTGCTGCTGTTCCGGCTGGTCACGATCGAGCTGCTGGCCCCCTACGCGTTCATCTACGCGCTGACGCCGGCGTACCTGGCGCCGCGCGTGTGGCAGGCCGTGCTGCGCGGCAGTCTTCCCGATCAGGAGCCGGGCGCGGTCGCGATCAGCGCCGGCAACTTCGTCGCCAACGCGCGCGAGTACTTCAGGCCCGTGCTGGCGCCGCTGGGGCCGTACCCGGCGCACGCGGGGCTGGTGATCGCGCTCGGCCTGGGGGGCTGCCTGTACTGGCTGCTGTCGCGCCGCCGCGACATCCTGGCCCCTGATTGGCAGAGGCCGCGGCTCAGGTTCGCCGCCCTGACCGGCGCCTGGATGCTGGTCCAGGTGGTGATCGTCTTCGCCTACGTGTGGGGCCGGGCGCAGGCGCCTTCGGCGGCCCGACTGCTGATCGCCATCGACACGTTCTTCTCGTTCGCGGCGGCCTGGCTGCTGGCGGTGGCGCTCCGGCGCTGGCGTCCCCCGGTCGCGATCCTGCTGGCCGCGGGCATCGTGGCCATTCACGTCCCCATCGCCGCGCAGCATCGGATGCTGAACCGGCTGACCCAGACCAGGGAATCAGCGACCGTCTGGCGCTACTTCGACAGCCTGCACGAGAAGCGCATCCTGATCGTCGCCGATCGTCCCGACCTGTACACCATCATGGATTACGGCGCGATGAGCTTCGCGGCCGCCCGGCAAGACCCGGTCATCTTCGACGCCTTCGCCCGCCACCTGTTCTACGACATCTACGTCGTGCAGCAGATCGCGCTGTCCACGAACAGCCCGCTACCCGGCTACGAGCTGTGGCCGACGCGGCGCTTCGAGACGATGCTGGAGTTTCAGAACGACGCGAACGTGCTGATCCGGATCTCGCGGCTGGCCCATTGACGGCCCAGCGCCTTCGCTGGACCGTCCCCGAAGCCTGGAGCAGACCGGCGGCCTACTTGCCGTAGCCGGCGCTGACGATGTTCGCCTGAATGGCCTCGTCCGTGGCGTCGGACGGATAGCCCGCCACGATGGCCCCCTCGTAGAAGGTGCCCTGGCTGGCGGTGTTGTTGCTGTAGCAGCAGTCGCCGCCGCTGCCCAGGACGATCGAGCCCTGCTTCTTGTTCGGGCTGTAGCCCGAGGGAACGTTGCCGCTGTAGAACGTGCTCAGGTTGCCGGTGGTGGCGTCCGCGCCCTTGAGGGCGAAGGTCCCGGTGCCGTTGTTCTTCTCCATGGCGGTGACGTACGTGAACGTCAGGCTGGGATCCTTCGAGTTCTGGCCCCCGCTGCCCTGCGAATACAGCCCCCCCTCGAGGTCGGCCATGACCCACGGGCCAGAGCCGGCGCCCGTGCCCCAGATGGTGCAGTTGCTGAAGTTCAGGGCATCCATGGAGGGGCCGGCGACGTAGGTCCGGCTGGTCTCGCCGTTTCCGTAGTCGAAGCAGCACCCGCTGCCGAAGTGCTTGCCGCTGGTCACCATGTAGATGCCCTGGGGCGCGCTGCCGGTGGGCATGCCCGACTTCGAGCCGTCCCTCCAGTAGGCCTGGCTGGTCTTCATGTACAGCGAGTAGACCTTGTGGCCACCCACCATGAACGGCTCCTGCGTGGCGTTCGACGCCGTCTGGCCGGAGTGACCCATGACGCTGCTGTCCGGGGTCTCGGCCTCCACGAAGTTGCCGTGGCCAGACTGGTCGTAGACGATCGTGATCGTGCACGTCGTCCCCATGCAGAACGCGTCCTGGGCGGCGCTGTCCGCCAGACCGCCCGGGCTGACGACGCCGATGTCCTTCGTCGTTCCGTCCGAGGCGCGCTTCACCTTGTAGAGGTTGCCGCTGTAAGAACCCAGCAGCGCGCGCACCGTGCTGTGGGCGGCGACGCAGGTGTTGTTGGCGGCCGCGTAGATGTCGCAGGGGGCCATGCCGGATGAGCCGCCCATGCCCTTCATGCCGCCGCTGCCGGTCATCCCGCCATTGCCGTTCTTGCCGCCCGCGCCGGCCGCCCCGCCAGAGCCGGTCGATCCGCCCGAGCCGGGGGTACCGCCCGAGCCAGGGGTCCCGCCCGCGCCGGTGCCGCCGCCCGAGCCCTTGGTGCCGCCCGAGCCCATGGCGCCGCCGGAACCGGACGAGGACGCGCCCTGCAGCGTGATGGTGCCCGAGATCGGCAGCACCGTCGGCTTCGGGGTCACGGTCAGGGTCGTCCCCGCCGTGCAATACGAGTAATCGACGTCGCCGTCGGCGTTCAGCCCTGAATCCGAGGTGGTGTAGTTGCCCTTCTGCATGGCCCAGGGCGAGATCACGCCCATCCCGGCCTTCTGGTTCGCGCTCGCGGTGCAGCTGCATTGACCGCCGGCCCCGGACGCGCAGTTCACCGTGTCCCAGCCGAGCGCCGTGAAGGCGCCGCCCGCCTTGGCGCAGGAGACGCTGACCGACGAGACCGACAGGCACGAGCTGTCCAGCGGGAAGGAGATGGAGCCAGTGGTGACGGTGTCGTCGACGTAGGTGCCGTCGCTGTTGGCCGTCCACGTTCCGGTGACCTGCAGCGACCCGGCCACCGGGACCGTCTTGCATCCCAGGCTGGCGAACATCACGTCCATGTCACCCGACACGGCGAGGCACGATGACTGCACCGTCCATTTGCCGACCACCGAGCCGCCACAGGTCGTCCCGTTCGGACAGTTGGGAACCGAGGTTCCCCCGCTGCCTCCGCCGTTCGGCGCGCCCCCCGACCCGGTCGCCCCTCCCGTCCCCGACCCGCCGCTGCCCGAGCTGGCTCCTCCGCTGCCATGGCTTCCGCCACTGCTGCTCGAGCCGCCGCTGCCCCCGCTGGCGCCGGGGCTGTTGCAGCCGGTGGTTGCGATGGCAGACGAGACAATGACCGCGAGAACGAGTCGGACCTGGCGTGTTGGCATGAAACCTCAGAGATAACTGTCCGTCCCCGTCGACCTGTTAACAGAAAAAATAGCGAATCTTTCTGCGGCCCAAGGGGCTTGCCCACGCTTGCCCGCCGGGCGGCCCCCGCCGAGCAGCATGATAGGATTTGTCGCTTGGCACGCGACGACGAGCAGGTTCTTGCCGGTGGTCAGCCTCGCGGGGCTGCGAACGTCGCCGGAAGCGCGGGCGAGGCTATGGCGCTGGCGGCGCGTGCATTCTCGGTGAAAAAGAGATTTCTCGCCATGTACAAACGGGCGAATGCCGGGCACGTCGGCAGCGCGCTCTCCTGCGCCGAGCTGCTGGTCCTGTTGAAGTATGCGTGGATGCGCGACCAGGACACGTTCATTCTGTCGAAGGGGCACGCGGTGGCGGCGCTGTATTCCCTGCTGGTCGAGGCGAACGAGCTGGATGCGGGTCAGCTGGATACGTTCTACGGCGAAGGAACGCTGCTGCCGGCGCTCCCTCCGGTTAACGGGATCAAGCAGATCCCGTTCGCCACCGGCAGCCTTGGTCACGGCCTGTCGCTGTGCGCGGGGATGGCGGTCGGCGCGGCGCTGGCCGGCCGGCCGCGCGACTTCTTCTGCCTCACCTCCGACGGCGAGCTGGATGCGGGCAGCATCTGGGAGGCCGCGCTGTTCGTCTCGCATCGCAAGCTGGCCAACCTGGTGTGGCTGATCGACCGCAACCGCATCCAGGGCATGGGCGGGACGGAGGACGTGCTGGCCCTGGAACCGCTGGCCGACAAGCTGGCGTCGTTCGGATTCCAGGTGCTGGAGGCCGACGGGCATGACTTCGGCGCGCTGCTGGCCGCGCGCGACGCCTGCCGCCGCCTGCAGGCCAAACGCCCGGCGCCGGTGGCCATCATCGCCAACACCATCAAGGGCCACGGCATTCGCTACATGCAGGACACGGTCGCCTCCCACTACCTTCCCATGGACGATGCGCAGTACCGGCAAGCGCTGGACGACCTGGCGAGCGCGTATGCGACCGCCGCGGTGACGGGGCGCGATGCGCGATGAATTCGTACGCGCGCTGATCGGGCTGCACCAGCGGCGGCGCGATCTGGTCTTCATGACCGGCGACGTGGGTTACCTGGCCATCGAGGGGCTGCAGGCGACGTTTGGCGACCGCTTCATCAACGCGGGCGTGGCGGAACAGAACATGGTGTCGCTGGCCGCGGGGTTGGCCCGCGAGGGTCACCTGCCCTGGCTGTACAGCATCGCGCCTTTCGTCGTGCTTCGACCTTATGAACAGATCCGCACCGACGTGTGCCTGCACCGGCTCCCGGTCAAGCTGGTCGGCAACGGCGGCGGTTACGGCTACGGCATCATGGGGGCGACCCACCATGCCCTGGAGGACATCGGCGCCATGCGCGTCCTGCCCAACATGCGCGTCTACGTCCCGCTGACGGCGGCGGACGTCGAGCAGGCCGTCGCGTCGATGGCGGCGGATCCGCTGGCGAACTATCTGCGGCTCAACGGCGTCATGCCGATCCCCGGCGAGGTCCCTCCCTTCGCGCCCTGGCGCCGCCTCAAGCCTGGCCGCAGCACCGTCGTGATCGGCGCCGGTCCGGTGCTGGGAAACATCTACGAGCTGGCGGATCCCGACCTGCTGGACGAGCTCGAGCTCTGGTGCGTGGGCACGTTCCCGATCGAGGACCTCCCCGCCGAGCTGAAGGCCAGCGTGCGGACCAAGCGGGTGGTCACCATCGAGGAGCACTACGGCGCCGGCGGGCTGGGGGAGGCGCTCGGCTGTTCCCTGCTGAGCCAGGGGCTGTCTCCGCCGTCGTTCACCGGCCTGCACGCGGCGGGATATCCCAGCGGCCGCTACGGCAGCCAGCGCTGGCATCAGGAGGAGAACGGGCTGGCCGGGCCCGGGCTGCGGTCCCGCTTGCAGAAGGTCGTTCGTGGCTGACGCCAGCGTTCCCCGCATCTCGGCCGTCATCGCCTGCTACAAGGACGCGCCCGCGATTCCGCAGATGCACCAGCGGCTGTCCCAGGTCTTCGCCGGTCTGGCCGTCGACCACGAGATCATCTTCGTGAACGACGGCAGCCCGGATGACACGGCCGCGGTGCTGGGCGCGCTGACCGCCCAGGACCAGCACGTCATCGCCATCGAACACTCGAGGAACTTCGGCTCGCAGAGCGCCTTCCTGAGCGGGATGGAGGTGGCGACGGGGGACGTCGTGGTGCTGCTGGACGGCGATCTGCAGGATCCCCCCGAGGTCATCCCCGCGATGTACGCGTCGTGGCGGGAGGGCAACGACGTCGTCTACGGCCGTCGCGTCAAGCGCGACACGTCGCTGTTGCTGGCCATCGCCTACAAGGCGTTCTATCGGCTCTTCCGCGGGCTCTCTTACGTTCCCATCCCGCTGGACGCGGGGGACTTCTCGCTGATGGACCGGGCGGTGGTCGAGGAGTTGCTGGCGCTGCCCGAGACCGAGCAGTTCTTGCGCGGGCTGCGCGCCTGGGTGGGGTTCAGGCAGACGGGCGTCGATTACGTCAGGCCGCAGCGCCCGTACGGGCGCTCGACGCATGGCTGGCTGAAGGACGTCTGGTGGGCGAAGAAGGGGATCTTCTCGTTCAGCTTCGCTCCCCTCGAGCTGCTGAGCTACGGCGCCGCTCTGCTGACCTTGCTGGCGTTCGTGGGGATCGGCTACGAGATCATCGACAGCTTTCGCCGCCCGCAGGTGCGCCATGGCACCGCCATCCTGATCGTCCTGGTGCTGCTGTTCGGCAGCCTCAATCTGCTGGCCGTGTCCCTGCTGGGCGAGTACCTGATGAAGATCTTCGAGGAGGTCAAGCGCCGGCCCCGGTTCATCAGGCGCGGGATCTCGCACGCGGGGAAGGTGCACCGCAGCGTCGCCGAGCTGGGGCGCTTCGTCGCGGAGAGAAAGGCAGCCCGCCGCTCGACGGAGCTCCGTGGCCGTCAGTAGCGTCCTCATCACCGGCACCACGTCGGGGCTGGGCCGGGGGCTGCTGCGCCACTATGCGCGCCGGCAGATCAAGGTCATCTCCGTCAACCGCCGCCGCGTGCCGGAGCTGGAGGCGGAGTATCCGGCGGTCCGCTTCGAGTGCGTGGACGTCCGCTCGGCCGCAGGCGTGGACCGCCTGGTTCGCGAGCTGGCGGCGGCGGGCGAACTGCCCGACGTCTTCCTCTTGAACGCCGGGATCAACCGCCTGGATAATGACCACGCCTTCGACCTGGCGGCGTACCGGGACGTCATGGACACGAACCTGTTCGGCGTCCTCAACTTCGTGGCGCCGCTGAGCGCGCTGCCCCCGGCGGGCGTCGAGCGGCACCTGGTGGCCGTCAGCTCGATGGTGAAGTACGGGGGGAACCCCTACGGCCTGGGCTACGCGACCAGCAAGGCGGCGCTGTCTGCCTGCTTCGACACCTGGGCCCGGATGCGCGGCGGGATCGGGCTGGTCTTCCAGCAGGTGGTCCTCGGTCCCGTGGACACCGGCATCTATACGATGCCCGACCGATTTCCTGGCTGGATGAACCGGGTCAAGAAGCTGTCCTCGGTCTCGGTCGAGCGCGCGGCCGGCGCCATCGCCCGCTTCGCGAGCACCCGGAAGAAGACGCTGCACTATCCGGCGCGGGCGCTCCCGCTATTCGGCGCGCTGTGGATGGCCCAGCAGCTCTTGCCCCGCTTCCTGGTGGGCCGCATCGCCGCTCGCGGCCGGCACCGGTTGGAAGGGCCGGGGCGAGGCGCCCCCCAGCCGGGCCAATCGAAAGCGCACGCCGGTGGCCAGGCAGCCGAGACC
>Ga0070658_10001105_pt1 | contig 23012 bp, 20 predicted proteins | sample KBSC13metaG_FD_64664 | JGI IMG/M metagenome (GOLD analysis project Ga0070658, IMG submission 64664) | Corn rhizosphere microbial communities from Kellogg Biological Station, Michigan, USA - KBS C1-3 metaG | ecosystem: Host-associated > Plants > Roots > Rhizosphere > Soil ...
TGATGGGCGGCGCCGCCGGTGCTTTCGGCAACGGCTCGGGCGGCGCGACCGGGAGCGGCGGGTCTTCACCACCCCCCACGGGTACCGGCGGCCGCGAGGTCGGCCCCAGCGGCAGCGGCGGCATCGTGGGGACGGGCGGCCGGCCTGCCGGCGCGACGGGAACCGGCGGCGTGAGGGGCAGCGGAGGCGTCACGGCGACGGGAGGCACCACGGGCGCGACCGCCAGCGGTGGCGTTCCAGGCAGCGGTGGCCGCGTCGGCACGGGCGGCACCGTCAGCACGGGTGGCGTAGTCGGCAGCGGCGGCGTCACGGCCACGGGCGGCCGCGTATCGACCGGGGGTGTGGTTTCCACGGGCGGGGCCCCCAGCACCGGCGGCGTGCGGGGCACCGGCGGCATCACGGCCGTGGCCGGCAGCAGCGGCGCCGCCGGCTCCCCTGGCACTGGCGGCGTGGTCGGCACGGGCGGCGTGACGGGTATGACGACCTGCCCGGCGTCACCCGACGGCGCCAAGTGCATGGACCGCGACAGCACCTGTGACTCCAGCGACGGCGATGTCTGCGTGTGCGGCACCAACAAGAAGTGGAGCTGCGTCTCGTCAGGCAGCTACGGCGGCGTGATCAGCGAATGCCCGGCCAAGCCTCAGGACGCGAGCTGCGCCTCGGGGATCTGCGCCGGGAACGGCATTCACCTCTGCGTCTGCCTGCTGGGCTCGTGGCAGTGCTTGGTGGACGAGTAGCCAAAGGGAGACGGCTACTTCATCAGCCCCTTGGCCATTCCCTTCTTGGAGGCTGCGGCGGCGTGGTCGCTGCCCTGGCCGTTGCCCCGCCCGTTCCCGGCCGCGGCGGCGCCGTGTTCCTTGCCTTCCAGAGACTTGTTCACTGCCGCGTCCAGCGCGGTCCCGTCGAGTGACAGGTTCGTCCCCAGCGCCTCCAGCGCGTCGGCGCGGCTGACCGTCAGGCCCCGGCGAATCGACTCGAGGGCCGGCACCAGCCGCCCGATGGCGGCCGGCTCGCGCTCCTCCACGCCCCGCAGCAGCTGGCCTGCCGGGCGCTCGGGGTATCCCCGGGTCGCCAGCTCGCCCAGGACGTCGACGGCGCGCAACATCGCCGCCTCGTCGGCGTGCGCGGTGATCACGGGGGCAGCGCTGTCCCAGGTCACACCGCGCGCGTGCAGATCCGCCAGCGCGGTCAGCAACGCGGCAGATGGGCCACGGCCCTGCGCCCGCGCGAAGTGGTTCGCCTCGTCCAGGCCGCGTGCCAGTGACTCGACGGCCGCGGCGATCCTTTCGGGCGGAACGCCCTTCGCCAGACCCTCGCGCACCTTCACGATCAGCGGACGGGTCGGCAGGCCCCCGGCGCCGGCCTTGGCCACCGTCGCCTGCAGCGAGGCGCGCGCGGGGCCCAACCGCGCATCGTCGGGGATGGTCTCGTCCGCGCCCGTCGGGGCCGCCAGCCCGGAGCGCGTCGCACCACCCAGCAGCAGGGCCAGGACGGCGACGGAGCGGAGCATGGTGCGGGGGCGGGGACGGTTCATGCGTTTCGAGTCCGTAGCGAAATACGAGCCGGCAGGCGGAAAGATACTCACGGCACCCCCTCGATTTCGACAATTCCGTCCTGGCCACCGAAGTCGTCGTCCTGGTAGCGCACGGCGGCAGGCGGGCGGACCGCCTTGCCGTCCACGACGAACCGGAAGCGGTGCCTACCCGGGGGCACGGTGACTACCCCTTGCCAGGAACCGCGAGGTCCGGCGGGGCGCAGGGCCTGCGCCGGAACGTCCCGGGCCCAGTCGTTCCACGAGCCGAGCACGCTGACGGACGCCGCCCCGGGCGCGCGCAGCGTGAAGCGCACGCGACCATCGCTGACGGCGGGCGCTTCCTCCGGGGCCGCCGCCGCCGCGGCTGGCCGCTGGCGGCTTGTCGTCCCGCTGCGCCACTGCAGACCCGCGGTCAGGACGTGGTGCTGGAAGCCGCTGGTCTCGGTGCTGCCGGCGCTTCGGTGATCGATCAGCCCGTCGTAGCGCAGGACCGCCTCCAGGCTGTCCGCGATGGCCACGGAGCCGGCCAACGCTCCGCCCAGCTGCAAATCGGCCGGGCCGCCGTCGGGGCGCATCGCGCCGGCCCACAGCAGGGCATACAGGGTCACGCCCGCCGCCGGGATGTGAACGCCGTCCAACCCCGCCCAGTACCGATCGAAGTGGCCCGTCAGGCCCGCGGTCTCCGCCACCGCGTCGCTGAGGGTCGACCGTAGATCGACGAAACCCACCGACAGCGCCACCTGCGACCCGGGGCGGGGCGAGAAGGCGGACCGCAGCGCGGCGTCCTGGGCCAGGTCGTGGGTCACGCCGATCCGGTCGGGCGCCCCGAACCAGCGCCCCTGCAGCCGGTAGGTCGCATTGAAGCGCCAGCGATCGAAGAGCCGCCACGCCACGTCCAGCGCGCCACCCGCCGACGAGAAGCGCAGCGCTTCGTCGACGGTGGCGTCGAAGCGACCCCCGGTCAGCCCCAGCCGCACGTCGAAGGGGCCCACCTCGGGGCGGACCACGGTCAAGGCGGCATCCTCGACGAACAACGTGCCGCTGCCGAAGGTCTGCCGGACGTCGGCGCTGGCGTGCAGCTCGAGGCGCAGGTCATCGCCGGCCAGGGCCAGGGTGCCCCCGGGCGCCAGGCGCAGGAACCCGCCGGCGTACGCCCGGTACGTGGGGCTGTCGGGATCCGCCGCCACCAGCAGGAACAGGTTCGAGTCGTAGCCGCCGCCAGCGAACAGGTCGGCGGCGGCGCTGGGCTGGGGGGCTGCTTGCGCGGCCGGTGACAGCAGGGAGAGCAGCGCGAGGACGGCGATGGCCCATCCCCGCTTCGGGCTCTGGTCTGCCCGGCCCGCGCCTCTCACAGACGCAGCAGGGAATTTTGCCGGCCGAACCCGTCGGGCCGGCTGTCACTGACCAGCGGATCACGGACCCAGTTCCCGTCCACCAGGAACATGTACTCGTGCACGCCCCTCGGCAGCGCGACCGTGGCCACGAACATACTCTCTCGCGCGCCGTCCTCGTGGTCCAGGGGAATGGGGTTCCAGTCGTTGAAATCGCCCGCCACGAACACCTGGTGGGCCCGGCGGTCCTCGAAGGTGAAACGCACCAGGACCGGCGCCGGGCTGTCCTGGACCAGGGGGGCCGGGGCGGTGGCCGCCACGACAGGCGGCTGCTGCGGGCGTCGCACGGCCCACGCGCCCAGGCCCGCGAAGGCCGCCAGCACGACCGCGGTGCGGACCGACAGCCGCAGCTCGGCGCGCAGCAGGCGCGCGAACCCCTGCCGGAAGGTCCACGGACGGGGAGCCGTCACCGACGTCATCACCTTGGCCACCAGGGCAGCGGGCGGCGTCACCTGGCGCAGCTCTGCCAGCCCGGCGATGGGCTGCTCGTCGGCGTGTTCCGGTCTCCTCTGGCTGGTCATCGCGTCTCCTCGGGTTCGCCCAGCAGGTCGCGCAGTCTGCCACGGGCGCGCACCACACGGATCTTCAGCGTGGTGATGGGCAGGCGCAGGATGGACCGCATCTCCTCGTACGACAGGTCCTCCACGTCTTTCAGGATCAGCGCCTCGCGGTACTTCGCGGGCAGGGCCAGCAGCGCCGCCTCCAGGCGCTGGCGCTGCTGGTTCTCGACCACGTTCAGCTCGGGATCGACCGGCCGATGCGCGAACGCGGCGTCGCTGACGGCGACCTCACCCTCGCTGCCCAGCGGCTTCTCGCTCCACCGCTTCGACTTCAGCACGTCCTTGGAACGGTTGATGACGATGCGGAGCAGCCACACCGAGAACGCGTTCGCCTTCCCTTCGTTGCGGAAGCGGTCGATGGCGTTGAAGGCGTCCACCATCGCCTGCTGGGTGACGTCCTCCGCGTCGGCCCGACTGCCCAGCATGCGATACGAGACCGAGAACGCGACCCGCTGGTACCGGACCACCAGCGGCCGGAAGGCCTCCGCCTCCCCCTGCGCACAGCGGGCGATCAGACGTCGCTCCTCTTCGGCGCGCGACACCTCGTCGCCCGTCCTGGTCAGGACGGAATAAGCGCCGCTCTGTTCGGGGTTTAGCGCCACGGTAAACGTCACGCGGAAGGTACGAGCGAATCCGGCCCTCGGATACACCCTGCAGGATATGCGGCGGCCGACCGGGGGGCGAGGGCAGGGCCCGCTGTTTCTTCGCGCCCGCTGTATCCAAGCAACTGGTTCACTCGTTGTCCCGTCAAGCGCGTCCCCGATCTTCGGCAGAATGGTCTAGCCGCGTGAGGCCCCCGCAACGAGGAGAAGAGCCCCCGATGTCGTATAGAACCGCACTGGTCGTCAGCGTCAGCGCCTGTTTCGCCCTGGGGGTCGCCAGCTGTGGCGGGTCGTCATCCGCCACGGGCAGCGGCGGGGGCAATACCGGGACCGGCGGAAAGCTGGGCTCGGGCGGGGCGCATGGCGGCAACGGAGGGACGGTGCCGGGGGGCACGGGGGCCGTCGGGGGGACCAGCGGCGGCGTGCCCACGGGCGGCACCCTGGGCACGCTGGGTACGACCCAGTGCTCCGACGGGATCGACAACGACGGCGACGGCAAGATCGATCTGGCCGACCCCGAGTGCGTCAGCCCCCTGGACAATGACGAGTCCTCGTTCGCCACCGGCATCCCGGGTGACAACATCGACGCGTGCAAGCAGGACTGCTTCTTCGACGGAAACTCGGGGATGGGCGACGACGGGTGCAACTGGCAGCTACAGTGCGACCCGGCGAACGTGGGCGCGGGCGCGGCGGCCAGCTGCCCTTACGATCCTTCGTACAAGAACTGCCCCACCGCGCAGTCGCAGAAGTGCATCAACTCGTGCGAGGCGCTGACGCCGAAGGGCTGTGATTGCTTCGGCTGCTGCGTCGTCGACGGAATCGACCACCCCATCCGCCTGGACCCGACCTGCACCGCCGCGAACTTCGGCGATCCCAACAAGTGCCCTGTGTGCACGCAGCAGCCCAGCTGCATGAAGACGTGCGGTCCCTGCCAGCTGTGCCTGGGCCGGACCACCCTGGATCCCAGCTGCACCACGTCGGGCGCTGGCGGTGCCGGCGGCGGCGGCAACGGCGGCGCGGGCGGTAGCGGCGGGCCGCAGCCCCAGTGTCTGTCGGATCAGATCGTGTGCGGCACCAACGCCAGCCTGTGCCCCGAGCGCACCATCTGCATCAGCGGCTGCTGCGAGGTGATGATCTTCTAGCCAGCGGCGGTCGTCCGGCGCGGCGATTCGCCGCGCCGGTGACCGGGCCCTCGGCCCGCGCTTCAGGGGATGATGAAGCCGCAGTTCGTGAAGACGAAGTTCGTGTCGACGCGGAAGTTCGAGGCGGTGGTGTGGCGCTCGGCGTGGAACAGCTCCATCGAGTAGTTGTTCCCCTTGGCGATGCCCAGCTTGGAGGCCGAGGCGTCGAGATCGATGGTCTGGCTCTGCGAGCTGTGCAGGCCGCCCAGGTCGATGGCCAGCTTGCCATTGATGAACACCCACAGGTCGTCGTCACCCGTGAAGGTGAAGTGCTCGCCGCCCATGTACTGGAAGCTGGTGTGCAGCTCGGTGGTGAAGCCGAAGTTGTGCGACAGGTTGTCGTTGCCGGTGCCCGAGTTGCCCCAGCCGGCGTTGTCCAGGGGGAAGAAGTGACTGCTGGCGAACGTGGACACGCCGCCGTTCGAGGCGAACTGGAAGTAGACGATGTAGGGCTTGTTGACGCCGTCGGTGTTGCGGTACCACTCGTCGTAGTTCGCCTTCGTGGTCGTCATCTGGCCGTAGGGGCAGGCGCCGCCCATCGTCACCCCGGCCTCGCACTTCGACGCGTAGACCGGCTTCTTGTCCGTGCCCAGGGTGCTGGCCACCAGGCCCGTGGTCGGGCCCTGGCCCGCGAAGGCCTCGAAGTCGGGATCCCCACCCTGCTCGTTCTTGCCTTTGAAGTCGCGCACCACGCCGATCAGCGTGTTGCAGCCGTTCGAGTCGCCGACCGACCCGGTGGCGTTGTCGTTCGTCAGCGGATCGCCCAGCGCGTACCCGCCGGTGTCCGCCGGGGTGAACATCACGTCGGGCGCCGTGCCGGTGATGGCAGAGTCGGAGACGATCTTTCCGCCGTCGGGCTGGCTGACGTCGAGGCCGGTGCCGCTGTCGGGCGGGGCCCCCATGTAGTCGTAAGACTTCTTGTCGAAGCTACATCCCGTCGCCAGGCCAAGGGTCAGGAAACCTAAGAAGGTGGTGCGAAGTGCTGAATGGTTCACGAAAGCTCCCTCGAATGGGCGATGACGGTCGAACATTGAAGCGGACTATTTTTGCGAGCGATATATCACGCGATCAGACGGCGGGCGTCCGATCCGTCGAACGTCGGCGGTTTCGGCGGAAGCCTTGACCGGGCGGGGGGGGAAACGAACGACATCGACGGACAGCGGCTACTTCGGAACACCTTCGCCAGGTGAACTGGGAATCAAATCAAGGTGTCGCGCGCGACGAGCAAAAGCGCCAGAAAAAATTGCACGGCGCCGCGCGCAGGCAGCGGCGACGATCACGGAAGACGCGCTGACGCGACCGGGACGCGCAGGAATCACGACTCTCGTTGTCGCCAGCGTGGTCCGTCATACCGTCCCTGCCGACGGAGCGCCGGACGGGCAGGACATTCGCGCGTTCCCAGCGTGGTCGGGGTTACATCACGGTAGGCAACGAACTGCCGTCAGAGACGCCAAGCGGGCCGCGTCCCGTTGGGGCGCGCTCATCGGAGAGGCTCACGCCGCTTGCCGGGCAGGCAGGTGCAGTTCCTCGATCACGTCGTGGACGAAGCGAATCTTCTTCAACGTGGGCTCGGCCAGTACGAACGGATACAGATCCTGCAATCCCATGCTGCGGTTGAAGCTGTTGAGCGCGATCGTCAGCGGGACCCAGGCGCGCGCCAGGTCGTCGAAGTCGTCGAAGGCCAGGCGCCGCGTCCCCACCTGTAGCTTCGCCGTCTCCTTGGACGCCTTCGCGGCGCCGGGGGCCACCTGGGGCTTCAGGGCCAGACCGAAGGAGCGCGCGGTCTCCAGCGTGTCGACCATGTGCAGGTAGTGCGCCCAGCTCTCCGCCCAGTCCTCCCACGGGTGCATCGACGCGTACGAGCTGACGAAGCGCGTGGGCCAGTCGCGGGGTGCGCCGTCGCGGTAGTGCCGCTGCAGCGCCTCCTCGTAGGACGCGCGCTCGTCCCCGAACAGGGCGCGGAAGGCTTCCAGCCGGGGCGAGTCCGCGATCAATCGATCCCAGTAGTAATGGCCAATCTCGTGGCGAAAATGGCCGAGCAGGGTGCGGTAGGTCTCGCCCAGCTCCAGGCGCATCTTCTCGCGGAACGGTGAATCGGCCTCGGCGATGTTGATGGTGATCAGACCCGAGTCGTGCCCGATCATCACCTTCTCGGACGGCTGATCCTCTTTCATGGCGAAGGCCAGGCCCTGGGGATGCTCCGCGCGCGAGTCGACCGGCAGGTGCAGCTCGAGCAGCGTGTACACCAGGCGCCGCTTCGCCTGCTCCAGCTTCAGCCAGGCATCCTTGGCCTTCGCGTCGCTCAGGTTCGGGATCATGTCGTTCAGCCGGCAAGCGCGGCAGAAGCGGTGCTGGTCGGCCTCCGGGACGGCCCAGTTGCAGGCGCCGTGGTCCAGCTGGTTGCCGCACAGCCTGTAGCGCGCGCTCTCGGCGCCCGGGCCCAGCGCCACGACGATCCCCGGCGCATCAGCGACAGGCTCGACGGCGGTCAGCAGCGAGCGGTCGGGCAGGAACGCCAGGGCGTGACCGCAGTTGGTGCACTGGGAGTTTTCGAAGTGGACGACCTGTTGGCAGGCGGCGCAGCTGAACAGCTTCATCGGTTCCTCGGTGGGGCGTGATTTCCAGAACGGCAGCCCTGCGGTCAGCCAAAAGCGTGCCACCGCCCGCAAGGGTCGATTTGCCAAAAATGTCAAAGGCGTCGCGACGAGAGGCGGCTGCCGGTTACCGCTCGGTAGCATCTGGGTGGGGCCCGTAACCCACGCGTCGCGGGACGCACGATCGATGGCAGAATGGCGTCGTCCATGTCGCCCGTCGCCGCTGGTTCGATCCCCATCCCTTCCTTCCGTCACGTGATCGCCGCGCGCTACATCACCCCGCTGCGCGAGGGGGGCTCGGTGCCGGCGCTGGTCGAAGCCGATGACGGGCAGGCCTACGTGGTGAAGTTGCGAGGGGCCGGACAGGGGGCGCGCGTGCTGATCGCCGAGCTGATCGCCGGCCAGGTGGGGCGCGCGCTGGGGCTGGATGTCCCGGAGCTGACCTCGGTCGACCTGGACCTGGCGCTGGCCCGCACCGAACCCGACAGCGAGGTGCAGGACATCCTGCGCGGCAGCGTGGGCGTGAACCTGGGCCTGCGCCACCTGGACGGCGCGGTGACGTTCGACCCGGCGGCGCGCCCCGGCCCGGATGCCGCCACCGCTTCCGCCATCGTCGCGCTGGACAGCTTCACCACGAACGTCGACCGCACCGCGCGCAACCCGAACCTGCTGTGGTGGCGGGGCAAGCTGGCGCCCATCGATCACGGGGCGGCCCTGTACTGGCAGCACGACTGGAGCGGCGCCGTGGCGGACGCCAACCCGGCGCGGGGGTTCCCCCTGATTCGCCAGCACGTGCTGCTGCCGTGGGCGGAGCAGCTGGCGCAGGCCGGCCAGCGCCTGGGCGAGACGCTGACCGACGAGCTGATTGCCGGGATCACCGCGCAGTTGCCTGATGCCTGGCTGGCGCCGTTGCCGGTCGCGCCCACGCCTGACGACCAGCGGGCTGCCTACGCCGCGTGGCTGCGCCAGCGGCGCGCGGCGATCCCCCAGCTGATGGAGGAGGCGGCCCGTGCCCGAACGACGCGCGTTTGAGTACGCGGTGGTGCGGGTGGTGCCCCGCATCGAGCGCGCCGAGTTCGTGAACGCAGGCGTGGTGCTGTTCTCGCGGGCGGCCGGCTTCCTGGGCTGCGAGATCGCGCTCGACCAGGCGCGCCTGCGCGCGCTGACCGGGGCCGGCCCGCTGGACCTGTCGGCCGTCGAATCGCACCTGGCGGCGATGCGCGCCGTGTGCGCGGGCGACCCCGCTGCCGGCCCGATCGCCGCGCTGTCCCCGTCGGAGCGGTTTCACTGGCTGGTGTCTCCGCGCAGCACGGCCATTCAGCTCTCGCCCGTGCACGGCGGCGTGACGGACGATCCCGCCGCGGCGTTGCGCCGGCTGTTCGCCACCCTGGTCGGCACGGCCGGCTGAAGGCACGGGCTCCGGCGGCCGCGCCTCCGCGGCGCGGCCGTCGGGGCGCGGCAGGCCCTCGACGCTAGTGGCCCAGCATCCAGGGGCGCCCGCCGCGATCGGGGCGGGGCCGCCGCAACGGATCGACCTTCGAGACCTTGGGCGGCCGTCGCTCCTTCACCACCAGCGACGGTTCGGCCCGCGGGCGGCGGCTACGCGCCCCGTGGCCGATGGCCGTGGCCGACAGCACGCGCGGCGACTGGCGCGCGCAGCGCGGGCAGGGCGCGGGCAGCGCGGAGGCCGCCATGGGCCGCGCGTCGGAGAACGGCCCGCAGGCGCGGCAGTCGTACTCGTAGATGGGCATCCGGCTCCTAGGTGGGCGTGATGTTCTTGTCGAAGATGGCTGTGGGCAGCGCCAGCGTGGCGCAGGCGTTCGGGATGTCGACCACACCGCTCAGCCGGCCCTCGATGGGCGCGCAGCTCAGCAGCAGGTAGGCCTGCTCGCCCGTGAAGCCGAACTTCTTCAGGTAGTTGACGGCGTTCAGGCAGGCGTTGCGGTACGAGACGTGCGCGTCCAGGTAGTATTGCTCGCCGGTGAACTCGTCGACGGAGATGCCCTCGAACACCAGGAACTCGGAGTAGCGCGGCTCGACGGGGCCCGGCTTGAAGATGGGGTTCACCATCGAGTACTTCGCCATGCCTCCCTTGATGATGTCGACGTGCAGGTCGATGTACCCGGACATCTCGATGGCGCCGCAGAACGAGATCTCACCGTCGCCCTGGGAGAAGTGGATGTCGCCCATGGAGAGCTTGCCGCCGCTGACGTAGACCGGGAAGTAGATCCGCGAGCCCTTGGACAGGTTCTTGATGTCGCAGTTGCCGCCGTGCTCGCGGGGCGGCACCGTGCGGGCGCCTTCGGCGGCGACGCGATCGAAGTCGGCGCCCTTCAGGCGGCCCAGCATGGCGTTCTCGGGGTTGGGCAACGCCGCCAGGGGCGGGATCTGCGGCTTCCACTTCGGGCCCGCGTTGCTGTCCACCAGCGCCTTCTCGCGGCTGTTCCACTTGTTCAGCAGCTCGTGCGACGGGGCGCACCCGATCAGGCCGGGGTGGGGAATGCCGGCGAACTTCACGCCCGGGATGTGGCGCGAGCTGGCGAAGATGCCCTGCAGATCCCAGATCGCCTTGGCGGCCTTGGGATAGTGGTCGGTCAGGAAGCCGCCCCCGTTGCCGCGGTCGAAGATGCCCGTGAAGCCCCACTCGTCGCCCGGCAGCGTGCCCACGTCCAGCAGGTCGACCACCAGGATGTCGCCGGGCTCGACCCCCTCGACGTGGATGGGCCCGCTCAGCACGTGCACCACGCTCAGCTTGACGTCCTTGATGTCGGTCGGGTCGTCGTCGTTCTTGATCTGGCCGTCCGTCCAGTCCTTGCACTCGATGCGGAACACGTCTCCCGGCTTGACGGAGACGACGGCGGGAATGTCCGGGTGCCACCGGTTGTGCCCCGGGATCTCTTGCTTCGACATCGGCTTCGTCAGATCGACCTTGAACAGGGTCTTCGGCATCGCGCGTCTCCTCCTTCGTCAGTTATAAAAAACTCAAATTGACAACATCCGGGCGACCGAGTCGGCGTCGACGTCGGCGCGCGGGGTCTCCAGCGTGATCCGCCCGCGATCGAGCACCAGCACGCGGTCGGCGATCTCCAGCGCGAAGCTCAGCACCTGCTCCGACACCACGATGGACAGGCCGCGCTTGTCGCGGATCTCCTTCAGCATGCGGGCCAGGTCCTTGATGATCGACGGCTGGATCCCTTCGGTGGGCTCGTCCAGCAGCAGCACCTTGGGGTGGCTGGCCAGCGCCCGCGCGATCGCCAGTTGCTGTTGCTGTCCACCGGAAAGGTTTCCGCCCCGCCGGTTGCGCATGTCCTTCAGCACGGGGAAGAACTCGAACAGCTCCTCGGGCACCTCCTCCTTCCGCGAGCGCAGCCCCGCGCGGATGTTGTCCTCGACCGTCAGCTTGGGGAAGATCATCCGGCCCTGCGGCACGTAGGCCAGTCCGTCGGCCACCCGCTCGAACGGCTCCTTGCCGGTCAGGTTCGTCCCCCCCAGGACGATGCTGCCCGCGCGCACCGGCAGGATGCCGATCAGCGCCTTGAACAGCGTGGTCTTGCCCATGCCGTTCCGTCCCATGATGGCGACGATCTCGTTCTCGCCGGCGGCGAAGGACAGGCCGGGGATGACCTGGCTCTGTCCGTAGCCGACCGCGAGGTGATCCACCGCCAGCACCTGGTTCCCTGCTTCCATCTCCATCTCCTCTGCTGCGGCCTAGTGGCCCAGATAGACCTCGATCACCCTGGGATCCGCCTGCACGGTCTCCATCTTTCCTTCCGCCAGCCACTTCCCCTGGTGCAGCACGGTCACGCGGTGGGCGATGCGCTTCACGAACTCCATGTCGTGCTCGACCACCAGCAGCGCGCGTCCGTGCGAGATGCGGTTGATCAGCTCGGCGGTCCGCTCGCGCTCCGCCACGCTCATGCCGGCCACCGGCTCGTCCAGCATCATCAGCTCGGGGTCCTGGATCAGCAGCATCCCGATCTCCAGCCACTGCTTCTCGCCGTGGCTCAGCGTCTCGGCGCGGTCCTGCAGCTTCTCGTGCAGGTGGATGATCTCGGCGGTCTCGTCGACCTTGTCCCGCACGTCCTTGCCCTGCTTGAACAGCCAGGCGCCGAAGACGGTGCGGCCCTTGGGGTAGGACATCACCAGGTTCTCCTCGACGGTCAGCGACTCGTACACGCTGGGCGTCTGGAACTTGCGTCCCACGCCCAGCCGCACGATCTCGTGCTCGCGCAGGCCGATCAGCTCCTGATCCTTGAACGTGACCCGGCCCGCGGAGGCGCGCGTGCGTCCCGAGATCAGGTCCAGCACCGTCGTCTTCCCGGCGCCGTTGGGGCCGATCACCGCCCTGACCTCGCCCTTCTCGATGTAGATGTTCAGGTCGTCGACCGCCTTGAAGCCGTCGAACGACACCGTCAGACCTTCTGCCGCCAGGATGAAGTTCGTGTTCGCGTCCATGCCGCTCCTCGTGCGTGCGCTGCCTGCTCCCTGGTTACGAAGTTCGCTCTTGCGGCGTCGGTGACAGGCCCGGGGCAGCCGCCGGCGTCCCCGGTGCACCGCCCCCGCCTGCGCTCAGCCGCTGCTTCAACTTCGCCAGGCGACCCTTCACGTCCCGCAGGTGCATGCCGGCCAGGCCGTTCGGGAACACCATGACCACCGCGATGAACAGCGCGCCGATCAGGAATAGCCACAGCTGCGGGAAGCGCTCGGAGAAGAAGGTCTTGCCGAAGTTGACCACCAGCGTGCCGTAGACGGCGCCCATCAACGAGTCGCGGCCGCCCACCGCCGCCGAGATCACCATCTCGATGGAGGGGACGATGCCCACGAATGACGGCGACATGAAGCCGACCTGCAGGGTGAACATCGCGCCGCCCACCGCCGCCAGCACCGCCGCGTACACGAAGGAGAAGGTCTTCAGGTTCGCGACGTCGTAGCCCGAGAAGCGCACCCGCTCTTCCTTGTCGCGCATGGCCAGCAGCAGGCGGCCCAGCTTGCTGGCCAGCATGCGCTTGCTGAGCACCAGGGCCCCCAGCAGCAGGAAGGCGTTGACGAAGTACAGGATGTGCTTGGCGTGATCGCTCTGGATGTCCCAGCCGTGCAACGTCTTCAGGTCGGTGATGCCGTTGACGCCGCCCGTGTAGCCCTGCTGGCCGATGATCAAGATCGAAAGGATGGCCGCGATGGCCTGGGTGATGATGGCGAAGTACACGCCGCCCACGCGGCGCTTGAACATGGCGGTGCCGATGATCAGCGCCAGCACCGCCGGGATGGCGGGGATGGCCACCATGGTGAAGAACAGGCTCTTGAACGGGATCCAGAACCTGGGCAGCGCCGTCAGCTGGTTCCAGTCCATGAAGTCGGGGATGCCGGGCGTGGACTGGATCTTCGTGCTGATGGGGTCGGAGGCCTCCAGCTTCAGGAACATGGCCATGCAGTAGCCGCCCAGCCCGAAGAAGACGCCCTGGCCCAGGCTCAAGATGCCGGCCCGCCCCCAGCACACCACCAGCCCCAGCGCCACGAACGCGTAGGTCAGGTACTTCCCCACCAGGTTCAGGCGAAACGTCCCCAGCGTCAGCGGGAACACCACCAGCAGGATGGCCGCCAGGATCAGGAAGTTCCTCATCTCGCGGCGCCGGCCCGTCACGTCCGGGCCCTTGCCCTTGAAGACGTCCAGCACCTGGGCCACGCCCCCTTCTTCTGTGGGCGGCGCGGGGATATCGGCCGCCGTGTCTGCAACTTGTTCCGACATATGCACGTCACCTCCGGACACGAATCGTGAACAGGCCCTGCGGCCGCAACATCAGGACGACGATGATCGCCGTCAACGTCAGGACCTTCGCCGTGGAGCCGGTCAGGAAGAACTCGCTGGTGGCCTGCGTCTGCGCGATGCCGAACGCCGAGGCGATGGTGCCGACCAGGCTCTCCGCGCCGCCGAACACGACCACCAGGAACGTGTCGACGATGTACAGCGAACCGCTGGTGGGCCCGGTCGACCCGATGGTGGTGAACGCCGCCCCGGCGATGCCGGCCAGCCCGCAACCCAGCGCGAAGGCGCCGCGGTCGATCTTGCGGGTGTTGATGCCCGCGGCGGCCGCCATCACCCGGTTCTGCGTGGTGGCGCGCACCCACACCCCCCAGCGCGTCTTCAGCAGGATGAAGAAGACGGCGGTGGTCAGCACCAGCGTCAGCCCCATCACGAACACGCCGTTGATGGGGATGTCGATGCTGGCGGTGGGCTTGAACGAGCCCATCAGCCACTCCGGCAGCGTGGCGCTGACCTCCTTGGCGCCGAAGATCGACCGGAAGCCCTGCTGCATGATCAGGCTCAGGCCCCAGGTGGCCAGCAGCGTGTCCAAGGGCCGCCGGTACAGGTGCCTGATCATGAAGTGCTCGACCAGCAACCCGATACCGGCGGCGATGACGAACGACAGCAGGACGGCCAGCAGGAAGTACGACTTCTGGAACCACGGCCACTTCTCGGACAGCTGCGAGAGCAGGAAGGTCGTGTAGGCGCCGATGGTCAGGAACTCGCCGTGCGCCATGTTGATGACGCCCATCTGGCCGAAGATGATGGCCAGTCCCAGCGCCATCAGCAGCAGGACCGCGAACGAGCTGAGCCCGTTGAAGCCCTGCATGACCACGATGGAAAAGAAGTCCGAGGCCGACGTCATGTGTTCATTCCTCCTTCGCTGAACCTTCCCGCTCTGGCCGCTACGAGGTCACCGTCCCTGGCTCACTGGTAGCCCTTGGGGAACGGGTTCGGCTCGATCAGGCCCGACTCGTACAGGACCTTGAACTGGCCGTCCGCCTGCGCCTGGCCGATGCGCAGCTTGCTCCACAGGTGGTGGTTCTTGTGAATCTTCACGTAGCCCTCGGGCGCGGTCTTCAGCTCGATGCCCGGCGAGGCGGCCACCACCTTGTCGACGTCGAAGCTCTTCGCCTTCTCGACGGCGGCCTTCCACAGCCAGGGGCCCTCGTAGGCGGCCTGGGTCACGTCGCCGATGACCGACTTCGGTCCGTACTTCGCCTTGAACGCCGCCACGAACTTCTTGTTGTTCTCGTTGTCCAGGCTCTGGAAGTACTTCATGGCGGCGTAGAAGCCGGCCACGTTCTCGCCGCCGATGCCCAGCATTTCGTCCTCGGTCACCGAGATGGTCAGCAGGTTCTGCTTATCCGCGGTGACCCCGGCCGCCTTCAGCTGCTTGTAGAACGAGACGTTGCTGCCGCCCACGACGATGGCGTAGACGACGTCCGGCTTCTTCAGCTTGATCTTGTTGATCAGCGAGCCGAACTGGGTGTGGCCCAGCGGATAGTACTCCTCGCCGACGACCGTCCCGTGCAGCACGTTCTCGATGTGCTTGCGCGCGATCTTGTTCGACGTGCGCGGCCAGATGTAGTCCGAGCCGATGAGGAAGAACGTCTTCGCCTTCTTCTCCTTGGCGATCCAGTCCAGGCCGGCCAGGATCTGCTGGGTGGCCTCCTGACCGGTGTAGAAGACGTTCTTCGACTGCTCGAGGCCCTCGTAGAACGTCGGGTAGTACAGCAGGCCGTTCTCCTTCTCGAACACGGGGAGCACCGCCTTGCGCGACGCCGACGTCCAGCAGCCGAACACGGCCGCCACGTGGTCGCTGGTCAGCAGCTTCTTCGACTTCTCGGCGAAGGTGGGCCAGTCGCTGGCCCCGTCCTCCTGGATGATCTTGATCTTCCGTCCCAGGATCCCGCCCGAGGCGTTGATCTGGTCGATGGCCAGCCGCTCGGCCTGAATCGAGCCGGTCTCGCTGATGGCCATGGTGCCGGTGGCGCTGTGCAGCTGTCCCACGGTGACCTCGGTGTCCGTCACCGCCTGACCGGTCGTGGTCGCCGGCTCGGCGTGCGCCACCACGGGCGTCGCCGACACGAGCACCGCGCCCAGGGCCGACATGACGAACGCCCAACCAAATTTCACCATCCGGAACGTGGACCTGGAACTGTGTATCTGCATTGTCTCTCCTGTCGTCTCGTGTCGCTGGTTGAAGGGGCTGCGGCGGCGGGCGCGCCTCCGGCGAAGCCCCGGGAAAGCGCTCGGGCGGTCACACGTCGAGGACCACCGCTCGAAGAGCGTTCGAAGACTGTTCGATGCGCGCGCTGGTCGCGCATGGCCGCCCTCTCGATGCGCCCGTGACCTGGTGGGCATGGCTGGCGCGGGCCTCGTGTGGCCGTGGGCTTCGCCTTCGCCTGGCGTCCTTCGCCCGGTGTCCTGGCGTCCGGCGCCGCGCTGCGGGACTGGCCCGTCACGCGCGCCGGCTCGCTGGTTCCCTTCGCATCCGTTGCTGTCGTCGCTTGCCCAGGGCGCGGCGCCCACCCCGTCCACCGCGCCCTGGGCCGATCTCGTTCTCGCCGCTCACCGTGCTTTCTGACGCCGGGTCCCCATCACCGTCCTCGATCTGCGCCGCCCCGTTTGCGTCCTCGGTCTCTGTTTCGGCTCTTGGCCGACGTCGAATGTGACTCCACGGTACGACCGCGGTTGTATCCGGCGCATGAACAGGCCGTAAAAACTCGCCCTGATTTGGGCGGGCATTCTCGAAACAGCGGCGGCACACGAAACGTGGCGCCTTCGGCCCATCGGGCGCGACGCCGCGCTGGCGGGGACGTTTTCTGAGAGAATGCGGAGATGATCAAGCGCCGCCCTTCACCCCTGTTCGACAAAGCTCGCGCACCCTTCGTCGCGGCCGCCGTGGCGGCGGTCCTGGGCGTCACCGCATGCAGCGGGAATGACGGGGGCAAGGCGGGCGGAGGTGGCAGCGGCGGTAGCGGGCACGGCGGCGCGGCCGGCGGGCACGGTGGCGGCGTGACTGGGGCTGGTGGCGCTGGTGGTAGACCGGGGACCGCCGGCTTCGCCGGTACGGCAGGCGCCGCCGGCTTCGCCGGCACCGGTGGGGTGGGCGGGACCGCGGGCGTCGCAGGACAGAGCGGCGGCAGTGGCGCGACGGGGGGGCGAGGCGGGACAGCGGGAGCGGCCGGGGCGGGCGGTACGGGGCAGGGTGGTACCGCCGGTCGTGAGCAGGGGGGCGCTGCTGGTGGACGAGCTGGCGGCGGCGCGGGCGGCTTCGCGGGTGAGGGCGGCGGAGGCAGCTCCGGCAACGGCGGTGCGGGAGGCGCTGCGGGTGCAGGAAGCTACTCGGGATGTCGCTACATCGGCGGCATCGATCGGGTGGTGATCGCGAAGTGGGACAGCGTTCGCGCCGAATGCGTCGTGCTGGTGCTGAACCAGCCCAGCGCCACGTCGGCCCTACCGCTGGTGGTGCCGCAGACCTGGAGCGTCGAGTCCGCCTTCACCACGCCAGCAGCGGCCTCTTGCCTGCTGCGCTTTCCGCCGTCAAACGCCGTGCGCGCTGACGGGGGCAGCGGCACCGTGACCTTCGCCAGCGCCCAGCCCGAAAGCGCCACCGTGGACGTCACGTTGACCTTCTCCTCGGGCGACACCGCCGGGCTATCGGCCGCGTCGCTACAGGCAAGTGGCGTGGACATCCGGGGCGGCTGTCCATGACCGGCTGGGGCGGGCGAGGCGGACAAGGCAGGCCCGTCTCGGTCCAAGCCGCGTCTTCCCATCCACCGGCGACCCCTGCGCGGACGGGCCTGCCGCGCGGCGCCCGTCAGCCGCGCCCCGTCGTGTAATATCGCCGCCCTCATGCGGTTCGGGCTCCGTCGCGACGGCGGGAACCCCCAGAAGTCGACGGCGTTGCGCTTTCTCTCGCTGGGAAGCCGGGCGCTCGACAGGGCGTTCGTCGCCTGCGGCGTCCTGGCGCTGCTGACGGTCTGGTCGTTTCACTATCCGGCGGGCATCGATCTGCCCCAGCACGCGAACATCCTGCGCATCCTGATGGACTTCGGCGACAGCCGCACGGGATACGCGGCCTTCTATCAGCGGCAGTTCCTGACCCCTTACTTCGCGACGTACCTGGTGGCCCTGCCCGTCGCCAAGCTGTTCGGACCGCTGGTGGGGGTGAAGGTGGTGCTGTCCATCGCCGCCATCGCGACGCCCTGGACCATGATCAAGTGGCTGCGCGCGCTTCGCGGCGAGCCGTGGTGGGGGCTGTTCGGTTTTCCGCTGACGTTCGGCTTCGGCTACCTGTGGGGATTTCTGTCGTTCGTGTTCGTCATGCCGCTGATGTTCGGCTACCTGATCGCCTACCGGAAGCTGGTGGAGCGGCCCACGGTGCAAGCCTCGGCGGCGGCGGCGGTGTGCGCGCTGGCGACCTACTTCGGCCACGGCATCGCCTTCGGCGTGGCGATGCTGGCGGCGGGCATCGAGTGGTTGCTGGCGCTGCCGCGCGCGCGTTCGCTGCGACGCCTGCTGCTGGTGGGCGCGCACTGGCTGCCGGCGGCGGCGATCAGCCTGGCCTGGCAGCGCAAGGCCAACGTCCCCGGGCTGGCGCGCTTCGAGCACTGGCCACCCGACAACGACCGGCTGGTGGCGCTGCTGTCCGGCGAGTTCGCCTCGTGGCCCAGCTATTACCCGGTCCTGGCCGGCGTCGCGTTCCTGGTGCTGATGGCGGTGGTCAGCCGGCCGGCGCTGGTGGGGACGGCGGCCCGGCTGGTCCCGCTGCTGGTGGCGCTGGCGCTGTTCTTCCTGTTGCCCGAGTCGGTGACAGGCACGTGGCTGGTGGGCATGCGCATGCTGGTGTTCGTGCACATGTTCGCGCTGGCGGCGTTTCGTCCCGGCGTGTCCGGGCGGCGCCTCACCGCCATGCGCGCCGTGACCACGGCGGTGGTGGTGGGCTGCCTGCTGTTCCTGGGCGCGCGACTGCAGATCTTCAACCGCGAGATGAGGGGCCTGACCGCCATCACGCAGGCCATCCCGGCCTACGCGGACTTGCGGCCACTGGTGGGCGAGACGGACACCTCCAGTGACGCCTTCAGCGGCATGATGACCCAGACCCCGGCCTGGGTGACGGCCGCGAACGCGGGCTTTCTCGAAAACGACTCGGGACACTATTTCCAGCTGCCCATCCAGCGTCCCCTGGGCGCGCCGTGGCTGGGCGAATACCACTGGTTCGTGGCGCGCGGCGGGGCGGACATACCCGAGAAGGTCGCCGAGAAGGTCGGGCCCGTCGAGGTGGTCAAGCGCGCCGAGACCTGGTGGCTGCTGCATTCCAAGGCCCCGCCGCTCGTGGTGAACAACGTCGAGATCGTGCGCTACTCCCAGGGCGCGTTCCGCCTGTCCATGGGCCACGCCTTCGGCGGCGGCCCGCTGCGCGTGGCGGGGCAGGTCTACACCGCCGGCATGGCCACGCACGCCCCGTCGCGCATCGAGGTTCGGCTGCCGCGGGCGGGGCAGCGCCTGACCGGTCTGGTGGGCGTCGACGACGACGTCGAGGGGCACGCCACCACCATCGTCTTCAAGGTGACGACCATCGACGGCAAGAAGATCCTGTTCCAGAGCCAGCCCCTCGCCAACGGCCACGCCGCCGTCCCGTTCGCCGTGCCGTTGCAGGGGGCGACGGAGCTGCTGTTGACCGCCGAGATTGCCCCCCCGGCGACGACCATCGACAACGCTCACGCCGACTGGCTGGACCTGAAGGTCCTCCCGGGCGGCTGAAGCTGGTCTGGCGGACGGCCTCTGCGGTAGATTGCCCGACCCACATGGAATCGTCGTCCCAGCGTTCTTCGGAAGCGGTCGGCCTGCGCGAGGTCGGTTTTCTCGTCTCGTCGGTGCTGATCCTGGTGGCGTACCATCTGATCTTCCTGCTGTTCCATCGCTACGACTGGAACCAGCCCGTCGTGAAGCTGGCGTGCTTCGAGGTGCTGGTGCTGATGATCGTGGCGCTGGGCTTCGGCCGGGGCGCGCCGGCGCGCGAGGCGCCCCGGGTCGTGCTGACCATCGAAGCGGTGATCGGATGCGCGCTGCTGGCGTGGGAGATCGTCCACGCCGTGCCCATGATCCGCGCTTCTTTTCACGCCGGCATGAACGATCTGGGCTGGACCACGGAGAACGCCGCCAAGTACCTGTTCGTCGAGCACACCAACCCCTTCGCGCGCAGCGTGGCGCCCATCGGCAACGACCCGGCCTACTTTGGCTACAAGTACGGCCCCACGATGATCTTCGCCTACGCGCTGGCGGGGTTTCTGCAGAACGGCCTGGGCCTGAAGATCACCAACATCGTCTATTGCGTGGCCACCGGCGCGGTGGTGGCCTATCTGGCCGGCTGGACGCCGCGGGCCTCGGGGGCGCGCCCGCGGTCGCTGGGCGAGCGGGTGGCCGCCGCGTCGCTGGCCTGCGCGGTGACGTTCCTGCCCGAGCGGCTGTACCACGAGACGTTCAACCAGGGCGCGCAGGACATCTTCCCCATCTTCATGGTGCTGCTGTCCGTGGCCTTCGTGGCCCGCAAGCAGTGGCTGCTGGCCGGGTTGGTGGCCGGGCTATCCTTCTCGGCGCGGTTCGCGCCGGGGGCCTTCCTGATCGTCCTGTTCCTGCGCCGCCGCATCCCGCCGCGCCTGATCATCGGCGGGGTGCTGGGCATGCTGCCGTTCGTGCCCTTCCTGCTGTGGGACGCGCCGGCGCTGATCCGGAACGTCTTCCTGTTCCACGGCTTCAAGGCCTACGACTCGACCAGCCTCTACAGTGTCACGCCCGTCGAGCTGCACTTCCTGTTCTCGGTCTTCCAGGCGGCGGCGGTGGCGCTGGCCGTGGCCCTGTCGTTCCGGCGGGCCATCGAGGCCCGCCACCTGATGGCGTTCGTGACGCTGGTGCTGATCGCGATCGAGGTCAGCTACCGCGAGATGCACGGCAATCACCTGATCTGGTTCATGCCCACGGTGGCCGTGATCTTCGCCTGGGGGCGCCACGATCTGCCCGGGCTGCTGTTCCCGCGCAGGGCACCGCGCCGCTAGTGCACCTCCGTCGAAATAGAGTCACGTTCGGCCGACGATCCGCGCCGGCCGCTTCGTTGCTTCTCCTCACCATACCGACGGGTATGCCTCGTCGTCGCGCCTCGCGTCCGGCGCGGCTTGTCGGCCTCGGCGTTGACGCTATTTCGACGGCGGTGCACTAGCGCCGCGGACCGAGGCCGGCCAACGCCGGCGCGATCTCGCGCAGGGGCAACACGCGCTCGGCGGCGTCCAGCAGCACCGCCTCGCGCGGCATGCCCCACACCACGCACGACGCCTCGTCCTGCGCGATGGTGAGGCCCCCCGCGCGGCGGATGTCCAGCAGGCCGGCGGCGCCGTCGCGGCCCATGCCCGTCAGCAGGCAGGCGGCCGCCGCCGCGCCGATCTCCCGCGCCACCGACTCGAACAGCACGTCGACGGAGGGGCGGCAGGAATGGCGCTCGGGATCCTGGTTCAGGTGCACCTGCCCGCCGCGCACCACCAGGTGCCGGTCCGGCGGCGCCATCGCCACCCGGCCCTTCAGGCCCGACAGCGGCTCGCCGTCGCGCGCGAAGGCGACGGGCCGGCGGGTCTGGCCGTCCAGCCAGTCAGCGAACGCCATCCCGAACGGCTCGCCGATGTGCAACACCAGCAGGATGGGCAGCTGAAAGTCCGCGGGCAGATGGCGCAGCACCTCGACCAGGGCGCCCGGGCCGCCGGTCGAGGCGCCCACGGCCACCATGGTGCAGTCGCGCGGCGCGCCCGGCGCGGCGACGGCCGCCGGCAACAGCGGCAGCTCCGCGGACGGGTGCCGTCCTCGCAGGTGCGTGATGACGCGGATCCGCGCCACCAGCTTCAGGTGGGCCAGGAAGCGCGCCTCCCACACCCCGGCCGCCTCGTCGCCGCGCGGCTTCTCCAGCACGTCGACGGCGCCCGCCGACAGCGCCTCGTAGGTGCGGAACAGCTCGCCGCGGTTCGTGGACGACGACACCACCAGGATGGGCGTCGGGCAATGGGCCATGATGTACTCGGTCGCGGCCAGGCCGGTCATCACCGGCAGCATCATGTCCAGGGTGATCACGTCGGGCCGTAGCGCCAGGCACAGCTCGATGCCGCGCTTACCGTCCTGCGCCTCGCCCACCACCTCCAGGTCGGGGTCCGCCGACAGCACCTCGATCAGGCGCTGCCGTACCGTCAGCGAGTCCTCCACCACCAGCACGCGGGTGCGCCGCGACCCGGGAGGCGCCCCCGTCCCCATCACGCCACCAGCTTTCGGATCGTGGTCAGCAGCCGCACCTGATCGAACTCTCCCTTTACCACGTAGTCGCTGGCGCCGGCGTCCAGGCCGCGCTGCCGATCGGCGGCGGCGTTGCGCGACGTCACCAGGATGGCGGGCACGGCCCGCAGCGCGGGATCGGCGCGCGTCGTCTCGACGAACGTGAAGCCATCCATGCCCGGCATCTCCACGTCCACCAGGAATAGCTGGTAGTTGCCCCGGCGCGCCTTCTCCAGCCCCTCCTCCGCGGAGGTGGCGGTATCGACCAGGAAGCCGGCCGACTCGAGGATGCTCTGCTCGAGCATGCGCGTGGTCAGCGAATCGTCGATGACCAGCACGTGGGGCACGCGCTGCTCGGTCACGGGCAGGCGATGCTGCCCGCCCCGCGCGGCCGCCACCAGCCCGTGCGGATCCAGGACCAGGCGCGGCGTACCGTCGTCGTCCAGGGCCGCCCCTGCGATCAGGGGGTGGGCGGGCGCCAGGCGGGGCAGGGCGCGCACCACCACGTTGCCGACGGCCAGCAATCGATCCACGCCCACCGCCACGTGATCGTCGCCGGCGGCGACGATCACCATCATCCACCATTCTTCGCCCCGCGCTTCGACCCGCGCCCGGACCGCGCGCCCCAGCGGCGCCGCCAGCGGCAAGAAGGGGATGGTGTGGCCGTCGTAGGCGACGGCGTCGCCGCCCGCCGCGTGGGCGACGTCGGTGGGACGCAGCCGCGCCGTGCAGCGGACCGCCTCGAACGGGATGGCGGCGGTCACGCCCGCCACCTCGACCAGCAACGCGTCCAGCGCCGAGCGGGAGACCGGCACCACCAGCTCCAGCTCGGTTCCGGTGGCGGTGCGGCGGGCCGTCGCCTCGCCGCCCAGCCGCTCCGCCGCTTCGCGGACTATGTCCAGGCCGATGCCGCGACCGGCGTGCTCGGTCACGGTGGCGGCCGTCGACACGCCCCCCTTGAACAGCAGCGCGATCAGCGCCTGGTCCGTGGCGGGCGCGCCCGGCGCCAGCACCCCGCGCAGCTCGGCGGC
>Ga0070658_10001106_pt1 | contig 23011 bp, 14 predicted proteins | sample KBSC13metaG_FD_64664 | JGI IMG/M metagenome (GOLD analysis project Ga0070658, IMG submission 64664) | Corn rhizosphere microbial communities from Kellogg Biological Station, Michigan, USA - KBS C1-3 metaG | ecosystem: Host-associated > Plants > Roots > Rhizosphere > Soil ...
ATGACGGAGAGCGCCAGCATGATAAACGCCAGCAGCACGATGATCGGGTTCATGGTGATGTCGAAGGCCGGGTGGACGGCGCGGAACATCATAAAGATCACGAGGAAGATCAGGGAGGCGACGCCCAACTGGCGTTTGAGGTCGAAGAAGCCGAACAGCAGGCGCTCCATGAAGTAGGCGAAGGGCAGCAGCAGAGCCAGGTAGAAGAGGACGCCCTGCACGACATCGGTCGCGGTCTGCTGCACATCCGGATAGGCACGGCTCTCGTAGCCCCACGCGGCGCGGGAGTCGGCGTCGAAGCGCTCCCAGTCGCGGTTCTTCAGGTCTGTTTTCGACTGCGCGATGGCGCCCGCCGCCAGTTTGTGCAGGCCGGGCACGCCTTCATCGCTGTTCATGTCGAGAATACGGTATTTGGCCAGGCGGCGCATGCGGAAGTCGTCGATCCTGTGCATATCTTCGGCGACATGCAGCGCGGTATCGTAGATCGCGCCGGATTTGGCGATCTCACCCGTATCGTCGGAGGACTTGTCCGTCATGTCGCCCAGCAGGTCTGCGTTCTGAGCATCCTTCGCGCTGCCCGCGACCAGATAGCCTTTGCCCTCGGGTTCCGGTGACTTGCCGTCCACATTGAACGGGTCGGCAGGATCGTACTGCGAGTTGATCAACAGGAGGCGCGTCGCGCCGGGGCCGCTGTTCATGGCGATCTTCAGACGCGAACCGGGCTGCGCGAACAGCACCGCGACATCCTCGACATAGGAGCCGACCAGGGACGGGTCCTGCGGGTCGATGGCATAGCCGTACATGCGGGGTTCGCCGTTGCTCTCGCCATCGTAGATGTCGATGCCGGTGAGGGCGCGCAGCGACTGCTGATCGACCAGATCGTAGATGGCGGTCGGCACGCAGCGGAAGACGATGACCGGGGTCTCTTTGACCGCCGTGGTGACCATGATGTCCAGCGGCACATACTTCGCGCCGGTGCTGCCGAGGTCGGGAGCGTAGTCGATCTCCCCGCGCAGTGGATTGGAGATCTTTTTCTTGCCGGTCGGGTCGGTGGGATCGGAGCGCTCATCACGATAGTCGAGATGGTAGGCGGCGAGCAGCGTGGGCTTGTTGTTGCCATAGGCCGTCAGCGGCGCGATCCCGTGGAAGGCGAAGAAGTTGGAGGCTGGAACCGGTTTGCCATCCTTGCCGATCGCGTTGTTCTCGGCATCCCTCTTTGCGGGATTGCCGTTGGCATCCAGCTCCAGATCGGCCATGCGCTCGGGGGTCGTGTAGTCGGTACGCTGGACCATGTTGCCACGCACGCCCATAAACGACTTGTTGCGGTTGCGCACGACGACGAGGGTATCGGAGAGGGCAGGATCGGAGTTGGCGATAAAGGATTTGCGCGGATTGAACATCTGCACGCGGCCCTGCACCGTCGCGAATCCGCCCTGAAGCGCCATGCGGGACCATTTGGAGGGATCGGTGATCGGCATTCGCTGCGCGTTGACATCGCCGGGCGCGTTGGTGTCGGTCACGATATGCCACATGATGCAGTCGAGGAGTTTCACCTGCTGCGCCAGATTGGCGATATTGACCTTGTCCGGCGTATCGAACGGCGTATCGACGAGGGAGCGGCTGTCGTCGGTGGAGGCGAAGGTGACGCCGTTGCCACCCGCGACGGTCACCACCTCCGAGTCGAAGGCGGGTTTGCCGGGGATGAAGTTGCGCCAGTTTTTGCCATCGACCGGGTTGACGCCGTCGTTGAAGTAGCGTTTGGAGTTGAAGCCCAGGGTGGTGCCGACTTTTTCGGCGTTCTCGCGGCAGACGCGGGCGATATCGCTGAAGCGGCCCTGAATGTCTTCGCGATAGTCGAAGAACCAGCCCTTATAGAAGATCCCGAACGATCGGGTCTGGCTGGTGAGATCGAGTCCGGCCCAGAGGAAGATCGTGGGAGGAGTGCGCTCCGTCTTGTCGTGCGGTTGGGCGAAGAACCCGGCATTGAGGGCCAATACCACGACCAGCGCCAGGGAGAGGAAGATCGCAGCGCCGTCGAAACGCTTTTCGCCCTCGGCCAGTTTGCGCATGAGGCGCACGCCCAGCAGAATCGCGACCAGCGCCAGCGCGGCGACCAGCCCGATCGTCACGCCTCCGGCGTGTTCTTTCGTGGTCGCGGTCTCGACCAGACTCGGCTGGCTCCAGTCGTCCATATGCGCGTGCACATATTCGCGGATCCCTTGCAGCGCCTGGAAGTGCGCGCTGGTCGCGACGAACCACATGGTGCGCTTCGGCCGATGGTCGTTCTGGCTGAAGTAGCGCATCATCTCCAGCATCGCGGCGACGCCGCAGGTGGTGTCTGCGCCGGGAGCGAGCGCAGGCACGACCGACGTGGAGTCGTAGTAGGACTGCACGACGATGACCTGCTTTTTGAGTTCGGGATCGGTGCCCTCGATCTTCGCCATGAAGTTGCGCCCGGTCCGGGTCTCCCACGGCATGGAGCACATCAGTTTGACCTTCGGGGCGCGCCCGCTGCTCACACACTGGGCGAGCAGGGGCGCAGCGTCCTCTTTGGTCATATAGAAGCGGGGAATGGCGATGGGGATCGAGATAAATTTGGCTTCGGCCTCACCGCGCATCGTGGCGGTGGGCGCGACGAAGATGACGGCTTTCGCGCCGAGGCGGGGAGCGTTCATCCACTCCGCCGCGCAGTTGAAATCCACCATGACGACCGCGCCATCGACATCTTTGCCGTTGAAGTTGCGCAGTTTGCCGTCTTTGACATAGATCAGGGGAGCGGTCAGGCCATCAGCGGGCAGGGTTGGGGTGCGCACCAGGTTCGGCCAGAGCGGATACATCCGCAGCGGCGCCGGAGTCACCATTCCCGTATCCGTAAGACCGGGAGACGGCACAATCTGTACCGAAGCGCCCTTCGCCGGGTCGTCTACGCCGGGATCGTAGGGGATGGTGATGTTGTACTTGTCCTCTTGTACGCTCTCGGGGCCGAGGATCTTCTGGATTTCGTCTTTGACATAATCGGCCGCTTTGTCGCTGTCCGGGTAGCCCGCCACGCGAGACTTGAACTTGCCGAGATCCTGCACGGTCTGTTGCAGACGTGTCGAATCCACATTCGCGTAGATCTCGCGGTACTTGTCCTGAAACTCTTTCTTCACATCGGCGGCGCGGGCGACACGGCCCGCTCCCCCAAGCACCAGGAGAGCGCACAGAACGGATACGAAACCTGCGCTCCAGACAGAGCGAGGCGAGTGGCTATTCCCGAAACAAGGCATGGACGCTTCCCTTCTAAATGGGAAAACGAGTGAACGCAGACCGTCAAGAGGGAACGTCGTCGTTCTTCGTTTCTTTCAGGCGGATTGCATAATGGGCGGTAGAGGTGACCGCGCCGATGCAAACCGAAGCAAGAATTACTCGAGGTGGGGATGAGATAGTATCTCATCATATCATAACGGCGCGCAAAAATCAAGCACGGCCTTGTCCATCTCTGCCATAGACGCAATTTCTCCCTTGAGCGTCTGCTTGATCTGCGGTTGCCTGCGCTATTCCTCTGTAAGACGATTCGACACGCCCTTTGTAACATCCTGCCTGCATGACGCATGAACTTCACCTCACTGCTTCACAAACGCCCCCTCTAAGACGGTATAGAACGGATGCACTGTTGCGATTGACGCGGCCGCAGCCTACATCCCCACCCACTATTCCGAATGCAAACGAGGCACACCATAGGCATGGTGTGTCAGGAGAGATACCATGGAGATCGATACCCTGTTTCGGCACGCGTTGCATATGTCCGGCAACGTCATCGGCAATCATGTCACACGGGAACTGACGCACCGGTTTCCCGATCGCGCGATTCTGTTTGGAATGGAGTACGCGTTCGAACTGGAGGAGTATCTTCAGACAATGGAGATTCCGTGCGAGGCCGACTATCGTGTGTTTCAGCACATCACCACGGAGTGGGAAGGCCACGGCCTGGGCACGACCCGTGAGACGGCCAGCGGATGGTACCGGCTCCAGTGGGAGGGCCATGCGCTGGAGGTAGGGCTGCTCACCTGGTCCGACGGCACCGGCGATGAGCGCCACCACTGGATTATCACTCCAAGACGAGAGATCGCGGAGAAGTTCCTGTGCGCGGTCTGCGACTGGTCGTCAGAGGTGCGCGGCGAGGTGCTGGTCTTCGAAGGCGGCGGCTGGGAGAAGAACGAAGACCTTTATAAGGCGATCAAAGGCGCGACCTTCGACAACCTGGTCCTGCCCGTCGCTCTAAAAGAGGAGATACAGACCGACTTCCGGCAGTTCTTCGCGTCCCGCGAAGTCTATAACCGCTATCACATTCCCTGGAAACGCGGCGTTCTGCTGCTCGGCCCTCCCGGTAACGGCAAGACCCATACCGTCAAGGCGCTGATCAATCAGTTGGGCAAGCCGTGTCTCTACGTCAAGAGTTTCAAGTCACGCTACGCCACCGAGCAGCAGAACATCCACAAGGTGTTCGAACGCGCGCGGCAGACCACGCCGTGCCTGGTAGTCATGGAAGATCTCGACTCGCTCATCACCGACAACAACCGCGCCTTCTTCCTGAACGAACTCGACGGCTTTGCGGCCAATACCGGCGTCGTGGTGATCGCGACCACCAACCACCCGGAGAAACTGGACACGGCCATCCTGGAGCGTCCCAGCCGTTTCGATCGCAAGTACACCTTTGCGATGCCCGCCTCGGAAGAGCGCCGCGCTTACATCGCGCACTGGAACGCCGCGCTCGAACCGGACCTCCGCCTTACGGTCGCCGGTCTGACGGAGGTCGTCACCTTAACCGAGGGTTTCTCCTTCGCCTATCTGAAGGAGCTGTTCGTCTCCTCCATGATGCGCTGGATCGCCACTCCGCAAGCGGGTCAGATGGATGCCGCCATGCGCGTCCAGGCGCTCCTCCTGCGCGAACAGGTCAACCAGAACCCGACACCTGCTCCGGCGTCCTCCACGGACGACTCTGATGAGGATGACTGAAACCTTCCTCAGAAGACAAGCGTCCAAAACGATGATATACTGCCTTTACTTCCATTCGCTGCCTGCCTTCCCACCCGAAAGGGTGGGAAATCGGGATCGAAATCCCGTTCTGAAATGGAAAGGTAGGAAGCCCCTCCGGGGCATATCCCAAATTCGCTTATTACGCGAATTGCCTCCTGTGTCCGGAGGATTTCCTGCGCGGACTCAAAGGCATTGGAGTCCACGAAGGAAATTCTCTGCGAAATCCTATGCGCGGACGCATAGGATTTGGGGTGCCGCATAGCGGCTTCCTTAGCGAAGCGGAGAATTTGGGGTGCCGCGAAGCGGCTTCCTCTTCCTTCCCATACCGGCGCGGCAATTCATTGCCGTGACAGCAGCCAACACCCGCATCTACAACTACCAGGGACAAGAGAACGCTTCCGCCCCGTCGCGTAAGGAGCTACTATGGAGATCGGAACTATTTTTTGGGAGGCGCTGCAACTGCCTGCCAATGCGATCGGCTACTACGTCAACAAAGAGTTATCGAAACAGTTCTCCGAGCACGCGATCCTGTTCGGAACGGAGTACGGCTTCGAACTGGAAGACTACGTGCGGGCGATGGAGTATCCCTTCGAGCCGGATCGTGCTGTCTTCGAGCATATTAAGACGAATTGGTTTGGCCACGGCAGGGGCGTTACTCAGACAAATGCCAGCGGCTGGTACCACGTACAGTGGCAGGGAGAGAGGCTGGAGATCGGCCTGCTGTCCTGGAATGAAGGCAGTTGTGAGCAGCGCTACCACTGGATTCTGGCTTCCACGCCGGAGATCGCGCAGCGATTTCTGTGCACCGTGTGCGACTGGGCGGCGGAGGTGCGCGGCGAGGTGCTGGTCTTCGACAGCGGCCAATGGTCCAAGAGCGAATCGCTCTATCACTCCATTAAGAACGCGACCTTCGATAATCTCGTGCTGCCGACCCAATTGAAAGACGAGATCCAGGCCGACTTCCGGCAGTTCTTTGCGGCGCGGGAGATCTACGAGCGCTATCGTATCCCCTGGAAACGCGGCATCCTGTTCCTCGGCCCTCCCGGAAACGGCAAGACGCACACCGTCAAAGCCCTGATCAATCAATTAGGCGCGCCCTGTCTCTACGTGAAGAGTTTGAAAGCGCGCTATGCGACCGACCATGAGACGATCCATTCTGTTTTTGAGCGGGCACGCCAGACGACTCCCTGCCTCCTGATCATGGAAGACCTCGACTCGCTGATCAACGACCGCAACCGCTCGTTCTTCTTAAACGAACTCGACGGCTTCGCCGCGAACACAGGCGTCGTGGTCATCGCGACCACCAACCACCCTGAGCGACTCGACCCCGCGATCCTGGATCGGCCCAGCCGATTCGATCGCAAATATACGTTTGAGTTGCCCGCTCCCCCCGAGCGCACTGTCTACATCGGGAATTGGAATACGACGGTCGAGCCGGACCTCCGTCTCTCCCCCGACGGCCTGACGGAGATCGTCGCTCTGACGGAAGGCTTCTCCTTCGCCTATCTGAAGGAGCTGTTCGTCTCCTCCATGATGCGCTGGATCGCCACTCCGCAAGCGGGTCACATGGATGCCGCCATGCGCTCTCAAGTCACCCTCCTGCGCGAACAGATGAGCCAGAACCCCACGCCCGCTCCGGAGATGCCCAACGACGAGGAAGACGCGATGGCGATGATGCACAGACGCTTCGGATTCCCCATGCCCGACTCCGAAGCTGAGGATGAATAGCCCCGCAACGGCAGCTTTCACCGCTTCGCGCCGTACTTTTTCAGCAACGCGATAATCCCGCCGGCATCCTCCGGCGGGTCTGCGCTCGCTTTTGCTGCCTGAATGGCTGTCGTACCATCCTCAGAGCGAATCGTAGGATCCGCGCCGTGTTCGAGAAGCATCTCCACGAGATCTTCATCACAACTCTCGCAGGCGGCGAGCAGGGCCGCTCCTCTGCCTGCATTCGCATCCGCGCCACGCTCCAGAAGTTCGCGCGCGACTTCGAGATCGTCCTGATGCGCCGCCTCCACCAGGGGAGGATCCTCTCCCTTTACGTTGACGGCCGCTCCATACTTCAGGAGCAACTGCGCGCTGTCGGAGTGATGTGATGCAATTGCCAGCCAGAGGGCACCCTCTCCAGGAGAGTTCGGCCCGACCTTTGCGCCACGTAGCAACAGCAGACGAACGGTCGCGACATCCGCATAGAGTGCAGCTTCCATAATGGGATAGCCATGGGAATTCACATCGAAACCATGTGCGAGCAAAAATGAAATCAGTGGCTTATCTCCCCGCATAGAAGCGTAGGAGAGCGCATTTTCGCCTGCGTGTTTCCGCATTTTGGAACCGGCATGGATATCTGCACCGTGCTCCAGGAGCAGTTGCGCCATATTCGCGCTTCTTGCCAGCAGGATCGGCGGCTCAGCGCCTTTCTCCCGAACGGAAGCGCCATAGCGCAGCAGGAGTCTTACCAGAGCGATGTCGTCGGTGGCCACCGCATTATCGAGCGGGGTGTAGTCCGCATCTCCATCCGCAGGATCCCCTTCGATATGCGCCGGCACGCCTGCGGCAAGCAGTTGCTGCACGACTTCGAGATAGTCCTCCTTTGTGGCCGCGTCGAGCAGAGAAACACCCTCCGCAGATTCCGGATCGTATTTTGCTCCCAGCGTCAACAGCAGACGAAAGATCTCGATACGCACTTTCCCTTTCCGGCGGATAGTACCGTTGGTGTCCAGGATCATGGTATCGGTGTAGTCGCAATCGTTCCCCAGTGCGGACTGGAGGATGGACGCATTCGGCGTCCCTTGAAAAAGACCGCGTTGGTGAATGTCGGCTCCGTGCGCGCACAACGCCCGCAGGATCTCCAGATTGCCGACTAAGGCCGCATAGTTGACAAGGGGCGAACTCCCCACTCCCTGACCGAAATCGACATGCCCGTTCACATCGTTTGCGCCCGCCTTGAGAAGGGCCGTCACGATAGCCGTATCATCGGCCTGAACGGCCAGGGCGAGCGCCGACTGCGGTAACGTGGCGGAGGCGGGCGGGGGCCTGAGTATCCGCTTCAACTGGAATCTCACATCCTCCCACAGCGTGCGCTTCCGCACAGGAAAGTCGCGCACATTCGGATCTGCGCCTTCCCGAAGCAGACGCATTACCGTAGCTTCGTCCCTCAGATTTTGCTGCTTCGTCTGCTCTTGCTCTACCTTCTCAGCCTCCAGATAGTAGGGTTCCCAGCGATACATCACACGCTTAATCGTCGTCAAAAGCTGCCCGGACAGACGCTCCTGACGCATCGCCCGCCAGACCATCAGGCAGGGGAGAACGACCATCACTCCCACGATCAGGAGGAGAGAAAGCAGACAGCCTATTCGCAGTGGTTTGCGCCCGTTCATCGAACCGTTCTTTCCCATCAATCCTTCCTCGTCCTACCGTCTCGCACCGTATCTCTTCAGCAACGCGACGATCCCGTCTGCATCGCTCGGCGGGTCCGCGCTGTATCTTGCGATTTGGATTGCTGTCGAACCCTCCCATGACCGAACGTTCGGATTCGCGCCGTGTTCGAGCAGGATCTCGACAAGATCCTCGTCGCAACTCCCACAGGCCGTGAGCAGCGCCTCGCCGCTCCCGGCATTCGCGTTCGCCCCACGTTTCAGCAGTTCGAGAGCCATTTCGGGACTGTCCTGAGCAGCGGCCTCTGTCAGGGGAAAATAAGTCCCTGAATCCGCGGAACCAGGCCTGGGGTTGACGGCAGCGCCATACTGCAAGAGTAATTTCGCGCTGGCGAAGTGCTGTTCTGCGATCGCCAGCCAGAGCGCCTTCTCGCCTGGAGAGTTCGGGCCGACTTTTGCCCCATGCTCCAGAAGCAACTGAACGCTATCGTAGTCACCGTACTCAGCCGCTTCATCGATAGGGCTGAAATACTCGTATCCGATATTCGCATCGATCCCCAGATGGATCCAGAACAGGATCGCTTTGGTATCTCCGGCAATACAGGCGAAGTTCAGTACGTTTTCGCCTTCACGTTTCCCACGCTTCTCGCCTGCCTGGAGATCCGCTCCATGTTTCAAGAGCAGTCTTGCCATCTGCGTGTTGCCCACACGCACACATAATATAGGTGGCTCCGAGCGCGTGTCCCGCGCGGAAGCGCCGTAGTGCAGCAAGAGATCCACGAGAGAAATGTCTTCTGTCATGACGGCATAGTCGAGCGGCGTGCTATAGGGCGGATCGCCCGGCCAATCCGGGTCGGCATTGGGAAGAACGCCCGCATCCAACAGTTCACGGGTCAATTCGAGATAGTCGCCCTCTGCGGCGACCGCGAGCAGCGCATATCCCTCTTTCGAATGGGGCTCATATTTCGCCCCTTTTGCCAGCAGTAGGTGAAAAATCTCGACGCGGCGTCTGCGGTCGAGAGCGCGGGCGTCATCGCCCGGTTTATGTTCAAGGGCGTCCTCTACCCCGCCTCTCAGGACGGATTGCAGGATCGGCTCCCCCTGCGGGCGCACGAGAATTTCCTGCCACGGCTCCGCATAGATGCTGTCCTCAGCATTGCGCTTGGGATTCCTCTTGTAAATGTCGGCTCCATGCGCGCACAATACCTGCACGATCTCCAGATTGCCCCGATAGGCGGCGTAGTTGACGAGCGGAAATCGGTAGTCGTCGTCATTGGGATGGATCTCCGCGTTCACATCATTCGCGCCGGCCTTGAGAAGCGCGGTGACGATCACGGTATCGTTGGCCTGAACGGCGATAGCAAGCGCGGAAGGCGGCAGACCAGCCGGATTCGACGGAGGTTCCGACATCCGCCTCATCAGAGTTTTCATCTCTTCCCAAAAGGTGTGGGGGCGCGTCGCAAAGTCCCGCGTATTCGGGTTCGCGCCGTCCCTCAGCAAGCGCAGCGCCTCCGCTTCCTTATCCTGCTCCACAAACTTATCGTAATTCCGGCGATTTTGAGGGTCGTTCGTTGCCTCCGGAGAGTGGAGATCCTTGAGGATCGCCAAAAATTGAGCGGACAGGAGATCTTCGCGCAACTGCCGCCAGACACGCAAGGTCAGAAATCCCCCCACAAGCAGGAGAAGCATCAGGCACCCGATCTGTCGTTGTTTACGCCTGCTCATCTGACCGACCTTTCCAGCAGTCCTGCCCATCCGCTACCGTTTCGCGCCATGCTCTTTCAACAGTGCGATGATCCCATCGGCGTCGCCCGGCGGATCGGCGCTCTGTTTGGCGGTCTGAATCGCTGTCATACCGTCTTCTGATCGTACGGTAGGATCTGCGCCGTGTTCCAGAAGGATCTCCACAAGATCTTCATCGCAAGCCTCGCAGGCGGCGAGCAGCGCCTCCCCTTTGCCTGCATTGACCTCTGCTCCACGTTTGAGAAGTTCGAGCACCATCTCAGAATTGTCTTGACGGGCCGCCTCTGCCAGGGGATAGTAACTCAATGAATCCGCAGAGGCGGGCCTGGGGTTCACGGCAGCGCCATACCGCAGGATCAACTTCGCGCAGTCGAACTGCGACTGCGCAACGGCATAGTAGAGCGCGTCGGCTCCCGGAGATTTCGGGCCGACTTTGGCCCCATGCTTCAGGAGCAGGCGGACGGTCTCAATGCTCCCATGAAGCGCGGCTTCCGTAATCGGGCCGCCCTCGTTCGGATCGAGGCCCTGTTCGAGCAAGAACGCAACTACCTTCACATCTCCACGCCCACAGGCAAAATTCAATGCGTTTACACCCTGGTATTTTCCATGCATCTGAACCGCATGTATGTCTGCGCCATGTCTCAGGAGCAGCCTTGCCATCTCTGTGCTTCTCACATAGAGCATAGCCGACTCGGAGTGCGCGTCTCCCACAGAGGCGCTGTGCTGCAAGAGGAGCTTGACGAGAGCGATGTCGTTGTTCGTTACGGCATAGTTGAGGGGAGTGAATTCGTAACGATAGTTCAGCCACGTCGGCTTCGCATTGGTGGGAACGCCCGCCGCAAGCAGTTCACGCACCAATTCGGAGAGATCATCTTCGGCAGCCGTACGCAGCAGCCTATATCCCGTTTTTGAATTCGGCTCGTATTTCGCCCCTTGCGCCAGCAAAAAGTGATACATCTCGGTGCGGCGCTGACGCTCCAGCGCTTTGGAGATGTCTCTCTCTTTGCTTGGAGGACCAAAGTATCTGGCGACTCCCTCCAGAGCGGATTGGAGGATCGGCTCCTTCTCCGGATCGTAGGTCTGACTGAGTCTGTGAACGTCGGCCCCATGCGCACACAAAGCCTTCACGATCTCCACATTGCCGCAGTAGGCTGCATAGTTGACGAGAGGACAGTGATAGCCGTTGCCAGCCATCTCTATCACCGCATTGACATCGTTTGCACCCGCCTTCAGCAGCGCGGTCACGAGGACCGTATCATCGTTCTGCACCGCCATCGCGAGCGCAGAACGCGGGAGAGTTCCAGAGTCGGAGGAGCGTCGGAACATACGTTTCAGCAGGAATTTTACTTTCTCCCAGAAGGTGCGTTTGACCACCACAAAGTCGCGGACATTCGGATCGGCGCCTTCCTGAAGTAAGCGCACCACCTTCCTCTGCTCACTTGCGATCTCACGCTGCTGCGCCTTTTTGTGCTCTTCTGCACTATATTCTATTTCGGAGAGGATCTTTACGTGCCTTACCGTCGCCATTAGTTGCGCGGACAGACGATCTTCGCGCATCTGCCGCCATATGAGGAGCCATGGAGCGCCGACCAGCATCAACAGAGCAAGCAGACAGCCGATCCTTTGTTGTTTGCGTCTGTTCATCTAACCTGTTTTCCACCCTTCCGTTTCGCGCCGTACCGTTTCAAGAGGGCAATGATTCTATCTGCGTCTTCCGGCGGATCGGCGTTCTCCTTTGCGAGTTGCGCTGGCGTCATGCCCTCGTCCGTTCGCGCGTTGGGGTTCACACCATGCTTCAGAAGGAGTGCTACGAGGTCTTCGTCGCAGGCTTCACAGGCGTAGAGCAGCGCCATTCCGTGCTCAGCGGTGGCATCCGCGCCGCGCTCCAGCAGTTCCTGCGCTATGTCGTAATCGTCCTGCAGCGCTGCCTCCACGAGAGGACTATTCTCCTTCGAATTCACCGCCGCGCCGTGGTGCAGGATCAGCCCGGCGCTTTCAGACGCCGACTCGGCGATGGCCAGCCACCGTGCGTGGGCGCCGGGAGATTGTGGGCCGACTTTTGCTCCATGCTCCAACAACAGCCGAACCATCGACACATCACCATAGCGCGCTGCTTCCACGATGGGGCTATCGTAGTAGGCCGCGTGTCCGCTGTTGATCTCGATGCCATGGGCGATCCAGAACTTCACCATCTGCATCTCGTTGTTGTGGCAGGCCAGCGCCAGGACATTTTCACCGCCACGTTTGCCTTCCAGAACCACGGCACGGCGATCGGCTCCATGCGCAAGGAGCAAGGCAGCCATCTCCGGGCGGTGCGCGAAAACGAGAGGGGATTCCCGAGAGGGGTCTTTTGTCGTAGCGCCTTGCTGCAGCAGGAGCTTCACCAGCGGGAGATCCTCGTTCTTGACCGCCGCGGCGAGCGGGGAGAGAGCCTGGGTGCCATCCGGCTTATGCCAGGCGGCATCGGGTGAAACGCCTGCGGCAAGCAGTTCACGCGCGACATCGAAGAAGCCACCTTCGGCGGCAGCGCAGAGAAGCGCCTGCCCCTGGGATCCCGCCTGAAAGTGTGCGCCTTGCGCCAACAACAGATGAAAGATCTCCGAGCGCCTTTTGCGCTCCCGGTCAACATCGGCTGCCGTCGCGCGGTCGTACGCTACCGCCTCATTATCCAGCGCCTCCAGGGAAACCAGCAGAGCAGACTCGCCCTCACTATCCGTTCGATTCAGGTCCGCCCTCCTGATGCACAAAGCCCAAACGACCTCCAGATCGCCAAACTGAGCCGCATAGTTGACAGCGGGATAACGTGCTACAGGAGATAAGATCTCCGCATTGATATCGTCTGCCCCCGCCTGAAGGAGAACGGTTACGATGGAAGCATCGCCTGCATGTACCGCGATGTTAAGCGCTGATGGCGGCAGAGACTGTCCCGATACAGGATGCGTGAACATACGCCTCAGCAGATACCAAATCTCTTCCCGCAGAGTGCGGTTGTTCTCAGGATCGTCGCGGGCGTTCGGATCGGCACCCGCCTGCAGAAGGCGAGTGACCTCCACTTCGCTGCTTGGAAACGAGTCTCCCTGCGCCTGCCCTCCAGAGTCGCGGTGTGAATGCAGCAATCCCTCCTTGACAACCGCCAGGAGCTGCGCAGAAAGACGCTCCTGACGTCGTTCCCGCCAGACGAGGAGACAGGAACACCCCACCAGCAACGAGAGGGTAAGCAAGCAGGCGGCTTTTCGTTGTTTGCGGGCATTCATCGGGGCAGGGCCTTCCAACAGTGCAGGAATGCTAATAAGTAGAACTGACCGCAAAAGCGGTCAGTTCCATATCGATACTCTTTGGAAACCTACTGGTTTAGCCGTTCTGGCGGGCGAACTCGTGCAGATAGTCGGCGAGCGCCTGGCAGCTTGCGACCGGCAGGGCGTTGTAGAGCGAGGCGCGGAAGCCGCCGACGTTGCGGTGGCCTTTCAGGCCGTCCATCTCACGCTCCTGCGCGCCTTGCAGGAACGCTTTGTCCAGGTCCGTATTTTTGATGCGGAAGGTGACGTTCATCAGAGAACGGTCGGCCTTGCTGCGCACGGCGGGATCGTAGAAGCCGGGATAGGCGTCCAGAGCATCGTAGACCAGCGCGGCCTTCTCGCGGTTGCGCTTCTCGACCACCGTCACGCCGCCCTGCGCCTCGATCCACTTCAGCACCAGCCCGACCACATAGATCGCGAAGGCAGGCGGCGTGTTGTAGAGCGAATCGGCTTTGGCGTGCGTCTTGTAGGAGAGGACAGTGGGAATATCGTCGTTGGCGCGATCGAGATACTCTTTGCGCGCGACCACCATCGTCACGCCCGCCGGACCGGCGTTCTTCTGCGCGCCCGCGTAGATCAGATGAAAGCGCGAATAGTCGAGGGCGCGCGCCATGATGTCGGAAGAGGCGTCGGCGATCAGCGGCACGCTGCCGGTATCCGGAATCGTCGGCCACTCGGTGCCTTCGATCGTGTTGTTGGTGGTGATATGCACATACTGCGCGTCGGGTGTCAGATCCAGACTCGTCGGGATGTAGGAGAACCTGGCGTCTTCCGAAGAGCCGGCGACATGTACATTTCCGAATCGCTTCGCCTCTTTGATGGCTTTGGAACCCCACTCGCCGGTATTCACATAGTCGGCGGTCTGGCCCGGCTTCAGGAAGTTCATCGGCAGCAGCGCGAACTCCGTGCTCGCCCCTCCGCCCAGAAACAGGACCGTGTACTCCTCGGGCGAGAGTCCCAGCACCCGCAGCATCCGATCCTTTGCATCGAAGTGGATCGCCTCATACTCTTTGCCCCGATGGCTCACTTCCAGGATCGACATCCCGGACCCACCGATCTCCAATACGCCCCGGCTGGCCTCTTCCAGAACCTCGACCGGCAGCACTGCCGGCCCCGCGCTAAAGTTATGTATCCGCTTCATCTTTTCGTTCTCCTCGGCCCGTCTCTCTTCGACAGGTCCTGCGACTATCCTTGATCGACACTCCTATTCTACCCGACGGTGATCTCCAGCGGCACATCACTTCGCGCCGGTACGCACGCGTTTGAGGATCGCATCGGGAACTGCCTCCTCTGCCTTACGGCTTCGGCGCGATGCGAACGACATTGAATGCAACGATGTCTCTCCAGGACTGCGTGGAAGACGTCATCTGCAGCGTGTAGGTATGGCGCCTACCGGCAGCCGCTGGGCCGGGAACATCGACAATACGGACTGCCGTCACATCCTCGCCTACCTTTGACTGTAACCACTTCGGCCAGAGAGTGGGATCCTGGAAGAAGGAACGCATTTTCAGATCGATCAAGAGGCCACGTTCGCTCAAGGCTTTCGGATACCGCCGATAGAAGGCGCAGAGCGCGGTCCTTTCCTGCCCGCGCATATCCTCCGTGCTGTTGATCTGCTCTCCCGAGAAGGGAAACTCTTCCGTGAGATGGTTCAGTTGCTCGTCGCGCAGGGTCGTGATGGGTTCGGCGACGTCTTCCAGAGAGAGCAACCCTCCCTGTTTTTGCAGACGGATTCGTAAGCGTTTGACCAGCCCATACGGGCACTGCGCCTCGTCGCCATAAAACCATTGCGGGTAGTGGGCCAGGAGGACGCCGTCCCGCCATTTGTGCATCAACTGCTTTAACTGCCACATCTCGCTGAAATACTGCCTGGGCGTCTTGCCTGGCGCAATCGCGGGCACGGTCCCTCCTATCGGACGTTCTCGCACGACGGCGATAAAAGAGGCGCCCTCGATCGTCGCCACCGCCGCGAGGTTATGCTCCTGAAAAGGAACCCGGCTCCAGACCTCCTCTGGCTCGAACGTGGGAAGCGCGGTAATCGCGCGTGTCTCGACCGCCAGCTCTCGCACATCTCCCGGCAGCATCCAGTCCGCAAAGATCGCGGAGGCCTGTGTCCCCGTGTTCATGCCGAAACTTCCCTGTGATGAACTGTGCTGCTTGGACGCGAAGCCGATCATGATCACCAGGAAGTCGCGTTTACGGTGCCCTGGGTGGTCGAAGGAGCCTCCAAAAGTGATGGTCTCACTGGGCTGTTTCTGATCCGGAGCGGCAGGTACTCCGGCGCTTTTCGATCGCCCTTCCTCCATTGCCAGCGCAGATCGACGCTGCTCCTGCGGCAGGGAGTCGAGTGGAACACCGATCGTCTCCCCGTTCAGCACAGATCTGCGCTGGTCCGCGGATAGAATCGTGCCAAACAGCCTCATTCCCGTCCAGAGGTCCTCATCGGCGAGCGCTGTCTTCAGTTGTTCCCCGGCCAGGTGTGGATCCTCGTTTTCCATAAAGGGGAGAAGATCCTCGGCATGGGCCTGACGGTCTGCCGGTGACATCGAGGCCAATCGGGTCAGCAGTTCGGCCTGCGCCTCAAACCTCTCTCGCATCGCCTGATGCAGTCGTTCCCCCAGGCTGCGGGCATTCAGCGTCGGGCGGAACGCGTAGCGTATCGGCGTCTGCCGGATATCGGCTCTCCACTCCCAGGCAGCGCTTTTACTCCCGACGAGCGACCAGACTGAGTTCATCACGTCGGCAAGGGGCGTCTGCTTCAGATCACAGGCGATCAGAGTCCCAGAGAAGGCGTCGGTATCGTCCATCGATAGCGCAACCCCCGTCTTCACCGAGAGCGCTTCCAGCAGTTCGCCCAGATAGATGCGATCCGCGCTGAAGGTGACGGGAGTGTTCAAGCGCGCATCGGCCTGCCTCATCTTCGCATCGATCGGCGAATTGGAAGCGGATGTCTGACCTGAAGCTGCCGTCAACAGCAATAACAGCATTCCGACCACAGCGGCAAAACGTTGAATAGAGAGGAGCATCCTGTTCCTACTTTCTCAATTGTCACTCAGAAATAACTTACAAACCCAAAAGGGAGAAACCGTCTGTTTACGGTTGGGTCTTCGGGGTAATACGTACGATTGAGAATGCATCTACATCTCTCCATTTTTGCCTGGACGTCAGCGCCTGGAGAGTATAGGTATGGCGCAGCCCAGCGGAATCCGAGTCCGGGCTATCGACGATACGGAGTGCGTTCACCTCCTCACCCGGCTCTAACCAGGTCGGCCAGAGTTTAGCAGCGCGAAGAAAGGCTTGCATTTTCAGATCGATCAGTACCCCCTGCTCCCTCCACACTCTCGGATAACGGCGATAGAGGGCGCACAGCGAGAGCATTGCTTGCGGAAGCGGTTCCACAACGCGCCTCGAAGCGCCGGTAATCTCTACCTTGCGCCCGCCCGAAAAGGGGAACTCTTCGGTAAGATAGTCGACCTGCTCTGTCCTCAAGGTCGTTATCGGTTCCGCAATGTCTGCCAGCGAAAGCATCCCATCCTGTTTCTGTAGAGCGGCCCGGACGTGCTTGATAGTCCCATAGGGACACTGCGCTTCATCTCCATAGAACCAGGTGGGGGTGGTTACTAAAAGGACATTCTCGCGCCACTTGTGCATCAGTCCCGGCATCGTCCATAATTCGGTGAAATACTCCGTGAGCGTCTTGCCAAATGCATTGGGCACAGTATCGAAAGAGTATTCAGGGACTACTGCGACAAACGAGACCTGCTCTGTAGCAGCCAACTGCGCGATTGTGCGGTCCAGCAGAGGCGCCTTATTCCAGATCGCATCCGGGCGTGCAGCAGCTAAAGTTGTCAGGGAATGGGTATCCACCTCCATCGTGCGCAGATCCCCTGGGAGTATCCAGTCTTCATAAAGATATTGTATCCGGTCCCGCATGGTCGTCATGAAGTATGACCCCTCCGGTGTGAAATGTTTCACCCCTTCGACCTGAACATCGAATTGAAGAATGGTCTCCGTGAAATTGCATTTGAACCGGGCGACACAGAAGTAAAAGGCGTCCGGCGGAGATATTGCATCGGGTCGATACAACATGACCTGCGCCGTATGAAGGTCTTCCCCCGACAGCGAACTGAGCGGTATCGCGATCTTGGCCCCTCGCAACACCTGGGTTCGTTGGTCTGGAGAGAGTGCATTCGCGAACAGCCTCATGACAGCCCACCATTGTGGCAAATCGAAGATAGTACTATACTGCTTGGCCTTACCGAGATCGTCCATTCCGAGCGATGCCGCGAACCGATCCGCATTCGCCTTGCGATCTTCCGGAGTTAGAAACGCCATCTGTACCATGGATTCCGCCTGCGCTTCAAATGACGCCTGCATCGCCTTGTGAAGTTGTTCTCCCAACTTCCGAGCATTCAGCGTTGGCCGCAGAGAATAACGAGTCGGAGCCTGCCCGACGTCCGCCTTCCACTCCCACAGGCCGTTTTTGGAACCGACGAGCGACCAGAGCGCGTTCATCACGTCGGCAAGAGGCGTCTGCTTCAGGTCACAGGCGATCAGGATACCGGAGAAACTATCGTTCGTGTCCATCGACAAGGCGACGCCGGTCTTGCTCGACAGCATCTCCAGCAGTTCGCCCAGATAGACCCGATCCGCGCTCAAAGTAACGGGAGTGTCCAGGCGCGCGTCGGCCTGCCTCATCTTTACGTGGATGGGGGATGTCGTGGAAGACGTCTGCGCGAAACTAGAGACCGCCAGCAACAGCAATCCAAAAACCCCAATCCAACGTTGCAGTGTTGCAATAATCATGTCGGTGTCCCCGATTCTTTATGGTTTCGGCGCGATGCGGGCGATTTCAATACTCCCTTCAAACATCCAGCCATGTTGGGAAGCATGAAGCTGCAGAGAATACCGATGCGTTCCAGGGGCATCTCCCTGGAGAAGTGTCCGGGTGATGCGCACTGCCGTCACACGCTCCTTCTCCTCTAAGACGGTCGGCCAGAGTTTTAACTCCTTCAGGAGCACCTGCATTTTCAGGTCCAGCGCTATTCCACGCTCACTCAAGCATTGAGGATACCGTTTGTAAAAGGTGCTGATCAAGGTCATGGAGGAGGGATTCTCTCCCATCGTCACCAGTTGTCCTCCCGGAAAAGGAAACTCTACGGTGATTTGAGCCAGTTGCTTTTGGCTCAATGTCGTGAGAGGGTCGGCGACATCGTCCAGCGTGAGCAGGCCCTCCTGTTGCTTTACGCTTGCCCGCAAGCGTTTCACGGTCTCAAACGGATACTCTCCCTGGTCGCCACAGAACCAATCGGGATAGTGAAGTAAGAGAATTCCGCTGCGCCACTTGTGGAGCGTTAGCCATTTCCAGAAATCGTCGTTGAAAAATTGGAGAGGTGTTTTGCCGAGCAGGGTAAACTCGATCTGATCGGCCTGATCGGCATTCTCGACCGTCCCGACGGCGGCGGGCACGACTGCCATAAAGGAGACGCCCTCGGTGGCGGCCACCTGCGCGATATTCCGATCCGGTATGGGAGCCTTTAACCAGATCTCATCGGGCTGGAAGGCGGTAAGCGTTTTGAGCGGACGCCTATCGATATCGCGCGCGGGCAGGTCTCCCTGCAGGATCCACTCGGCAGCGATACGGGGAAACAGCACCTTGGTCCCGATCCCGAAGTTGGTATGTGAGGACACTCCTCCCTGTTCATTGCTGCCACTGATCTGTACCTCGATGCCGCGTCTTCGATAGGTGCTAGGTTCGAGAGGGGGCGCAAACCGCAGGAGAGTCCTGGGAGGTTCGTTTGCGTCGGCCTCACCGACTAGTCTGTCCGCAGATTGGCGATCCTCTTGCGAGAGCGAGGTCAGCGGGATCGCGACCGATCCCCCGTGGAGTACCTGATAGCGCTCTCCGGAGGACAAGAGCGTGGCGAACAGGCGCATACCACTCCAGATATCCTCAGTGTCCAGGAGGCGGGCAATGTTATTCCGGACGCGTTCCGTATCCTCGGGTTCCAGCGCCGCCAACAGTTTGCCTCCGTCGGCCTTACGGGCTTCCGCCGACAAAAAGGCCAGACGGATCATCGTTTCGGTCTTTGCCTCGAACGCCTCTTGCAGAGCCGCGTTCAGCCGATCCGCCAGATTACGCGCTTTCAGAGTCGGGCGAAACGAATAGCGAATGGGCGATTGCCGGGTATCCGCCCTCCACTCCCAGACGCCGGTATTGCTCCCGACGAGCGACCAGAGAGAGTTCATCACATCGGCGAGAGGGACTTTCTTGAGATCGCAGGCGATCCGTATCCCGGAAAATCGATCGGTATTGTCCATCGAGAGCGTGACATGCGTCTTTGCCGATAACATCTCCAACAACTCGCCTAGATAGACCTGATCGGCACTGAACGTGATAGGCACGTTCAGGCGCACGTCCTTCTGTCGCATCTTCAAGTCGATGGGCGATTCCGCAGTCAGCGTCTGTCCGAAAACAGGGTTCAACAGGAACAGCACTCCTGCGATTGCAGCCAGACAATGTAGAGAGGCGATGCGCATGTCGAAGTCTCCTCTTCCTCACAAAAGTCAATTATACAGGAAAAGTCTTCCTGTTGCTCTACGACGATCTCGGGAAGTAGGACGCTGCTACTATTGACGGAGCGATTGGATCTTAGCGTTCATTCGAGAAACGGCTTGAGCGCTTCGCTTCCCATGTACGGATGCACGGTGACGGCATCAAACCCCAGACGATCGAAGATGCTGTGCACGTAGCCGTCATTGGAGTTGGCATCGTAGAGGAAGGGGATCTCCGGGTAGTGGGCATGCGCGTAGGTCATGAGTTTGTGGAGATCTTCCCAGCCCTGCCGGCCATTGGCTTCGTAAAACGCAGTGTTGGGCTTATAGGAACTGGCATAAGGCGCGGTCGCCTTGATGATCTCAACATTGAAAGCGTGCACATCCGACATGCCATCGGGCAGTTTTTTGGGATCCGTGTCCAGTCCGACACAGACATTTCTGCCCTGATCCCAACGCGCCTGCAACAGTTTGCGAAAGTCTCGATCTTCGGCCATTCAAAATTTCCTTTCTCACACCAGCAAGCAGACACGCAGTTATCCCTATTCCAGAGTATTCTACCCGCCGCCCTTGCAAATTGCGATCGCCAAACGCAAAATTGCCTTCCTGAACACCATGTTCAGGAAGGCCACCTTTTAGTATTCTGGCGGCGACCTATTTTCCGGCAAGTTCGCCCGCGAGTACCGTCAGCCTCGTGGGTTTCACCAGTGCGCTTGGCCAGGTTTTATTCCTCGGTAAGTGTGTCGATCCGTACTTCTGCTGCCCGACGCATCGCAAGCCATGCCTCTTTGAGCGGTTGACCGACCGCACTCTCCGGCTGATCCATCACGAGTTGTTGGTAAGCTTCGACGAAAGCCGCACGCCGCCTATGAAAAAGGTGCAGGAAGTGGCGCAGAAAGGCGATACAATCCAACACGGCAATTTCAACGCCCCCCGTCTTCTCGTAGCAGCTTATTGCATACTCTTTCACCGACGCATCGATTTCGTCAGTCGTAACGAAGATGTAATTTTGTATATCGTGCTTGATGATCTTTGTCAGAGCGATGTCGATGTCTCCTCTGGTAACACGCTTCATCTTCATTTCGTAACCGGTAATCACTTGATCGTCACCGATCAGCGTGACTTCTACATCCCCGATCGAGCCGGTCTGCTTATCCGCGGCATTGTGGCTCTCGAGTGGCCGTATCCGTTCGCCGAGTTGAACACCCCCGGCCTCATAAGCCGCGGAAACAATCAGAACAGGAAGCCTACTCGCATTGGGTAAGTGCAGATGATGCTCCACAAGAGTAACGATACCTTCTGCTGACAGTGGGACCGCGCCATCGACCGTACGAATGCCAGCAAGCAGGGCTTCCATACGACCCCGTTGCTCTTCTCGTACCACCAGAAGCAGTCGGATAGTCTCTGCGAGCAGCGCCTCCGCTGTAATCGACCCATTGGAAACGTCGGTGAGGAGTTGAATGGCGGATTGGTATACGATGGGCGGTCGTCCAACCAAATTGACGTCGGGGGTCAGCATCGCCTCAATATTCCGCAACGCAGGAGTCAAAAAGGCGGTCGTGGCATTGCATGGGAGTTGGTTGTCCGTGATGAAGCCGGCGATATACTGTTCATCGTAGGTGCGACCTGAAAAACTGTCGGGAGTACCGATCTCAGTATAGGGCTTGCGAATATCGACGTTCGGCTGATGTACTTTCGCGAGGGCGCAAGCGAGAACAAGCCGTACGCCTGCCCGATTCTGTAGGTTTCGGACAATAATCTCGACGCGCGCGACGATCTCCGGATTAGCGATCACAGCAATCGCGGTGGATCCCTCTACTCGAAGGAGAGCGTTGTCGAGAATGTCTCGGGCAGATTGGTTTCGCACAGATAGGGGTTCCCTCTTTCATAAAGGCGCAGTTGCTGATTCGACTGTACGTAGTGAGGCGGCTCGTAGTTTAGCCAGAGAATTTCGGTCCGTTCCGTTTTCACGCTATGGCATAATTTAGGATCGGCCTCCACACGATACCAGTCCTTATAGAGTTCGTCATACAGCGGGCCGTGGTAGCCGGACAGGGCGACTTTTCCAACTGCCACGTGAAGGGATCGGGCAAGTTCCCGGTGGTCCTCATCGGTCATTTCGTTGCCATACGCCTTTGAGTCTCCGCGGGTGTCGTGAACGTAAGGCGGATCGCAATAGAAGAGGGTTTCCGGACTATCGTAGCGTTTTAAGACTTCCAGGGCCGGTGCATTTTCGATCTGTACTCTTAAAAGGCGCTGCGCAATTGCTGAGAGGTCTTCAATACTGCCGAGCCAGCGGGAAACTGCCCCCGCCATCCCTGCTCGACTGGTCAGAAGACAGTGAGCCCAGCGGCCGGCACTCGCCGTCTGCGCAAGCCCTGTCCTCACTTGACGTGCCCTGACAAAAAAGCGTCGCGCGCGTTCAAGATCGGAGAGTCCCTCGGTCGGTTCCTTGCAGGCCCTTGCTAACTCTTCTCGCGAAAAGGGAGTCAATCCGATGGCTTCGATCAGTGCCTCCTTCTGATCGCGTAAAACACGAAAGAAGGTGACGAGTTCAGAATCCAAGTCGTTGTAGGTCTCAACTTTCGCGGGCGGACGGTTGATCAGGACGGCAGCGGATCCGCCGAAAAGGTCGCAAAAGTGCGTCGTTTCGGGAAGTAAGGGCAGCAGCCAATCCAAGTGACTGTATTTCCCGCCATACCATCCGAAAGCGATATGTTTCCCGGTCTGTTTTCCCATTCTTCCGACCCCTTACCATCCCGAAGTAGTATATAATTGTCCCAATCACACGAAGAATCCTGCTCCACATCAAAATGCAATTCACGCCTGTTCCAACGAAAGCATAGGAGCAATGCGTCCAAACGGCAAGCGGAGCGCTCCGACATTGCTGTCAAAGCGCTCCTGCTGCTATGAGTATTCTGGCGGCGACCTATTTTCCCGGCAGGTTTCCCCGCGAGTATCGTCGGCGTGCGTGGGTTTCACGACCGTGTTCGGGATGGGAACGGGTGGGACACCAGCACTATG
>Ga0070658_10001108_pt1 | contig 22994 bp, 11 predicted proteins | sample KBSC13metaG_FD_64664 | JGI IMG/M metagenome (GOLD analysis project Ga0070658, IMG submission 64664) | Corn rhizosphere microbial communities from Kellogg Biological Station, Michigan, USA - KBS C1-3 metaG | ecosystem: Host-associated > Plants > Roots > Rhizosphere > Soil ...
TGGGGCTGCGGGCGCTGGAGATCCCGACAAGCCCGCGGACGGGCGTTGATCTGGAGGCACTGAAGAAGGCGCTGCGCAAGAAGAAGATCGCCGGATGCCTGTTCGTGACGAATTGTCAGAACCCGCTCGGCTTCGTGATGTCGGACGAACGGAAGCGGGCGCTCGTCAAACTACTTGCCGAGCATGATGTGCCGTTGATCGAGGACGATACGTACGGCGACCTCGCCTATAGCGAGCAGCGGCCGAGCGTCTGCAAGGCGTTTGATCGGGACGGGCGGATAATGCTCTGTTCGTCGCTGTCGAAGACGGTTGCGCCGGGGGCTCGGGTCGGTTGGTGCGCGCCGGGGCGGTATCTGCACCTGGTGAAGCGGCTGAAGTTCTGCAACACGCTCGCGACGGCGACGCTGCCGCAGATGGCGCTGGCGGAATACTTGGCGGCCGGCGGGTATGCGCATCATCTGCGGAAGATCCGGCGAACGTATGCGGATGCGGTGGACCAGATCGCCGGCGCGGTGCAGCGGCATTTCCCGGCCGGCACGTGTGCGACCCGGCCGACCGGCGGACATGTGCTGTGGATTGAGTTGCCGAAGGGAACAGACGCGATGGCCCTGTTCGAACTGGCGGCGGCGGAGCGGATCAGCATTGCGCCGGGGCCGCTCTTTTCGCCGTCGGGCGATTATCGCAACTGCATCCGGCTGAATTGCTCGGTACCCACGGACGCGACGCTCGAGCGGGCGATTGCCACGCTCGGGCGTCTGGTCCATGAACAACTCACCAAGCCGGCGGCGCGGCGAACTGCTAAGCGAGTTACCGGCCGAGCATCTTCGCGATGAAGAAGATCACGACCGCGCCGAAAAGTCCGCCGCCGAACAGCAGGTACAGCAGTGAATAACCGGCAGCAGCGACGGGCATCGAGGCGAGAGCAATCATGGTTTCCATGACAGTTTCCTTCGTTAGAACTGTCAGGATTTTAGCTCTCCAGAATCACGGCAATGGCTAAATCGGTTTCATCGTTTGCTTAGGCGACTCTGGCTCCGATCGCCACGCCGCTGAACGTCTGGCCGGCCTTCACCTTTACCGTGGCCGGCGGGGTGCTGACGGCGTAGCCGGTGTAGAAGACGCGGGCGACGTGGTACGTGCCCGGGCTCAGGCCGGTGAAACTGAAGTAGCCGCGGCGATCGCTCTTGGTGGTGATTTCGCCGGGATCGAGTTTGCCGTTGTTGTTGGTGTCGAGAAAAATCGTCTTGTCGATGCCGATCGTGTCGCGCGTGTTGAACGTGCCGTTGGCATCCGTGTCATTAAACGCCAGGCCGCTGATGGAGGCCTTGCCGGGGTTCGTCTCGGCGACGCCGATAATGATGCTCGTCCGCTTGCCGCTGGTCACGGGGATGGCTGTCGTATTGGTGGTTCGCGTCCAACCGGCCGGCAGATCGCGGCGGACGCTGTAGGTGCCCGACCGAAGGTTGGAGAAACTGAACGCGCCGCTGGCGTCGGCGATCGTGCGCGGCTCGCCCTTGTCGTAGGCGCCGTTCTTATTCAGATCGAGATAGATCGCATCGCCGCCCAGCCGGGCCTCGGCCGAATTGAGCTTGTGGTTCTTGTTGGTGTCGTTGAAGTAGATGCCATTGATTTTTCCCGGCGCCACACGAATGGCCGCCGCCCGCGGGGCGGTGCTGGCCTGCAGGGTGATCAGGCTCTTCGCGGGGAGGGTGATCTTCACCACGCCGTTGCTCATTCGCAGGGTCTTGAGCTTGACCCATTCCTTTGAGCCGGTGGATTCGTAGCCGATGTCGAACTGCGAGATGTTCGTATTCGGCACGCTCAGGTTGACGGTCTGTTCCTTGTCGCTTTCGTTGGCGATGACTGTCGTGAGCGTCTTGTCCTTGTCGTGCACGAAAGCGGCCGAGTAGATGCCGCTCGGGTCTTCGTTCGAGGTCGCCACGCGCACCGCGCCGGGGCGGATGTACTTGAAGAAGTGCTTGGCGGCGACGTAGCGGGTGCTCTTGGGGTCCTGGTTCATCATCAGCGCGTAATCGTGCTGATCGGCCTTGTCGGTGGTGATGCCCCAGTAGACCCAGGCGCTCACGTTGCCCTGCACGAGCGCGTCGAGCACGTTGCCGGTCATCTTCATGGCGGTGGCCCAGGTGTTGAAGCCGCCGCTCGTTTCGGTCATCCAGCTTGGTTTATCGTCGTTCTTGATGCCTTTGATGCCGATGCCGCCGTCCCAGTAGTTGCTCCACATGTCGGGGCTGCGGGTGGGGGTGGTGCCGTCGTTGGCGTAGCCGTGGATGGCGTAACCGTCGACCGCGGCCATGGCGACGGGGTCTTTGCGGATGGCATCGATGTAGGCCATCTGGCGGTAGAGGATCGAGGGCTGATCGGTGCTGCCCACGCCCACGTCTTCCGGGCCGATGAGCTTGGTGGTGATGCCGTTGAGGTCGAACGCACGCTTCACCCCTTTGATCGCGTCGACGTAGAGCTGCGGCGAATACACACAACTGCTGTACGGCTCGAAGAAGTTCAGCTCGTTCTGGATGCTGATCGCGTACATGTGCACGCCGAAGGCCTGCTCGAAGCCCTTCACGTACGCGGCCACGTACCGGCCGAACTGGGTGAGGTTGGCGGGGGTGTCGATCAGGCTGCCGCCGCAGCTGCTGCCGTTGTAATTGATGTACGGGTAGTTCTGCGTCGGCTGATTGGTCTTCCAGTTGACGGTAGCGCCCTTCATCCAGTGGGGCGGGGTCCAGATCGATCCGATGATCTTCGTGTCGCTGTCGCCGTAGGTGAGCGAGGAGCGGGCCATCACGCCGTTGGTCAGAACGTCGTAATTTTCGAAGTTCATCAGCGCGATGTTCTTCTGGATGTTCGGCCCCATGTAGACGGGCGTTTTCCAGTCGCCTGGCTTGGCCGACAGGACGTGGTTGTGCAGGTCGACGCGCAGCATCGAACTGCCCAGGTCCTGCCAATACAGCTTCTGCAGTTTTTTGCTGCTCAGGTCCCGCAGGTTGGTCCCGCCGCCCAAGGACGTGCCGAAGCCATCGATGGTTTGGAAGTGCTTGGCGGTGTTGATGGCAACATTCACCGACAGCAACTGCCGTGGCTCAAGATTTTCGAACGTGCAGGCGGACGAAATGGCGCGACGAACCCGCAACGACGTCGCCCTTGCGGGCTGGCGTGAACGATCCATTACAACAAACTCCATGAACGTAACGAAGCAGCAAGAACAACTCTGCTCTACTACGGTTATCGACGCCGCCGGGCTGGAGTCTTTTGCCCGGAAACGAACTAATTTTTTACGTTTTAGTCGTCGGCGTCACGGCGATGTCGATCCGATCAATGTTGCCGCCCCGGTTTGCACTGGCGACGACGGCCTTAAGTGTGTTGGTGCCGGCGTTGACGTTGAAGGTGAAGGTAACGGTCTTCCAGGTGTTCCAGTTGCCGGTGGAAGCGAAGGCCGGGGTTGCGGCGGTGACGCCGTTGACCAGCAGCGTCATGGGCCGATCAGTCGTTCCGCCGTTGGCATAGACGAAGGTGAAGCTGGCGACGCCGGCCGAGGGGCTGGTGAAGGTCCAGACGGCGTTGGCGTTGGTGTTGCCGCCGAAGTTGGCAAAGCCGGTGCCGGTGTAGCCGGGGTGATCCGAGGCCGTGTAGGTGCCGCCCGAAAGCGTACCGTTTTCGCCTTGGAGCGAGATCTGCGTCACCTGGGTCGGGGCAGCGATGCCCAGATTCAGGCCCGTCGTGGACTGGCCCGGCGCCAACGTGAGGTCGATCGGCGTGGTGGACTGCGTGTAACCGCTCGGCAGAACGGCCCGCACGTGATAAGCGCCGGCTTTGAGGCCCGTGAACGAGAATGATCCATCGCTGGCGGTCGTTGTCGCGGCTTCGCCCGTATCGAGCCTGCCGTTGCTGTTGGCGTCGAGGAACACGGTCTGGCCGACGGCGGCGGCATCGCTGCCATTCTTCAGGCCGTCGGCGTTGGTATCGGTGAACACGATGCCGCTGATCGAAGCCGGCAGCGGCGCGATCCCCAGGCTCAGGCCGGTCAGGCTCTGGCCAGGCGTCACCGTCGGGTCGAGCGATGCGGTCGAAAGTTTGTAACCCGTCGGCACCAGGGTGCGGACGTGGTACATGCCGGGCTTCACGCCCGTGAACGTGAACGACCCGTCGCTGCCGGTCGTTGTCGAAGCTTCGCCCGTATCAAGCGTGCCGTTGTTGTTCAGATCGAGGAAGATTGCCTGTGCGGCCAAAGCCGTATCGCCGGTGTTATTGATGCCGTCAGCATTGATATCGGTGAACGCCTTGCCGCTGATCGAAGCGGGCAGCGGCGCGATACCGAGGCCGGTGTTGATGACGTTCTGGCCGGGGGTCACTGTCGGGTCGAGCGATGCGGTCGATTGGGTGTAGCCGCCCGGCAGGACGGCGCGCACGTGATAAGTGCCGGCCTTCAGGTTGTTGAACGCGTAACTGCCGTTGCTGGCGGTCGTCGTCGACGTTTCGCCGGCGTCCAGTGCGCCGTTGTTGTTCGCATCGAGGAAAATCGTCTGGCCGGCGGCGGCCGTGTCGCCGAGGTTGTTGATGCCGTCAGCGTTGGTGTCATTAAAGGCGACGCCCTGGATCGAGCCGGTCATCGGCGCGATGCCCAGGCTCAGACCGCTGATGGTCTGACCGGGGTTTAGCGTCGGATCGATGGAAGCGGTCGATTGCTGGTAGCCGGTCACCAAGACCGCTCGCACGTGGTACGCGCCGGGCTTGACGTTCGTGAAGTTGAACGAGCCGTCGCTGCCCGTCGTTGTCGAGGTTTCCCCCGCGTCGAGCGAGCCGTTGTTGTTCGCGTCGAGGAAAACCGTGGCACCCGCCGCGGGCGTGTCGCCGGCGGTGTTGGTGCCGTCGGCATCGGCATCGTTGAACGCGACGCCACCGATCGAGCCGGGCAGCGGGGCGATGCCCACGCTAAGACCGCTCTGTGCCTGGCCCGGGTTCACCGTCAGGTCGAGCGGCGTGGTTGATTGCGAATAGCCGCTCGGCAGCACCACGCGCACGTGGTAATCGCCGGCCTTCACGTTGTTGAACGCGAAGTTGCCGTTGCTGTCGGTCGAGGTCGACGTTTCGCCCGAATCGAGCGTGCCGTTGTTGTTCGTGTCGAGGTAAACGGTCTGCGAGACGGCCGGCGCATCGCTGTTGTTATTGACGCCGTCGGCGTCGTTATCGGTGAAGACGTTGCCGCCGATCGAGCCCGGCAGCGGGGCGATCCCCAGGTTCAGGCCGCTGGCGGCTTCGCCGGGCGTCAGGGTCGGATCGATCGAGGCGGTCGACTGCGTGTAACCCGCCGGTACTACCCCACGAACGTGATAGGTGTCGGCCGGCAGATCGGTGAACGAGTAGGCGCCGTTGTTGTCAGTGGTGGTAGATGGCTCGCCCGAATCGAGCGTGCCGTTGTTGTTCAGGTCGAGATAGACCGTCTGACCAACCGCGGGCGTATCGCTGCCGCCGTTCGTGCCGTCGGCGTCGGCGTCATTGAACACGTTGCCACTGATCGAAACCGGCAGCGATGCGATACCCAGGCTCAGGCCGCTGACGTTCTGGCCGGGGTTCAGGGTGAAATCGATCGGCGTGGTCGACTGCTTGTAACCGTCTGGCAGCACCGCGCGCACGTGATAGGTGCCGCCGAGCACATCGGGGAACGAGAACGCCCCGGTGTCGTCCGTCAGCGTCGAAGGCTCGCCCGCGTCGAGCGTGCCGTTGTTGTTCAGGTCGAGGAAGATCGTGGCGCTGGTCGCGGGCGTGTCGCCGTTGTCACTGGCGCCGTTGCTGTTGGTGTCGGTGAAGGCCGTGCCCTTGATGGAGCCGGGCGTGGTCGAATCGAGTAGCGTGGTGATCGTGAGTGAATCGAGGTTGCCGCCCGTCGCGGGCCCGGCCGTCGCCGTGATGACGTTGTTGCCGTTCTTCAGCGTCACGTCGAGCGAGGCGTTCGCCCACTTGTCCCACGAGCCGGTATAGGTGCCGGCGACCGTGCCCACGACCACGCCGTTGACGCTGATCGTGAACGGCCGAGCCCCGGTGCTGCCGTTGGAATAGCGGAACGTGAGGGTGGCCGTGCCCATGTCGGTGCGCCACACGTTGAAGGTGGCGCTGGAGCCGTTGCCGCCGAAGTCGGCGAAGCCATAGCCAGTGTAGCCGCCGTGGTTCGACGCCGAGAACGTGCCGCCGGTGAACGTGGCGCTTTCGGCCTGCAGCACCGTGGTCGTGGGGTTCAAAGCCAGCGCGACTGCGCCGATCTTGGCGCCGGTGAAATTCTGCGAGGTCGACAGGTAGACGTCGGCCGGGGGCGAAATGATCGTGTACCCGGTCGGCTGCACGCCGCGCAGGTGATACGCGCCGGCCGGCAGGCCCGTGAAGCTGAACGAGCCGTCGGCGGCGGTGACCTGCGAGGTTTCGCCGGCGTCCAGAACGTTGTTGTTGTTCGTGTCGAGGTAAACCGTCGCGCCCGCCACGCCGGTCTCGCCGTTGTCGATCAGGTTGTTCTGGTTCAGGTCCTGGAAGAACCGGCCGGTGATCGAGGCGTTGGAAATGACCGGGGGAGGCGGCACGACCACCGGCACGCCGAGGCCGAGCTTGATCTGCGTGTAATTCACGCCGCTGTTGAGCGTGATGAACTGCGTGCCGTTGGTGAGCGACTGCCCTTCGGGCGGGACGGCGCGCACGTCGTACGTGGTCGAAGGCGGCAGGTTCGGGAACGAGAACGCGCCGTTGGTGTCGGTGGTGGTGAATGCTTCACCGGCCGAAAGCGTGCGGTCGCCGTTCTGGTCGAGGTACACGGTGATGCCGGCCGCCAGCGTTTCGCCCGTATCGCGCGAGCCGTTGCCGTTGGTGTCGTTGAACGCGATGCCGCTGACCGAGCCATTCAGCTCGGCCAGGCCGATCGCCGGCCCGACCGTGGTAACGAAGGGCGTCACGGTAACGCTGGCCGGCGGGGTGGTCAGTTTCGTGCCGTCGGCGGTCTTGCCGATGGTGTACGTGCCGGCGGGTAGACGGGTGAACAGGAACGAGCCGTCCTTGTAGGTGAGGTTCGTGGCCTCGTTGCTGTCCTGCTTGCCGTTGTTGTTCAGGTCCAGGTACAGGCCGCGCGAGACTTCGGGCACTTCGCCGGGATCCTGCACGCCGTTGCCGTTGTCGTCCTTGAACATCACGCCGCTGATGGAACCGAGGGCCGGCGGCTGCACCGCGCCGATGGCCAGGTTAGTCACCTGCTCGCCGGCGGCGAGGGTCAGGGCGAAGTTCTTGGTCGTCTGCTGGTACCCGTCCGGCAGCACCAGGCCGACGGTGTAAGTGCCGGCGGCGATGTCGGTGAAGCTGAACTTGCCGTCTGAATCCGTCGTGGCGGTCGCTTCGCCGTCGTCGAGCTGGCCGTTGTTGTTGGCGTCGAGATAAACGGTCTGGCCGGCGAAGCCAGTCTCGCCACTTGTCTGGTAGCCTTCGCGGCTGGTGTCGGTGAAGACAGCGCCGCTGAGCGTGCCGGTCGCCGGGGCGTCGCCGAGCGTGAGCGTCACGCTCGCCGTGCTGCCGGCCGGCAGGGCGATGGTGGTCGGGCCCGAGGCGACGCCGTTGACGCGCAGGTGTTCCAGCCCCTGCGGCAGGTTCGTGAACGTGAACGTGCCGTCGCTGTTGACGATCGTGCTCAGTTCGCCGTTGTCGAACTGACCGTTGTTGTTGTCGTCGATGTAGACGCTCAGTCCGGCAGCGGACGAGCCGTCGTTGCTGATCACGCTGCCGTTGATCGTCGCCGGCCGCAGGCTGCTGGCGGGGACGGCGGTGTTCTTCAGGCCGTACTGGCCGTTGATGACCAGGTTGCCGAAGGCGCTGAGGTCGCTGTCGCTGTCGTACTGCCAGCCGGCGGTTGCGGCGAGCATGTCGTGGGCGTGGCTGCCGTTCTGGTTCCACGACCAGGCGAGCGAGCCGATCCCGAGCTGGGCAAAAATCTGCATCGCCCGGCCGGTGTCGTACGGCACGTCGGTGCCGTCGGTCATGCTGTATTCGCCGACCACCATCGTCAGGCCCTGGGCCTGAAATTTCTTCAGCTCGGTCTGGATGTCCCAAGGACCGCCGGCGAAGGTGCCGCTGGGGTACTTGTTCAGATCGGTCGCACCCTCGGTGCGAAAGAAGTTGTAAAGGTGGATGCTGAATGCGACGTTGTGCTGCGGGTCGGCGTCGTAGATGGCCTTGGCGTATTGCTCCAGCGTCGTGGCGCTCTGGCCGCTGCCGCCGGCGTCGACCATGATCAGGGCGTTAATGCCCGCGTCGCGCAATCGCTGAATGCTGCTGATGTAAACGTCGCGGTAGGTGCTGCTGTTGGGGCCCCACTCGTTGGCAATGTTGAGGATGATGTTCTTCTCATCCTTCTTCAGCCAGGCGACGTTATCCGGCAGAAGCCAGCGGTCGACGACGGCCTGCAGGTCGGCGGGGGATGCACTGCCGGTGGCGCTTTGGTCTTCGACGACCGGAACAATGCCCTGGGCCAGGAACTGGTCGGCGATCGACGCCCGGCCCGCGGGCGTACTGCCGGGGCCGAAGGTGCCCATCACGACGCGGACGGCATTAGAGCCGGTCTTGGCGAATTCCTTGACGGCGTCCAGGTTTTTGTTGTAGTCGCCGAACTGGACGGTGTGGTTGATCCCCTTGGCTACGAATTCGTGGCCGTTGGCATCATAAATGTGGCCATCGGCGACATAAAACCCGGTGCCGGTGTTGCCGGCGGGGCGCGCGACGAGGCCTCCTGCGACTTCGGTGGCGTTCGGCGCCAGCCCGGCCGAAAGCAAACGACGAGCTTCCAGTTGCTCAACGGCGCGGTGAGCCGCGGCCTTCCAGTTCCAAGATGTATTCAATGGGTTTCCCAATCGTGACTGCGGTACAACTACAGACTGCCACGATAAAAAGTCAGGGCGATGAAGAAAAGATGAAAACCCCTTCAGCGCCGAAAAAAATCATCTAAAACGACGGACGATTTACCTGTTGTATCGGCAGATTATGGGGCCACGGTGAATCTGTACCGATACGTTCGTTAGCTGACTCTCACGCTGTCCAGATTGCCCCCCGTGGCCGGCCCGGCGACTGCCGAAATGACGTTCGTGCCGGCGACGAGGGGGACGGTCAGCGTTTCGTCCGCCCAGACGTCCCAGGAGCCGGTAGGGGCGCAAGTAAGGGTGCCCACAGAAATTCCGTTCACCAGCACGCTCAGCGGCCGGGCGATGCTGGCCCCATTACTGTAGCGGAATGTGAGCGTGGCTTGGCCGGCGGCGTCGCGGATAAGGGTGAACTTGGCGGCCGAGCCGCTGCCGCCGTAGTCGGCGAAGCCGCTACCAGTGAAGCCGGCGTGGTTTGTCTGCCGGTAGGTGCCGCCCGACATCGTCGCGTCTTCGGCCTGCAGGGTGACGGGGGAGGGCGGCGGATTGCCGCCGTCACTACCGCCGGTTCCGCCACCTGAATCGGTGGTGACGACCGTCAGTGAGTCCAGATTCCCGCCACCGACCGCACCGGCGGTTGCGATAATCGTGTTCGTGCCGCTGAGCAGTGGGGCCGTGATCGAAACATTGCTCCAGTTTTCCCACGAGCCCGTTGGATCGCAGGCGATCGTGCCGACAACGGTGCCGTTGACCGTCACCGTCAATGGCCTCGCCGTTGATCCGCCATTGGAGTAACGGAACGTTAGGGCGGCGCCGGTGGCCCCGCTACGGACGAGCGTGAACTTCGCCGACGACCCGCTGTTGCCGTAATCGGCGAACCCGGTGCCGGTGAAGTTGCCGTGGTTGCTCTGCTTGTACGTGCCGCCGGCGAGGGTGGCATCCTCGGCCTGCAGCACGACGGTCGTCGGATCAGAGCCCGGGGGATTGACCGGCGCGGCTTTGGCCCCGATCGACAGCCCCGTCACGTTCTGCCCGCCGGCCAGCGTTACGTCCGGCGGGGTGGTGCTCGCGAGCATGCCAGTCGGGTAGACCTCTCGCACGTGATACGTCCCCGCCGGCAGGTTGGCGAAGGTGAACGCGCCGCTGCTGGGGGTGACGACGCTCGTTTCGCCCGAATCGAGCACGCCGTCGTTGTCGGTGTCGAGGAAAATCGTCCGCCCATTCGCCAGTGTGTCGCCGGTGTCGTAGGTGCCGTTGGCATTCGTGTCATCGAACGCCACGCCGCTGATCGATCCGGTCGCCGGCGGGGGCGGATTCGTACCGGTGCCCGAGCCGGTATACGTCCAGTTGGCGCTATCGGTATAGGTCTTACCGTTGCCGGCGGCGGTCACGACGACGGTATTCGCGCCGCCCGACAGCAGATAACCCGGTGCGACGTACACGTCGTAGCCGAGCGATTGCATCGCAACCGCCTTGCCATTGATCGTCAGCGTCGGCGCGCCGAGGTTGCTGTAGACCTTGATGTCGGTGGCCTGGTCTTTGCGGGTCGTCCAGGTCTTGCTGTTGAGGTGCAGGACGGGCGTGGTCGTCCAGTTGGCCTGGAAGTAGTAGAACGGGTCCTTCTTCGTCTGCCGGTCGATGCTCACCAGTCCGTAATTCGACCGGCCCTTCTGCGGGCCGTTGTTGGCGCGGTCGTTGGCGAAATCGAACATATCGAACTGGTCGTTCGTCCACAGCCACGGCCGCGAGGCGAGGATGGGGTAGGTGGCCTCGATCAGCCGGCTCTGGAATTCTTCGGTCTGCGTGTAATCCTTCGCCCCCTGGGTCAGGTTGTCCCCGTGCTGGCCGATGTTGCTGGTCGCGCCCCATTCGCTCACGCCGATGACGGTGGAGGGGTTGGCCGTGTGCAGCGCATCGAGCAGCGTCGGCAAATCACTGACCTGGCCTTCGAAAAACCCGTAATAGCGGTTGAGCGTGACGACATCGGTCAGCTTTTCCAGCCCGCCGATCTTCTTGTTCCAGCTCGCGCCGCTCGTAACGCGGCTCGGATCCTCGGCCTTGGCGAAGGCGTTGAGCTGTTTGACGATGTCGTCGTTGGCGCTGTTGTCGAGCAGTTCGTTATACAGGCTGTACGATACGACCGACGGCGAGTTGTACGTCTGCCGCATCAGCTCCAGCAGCTGCTGCTTTGCGTTGGCCAGGAACGCGTCGTGCGAGACGGTCATCAGGCGGTTGTCCGAGCCGTTGAACGCGACTTCGCTCTGGACGATCAGCCCGCGCTGCGCCGCGACCTGGTACACCAGCGGCGGCAGCTCATACTGCGAGCGGATGACGGTCGCGCCGATATCGGTGATGACGTTGAGGTCGCCGATGATCTCGCTATCGCTGATGGCCGAGCCTTCGTTCAGGCGCTCGGGGTGGTAGAACGTCCCGTGCAGGCTGTACGGCTGGCCGTTGAGCAGGAAGCCTTTATTCGCGTCCATCGCGAACGAGCGGATGCCGACCTGCTGGTGAACCAGATCCAGCAACGCGCCGGTAGTGGCGTCGCGCACCTCCACATACAGATCGTGCAAGTACGGATCCTTCACGCCGTTCCAGAGATGCGGATTGGTAACCGTGCCGTTCTGCAGCAGCGTGGCGCTCCCGCCGGCGCTGAGCGACTGGGTGGAGGATGCTTCGAAGACGATCTTCCCGCTCGCATCGGCCAGCACGCTGTGAACGATCACCGACCCCGCCGCACCGCTGTCGGCCAGGTTCGTCTTGATCTGCACGGCCGCCGAAGCGCTGGATACCGAAGGCGTCGAGAAGTAAACGCCCGGCCCACTGTCGGTCATCGTCACGCGCTGCGGCGCGACGGCGATCAGGCTCAGCGAACGGTAGATGCCGCCGTACACGTTCAGGTCGGCCCCGTCGGTCGGCGCGATCGTGTTCGCCAGCGACGCGGAGTTATCGCACTTGATCGCCAGCACGTGCGATTTGCCGTCGGAAAGGGCGCCCGTCAGGTCGACATTGAACGCCCCGTACGCCCCGGCGTGTTCGCCCATCGCCACGCCGTCGACGTAGACGTCGGTGAGTACGCTCGCGCCGTCGAAATGCAGATAAATCGCGTCGCCACCGCTGCCGGCCGGGGCGGTGATCGTTTTGCGATACCAGCCGGCGCCGCGGTAATAGTTGTAGCCGCCGTCCTGCGCGTCGAGCGCGTTCCAGGTGTGCGGCAGGGTGACGTTCGACCAGCCCGAATCGTCCGTCCCCATCGCCTGCGGGCTGGACGGGGGCGAGAGCGTGAACTTCCAACCGCTGTTCAGGCTGACGGTCGCCCGCGGCGTCGTCGGCACGGCGTAGGGATCGCCCACGCTCATCAGGCGGCGATCTTCGAGCGATTCAATGGCACTGGACGAAACGCGACGAACAAACGACATTCGGCTTCCCCTGTAGGCCGCGGTATTAGAACGTATTACGGGCGGTCTTCGCCACCCGCTTTTCCCCAAAAAATCTGATGTCGGGCAATGGATGAGAAGATACTGAGCAAATAAACCGGTCCTCAGTGCGCCCAGGGAGATCAGCTCGTCACCGGGATCACGCGGATGCCGCTCACCTTGGCGTTGTCGACCACCGAGGTAAACGCGATCACGATTTTTCCGTTGCTGTCGGCGTTGACGCGGAACACGCGGGACGTCGCCTTGTTCTTCGCACCGACGTCCGCGTAAAGGTCGTAATTCGTCAGCCAGGCGGCTCCGTTGCCCGTCACATTGAACACCCGCTTGCCGGCAGCGGACCAGTAGGTTTCGGCCAAATCCAACTGCACGTTGTACGCTTGCCCGGCGACGAGGCTGGCGATGGTGTAGGTGAAGTTGCCGTACCGCTCGGTCTGGTACACCGCCTGCGGCGCCGCGTTGGCGACGGCGGACGTATCGATGCCCGAGGAAACGGTTGTCGTTTTCCCGCCGCTGTAGCCGGTATCGGCGACGAAATCGCCGCTGGCGCCGCCGCCGGCGTTGATGAGCGTGGATGTCGTTACCGGCGTGGTGCTGCCCGGGGTGACGCTGATCGCGCTCACTTTCGCGTTGTCGACGCTGCTCTTGAAGATGACCACGATCTTGCCGCTGCTGTCGGCCACGGCACTGAAGCTGCGGGCGATCGCCTTGTTCTTCGCGCCCGCCGCCGCGTAGATGTCGAAGTTGCTCAGCCACGCCGCACCGTTGCCGGTGACGCTGAACACGCGCTTGCCGGCGGCGGTCCAATACAACTCGGCGAAATCCAGCCGCACGGTGTAGGTCGAGCCGGCGGTCAATCCGCCGATCGTGTAGGTGAAGTTGCCGAAGCGCTCGGTCTTGTACGCCGATTGCGGCGCGGCATCGGTGACGGCGGAGGTGTCGATGGCCGCTGTCGTGCTGTAGCTGCTGCCGCCGCTGAAGCTGTTGTCGGCCGCATAGTTGCCGGCCGCGGGGCCGCCGGCGTCGATGTAGACGCTGGTGTTGTTCGTCGGCGGGGGTGTCGTACCGCCGCCGTTGCTGGCGATGGTCAGGCTGTCGAGATTGCCGCCACCGGCCGCGCCGGCGACCGCCTTGATCGTGTTCGTGCCGGCGATCAGATTGGCGGTGATGGTGAAGTTCTGCCAGGTATCCCACGAGCCGGTATTGACGCCGGAAATGTTTCCGATCGTCGCCCCGTTGACGATGATCGTCAGTGGCCGCGCGCTGCTGCCGTTGGCGTAGCGGAACGAGAAGGTTGCTGCGCCGGCCGCCGCCTGGTTCACCGTGAATTGCACGGCCGAGCCGTTGTTGCCGTAGTCGGCGAAGCCGGTGCCGGTGTAGCCGCTGTGATTGCTCTGTCTGCTCGTGCCGCCGCTGAGCGTCGCGTCTTCGGCTTGTAGAACCGTGTTGGTCGGGTTGCCAGGGTTCGATGCAACGTAACCGGTGTCGCTCGAAGCGTAATCGTGGCTCGTTCCGTCCTTCATCACTGCGGTGACGAAATAGCGGTAGGTGGTACCGGCGCTCGCGCCCGGGTCGTTAAGCGAATAACTCGCGACGCCCGACTGCTGGGTGACCGTCCCGACCTGCGGCGCCACCGAAAGATCCGACGGACGGGTCACTGAATTTTGGGGTGCGCGAAATACTTTGTACGACACCGCACCGGCCGTGCGCGGCCAGCTGATTTGGACGGAGCTCGTGCTCGTTCCGTCGGAGGCCGTCACGGTTCCGCTGGCGTAACCGGGGGCGGCGAGGTCGTAGAGCAGGTTCGACGTGTTGGGCGATCCGCGGCCGGTCACCAGGTCGTAGCCGGTTTGGGCCGCATAGCCGTTATTTCCCGAGGTGATGTCATGGAAATCCGATGAATCGACGTTGTAAAGGATCGGAAGCGTCTGCGTGGCGCCGTCGAGGGTAGACAGATGGGCGGTCGCGCGTTGCTGGTCGGCAGCCGCGACGATGCCGGCCCACATGGGGGTCGAGAGGCTGGTCCCGCCGATCAGGCCGCTGTTCCACGGGGTTGAGGTGCCGTAAAGCCACGAGTTGTAGATGGCGACGCCCGTGGCGGGGTCGCCGTCGATAGAAACGTCGGGCGCGGCACGCATGGTGGAGCCCTGCGTGACGACGCCACTCTGGTACGACGGCTGCGTTTCGTACTGGCTGAACCCGCCGCCGCTGCCGGACCAGCCGCTTTCGCTTCCGTAGCCGGTGCCGCTGGTCGAAAGCGATGTGCCGCCGACCGCCACCACGTTCGGCGACACCGCCGGCCACTCCGCCCGCGCGCCGTCGTCGCCCGTGGCCGCGAGGAATGTCACTCCCCCGTGGCCGCTGGGGGTTGTGAATTCCGAATCCCAGGACCGCCCGTCGTACTCAGAGCCGTCGGAATATTGGTAACTCCAACTCATCGATACGACGGATACGCCCGGTGCAGATCGAGCGTAATCCACACCGCTGAGCAGACTGAAGCTGAGGTTCGGGTCGCATTCGACCAGAACGATGTTGGCTGCGGGGGCCAGCGCGTGGGCCCACTCGATATCGAGCGACAGTTCGCCTTCCCATCCGCCCGATGGATCGGTGCCCGGGAGGGACGTGCCGCCGTCCTGGTTGACCTTCGTGAACGTCGGGGAGGAGCCCCCGTTATTGAACGTCGGCAGGCCGTAGTAATCCGAAAAGTCATTCAGATCGCTTTCGGCGGAGGGGTAATCGTACTCGCCGATGATGGCGATGGTCTGGCCCGCACCGTCGCCGGGGAAGCTCGAGAGCGTGTCGGACGGGTGGGGCAGGCCGTAATTGGCCCGAATCTCCTGCGGCGTGTATGCGGAAGCGGACGGCGCGGCCTGCCCGCCCGCGCTGACGGCGTTCCTGACGACGATGCCGCCGGACGTTGGGCTGTGACCCCAGCCGATCGGCGTGGCGACCGGCTGGAGTACCCCGGAGGCGCTGAGCACCCACCTCGATTCAAGAGTTTCCAAGAGTGGCCTATGCTTCGATCCCAGATCGCACGGAAGCCTTCCTGGCTTCGACCGATATTGCATGCTCTTCCTTGGGTATTGGGTACAGCGTGGAGGCCAGAATCGTAGATGAGTTACTACCCCAGTTCAACGAAATTTTTGGGCTGCTGAGCATGATAAAACAAAAGCGGTTCGGCAAACGCCGAACCGCTTTGGGTTGCTTTAAATGCTGGAAACGAAAGAGTTTACTTCAATTTGGCGGCCTTGGCGCGGGCGGCTTCGAGTCCGCCGACGTACATGAACGCCTGCTCAGGAATATCGTCGGCCTGACCGCTGACGATCGCGTCGAAGCTCTTTATCGTCTCTTCGCGGCTGGTGTACACGCCGGGGAAGCCGGTGAACTGCTCGGCCACGAAGAACGGCTGGCTGAAGAAACGCTCGATCTTACGGGCGCGGCTCACGATCAGCTTGTCTTCTTCGGAGAGTTCGTCGACACCGAGGATGGCGATGATGTCCTGCAGGTCGCGGTAGCGCTGCAGCATCGTCTGCACGCGGCGGGCGACGCGGTAGTGCTCTTCGCCCACGATCTGCGGGTCCAGAGCACGCGAGCTGCTGGCGAGCGGGTCGACGGCGGGGTAGATGCCCTTGCTGGCGATCGAGCGTTCGAGGTAGATGAACGCGTCGAGGTGGGCGAAGGCGTTGGCCGGGGCCGGGTCGGTCGGATCGTCGGCGGGCACGTAGACGGCCTGCACCGAGGTGATGGCGCCGTTCTTGGTGCTGGTGATGCGTTCCTGCAACTCACCCATTTCCGTCGCCAGCGTCGGCTGGTAACCCACGGCCGACGGCATACGGCCGAGAAGGGCGGACACTTCCGAACCGGCCTGCGTGAAGCGGAAGACGTTGTCGATGAACAGCAGCGTGTCGGCGCCGGTTTCGTCGCGGAAGTACTCGGCCATCGTCAGGGCCGACAGGGCGACGCGGAGACGGGCGCCCGGCGGCTCGTTCATCTGGCCGAAGACCATCACGGTCTGGTCGATCACGTGCTTGCCGGTGTTGCCGATTTCGGCTTCCTGCATTTCCATCCACAGGTCGGTGCCTTCGCGGGTGCGTTCACCCACGCCGGCGAACACCGAGTAACCGCCGTGCTGCTGGGCGATACGGGCGATCAGTTCCTGGATGACGACGGTCTTGCCGAGGCCGGCGCCGCCGAACAAACCGGCCTTGCCGCCGCGGATGAACGGGGTGAGCAGGTCGATGATCTTGATGCCGGTTTCGAACACCTCGGCCTTGGGGGTCAGGTCGGTGAAATCCGGGGCGCCACGGTGGATGGGGCGGCGTTGGTCGGTGTTGACCGGGCCACGCTGGTCGATCGGCTGGCCGAGCAGGTTGAACACGCGGCCGAGGGTTTCTTTGCCGACGGGGACGCTGACCGGCGCGCCGGTGTCGACCACATCGACCCCGCGCTGCAGGCCGTCGGTCGAACCGAGGGCGACCGCGCGAATGCGCCCGCCGCCGAGGTGCTGCTGCACTTCGCCGACGAGGCTGATTTCGGGGGTTTTGACTTCGATCGCGTTGTAGATGCCGGGCATCTGGTCTTCGGGGAAGTCGGCGTCGAACGTGCTACCGATGACCTGGGAAACCTTACCTGTTGCCATGACCGACTCCTCTGCTGCGAAGGAAAAAACTCTAATAGTTGAGCAGCCGAGCCCTTCCGCCGGCCGCGACGCGGCATCGTATCGGGGGCCAGAATTTGCAGCAAGCCGCCGATACGCGGGAAACAGGGCTGCGACAACGCGCTCTGGCGTCTGGGGCTTGGGGTCTGGGGTCTGGTCGGAGAAAGCGCCTCTGGCCAGACCCCAGACCCCAAGCCCCAGACCCCTTAATCCCTTTTCACGCGCAATTCAGGCCGCACTGGGCCGGACTGCGTCTACCCTTAACCGGCTCTAACAAGGGAAACCCATGCCAGAACTCGAAACACTCGAAGACCTCCTCGTCGAACAGTTGCGCGACCTGTACAGCGCCGAAAACCAGATCAGCAAGGCCCTGCCGAAGATGGCCAAGGCCGCCAGCCATCCGAAGCTGCGGCAGGCGTTCGAGCGGCACCTGAAGGAAACGCTGACGCAACGCGACCGTTTGGCCAAGATCGCCGACATGCTTGGCGTGAAGCCCACCGGCCACGTCTGCGCCGCCGCCAAGGGGCTGATCGAAGAGGCGAGCGAATTCCTCAGCGACAGCAAAAAGTCGCCCGAAGAAATCCGCGACGCCGGCCTGATCGCCAACGGTAACCGCGTCGAGCACTACGAAATCGCCGGCTACGGCACGGCCGTCGCGCTGGCGGAAAAGCTGGGGCTGGATAAAGCGGTCAAACTGCTCCAGCAGACGCTGGCCGAGGAAAAGGCGACCGACGAGAAGCTGACGGCGCTCTCAGAAGAAGTCAACGACGAAGCCGCGGCGCTATCGGTGGGGGCGGAAGAAGAGGAAGAATAGGCAAACTCGGCCATTTGCGACCACCGCCGGGCGACGCGTCTTTGGGGCGCGTCGCCCGCTGTTTTTGGGAGAGTGATTGAAATGGAAGCTTGGGCAAAACAAACACTTGCGCCGCAAATTGGGTTTGTTTTTTCGAAACACTTTTGCGCCGCGACCCTCCTCTTCCACGCCGGGCCAACGGCCCGGTTCCGGGGCGTTGCCCCGGCGTGAGCAGACTGCAGATTGTCAAAGAGCTTTCCGATCCCTCCCCCGAAGCAGGATAATGCACGTAGCTGCGACGCCCGCGTCGCCTCGGTTGCTTTCATGGAGTTGGGATGGTTTACCCTTCGCCAGAGGAAGAGGCGACGCAGGCGTCGGAGCTACAGTGACTTGCGACGTTGAAGGATCATCTTCGAAGGGGGGAGGGGGCACGACGGGCAGTCAGCGGTTCCCAGCAATCCGTCGTTGTTCGCATCGGCCTCCCCTCACCTAGCCTCTCCCAGGGAGAGCCGGATCGGCGTCCGTGAAATGGTCCGGACGCTCGACGATGCTACCGCCGCCGCTTCGGCTTGTCGGCGGAAAAATGGGGCGATTGGTGCACTTTCTGTCCCCCGGCGGCGTCCGTATCGTAAATTCTTGCCCGATCCATATGTCACTTCGCCACAATTCACTGCTTGACCGCCTCGAACCGCGCCGCCTGTTCGCCGCCTCGGCGATCGATCCGAGCTTCCATTTCGACCAGGCCGCGATCGACCGGGCGGCCCGGACGCACCTGACGCTGACTTCCATCATCGACGCCGGCGCCGGCCGGACGCTGATGCTCGGCCACACGCCGGCGGTCAATAACAAGCAGCGGCTGATCCTGATCGAACTCGATTCCACCGGCGGCTTGAACCGCGCCTTCTCGCACGACGGGCTGAGCGACACCGGGCTGGATGTCGGCGGCGGGGGCACGATCCGGGTGTCGGCCGATGGGTACATCTACCTCGCCGCGGCCGACACGATGACCCGCTTCCGCGGCGACGGTGCCCGCGATCGCGGCTTCGCCGGCGGTCACTCGATCGGCTTCACCGACGGAACCGCCACCCGCCAAGTGCTCGACGTTCAACCGGGCAGCAACGGAGGGGTGGATGTGCTTCGCGCGGTCGATCGCGACCTCGGCCGCACGTTCCTCAATCCCTATCACATCGAAGAGGAAACCTACGACAGCGTGCTGCAGCTGACGCACATCTCGGCCGGCGGGACGGTGACAAAGGTTTGGGAGAAATCCGCCCGCGACGGCACGTTCGCCGACAAGGTGTATGTCGACTTCGACAAAGGCTCGGTCACGCCCCTGGCCGGCGGCGGCTGGGTGGTGCTGTCGGCGCGGCAGCAGAACATCGACAACATCGACAGCGCCTTCGGTAACGACATCCAGGGCGACACGTTCGTCGATTTCGTCTCGGCCGGTGGAACGACGACGAACGAGAAGGTGTTCAACACCGGCAGCGAAACCGCCCTGGCCGACGTGCGCGTGCAGGGCAACGGCAGCCGCGTTCGCTTCACCTACGGCGGGCGGCGCGAAGTGGAATTGACCAACGGTGTCAGAATCCGCCGCTATAACCTCGCCGTCGGCCCGACGACGCCGGGCTTGAACGACCAGGTGCTGACGATCAACGGCCAGCGGCTGCCTTACCGGCTTCCGTATCCATTCGAACCAGCGACGGGCTTCACAGTGTCGCTACTGAACATCGATGGCAGCGTCGACAAGCGCTTCGGCGACGGCGGCACGTTCAAGCTCACGGGCACGGTGGGCAAATTTCCAGAGCCGTTCGTAGTGCTGTCGGCCCAGCCGGGCAGCGTCTTGCTGTCGTGGCAGAATGACGATGCCCGATCCACGGTTTCGATCATTCGCCTCTGGCTCGGCCCGCAGCCGGCGGCGACGCTGACTTCGACGGCGGTACGCGGCCGAACGGCGACCGTCACCGTTCAATACCGCGCCCGATCCGGCATCGCCGCGGCCACGGTGAATTCCCACGATGCCGTGCTGACCTCGAAACGCGGCCAGGCGCGGCTGCGCCTGCTGAGCAAGGTGATCCGCGGCGACACCGTCACCGCAACGTATCGCGCGACCGACCTATTGCCCGGCAGCTATTTCATCGATTTGCTCGCGGGCGAAGTCGGCAGCGGCGAGAACGCGGTCAACGCGGCGCAGCGGCTGGGAATCATTTCGATCGTGTAAGGACGCGGGACGAAATGCGTCTGGAACTAAGGCAGACCTTTAATCGATGTCGCGCAGCGACGAGATATTAAGCCTCTCCCTGTGGGAGAGGTGGGTGAGGGCAGGCCGAAGACGAAAAGCCGAGGCGTTGGAAAACGGTCGGAGAGGCGAGACCTCTCTTCTTCCCGAGCGAGTTCCCGCTCACCCGTACCTCGTTCCAGCCTGCCCTCACCTAACCTCTCCCACAGGGAGAGGGACCAGAAGGGCAGATTCGAGTTTCAGGATCGCTCCATCGCCTCACGCAGCCGCCCGCTGTGCTCAGCGAGACGTTTGTCGGCGTCGACGGCGTTGCACCCGAACCGCTGCATCACGATCGCCTTCTTCACGTGCCCGTCGGCCGCGCGGAGGACGGGCATCGCCTGCTCTTTCGACACCCCGCACACCGTCGCGACGATGCGCGCCCCGCGGTCCCACAGCTTGTCGTTCGTGCAGCGCAGATCGACCATCAGGTTCTCGTAGCACTTCCCGAGCCGCACGAATGCCGTCGTCGTGATCTGGTTGAGGATCAGTTTCGTCGCCGTGCCGGCCTTGAGGCGGGTGGAGCCGGTGAGGACCTCCGGGCCCGTGAGCGCGTGGATCGCCACGTCGGCCGGCGGCTGGTTCGGGAACGGGGCGACGCAGGTGACGAAAATCGTGGCGGCGCTGCGCCGTTTCGCTTCGACCAGCGCACCGCGGGCGAACGGCGTCGTCCCGCCGGCGGCGATGCCGCAGATGACGTCGTGTTCGTTCGCGTTCAGCTGTGCGATCGCGGCCTCGCCGTCGGCGGCGCTGTCCTCGGCGCCTTCCTTCGCCCGAAACATCGCCGACTCGCCGCCGGCGATCAGGCCGATGACCTGGGACGGATCGGAACGGAAGGTCGGCGGGCATTCGCTGGCATCGAGCACGCCGAGCCGGCCACTGGTGCCGGCGCCGGCGTAGATGAGCCGGCCACCGACGGCCAGCTTTTCGACCACGATTTCTGCGGCCCGCGCGACCTCGGCCGAGACCGCGGCGACGGCCCGGACGGCGAGCGCGTCCTGGCGGTTCATCAGGGTAACGATCTGGTCGGCGCTCATCGCGTCGAGCGTCATCGACTCGGGCAGACGGGTTTCGGTCAGCAGGCCGGAGCGGTCCATGCGTCCGATGATAAGAGCAAAGCGCGGCGCGGCCAGTGACGGCCGCGCCGCGCGAGAAAAGCTGCCGCGTTACTCGCAGCAGGGTGCGTCGGGCGTGCAGCAGGCTGCAGCCGGGACGCAGCACGAGGCGGCGGCGGGGGCCTTCACCGTCGACTTGGCCTGGGCCGAGTGCGGGGCGAAGTACAGGGCCGCCGCCATGGCGGCGAGCGACGCGAACAGGAACTTACGTGTCATAAGACACCTCCTTGAGAAAGCCCGCTCTTCCGCGGCGCAACGCTGCGGGCGGGAGAAGCGGTGGGGAAACGTGGTTTGGGACGGAAAGCGCGATCGGAGGGAATGGAGGGCGTCACTCTGTGACGCTACTGGCACCGCAGGTGCCAGGCTGACGCGGCAGGGACTGCCGCCCTCCAGGCTCCGCATGCGCGCAACGGTGGCGCAGAGGGTGGACTAGGTTGTCCAGTGGCAGAGAATCGACTGAACGCGCACGCTCGCCGGCGCGGATTGCACGGCGGTGGATTCAGCCAGATGCGTCGGATCGGGACCGGCCGACGGCGAGAGGACGAACAGCAGCGGGGCGGCCGCGATCTTGACGATCTGGGGTGCGGTCGCCGGGGTTGGCGTTTCCTTGGCCGGGGTGCTGGGGTTGGCCGAGCAGTCGCAGCCGTGCTTGCAGCAGTCGGCGGACATCTTCTTCGCGGGGGCCGTCACCGTGGCACCGGTCATCGCGCCATCAGTCATCGCACAGGCGGCCGGCGTGAAGCAGGCGGGCCAGACGAGCAGGGCGATGATCAGCAGCCAACGCACGGGGGCATTATCGCAGGGGGGCGGGCGTGATTCAACCGGGTAATTGTCGCAGGCGATGCCGCGGAGTCGATGCCGCGCAGCGGCGAGCTTCTAAGCCTCTCCATGTGGGAAAGGGACCGGATTGGCCATCCTGCGGAAGCTTGCGCTACTTCGACTTTTTCATCGCCGCGTCGATATACGCCGGCAGGCCGAGCGGGTCGGCCCATTTCTGGCGGGCGACGATCTTGCCGTTCGCGATCACGTACGCGCCGTTCGGCATCGCGTCGTACGCATCGGTCGTGGCGTCGTCGACATCATCGAGCGCGATATCCGTATCGATCTTCAGCGACTGTTGCGCGAGCCGGGCCAGCTTTTCGCGCTCGGCCAGGCTCTTGTGCTGCTCGATTTTGATCTGCTCGTCGGTGTTGCGCTGCGGCTCCCACTGGTTGGCGGGATAAGCCTCACGCGTGTAGACGATCAGCACGCTGGCCCGGCCCTTGTACCGCTTCGACAGCGCGTCGACCTGGCCGATTTTGTCGCGGAAGGTGGGGCTGGTGAACGAGCCGAAGATCAGCACCAGCGGCTTGCCCGAGAAGCTGTCGAGCGTGCATTCGCTGCCGCCGAGGCGCTTGAGGCGGAACGGCGGGGCGGGGGCGCCTTCGTAGAGGGCCTTGGCTTCCGAGGGCTTGGTGGCGGGCGAGGCGGAAGACGCCGCCGCGGCTTTCGCTGCGGTGGTGTCGGGGGTGGTGTTGCCCATGCCGTCGGTTTTGGGTGATTCGGCCGGCGTCGCGCCCGGCTGCTCGTCGCGCCATTTCTGCTGCTGCTCGGGCGTAAGGATCGAAAGGATCTGCTGGCGCGTCGACTGCATCAGCAGGCGGGCCTTGTCGCGTGTGTCGCTGACGTTGTCCGCGGCGCTCTGGCGAAGGGCTTGGACCTTGCGGGCGGTGTCGTCGAGAACCGCGTCGATTTTGGTCTGCTGTTCCGGGCTCAGATCGAGCTTGACCAGCCGTTCGCGGAGGCGTTCCAGCAGTGGGCCGCGTGCCGCCGCGCCGGCG
>Ga0070658_10001109_pt1 | contig 22993 bp, 16 predicted proteins | sample KBSC13metaG_FD_64664 | JGI IMG/M metagenome (GOLD analysis project Ga0070658, IMG submission 64664) | Corn rhizosphere microbial communities from Kellogg Biological Station, Michigan, USA - KBS C1-3 metaG | ecosystem: Host-associated > Plants > Roots > Rhizosphere > Soil ...
ACTATCTGGAACGGCACACCGCGCATGGGCTGCGGGGGCATCACGGTGACGGACAACGCGCGGCACGGATCGGCACCGACGGGTTCGTCGCCGCCGCCTTCACCCACCGCACCTCCCGTGCGGACGACCCGCAGCTGCACACCCACGTGGTGATCGCGAACCTGGTGCACGGTGCGGACGGGGCGTGGTCGGCAGTCGACTCGAGGGCCGTGCACCGCCAGGCCCGCACCGCCGGCTGCATCTACCAGGCGGTGCTGCGCGGCGAACTGACCCGCACCCTCGGCGTCGGCTGGGGGCCGGTCCGAAAAGGTGTCGCGGAGATCGACGGCATCCCGGCCGGGTTGCGCCGCGCGTTCTCGCGGCGCCGCGAGCAGATCGAGGCCGAGACCGAGCGGACCGGGACGACGAGCCGGCGGGCCCGGCAACGCGCCAGCTACCGCACCCGCCCCGCCAAGCCGCACACGGCGGAACCGTCGCTGCGGCACCGGTGGGCCCAGCGTGCGATCGACCTCGGTCACGACCCGCGCGCCCTTGTCATATCCGTGCTGGGGCGGACCCGATCACCTGAACTGCCGGCGGCTGAGGTGGTGGCGCGGCAGCTGTTCGGGCCGGCCGGTGTGACCCACAAGCACACCTCCTTCGACCGGCGGGAGGTGATCCAAGCTCTCACCGAAACCCTGCCCACCGGCCTACCGATCACCGGCACACAACTCGAGGCGGCGGCGGACCGGATGCTGCACGACCCGGAGGCCATCCGCCTCCTCGACCCAAGCGACGGCGACGGCAATGGACCGCGGTGGACCAGCGCGGACCTGCTCCGCACCGAAGGGACCGCGCTCGCCCTGGCCGGCCACCCGACCCGGATCCCCGTCCACGAGCCGGAACGGGCTCGGGACGTCGCGGGCGGTGCAGGCCTGTCCGGCGAACAGCAGCGGCTCGTCACCGGGCTGCTCACCTCCACCCGGACCGTCGACGTCGTCGTCGGCCCCGCCGGGTCCGGAAAGACCGCGCTGCTGCGCACCGCCGCAACCGGCTGGCACGAGGTGAACGCGCCGGTGCTGGGCTGCGCGTTGTCCGCGGTCACCGCGCGACGGTTGGAAGCCGCCACCGGCATCCCGACCAGCAGCGTTGCCCGGCTCCTTTACGACACCAACCGCGTGGATCCGCAGACCGGCCAGGGGTCCGGGTTGGCGACGCGCACCGTCGTGGTGGTGGACGAGGCGAGCATGGTCGGCACCCGCGACCTGGCCACCCTCGCGGTGCACGTGGCCCGCGCCGGCGGCAAGCTGGTGCTGGTCGGCGATCCGGCTCAGCTGCCGGAGATCGACGCCGGCGGCCTGTTCGCCGCGCTGGCCCGTCACGCCGAACCGCTCGCGCTCACGGTCAACCAGCGCCAACAGCATGGCTGGGAACGCGCCGCGTTGCTCGCGCTGCGCGACGGTGACGCCGCCACCGCTCTCGACGCTTACTTCGCGCATCACCGCGTGGCGGTCGGCACCGACGAGCACGACGCACGAGCGCAGCTCGTCGACGCCTACGTGCAGCGTCGCCTGGCTGAAGCCGGCCCGTTCGATCTGGTCGCGCTCGCCAGCACCCGCGCCGACGTCACCACCCTCAACACCCAGATCCGCGGCCGGCTGCAACACCACGGTGTCATCGCCTCCACCGGCACCACCGTGCTCACCGGGGACGGGCCACGCGAGTTCGGCGCCGGTGACCTGGTCGTCGTCACCCGCAACGACCATCCCCGTCGGCTGCTCAACGGCACCCGCGCCACCATCACCCGTACCAGCTCGCACGAGCTCGACCTCAGCACCGAAGCCGGCGCGACGACACGCGTGTCGACGGCATGGGCGGCCGAACACCTCGACCACGGCTACGCGCTCACCGTGCACAAAGCCCAAGGGCTCACCACCGCCACCGCGCTCGTCTACGGCACCTCCGCCCTCGGTCAACAAGCCGGCTACGTCGCGCTGTCCCGCGGCCGGCACGACAACCACCTGTTCACCAGCGCCGACTCCCTCGATCCAGAGCGGCACGACGTCGACGTGCCCCGTTTCCGCGTCCTCGACCTCGAACCCCCCGACGTGTACGACGCGCTCGCTGAGCGGCTCAGCCACGGTTACCAGCAGGTCCTCGCCCACCAGCAGCAGCCCGACTTCGACGACGAGCCGGACCGATGGCTCAGCCCCCACGACCACCATCAGCACAGCCGCGACGGCCACGGACTGTCGCTCTAGGAGGACGCGATGACCGGCGAACCTTTGACGCTGTTTGCTATCGACGGCGGTGGCGCTCCGCGGCCGAGCCGGCGAGGAAGTCGCAGGACGGCCGCGGCGGCAGCGCTGGCGCCAATGCCTTACCCGCCGGCGCCGGCGACCCCTGCCTCCAGGCGTTCGGTGAGCGCGGCCGCGGCCGACGAGAACAGCTCCGGCGATGCACAGCTGACAAGACTGCTGCTGACACCCACAGAAGCAGCGCGAGCACTTGGCATCGGGCGGTCGAAGCTGTACGAGCTTCTTAGGGCGGGCGTCGTCGAGTCGGTCCTGATCGGCAGCTCGCGGCGGATACCGGCTGAGGCGCTGAACCGGTATGTCCAAGCACTGCAGCAGCAATGCGTCACCTAAGGCAAGGAGGTAGGGCGAGCCATGGGCGGACGACGTGGACATGGAGAGGGCTCCATCCATCGCAGAGCCGACGGCCGATGGGTGGCCGTCCTCGACCTCGGATGGTCGAACGGCAAACGCCGGCGCAAGTACGTCTACGGCGACACGCGCCGAGAAGCAGCCGCGAAGCTGCAGCGGGTGAAGGACGACGTCTCTCGGGCGGGAAGTCCATCGGATGACCGGATCACCGTCGAGCGCTATCTGCGCGATTGGCTCGCGGCGGTAAAGCCGTCGCTGCGCCCATCCACCTACAGCAAGTACGAGTCAGCCCTGCGCCTGCATGTCTACCCCACGCTAGGGCGACAACCGTTGGGTCGACTCTCGCCACAACAAGTCAGCGGGATGTACGCGGAGCTGCTCGCGCAGGGCCTGTCGCAGCAGTCGGTGGTGCATGTGCATCGGATTCTGCATCGCGCTTTGAAGCATGCCGTTCGATGGGGCGTGGTCGCTCGTAACGTCACCGACGCCGTCGATCCGCCACGGGTCGCACGCCGCGAAATGCTGGTGCTGACGCCCCAGCAGGTTCGCCAATTGCTGGCCGGCGCCGCGGGTTCGGATCTGCGCCCGTTGCTGGCGGTCGCAGTGACGACGGGCCTGCGTCAAGGCGAGCTGTTCGCCCTGCGGTGGAGCGATGTGGATTTGACCTCAGCGCATCTGGTCGTGCGTCGGGCCCTGGTTCGATCCGCCGACGGCGGTTCGGTCTTTGCCGAGCCGAAAACCGCCGGTTCGGTGCGGCGGGTCCAGTTGTCGACGACGGCGGTGGACGCGTTGCGCGAACAGTGGCGGCGGCAGTAGGACGACCGCCGGGCTGCCGGCGAGCAGTGGCGCGACCTGGACCTCGTCTTCACCACCCGCCACGGCGGCGCGCTCAACCCGCAGAACACGCTGCAACGCCAGTTCTACCCGCTGCTCGAGCGCCTCGGCCTGCCGAAGATTCGCTTCCACGACCTGCGGCACACCGCGGCCACGCTGCTGCTCGCGGCGGGGGTCCATCCCAAGATCGTCAGCGAAATGCTCGGCCACACCGACACCGGCATCACGATGGACCTGTACTCCCACGTGATCCCCGGCCTCCACCAGCACGCGGCGGCGGCGTTCGACAATCTGCTCGCGCCGGAGGCCAGCGAGCCATCGGAAGCAGCGCCGTACGATGGTTCGGCTCCTGCCGCCGACGCTTTGGCTGTCAACTTGGCTGTCAGACCAAGATCAGCAAAGGCGAAAGTGCAGGTCAGCCCTCGTAGCTCAGGGGATAGAGCGTCGGTTTCCTAAACCGTGCGTCGCAGGTTCGAATCCTGCCGGGGGCACTGCCTGTGTCTTCTTGCCTGTGTCTACTTGGCTGGGTCATCCGGGCCGGGTGATGCGGCGGCCGACGTTCGGGGCTTCATTGGCACCGGTCGTCGCGGGAGATGTCCGACGTGCGCATCGTGGGTGTGATCGACGCCTATCAACGCCGCCATGGCTGGGCCGGCTTTCCGCTCGCGGTCGGCTACAAGTACGCCGACGACCAGGGCGGGTTCCTCGCCGCGCTGATCACCTACTACGGGTTCCTGTCGCTCTTTCCGGCTCTGCTGCTGCTGGTGACGACGCTCGGTTACGTACTGCAGGGAGATGCGCACGCGCAGCAACAGATCCTGAACACCGCGTTGGCGAAGTTCCCGGTGGTCGGCACGCAACTCGAGCGCAACATCTCCGCAGTGCACGGCAACGCTGCCGCGGTCGTGATCGGCGTCGTCGGTCTGCTCTACGGTGTCCTCGGCATCGGCCAGGCGATGCAGCTCACTTTCAACCGGGCCTGGGCCGTGCCCCGCAACCAACGCCCCAACCCCCTGTTCTCGCGCGTGCGAAGCTTCGGGCTCATCGTGCTGCTGGGCGCGGGCGTCGTCGCCACTACGGTCGTGACCGGCTTCGGCGCGTCGACCGGCGCCCTCGACGCGCACCTCGGCGGTCTCATCCGGCTGGCGGTGCTGGTCGCGTCCGTCGCGATGAACCTGCTCCTTTTCCTGGTCGGATTCCGCCTCCTGACCGCGCGAGACGTGTCCGTGCGCGACCTGTTGCCCGGAGCGATCTTCGCCGCGTTGGCCTGGCAGGGGCTCCAGGCACTCGGCACGACGTACGTCTCGCACGTCGTGGCACGCAGTTCCGACATCTACGGCGTGTTCGGGATCGTGCTCGGTCTGCTCGCCTGGATCTACCTGGCCGCGACGATCGTGGTCCTTGCCGCAGAGCTCAACGTCGTGCGCGCGTGCCGGCTGTGGCCACGCTCGCTGCTCGCCCCATTCTCCGACGGACTGCCGCTTACCACCGCGGACGAGCGCGCCTACATCTCGTACGCCGACATGCGCAAGCACAAGTCGTTCGAGCACATCGACGTCAACTTCACCGAGCCTCGCAGTCAGCAACACCGTGCCACGCCGAAATGACCATTCCCCCTGAACGGGATGGCACCGGAGACTGCCGGACAGGAGGTTCCGATGGACAAGCTGGCAGTTGCCGTAATGCCGATCGTCGACGTGGGCGCATGGCAGGAGTTCGCTGACGAGATCAGCACTGGCTCTCGCGCTGAAGCGCACCGCGACTTCCTTCGTCGCGGCGGCGTGAAGAAGGAACACCTCTTCCGTCAGCAGACGCCGATGGGCGACCTGATGGTGCTGGTGTGGGAAGGCGTTGACCCGGAAGCGCTCGGCGCGCACTTCGGCGACGCGATGCAGAACCCGAAGACCGACCACGAGCGCTACATGGTCGACTACGTGATCCCGAAGCTGCACGGAATCGACGCATCCGCACCGCCACCGCCTCCGGCGGAGCAGGTCGCGACCATCGCCACCTGATCGCCGCGACTCGGCCGACGCCGGCGCAGCAGATGTGACCGGCGCAGGAGATCAGGGCCATGCGGCGAAACCAGCAGCGTGAGGCGACTCTTTGCCGCGCTGTGCGCGTTGGTGGCGTTGGCGGCCGCACCGGCCTTCGCTGCGTCCGGCCACGTTTCGCTCCCCGTGCAACTGCACGACGGCGCCGGCCTGCACGTGGTGTCGGTCAAGCCGGTCAACTCGCGGCTGCTCGCCGTGGTCGTGCGGACGTCGGCGCTTCCGCAGCCGGCCAACATCTTCATCCTGCTGCCGCCCGGTTACGCCGATCATCCGAAGCAGCGCTACCCGGTGTTCTACCTGCTGCACGGCACGAGCGGCACGGCGTCGGACTGGACCATCAAGGGCGACGCGCAACACGTCATCGGCAACCGCCAGCTCATCACGGTCATGCCCGACATCGCCCTGAACGACGGCGGTGGCGGCTGGTGCACTGACTGGCCGGACGGCTCGCAGCGCTGGGAGACCTTTCACATCGACCAGTTGATTCCGTGGGTCGACACCAACTTGCGGACGATCCCGACCCGAGCCGGACGCGCCATCGCAGGCTTGTCGCAAGGCGGCTTCTGTTCGATGAGCTATGCGGCGCGGCATCCTGACCTGTTCGCGACCGCGCTCGGCTACTCCGGCGCGCCTGACGTTTACTACGACACCCGCGATCGTTACGGCGCGATGGCCATCATCAACGCGACAGAAGTCGGGCTCGACCAAGAGCCGCCCGACACCTTCTTCGGCAACCCGGTCACCAACGGCATCAACTGGGCCGCACACGACCCGGCGACGATCGCGGAGAACCTGCGCTGGACCCGCATGGCGATGTACTGGGGCAACGGAACACCCGGCCCCTATGACACGACCCCGGCCTCGTACGGCGGCGGAAGCATCGAGTTCCTCGTGTCGGCGAGCAACACCGACTTCCAGTCGCGCCTCAACGCGTTGCAGATCCCGGCGTACTTCGATGCGTACGGCGGCGGCACGCACGCCTGGCCGTACTGGACACGGGATCTGAGCCAGTCGATCGACACGATCATGTCCGACTTCGCGCATCCCACCCCGATGCCGGCCGAGTTCACCTACACCAGCGGTGACGACTCCTATGCCGTCTACGGATGGCAGGTCGCGATGCATCGAACTGCCCGGGAGTTCTCGACGCTGGCGACAACCGGACCGCGCTCGTTCACCCTGTCCGGCAGCGGATCGGCGCTCGTCCTGACGCCGCCGACGTACGTGGCGGGGCACCGCTACACGATTCGCCTCTCCGGTGACGGCGCACCCGCTACGACAGTGACAGTGACCGCCGGAGCCGACCGCAGGCTGCGGCTGACCGTGCCGCTCGGACCAGCCAACGCCTACCAGCAGGACACACCACAGGCGGCGGTCGCCGGCACGACGGTCTACACCACGTCCGTCACGATCAGCTAGCCACCATCAGGCATCAGGTCAAGCAGCCACCTCGGACCCACAACGCTGCCACCGAGCCGCTCCACCCGCCCGCGTAGCTCCCGGTCGGCCGTCACGACGGTGACCTGTTCGCCACTGGCGACAGCCTGCTCCGCCGTCGCCACGATGCCGTCGTCACCATGCCCGGCGGCATGCACGACACGCACGCCGTCCTCCTCGCCTTCGGCGACCCGGCGCGCGGCACCTTCGAGCACCACGACGACAGGCGCGTCGAGTCGACCGTCCCGAACCGCGTCGACGAGGGCGCTTCGCAGCTTCTCCGCCGCGCCCGCCCTGTCACGCCACCAGCCGTTCGGCCTCGAGCCAACGACGTTGGCGCCGTCGACAACGAGCATGCGCTCATCCTGTCGCGTCCCGGACCGCAAGCAACGCCTTAGGGTCGGGAGCATGGACATCGTCCTGATCCCGGGGTTATGGCTCGACGGATCGTCGTGGGCCGATGTCGTCCCGGCGCTCGAGGCGGCCGGCCATCGGCCGCACCCGGTGACATTGCCCGGGATGGAGTCGAGGGACGCCGACCGTTCGACCATCACCCTCCGCGACCAGGTGCAAGCGGTCATCGACGTCATCGACACGATCGCTCCCCCGGGCAAGGTTGTGCTCGCCGGCCACTCCGGCGGCGGTGCGATCGCGTACGCCGCCACGGACGCCAGGCCGGAGCGCGTCGATCGCGTCATCTACGTGGACAGCTTTCCGCTCGGCGAAGGCAGCGTGATCAACGACGAGCTTCCGGTCGTCGGTGGCGAGATCCCGCTGCCGGACTGGTCGGCCTTCGAGCCGGAGGACCTGGTCGATCTCGACGAGGAGAAGCGGCAGGCGTTCCGCCGTCGCGCGCTCCCGGCTCCGGCACGCGTCGCCACCGACCGGCAACAGCTTTCCGACGAACGCCGTTACGACGTGCCGGCGACCATCATCGCGTGCGAGTTCACCGGCGACATGCTCCGCGGCTGGATCGCCAACGAGCCTGGCCTTGCCGAGCTCACCCGGATCCGCAGCCTCGACATCGTCGAGCTGCCGACCGGGCACTGGCCTCAGTTCACCAAGCCGAACGAACTCGCGGCGACGATCCTCCGAGTTGTCGGCGATTGAAGGCGGACGCCTGCCGACAACCCTGTGTCTGCCGACAACCCTGTGGACGAGGACGTGGATTGTGCCTGTCGGCCGTTGAAAACTGCGAGTGAACTGTGGACATCTTGTGCATGCCGAAAATTCGTCCAATCAGTCGCGTCAAACCTCTTGTGCCGGAGTGCAACAACCGTTAGACATTGCGTTGTCGCCGCAGACGGGGACCAGCCGGAGGAAACTCCGGCAACGCGAGGAAGCGCCGGGCGACCGGCGAAACCAGGCGGGTCCACGAGCGCGGCGACGGTTCGGCAGAGCGACGGCTCTCGAGCGATCGGGATGTCGACGCCGCCGGACGGCACGAGGCCGCGCCATCTCATACATGGCGCGGCCTCGCTGCGTTCTACAGACATTGTCTGTGCTGCAACACTTTTACCCGCGCACCGACACGGCCAATCAGGCCGTGAGATTCGCCTCAGCAGCAAGCCAACTACAGCGCCGGCGGCGCCGCGATTCGTGGCAGCGACGACGCGACCTCGCCGAACCGCTCGTCGTACGTCGCCCACTGCGTGCGCGCCTGCGCAAGCTCCTCCTTCGTGCGCGCGACGAAGTTCCACCACATGACGAGCTGCTCGCCGAACGGCTCGCCGCCGAGCAGCAAGACGCGGCTCTGCTCGAGCGCGGTGAGGTCAAGGCTGTCGCGCCGCAGGCCGAGGTAGCCCAGCTGACCAGGTCGCACGACCTGCTCCGCGACGGCGACCTCGCCGGAGAGCACCACGAGAGCATGTTCGAAGTCGGGTCGCAGCGGCCACGACGTCGCGCCCGGACGCACGGTGAGGTCGGCGCCGACCAACGACGTGTCCTGCCGCGCCGGCGACGCGACACCGGCCAGTTCACCGACGAGCACCGTGGCGACGGCGCTTCCGAACTCGACCTGTGGAAGGTCAGGGTGGTGCTCGAACGCAGCCGCCCCGTCACGAGTGGCGGCCGGCTGCGCCACCCACAGCTGCACCCCGTGCAGCGTCCCGCGATAGCTGTCGACCGCCTCCTCGGCGTGAGCAACCCCGCGGCCCGCCGTCATCAGGTTGAGCTGCCCGGGCCGGATCACCTGCTCGGAGCCGAGGCTGTCCCGGTGCAGCACCGCACCCTCGACCAGCCAGGTCACGGTGTGCAGTCCCATGTGCGGGTGCGGCCCGATCTCGAGCCCGCTGGTCTCGCTGACCTGCTCCGGACCCATGTGGTCGGCGAAGCACCAGGCGCCGACAGTTCGCCGGCCGCGTCGTGGCAACGCCCGCCGCACCCGCGTGGTGCCGACCATGGCCTCGCGGCTGTCGGTGACTTCGACGACGTCAGCCGAAACACCATCGACCAGCGCGCCGCTGCCGCCCGGCTCGGGCGGGGCGTCCGCAGCACCCACGGGACCGCTCATGCGGCCACTCTGCACCCCCGTCGAGTGCTATGCAATCCACCGTCAGCCGAGTGTCGCGTGCATCTCCCAGACCAGGATCTCGGCGTCGTCGTCCGCGGTCACTCGCTGCCCCCCGACCCCGGTCAGGCGCACGGCGTCGCCCTCGTTCAGCGGACCGGCGCCCTCGAGCGAGACGCGTCCGCGGGGGACGAACAGGTGAATGAACGGCGCGTCCGGCAGCTGCACCTGGCCGCCCGGAGCGAGCCGGGCCGCATGCAGCGCGGCATAGGAGTTCCTGATCCGGATCGCGGCCGCACCGTCGTGCACGGGCATGCCGGACGCGACCGGCACCAGCCCGCCTCGGAGCAGCTCGTCGTCGACTTCCAGTTGCTCGTAGCCCGGCGTGATGCCTTGCTCATCGGGCACCACCCACATCTGCACGAAGTGCACGGGGTCTTGGTGCTCGTCGGCGCCGGTCAACCGCCACGCGTCGTTCTTCTCCGAGTGCAGGATCCCGGTGCCCGCGCTCATCCGCTGGGCCAGACCTGGGTAGATGACCCCGCTGTTGCCCCGCGAGTCCTGATGCACCAGCTGTCCGCGCAGCACCCACGTCACGATCTCCATGTCGCGGTGCGGGTGGGTCTCGAAGCCGGTGCCGGGGGCCACCACGTCGTCGTTGTTGACGAGCAGCAGGCCGTGATGGGTGTTGTTCGAGTCGTAGTGCTGGCCGAAGGAGAACGAGTGCTTCGAGTCGAGCCAATCGATCCGGGTGGAGAACCGGCTATCGGCCCGGCGCACGTCGATGCCGGGATGCACGCTTGTCGAGGTTGTCACGGCGATGGCAACGCCGGAAGAGCGCCCAGCCTTCCCGAGGGATGGCTTGCGGCAGAATGCCCCGATGAACGCGCGACGGCGCCGGGCACTGCGTCGGCCGGCACTGAGTCGGCCGGCACTGAGTCGGCCGGCACTGCGGCGACCGAGCAGCCCGCCACGCCGGCATCGGCGGCGGCTGGTCGTCGCCGCCGTTGTCGTCGCGGTCATCGTGGCCGGGACCGTGACCGGGCTGCTCCTCGGCGCCGGCGGTTCGGCGCCGATGAAGCCCATCCTGGCCCGCCCCACGGCGTACCAGGTCGTCTACCGCGCCACCTCGACGGCGACCGGCAACGCGGTGACGACGTGGGAGGTGCTGACGGTGCACCGCCCGTACGACTCCAGCGACATCACCTACAACGCCGATCCCGCGGCAAACCCCGGCCCGCCGCACAGCGCCACCTGGTTCGACATCGACACGCTCTACACCCTCGACGGCACGAACACCGTACGTCGGGTGTCGGGGCGACAACCCGGCCTCGCCGGCAGCGACCAGGCGTTGGGCATCGAGCTGAATGACCTCGTCAAGCGCAAGCTGGCCAAGAACCTCGGACATGCCGAAACCGTCGCCGGCAGGCGCTGCCAGTTGGTGCGATTCGCCGAACCGCCGGTCGGGCCGGTCAAGCCGCTCGGGCATGACCGCGACGACATCTGCCTCGACGGTGACGGACTGATCCTGGCCGAGAGCTATTCCATCAGCGGTCGGCTGGTCTACCAACGCACCGCGGTCAGGCTGCACATCGGACCCGTCAGCGACCCGATGTCACCGACCGACGCGCAACCACTGCCGGGCGGCAAGTCCGAAGGCACGACGAAAAAAGGGGTCGACCCAAACGCGCCGATCGCCGCCCCGGCCACACCGGCGGGCTACGTCGCCGCCCCGCCGGAGATCTTCACGCTGCCGGCGCCCACCGGCAGCGGGCTGGCCGCACAGTCGACGGTGTGGGCGTTCAGCCGCGGCCCGGACGTCGTCGTCGTCGAGGCCGGCTTCGAAGGCGGCGGGGGCTACCCGTGGAACGGGCAGCAGACCCGCACCGCGCCCGTACACCTCGCTGGCCTCGGCAACGGCACCAGCGTGCTGACGTCGGAGGGGCCGCAGCTGCAGGTTCCGCTCGGGCCGGGCAGTTGGGTCCGCGTCAGCGGCACCGTGCCGTTGCCGGCGTTAGTGACCTTTGCCCAGCAGTTGAAGCGGAAGGGCTAACCGTCGGCGCCGGCTGCGGCCGGGCCGATGATCGCCGGTTCGGCGGCCGCTGACTCCGCCGGGTAGGCGGCAGCGACGGCCGGCTGCCGACGGCGGCCGGCGAGCGAATGGATTCGGCCGCCGAGGATGCCGAAGCCTTCCGTCCAGAACAGCAAGGCAGCCACCATCGCCGCGAGCCCGAGCACCGTCGCCGCGTTGACACGGGCGTGCGACGGGCTGCTCGCCGCAGCCGGCGCAGCGTTGGCCGTGGAGCCGGTGGGGCTCGTCCCCGGCTGGGACTGAGCCGTCTGCGGTGCGGCCACTGCCGGCGGAACACCGGCGTCGGGAACCGCCCCGGCGGCGACTGAACCCGCGTTGGGCGGGGCCGGAGCTGCCGGCCCGGCGGCCGCCATTCCGGAACCGGTCGACCCCGTGGCGCCGCTGCCCGGAACGCCCGAGCCGGCAGACGAACCGACGGCTCCGGATGACTGCGGCGCGGTGGTCAGCGACAACGCGCTGCTCGTCGGTGCATTGAACGGGATGCGGTCGGCCTGTCCGGTGGCGACGATGGCCACGTTGAGCGCGCCGGAGCGGACCAGGCCGGCCACCGGGAACGTCACGGTTTTGCCGTCCGAGCCGACCTCACCCGCTGCCTGCCCGGCCTTGCAGTCGTAGGCAGGCTTGGCACTCCACGCGCCGTCCTGGGCCGGCTTGTAGCCCTGCGCGGACGCCGGCATCAGGCAGGCCATCGGCGGGTTGCTCATGATGGGGCTGCCAGTCGCGACCAGCGTCAGCAGACCCACGGTCGCGCCGTTGGGAACGGTGAAGCTGATCGCGGAGATCGCGGATGGGCCGGAGACGTTGTTCTCGACGTACATGCCCTTCGCGGGCACGTCCGGCGGCGCCGGAGGCGTGAACGGCGTGCCGGCGTTGGTGGCCGACCACCAGCCGTACTTCACCGGTGCGTCTGCTGCTGCGCCGGTCCACGCGGTGGACGCGACCGCGGCGCCGAAGGCGAACAGAATCGTGGCAGCCGCTTTGCTTCCGTAGTGGTGCCGCAAACGGCGGTGCCGTCCCTTGGGCCGTCCTTTGGGCCGTCCTATTCCGCTCATGCCGATGCTCCCTGTCGGGTGCGTGTGCGTCGGCCGTTGGGGCTGGCCTTGGCCTTTCCGTTCGTGCTGCCGATGCCGAGTCGCTCGACCGAACCGCCGAGGTAGGCGGAGACCACGTGCGGGTTCTCCAACACGCTTTCCGGATCACCGTTGGCGATGACGCGCCCGAGGTCGAGGGCGACGAGGTTGTCGGCGAGCGTGCGCAGCAACGGCATGTCGTGTTCGATGACGAGCACGCTGCAGTGCAGCTCGTCCCGGATGCGTTTGATCAGCGGACCGAGCGCCTCTGTCTCGCGTTGGGCGATGCCCGACGACGGTTCGTCGAGCAGCAGCACCGACGGTCGGTGAGCGAGCATGCACGCCAGCTCGACCATGCGCCGCGAACCTGTCGAAAGCTCGCCGATGAACTTGTTGCGAAAAGCCTCGAGTCCCATCAGCTCGATGAGCTCGTCCACCCGCTCGCCGACCATCGCCTCCGACTCCGTCACGCGCGGCAGTCCGAGGATCGCGGGCGCGGCAGCGTTGGTCTCCGCCTCGTCGTGAAGGGCGACGGCGAGCGCCTCCGCAACGGTGAGCTGCGGCCACAGTCGGGCGTCCTGGAATGACCGGCCGAGGCCGAGCCGGGCGCGCTGCCACGCCGGCCAGTCGGTGACGTCGGTGCCGCGCACGATGACTCGACCGTTGTCGTTGCGGCTGAATCCGGAGATGAGGTCGAAGAGCGTCGTCTTGCCGGCGCCGTTCGCGCCGACGAAACCGAGGATCTCGCCCTCGTGCAGCTGCACGTCGACCTCGTTGACGGCCATGACGCCGCCATAGCGCTTGGACAGCTGCCGCGTTTCCAGCACGATCTCGCGGTCGAGCAGCGGGATCACGTCCTCGGCCTTGACCTGCTCTTGGGCGCGGCCGTTGCTCGAGCCGACGCCGGCAGCCGCACCTTGCAGGAAGACGGCACGCAGCACGTCCGGGCGCTCCAACAAGTCCTTCGTCGGTCCGGAGAAGCGCACCTCGCCCTTCTCCATGAAGATGGCCCGCTCGGCCAGCTCCAGGGCGGTGTGCACCGACTGCTCGACGAGCACGATGGTGGTGCCCTGCGTATGGATGGCGCGAACGATGTCGATGAGCCGGTCGACGATCGTCGGCGCCAGACCGAGCGACAACTCGTCGATCAGCAACAGGTCGGGGCGCGCGAGGAACGCCTGACCGAGGCTCAGCATCTGCTGCTCGCCGCCGGAAAGGTCACCGGCCATCGTGTCCGCGCGCGTGCGCAGCACCGGGAAGTATTCGTGCACGCGGGCAAGTGCCTCGTCGAGGTAGCCCTTGTCCTTGCGGTAGAGCCACCCGGCGACGCGCAGGTTCTCGGTCACGCTCATCGTCGGGAAGACACCACGGCCGCCGGGCACGTGCATGATGCCGAGCCGCGACGTTGTCGAGGGATCGGCGTGGCTGATGTCGCGGCCCTTGAAATACATTGCGCCGCCGGTCGGGTCCAGCAATCCGCTGATGGTCTTGAGGAACGTCGACTTGCCAGCGCCGTTGGTGCCGAGCAGCGCGACCATCTCACCGGCCTGCACCTCGAAGTCGACACCGAACAACACCTGGACCCCGCCGTACGCCGCATCGACGCCGTAACAGGCGAGCAGCGCCTCGGACTTCGCCGCCGTCTCCGACCGCAGCGCCTGCTGGATGTCGCGGTTGACGTAGACCCAGGCGGACGCGCCGATCGCGCCGCCGGCGGCGACGAGGCACGCGAGGACGAGCAGTGCGACCCGGTTGCCATGAGCATCGCTGATGCCGCCGATGACAACGCCGAGCACGATGCCGCCGAGGGCATACCAGAGCAGGGACCAGGCGTAGGCCTGAGCCCGGAGTCTCGGGGGTGCGACCAGGCTGACCAGTGCGGTGTAGGCGGGCAGGAAGCCATAGGCGCCGATGCTCAACACGCCGGCGGCGACAACAGAAACACCGACCCACGGTGCGCCGGCCATGACCGCGGTGAAGAGACCGAACTCGATGACGAGGAAGCCGTTGATGAGCGACAGGCGCGACGCCCGCCCGGCAGCCAGTTCGCGCTGGGACAGGTAACCGCACAGCGTGACGCCGATCAGGCCGCCGACGCCGTACAAGGCGCTGACCAGGCCGCGGCTGGTCGGGCCGAAGTGGTAGACGTCGTGGAAGAAGTTGTTGAGCAGTGTCGGGAACGGGATCGTGCCCGCACCGAAGAGGAACGCCGCCATCCACGTGCGCCGCAACGTGCGGATCGCCTTGACCCGGCGGAAGCCCTCTCCGATCGAGGTCATCTGCTCGGCGGCCGAGATCACGCCGGCCGAGGCGCCGCGCTCCGGCTCCCGCAGCAGAGCCAGCAAGGCAACGAAGACGAACGTCGGAATCGCCAGCGCGACGAACGCAGCACGCCAACCGATGACGACTGCGAGCGCCCCCGCAGCGGGCCCGCCGATCAGGCCGATGCCGTTCGCGCCGAGCCGGAAGGTGCCGAACACCGAGCCGAGCCGTCGCGGCGGGTAGTAGTCGGACAGCAGGCTCGGGTAGACGGTCTCGGTGGTGAGGTTGCCGACGCCGCCGATGATGCGGGCAATGATGAGCACCGCCACGATGGGGGCAAGACCGGTCAGGATCGCCGTGAGACCCCAGATCACGCCGGCGATCTGCGACATGCGCACCCGGTTGAGGCGGTCCCCGAAGTAGCCGAGGAAGACGGCGAACATGACTGGCACAGCACCGGTTAGTGCTGCGATCGAGTCGATGCCCGCGTTGCTCAGGTGGAATGTGCTGCGGATGTTGGGCGAGAGCACGCCGAACGCGACGAGGTCGAAGCTCTGCACCCCCGCCATCGACAGCAACAGCAGCAAAGCCGCCGGCCCGGCCGGCCCAAGGTTGGTGAACGCGTCGCGAGCTCGGGTTCTCATCGCGAGCCCTCCGTCGCCACCCGACCGGCCAGAGCCGGCTCCACCGGTGGTGTCGCGTTCCCGAGCCCGACCGCTGCCTCGATCTCGGGCAGCACGTCGATCTCCTCCTTCGCCGCCTCGCTGACGTCGTCGACGCGCGTGTCGGCGACGAGGCTTGGCACGTAGATGCCGCGTCGGTTCGCGAGCTGGCGCAACGCGTAGTCACGGACCCGGAAGATCGCCTCGCCGAGGCCGCCGGGGATGAACATCAGCACCAGTAACAGCCCGGCGCCGGACGCGATGATGTTCCAACCGGGTGGCAGCAGGTACTGCGCGCCGTAGACGAAGATCGCACCGAGCACGGCGCCCGGGATCGAGCCCAGACCGCCGATCACGACCATGGTGAAGAACTCGAGGCCGTTCTCCGCGGTGAACGAGGCCGGGTTGAAGCCGAGCTGCTGGATGGTGAACAGCCCACCGGCCAGGCCGCCGACCGCTCCGGAGAAGGCGAACGCGACCAGGTTGATCCGGGTCGTGTTGATCGCGAACGACTGCGTCGCCAGCCGGTTGTCCTGACCGGCGATCGTGGCGCGACCCGCCGTGCTGTAGCGGAAGCCGCGGACAGCCGCGAGCGTCGCTGCCAGCGCGAACAGCGCGACGTAGTAGAACTGCGCGTCGCTGTCAGTGGCGATCCGGCCGAACAGATGCGGGCGCGGGATCGAGTCCTCGGTGATGAACCACGGGAAGTAGCGCTGGACGAAGAAGTAGCTCTCGGACGCGACGGCGAAGGCGAGCGTGACGACGCCGAGCTGCATCTGTCCGGGGATCCGCAACGCCGGGATGCCGATCAGGACGGCGATGACGGCCGACAGCGCGGCGCCGGCGATCAGCGCGAACATGATGTCCCAGCCGTGGCTTGCGACCAGCATGCTCATGGTCGCGCCACCGAACCCCATGAACGCGACCTGGCCAAGTGACACCTGGCCGGCGAAGCCGGTCAGCACGACGAGCGACGCGGCCACCATGCCGTAGATGAGGATCAGGCTCATCAGCTGCGTGTCGGCCGGCGACATCCACATCGGCAGGGTCAGCCCGACGATAAGGATGGAGAGCTTGATGCCGTGGCTGGAGATCCGGACCGGACGAAGGTGCGCGAGCTCCGGCGGCATCGGGCGCACCGGTTTGATGTTCTGCCAGGTGCTGATGCCACTGTCGGAGGCGCGGGTGAGCTTGTTGCGCTGCAACAGCAGCGAGAGCAGCACGATGCCGAGCAACACGACGTCCACCGCGGTCGCGTCGTGGAAGCTCCAGGCGGCCAGCTCGGAGGCGATGCCGATGCCGATCGAGGCGATGACGGCGATCGGCATGCTCGAGTAGCCGGCGAGGACGGCGGCGGCGAGCGTCTGCAGCAGCAGCTCCGGCCCGTTCTCGGACACGCTGCCGAAAGAGAGGAATCCCAGAATCGGGATCCGCAACAGCACGGCCAGCGCGGAGAGAACGCCGGTGATCGTCCACACGATCGTGGAGAGCCGGTTGACGGGAAGTCCGAGCAACCTGGCTCGGTCACCGTTGTCGGCCGCGGCCCGGATGGCAACGCCGTACGACGTGTAGCGCAGGAACCATGTCAACAGCAGCAGCGCGACCGGCACCACGAAGATCGCGACGACGAAGTTGGAGTTGAACAGGACTGGATAGATCCGGAAGTGGAAGTTCCACGGAACGGCGAACGACGGCGCCTTGGTGCCGCTCCACTCGACCGGGATGATCAGGCTTGCGCCGTCGAGCACCGTCGCCAGACCGATCGTGGCGACCGCGAAAATCAGGCGCGGCGCGTTGGCGAACCGCCGCAGGATGGTCGTTTCGAGAAACGCGCCGAGAAACGCGGCGATCACGAGGCCCGACACCATCGACAGCACATAGCTCACGCCGAGCTGCACATGGAACTCGATCGCGGTCACGGCGGCGACCGAGCCGAACGACGCGGCCGCGAAGTTGATCGCGCGGTTGGCCTTGTAGACCAGCACGATCGCCAGCGCGACGAGCGCGTTGATGCCACCGAGAATGGCGCCGCGGATGACGATGCCCGGCGGCGCGCCGTGCGGCAGCAGGTTGGCGGCGAGGAAGAACGCCGCCAGCACCCCGACCGTCGTAGTGGCGTAACGACGCCGGGGGGTGGCGACCGTGACGGTCGCCACCCCCGACAGCGCCTCTGCCGGCCGGAGTTGGGTGACCCGGTCGAACGGCACTGATCAGCCTCCGTAGAAGGGCGGTTTGCCAGACGGGAACTGTCCGGGCTGGAAGCGTCTGCCGCTGTAGATCTCGACGTACGTACCCGGTTTGCCGTTGTACGAAGACGTGCCCGGGGTCCAATAGACCTCTCGCGAGTCCTTGACCGCCGTGTGGCCGGGCCCGAAGTACCACGTGCCCCACGCGCCGCCCGGTGAGCTCACCGGCAACCCGTGCGTTCCGGCCGCGATGTTCGCCGGGTTCAGGTCCGGCCCGGCCGCCTGGAGTTGGTCGAACATCGACAGCTCGATGTAGTACTCCGACACCGAGCTGATGTTGACCGGCAGCCCGATCTTCTTGAGCACCTTGCCGGCCTCGCTGTTCGGACTCAGCAGCTTCGCCGTCGATGCTGCCTGAGACAACCCGAACAACCTGTTGCGTACCGCGGTCTGGTCCCACAGCTGCGCCCAGTTGTCGCTGTCGGTGTAGGCGACGCCGATGATCAGGTACTCGGGGTAGTAGCCCTGGTTGGCCGTGTCCTTGGTCAGGAAGACCGGTGAGATCGGGTCACACGCGAGAACGATTGTCGTGTCCTTGTTCGCGGCGAACTGGATCGCCGCGCGCTGCGCGTCATTGGGGAAGTCCTGGATGTTCAGCTGGTAGTTGTACTGGTCCAGCCGGCTCGAGGAGACGTGGTAGGTGCTTTCCAGGATCGCCTTGTTCTGCTGGACGCACTCCTGGTACTCGGGGTTGTTCGGCACGTACGTCCCGAACTTTCGCTGCAGACCCTTCAGGCTCGTCGCACCGTCGTTGCCGGCGAACTGCGCCGGGTAGTTGACGATCTGCTTGCCCATGAACTCGCCGAGTTCCTTGGCGATCGTCGAGCAGTCCATGATGGTCGACCACATGTAGGGGTCGTACTTCTTGTACCAGGACTCGGGGAAGTAGGGCGCTGCCTCGGGCAGCCACATCTTGTAGCGAGCCGCGCATTCAGCGAACGGACCCCACTCGAAGTCGCCCTCGAAATCGATCGACGAGAAGCCGTGCAACGAGTTGGCCTCAGTGTCCGCGTCGGCGCACGCAGCCGCCTGTCCTTGCCCTAGTTCCTCGTCGGAGTAGGTGCCCTTGCCGTTGTAGTCCTTCAGCACGACGTGCCGGCCGTAGAGCTCCATCGTCTTGTTGAAGTAAGCGATGAGCGCGGCCTTGTACTTCGCGTCCTCTTCGTAGGTGCTGCCGCCGGAGGCGACGATCTGCGCGTCGTTGGCCTGCTCGTTGGCGCCATTGGCGTCGGAGGTGTGGCGGTGGATGATCGTGATCGTCGAGGCGGTCACGCCGTTCCAGGTCTTGCCGCCGTTGTTGCCGGTGAACTTCCCGATGCACGGGGCCGCGTAGACCGAGAAGGGAATCTGCCGCACACCCTTGCTGCAGGTGAAGCCACCGCGCGTGACGCCTGAGCCGATCTGCACGGTGTTGCTGCCGCCGGTGGCTGCGCCGCCTGCCGCGGCGTTGGCAGCGGTCGCGCCGCCGCCCGCATTGCCGCCGGCCGCCGCGGCACCGGGTGCTGCCGCGCCGCCGGCCGAGCCGACGCCCGGAAGCGAGCTCGCGCCTCCTGCACCGGCTGCGGCCCCCTGAGCGCCGGTGTTAGCGCCGGTCGAGCCGTAGATGCCCTTACCGGAGGAGGCGGCCTGAGCATTGTTGCCATTGCCGGAGTAGGTCGGGAAGAGCGCCAGCGCGACCACCCCAGCCAGCGCACAGACGTAGAGGACGACGTAGCGGCGCAGGTGGTACGCCGTACGCAGCGCGCTACGCGCAAAAGGGTCGGACAGCGCATCGATGTTCGAGCGTTGTTCCCGGATTGACGAAGCCATGGCACTCCTCCGCGGGTCGGACGCCATTAGGGCCCATTGAACCCTTTGCCCGATAAGCGGCTCTAGGGAGGTTGTGACCCAGATCACAAGACGTAACCCTCGGATTAGCTCCGATCGCGACCTGCACGCTCAAATCGGCGCCCTGCGACACTCTCCGTGTGCGTCTCGCCGGCTCGATTGCGATCGTGACCGGGGCGAGCCACGGCATCGGCCGGGCGACCGCTCGAGCGTTCGCCGTCCGAGGGGCAACTGTCGTTGCGTCCGGCCTTCACGAGCAGGAGCTCGCGGATCTGGCCGGTGACATCGGCGGGTCCCACCTCACGGTCGATGTCCGCGACCCGGCGCACGCCGACGCTCTGGTGAAGCACGCCGTGGACCGGCACGGCCGGCTCGACGTCGTCGTCGTCAACGCCGGCGTCGGCCATGCCGGGCCAGTCGCCGAGATGAGTGCCGCCCGCGTGGCCGATCTCGTCGACATCAACGTGCGTGCGCCACTGCTGCTGACACGCGCGGCCCTGCCGGCGCTCCTGGACCAGCGCAGCGGCGCGATCGTGCTCGTCTCCTCGATCGCGGGACGGATGCCGGTGGCGGGCGAGGCGGTCTACTCGGCCACCAAGGCGGCGATCGAGGCGTTCGCCGAGCCGCTGCGCGAGGAGCTGCGGGGCACCGGCGTCACGGTGTCGACGGTGGCGCCGGGCGTGGTGGCGACACGATTCTTCGAGGACCGCGGCGCGCCCTATGCGCGGCGCTTCCCCCGCCCGCTGCCGCCGGAGGCGGTCGCCGCGGTCATCGCACGCGCCGCGGAGACCGGCGCGCCGCAGTCGGTGGTTCCGCGCTGGCTCGCACTACCCGCGCGCATTCACGGCATGGCCCCGGCGACATTCCGTCGGCTGGCCCGCCGCTTCGGCTAACGTTGACGCTGCGGCGATGCCGGTTGCGTCTAGGCCATACGACGCCAGCAGGTCGCCTCGCTTGCCGTGCGGGATGAACTGCGTCGGCAGGCCGAGGCTCGTCACGCGTGTCGCCGCACCGGCCCGGCGCAGTTCCCGGGCGAGCGCGTCGCCGACGCCGCCCGCGACGACGCCGTCTTCGGCGGTGACGACCACGTCGTACGACGACGCCAGTCGGACCAGCGCGTCGTCGACCGGCAGCACCCAGCGCGGGTCCACGACGGTCACGGCGACGCCGTCCTCAGCCAGCAGGTCAGCAGCCTCGACCGCGGCCGCGGCGATGGCGCCGACCCCGACGATCAGGACGCGCGCGTCCACGTGCGCGCGGAGCACGTCGGCGCGGCCGATGCGGCCGACCGCGGGCAGCTCGCCGCCAGGCTGGGTTGCCGGCGGAACTTGCGCCTTGGGGAAGCGCACGACGGTCGGGCCGGTCTCGTCGCCGACCGCCTCGCGGAGCAGTTCGCGCAGCTGGGAGGCGTCCCGCGGCGCGGCGACCCGCAGGCCCGGCACCACGCCGAGCAGGGCCATGTCCCACATGCCGTGGTGGGACGGCCCGTCGTCACCCGTCACGCCGGCGCGGTCCAGGACGACGGTGACGGCTTGTCGGTGCAGCGCGACGTCCAGCAGCACCTGGTCGAAGGCCCGGTTGAGGAAGGTGGCGTAGACGCAGACCACGGGATGCACGCCACCGAACGACAGGCCGGCCGCCGACGCCAACGCATGCTGCTCCGCGATGCCGACATCGAAGATCCGATCCGGAAACTCGAGCGCGAACGGGTGCAGCCCGACCGGACGAAGCATCGCCGCGGTGACCGCCACGACATCGTCGCGCTCGCGGCCGAGCGCGAGCATCTCGTCGGCGAAGACCTGAGTCCACGGCAGTCCGGCCCCGGTCGCGGTCGGACGGCCGGTGCGCGGATCGATCGCGCCGACGCCGTGCAGGCAGTCGGCCTCGTCGTCCTCGGCGGGGGCGTAGCCCTTGCCTTTCCGGGTCACGCAGTGCACCACGACCGGGCGACCGAAGCCGCGGGCGCGCTCGAGCGCGTGCTCGACGGCCGCGACGTCGTGCCCGTCGACCGGCCCCACGTATTTGAGCCCGAGATCTTCGAACATCACCTGCGGCGCGAGCAGGTCCTTGAGGCCTTGCTTCACGCCGTGCAGGGCGGCGTACGCCGGCTTGCCGATCAGCGGCGCTCGTGGGACGGTGCGCTTGACCGCCGACAGGGCGCTCTCCCACTCCGGCAGCAACCGCAACGACGCCAGGTGCTGGGCGAACCCGCCGATGGTCGGCGCGTAGGAGCGCCCGTTGTCGTTGACGACGATGATCACCGGCCGGTTGGAGCCGGCGATGTTGTTGAGCGCCTCCCAGCACATGCCGCCGGTGAGGGCACCGTCGCCGACGACGGCGACGACGGCGCGGCCGGACTCCCCGCGGACGCCGAACGCTTTGGCCAGCCCGTCGGCGTAGGACAGCGCCGTCGAGGCATGCGAGTTCTCGATCACATCGTGCACGCTCTCGGCCCGCGAGGGATAACCGGACAGGCCACCGGCCTGCCGCAGCGACTCGAAGGCATCGGCGCGGCCGGTGAGCATCTTGTGCACGTAGGCCTGATGGCCGGTGTCCCAGAGCAGCACGTCGCGGGGCGAGGAAAAGGTCCGGTGCAGTGCGATGGTCAGCTCGACGACACCAAGATTGGGGCCGAGGTGCCCGCCGGTCCGGCTGACGGACTGCACGAGATGATCACGGATCTCCCCCGCCAGCTGTGCCAGCTGACCCTGGTCGAGCCGACGCAGATCGCTGGGACCGGTGAGGCCGGCCAGCAGCGTCATGAGGCCACCGCGGCCCGGATCGACTCGCGGAGTGAGTTCATCGTCGCGAGGACCGCAGTCGGTTCGTAGCCACAGTGGGCCATGCAGTTCGCGCACCGCGGGTCCCTACCCCGGCCGAATGCATCCCAGTCGGTCGTGTCGAGAAGTTCCCGCCAGGTCGCCGCGTAGCCGTCGGCAAGCAGGTAACACGGCCGTTGCCAGCCCAGCAATGAGTACGACGGGATCCCCCACGGCGTGCACTCGAAGTCGCGCTTTCCTTCGAGGAAGTCGAGAAAGAGGGGCGAGTGGTTGAGTCGCCACTTCTTCCGGCGGCCCTCGTCGAACGCCTTGCGGAACAGCTCACGCGTCTCCTGGACACCGAGGAAGTGCTCCTGATCGGGCGCCTTCTCATAGGCATAGCCGGGTGAGATCTGCATGTTGTCGACGCCGAGTTCGTCGTTGAGGTAGTCGAGCACGTCGATCACGTCTTGCGGGCTGTCGGTCGTGAAGAATGTCGTGTTGGACATCACCCGGAAGCCCGCGGCCTTGGCCTGCTTGATCGCGTCGACCGCCTGGTCGAAAACACCGTCCTTGCACACCGACTCGTCGTGCCG
>Ga0070658_10001110_pt1 | contig 22978 bp, 17 predicted proteins | sample KBSC13metaG_FD_64664 | JGI IMG/M metagenome (GOLD analysis project Ga0070658, IMG submission 64664) | Corn rhizosphere microbial communities from Kellogg Biological Station, Michigan, USA - KBS C1-3 metaG | ecosystem: Host-associated > Plants > Roots > Rhizosphere > Soil ...
CATCCCGCGCAACTCCCGGGTCGCTGCCGGCGTGACTGCAGTGTCCGCGACCGACTTCGGTGGCCGTGGTTCCTATGTACGGGTGGCGAAGGCGGACACGACGATCTTCACCAGGGGCCGGACGTTCGGAGCGCCGACGCAGGGCGCCGCACCTGTCGCAGGGCCACCGGTGAAACCGACTGCGCTGGCGTTGACCCCGACACGGACCTTCACGGTTGCCCAGCAGGCAGGTCCTGCTGTACAGAACCGGAACGTTTACCGCGCTCCTGTCATGCCTGCAATCGCACGCAACAGCGCGCCGATCACCTCGACCGGAAAGATCGTGACGCAGCCGCAAACCGGTTTCCTTAAACCGTCCGTCGGACAGACTACGTTGAGAAACGGGAATGGTACGGGTAGGGTTCTTCCTACGGATCGTACGGCAACGAATACCGGTCGAAACAACGGATTCAATGGACAGGATTCCGGCCGGATCCCGGTGCAGCCCAAGGGAACCAACGGACAGGATCCCAATCAGGGCCAGGGACGCGTCGGTGGCGCTCCGGCGAACGGTCGGTTCAACCCGGACAGACGCACCAACACCGGAGATCCGAAGGGATCGACATCTGCGGCCGATGCCGCTGCAGCGGCCCGTGCCAGTCTGAACGGCGGTCGGACACGTTCGAACGGCAACTCCTCGGACGGAAGTAACAGTGGCGACAGGACCTCCAAAACGCCGCAATATAACGGTTCGAGCAACTCCGGAACAAATGGGTCGGGCAGCTCCGATCGCACCAACCGCCCGCCACAGTACAACGGGTCGAATGGCTCGAATAACCCGGGTAACGCGGATCGGACGCCGAAGACGCCACAATATAATGGCTCGAACGGCTCCGGCAACGGTGAGCGCACCAACCGCTCGCCGCAGTACAACGGATCTAATGGCTCCAATAGTTCGGGTAATTCGGGGAGTGGCGATCGGACACCGAAAACGCCCGTGTACAACGGACAGAATAACTCCGGGGCGAACGGCTCATCGGGTGACAAGAGCGCGCCCAACTACACGCCACGACAGCCGCAGTATATGCCTCCACCGAAGAACGATCCGCCACGGCAGCCGCAGTACACACAGCCTCCGAAGGCCGATCCGCCGCGGCCACAGTACACGCCGCCACCGGCGCCGCGTAACGATCCGCCCGCTCGACAGCCGGACCGCACTCCGCCACCGGCGCCGCGTAACGATCCACCTGCGCGCCAGCCGGATCGAACACCGCCGCAAAAGGACAGTGGGTCCGACTCCAAGGGATCGGACAATCCGAAGAACGGTCGCACCCGCGGATAGCATATTGTCCTAGTTGTTCCTTCAGATTGTCGAACGGACAACCGGAGAACTTCATCCAGAAGCAGAGAACCCGCGGACTTTACAAGGAAGTAAAGCCCGCGGGTTCTTCAGTCCGCTCCTTTTGGGGCGGCTTCTTCCGGATCCGGGCGGAGGTGGTGCCGGAGCCAGATGATGAACAAGATCAGCAGTGCCACCCCGATGACGGCATCGGCGCGATGAAAGAGGGTTTTCAGACTATCCCAGTTCTCGCCGAGTTTCTGCCCGACATAGGCTAATAGGTAGCACCAGGGGACGGAACCGAGGAAGGAGAGAGTGATGAAGGGAAGGAAAGGCATACGAGAGATTCCGGCAGGCAGCGAGATGAAGGTGCGCACGACCGGGAGCAGACGTGAGAAGAAGATCGCCGCGGATCCGTATTTTTGAAACCAGGCATCCGATTTCTCGACGTCCCTACGGCGTAACAGAATGTACTTGCCCCATTTGACGACGAACTCCCGTCCGCCCTTCGCGCCCACGACATAGGCGAGCGCCGATCCCAGAGCGCAGCCGAGTGCGCCTGCCAACGCAACCAGGTGCAGGTTGAGCGGTGAGCGTCCTGCACTTGCCGCCACGGCGACCGTGGTGAGTGCGCCGGCGAACGGCATGATCACCTCGCTCGGGAGGGGAATACAGGCGCTCTCGATCCCCATTAGTAGAACGATTCCGACGTAACCCCCGCTGGCGATGACTCCCTTGATCCAGTCGCTTAGAGCCGATAAAATATGTCCCAATGCTACTCCTTCCGGCTCTCAGGCCCGCTGCGATCCGCTCAGTTTTTCCCGTATGGACTGCCCAAAATTCTCCCAATCGAAATCACCATTGAACAGCCGCATCTTCGCGAGACCGGTGGGCGGATTCTGCCTGGAAACGCGATCGTAGACATCGACCACACGATCAATCATACGTTCCGGGACGAATGCCTGCGCGTTGCGCAGGGCGTTGCCGCGCATCCGCTCTCGTAACTCAGTGTCGCAGAGCAACTGCACGATCCGCTGCGCGAAGAGGTCGGCATCGCCTTCCGGGACCCGGAAGCCATCGACACCTTCGGTGATCGTTTCCGGCGCGCCGCCCGCGTCGATCGCGACGGTCGGGGTGCCGGAGGCACGCGCCTCACCGATGACCAGCCCCTGCGTCTCGGAAGGGGACGGGAAACAGAAAACGTCGGCGGCGGCGAGCAGGGGATCGAGGTCCTTGCGGCTGAGCGCGCCCAGAAACCGGACGGAATCGCCTAACTGAAGCTTTTCCGCCTCCGCTTCCAGCTCTTCCCGATAGGGGCCATCACCGGCCAGGAGGAGTTTCGCGCGTGGCGCAGCGCGAAGCACCTTGCCGAGATTGGCCAGGAGCCAGGAGAGGTTCTTTTCCTGCGCCAGCCGGCCGGCAAAGAGCAGCAGCGGGGTATCCGCGGCGAGACCAAGCGCAGCCCGTGTCTGAATGCGTGCCTGCTCTGTGCGGTGCTCCGGGCGCGGAAGCGCGATTCCTGTGGGGACGACTTCAATATTGCTCTCGACGCCCATCTGGCGCAGGGCCTCCGCAGCGACATGGGAGGGGCAGAGGATCGCCGCGCAGCGATTGTAGTACCAGGGCAGATAGACATCCAGGAGATTCTGGGTCATTGAGTCGGGAAAGAGCGGCACGTAGTGGCTGTACTGCGAGTAGAAGGTGTGAAAGGTCGTCACGAGCGGCACGTTGCGACTCAAGGCGAGGTTGGCGCCTGTCAGGCCCAATACGAAGGGAGTATGCGTGTGCACCACATCGAGACGCAGACGATTGAACTGACTCGCCAGCGCTAGACGTGGCAGAAACGGATAGGCCAGCGGGTAGTCGGGATTGATCGAGGTGACAAACGATGGAAATCGCTGGACATTGATCTCCGGCTCGGTCTGGAGTTCATTTTCCGGGGCAAAGACCCAGACCTGGTGTTTCCGGTGACGCAGACCGTCGATCAAGGTGAGCAGAGAGGTCGTGACGCCGTTTTGGACCGGGCGAAAGCTCTCCGAAAAGAGTCCGATGCGCAGCCCCTCCTCGGGCGCAGGCACAGACTCCTCCAGGGCTTCGTCCTGTAGTATGCTGATTTGAGACGGAATTCGCACGATGGCTCACTTCCCACCCGGTATCGCTGCGACCCGGTCTAGTCCTGCTTCGCGGCTTCCAGCGGCGTCGCACGCTTCCTGCGACTCGGCGCGACACGCTCCTCAAGGCGATCCGCTTCCAGTGCGGACTGCTGCGTCTCCAGAAAGGTCAGGATGTCTGACAGCCGGAATCGCCTCTGTCGGGTTTCGCGCTCCGTCGTATTTTCGGACGGCCGCTCCGGTTCTTTCCGATAGTGCGTCAGGATGCCTTTGTTCGTATATCTACGGACTGTCGTGGGGCAGACGTTTAACAGGCGCGCCGTGTCTTCCAGAGAGAGGACCGGATCCAGAATGCGCGCGATCAGTTCGGCACGCTTCTCCTGAAACGGTCGCTTGTAGGACGACTGCGCGACTTCCTTGTCCTCTTCTCTACGCTCCAGCGCCAGAAGTGTTTGGACATGCCGCGGAACCTGCGCCCAGAGATCTGCCGAGGAGAGACCGGACGCCACATTTTCGGAGGGGATATTGCGCGCGTGCGGCGCCCGTTTGCGGCGTCGAACGGCGGCGTCGGCATCGCCTTCGATGCGGGGAGATTGGGCAGGCGCGCTCAGTGCAGAGACAAAACCGGATGTCAGCGGCAGAAGCACGGAAACAGGGCCGGAGGTCGGATCTTCTGCGAAAAGACTTGCGATCACTTCGGGCTCGGCGGGCGCGGAAGATGACTCTGCGGATTTGGATGGGAGATAGTTGGCAAAAACGGGGATTTCGGCGTCGAGGTCCAGCGTCTCTGCAAAAGGAACAGGAGAGACCGCAGGGAGCGGCTCCGGCGCTTCCACCGGTTTCTCGACGACCGATCTTACGACAAACCCACTCTGCCTCGGCGTAGTCTGTACCGATTGGGGACGGGGCGCGGGGAGTTCTTCCGCAGCCTCCGGCACGTTCACCGGATCGACGCTCTCTGCGATTTCAGATGGCGACAGTCCCGCCGGTTCTGACGTGATCTCATCCGGGAGCGTAATCGGCTCTTCGTCCAGAAACAGGCTTGTCTGTGAGTGCGGCTTCAGGTCCGTCTTCGTGTCGGCGGCTTTCACGGCAGGCTTATCCGATACGGTCTCTTCCAAAAACTGGGATTCGATGAATTTTTGCCATTCGTCGAGTCGCATAGTGGGGCATCCTTCGTGTGTTCTGAGATCAGAGAATCAACATGGCATCGCCGAAGCTGAAAAATCGGTAGCCGAGGCGTACCGCTTCCCGGTAGGCGTGGAGCGTCGTTTCATAGCCGGCAAAGGCGCACACCAGCATCAACAGCGTCGAACAGGGCAGGTGGAAATTGGTGATCAGCGCATCCGAGGCTTGAAAAGCATAGCCGGGGGTGATAAAGAGATGCGTCTCGCCCTCGAAAGGAACGACCCGAACTCCCTGGTGCCGCTGCGCTTCCGTTCGGCGAGCCGCTGCCGATTCGAGCGTGCGCGTCGAGGTGGTGCCGACGGTGACCACGCGACCTGGAGTGCGGTTTATCTTGTCCGCGGACTCTTGCGTGAGTTGCACCCATTCCCCGTGCATCTCATGCTCCTCGATGTTGTCGGTACGCACGGGCCGAAAGGTGCCCACGCCGACATGCAGGGTGACGGCAGCGCGTGCCACGCCCTGCACCGTTAATCGAGCGAGCAACTCCGGAGTAAAGTGCAGTCCGGCCGTAGGAGCCGCCGCGGAGCCGCCCCATTGGGCATAGACCGTCTGGTAGCGCTCCTCCTCCGCAGCCTCCAGCGGCGTATGGATATACGGGGGGAGGGGAGCGACTCCCCACTCCGCAAGCGCGTCTCGCTCCTCGGGCGTGTTCAGTTCCAGTATGCGCCCTCCGTCGGGAGTCGTCGCGGTGACGAGCGCCTGAACGGCGGCGGCATCTGCATCTCTGCGGAAGAGGGTGATCCGCTTGCCGGGGCGCAACGATTTCCCTGGCCGTACCAGCGCTTCCCAACTCTTATCGCCGTTTGGCCTTAAGAGGAGTACTTCCGCTTCCTGGCCCGCTTCGCGATGGCCCAGAAGTCGGCGTGCGGTCACCCTGGTATCGTTCAGAACAAGAGTATCGCCCGCGGCCAGATATTCCGGCAGATCCTGAAAGCGGCGATGCTCCAGTCTGCCCTCGTTACGGTGTATGACCAGCAGACGGGACTGTCCACGGGGAGCCGGAGTCTGAGCGATCAACTCAGGCGGGAGATCGTAGTTGAATTGGTCGGTTCGCATAGTTCAAGGACACACGCCTGCCGGATCGCGTGTGAAACTGCCTTCTGTTGATTCCGCCTATTGTAGTTGGAAAGGCGCCGGAAAGTCAAGGTCTTTCCGGGATACCACGACAGCAGAGCATCGTGACTTCAGCGGCGCAGGAGATCGGGCAGCTCTTCCGGGATGACACCCAGGTCGAAATAGGCCGTTCGCAGCCGTTCCTTGACCAGCGGCAGATCGTCCGGGGGAATACCGAGCGCCCGCGGGTCGCCGGAGAGGGCCGCAACCGCCTGGGTGAGCAGGTCGGCATTGGGGGTCGCGTCGAGGTTGCGGTAGAGCAGACGCCAGGTGTTCGGGTCCCGGGAGTCCCGCACATAGGCGAAGCAGTGCGGCTGCCGCAGCAGTTCGCCTTCCTGGCCGTTGCGTGCCGCCAATGCGTCCGGGCGCAGGACCTCGCGACTCAGCAGCGCATAGAGGCTCTGGGAATCGATGCGATAGTTGGCGGTGCGCTGTAACTCCCGGCGGATGAGGTTCAGGACATCGTCTGAGAGGAGCATCGAGGCCAGGCGACCGGGATTGAGAATACGGACCCGCTCCCAGTAGTCCTGGAGCGCGCCCTCCTGCACGCCCTCCTTGCACACGAGATAGAAGAGTTGGGCCTTCTCCTCCGGCGACGAGTTGTCGAGCAGGGAGACGCGAAACACCAGTTCGGCATGGCGGTCGGGGCCGACGCCCAGCCGATAACAGCTCCAGACATCGGAGTTGGTCAGAAGCGCCCACTCCGCGTAGGGTGGGGTCGCGGAGCCGCTCATACGCAGCATGTGCGCGGCGTTCGGGACGATCGCCAGGCTCTTCACGTTCAGAAGAAACTGGAGGCGTTTCTCGATGAGAACCGCATAGTCGGCGATCCCGCGCACGCTGATCTCGGCGTTAACATCGAAAAAGGGATCGAAGCCCAGCATATCGCCGAGCATGGCTTTGACGATGTCGGCGGTATCGCGTTCATTCATCCCGCGTTGTCGAGCCTGGCCGACAATACGGCTATATTTTTTCAGGCCATCCTGGATCCGACTGCGCGCACTGTCCGCGTATTTTAACATAGATCGTCACCATCCCGTTTACTACCGTGGCAGTTCAGTCGAACTCCCAGACACTGACATAGACCATATCGGCTTCAATGGAGACATCGAAGACAGGGATTCCATATCCTCCCAGCGTGACGCAGTCACCGGATTTGAGATCGAAGCGGTAACCATGCCGACGGCAGGTGACATAACCACCCTGTGCAGGCGCGCCGTCGAGAGAAGCGTTCTGATGCGGGCACAGGCTGCCCACCGCGCTCCACTTGCCGCCATGATAGAAGAGGGTGCACTCCCCTCCGGGACCCAGGGGTACGACTCTACCGACATCCGGCAGTATGTCGCTGACCTGCGCAACTGCATAACGGACTTTGCGCATAGACGCGGTACTATCCTCCTAATTGGCTCATATTGCGATGCACCGGCGCCATTCCGTCTTCCAGACGATGTTCCCGGGGCTTGTGCAGGACCGTCGTCCGAAAGAGTTCGGCGATCTCGGCATCGGTCGCCCCTTCCCGGAGCGGAGTACGGAGATCGACTTCGCCATCGGCCATGAGGCAGGGACGCAACTGGCCATCCGCCGTCAATCGCAGCCGGTTGCAGTTCAGACAGAGGTCGTTGGTGATCTGGCTGATGAAACCGAGGGTGCCGGGGGCGTCGGCCAGGCGATAGGAGCGCGCCGGACCGTTCACCTGCACGTTTGCCGGCTGGAGTTTGCCGAGCGCGGCCTCGATTCGGTTCTGCATCTCCTGCGTCGATACAAAGGCGCGGCGCATCTGGGTGGCGTCGAGCTGCCCGACGATGGTGTTTCGATTGAGTTGAAGGGTCTGTTCCAGCGCGCCGAGTTCGGGGCGGGCATAGAGCATGACGTTGGTGTCGCGTCGGTATTCGGGAAGCGGTGCGGAGAGCGCAAAGAAGGTCTCCATCCCGACGCCCCCGTCGTCTCCCTGCGACCAGTTGATCGGCATCAGTTCGATAAACCGCACGTCGTAAGGCTGTGTGAGTGTGAGGCGCGCGAAATCCACGACCTCGTCGTCGTTCCAGCCCCGCATCACGACACAGTTGATCTTCAGCGGCGTTAGACCGACTTCCTGCGATGCGGCGATTCCATCCAGGACCGATTCCAGACTGCCTCGACGGGCGATGCGTGCGAACCGATCCGGGCGCAGAGTGTCCAGGCTGATGTTGATCCGGTTCAGACCTGACTTTGCGAAATGGGCCGCGTGCCGGGCGAGGACAGAGCCGTTGGTCGTCATGGAGAGATCGCGCAGGCCGGGAATCGCCCCGATGCGGGCCACCAGTTGATCGATATCCTTCCGCACCAGAGGTTCGCCGCCGGTAAGGCGAATCTTGCTCATTCCCAACCCGACGGCGATGCGTACCAGGCGTTCGATCTCCTCGAAAGAGAGAATACATGCCTTGGGGGAGACCGGCGCGCCCTCCTCCGGCATACAGTAGACGCAGCGAAAGTTACACCGGTCGGTGACGCTGACCCGGAGATAGTCGATGGTGCGGTTGTAACTGTCGATCAGCGGCATAATGACCCGGACTCTTTCCAATAAAGATGCTGTACACAGGGATACTATAGTATACCTCTGTACGGCCTTCAGAGTTTCCGCCCTCAATCGGTCCGTTTGATCGGTTGAGGAGACGAATGGCGTCTTGACAGCGACCGACACAAACGTGTAACATAGTGGAAACACCAGATACGGGGAGGGAAGCATGTCGGCACCGCTATATCTATGGTTTCAGCACGGAAGGGGAAGCGATCGAGGTCGGAGCGCCGGCAGGGTTTCTCTGACAAACAGGTTGTTCTTTCTGGCAGCATTGATGGGATTATCGGGGGCGTGTCTGGCTCAGGACAACACTCCCGAGAAAGAGATTCCGGTGAAAGCCGTCGTGCCGCAGGCGCCTCCCGTCGAAATTCCTCCGATCAAGTTCCGCGAGCGGCCCCGCTATCCCGCCGATCCGCAGCGCCTGAAACGCACTCCCCTGATTGATGGTGTGCTTGGGGATGGCGAGTGGGACCCCTTCTATACGATTACGGACGGCATGGTCAAAGGAACCGTCTACTGCAACTGGGACGACAACTACCTCTATCTCGCGACCCGCACCGAGGGCGCGTCGAATGTGCTCTTCGACCTCGACCTGAATGGTGACGGCTGGCTGCGCGGCGCGGACAATATCGAACTTCTGGTCGGAAGCGTCGCGAACGGCGGCACGCCCGTAATTTCGGCTCGGATCCTCGATGCGTCGAACACCAAGGACACTCCCGTCTGGAACGAAACCGCGATCGATTCCAAAACGATCGTCGTCTCGGAGAAGTTGGTGAACGGCACCCAGATCCTGGAAGTGGCCATCCCGAAGAATGCGGCGAGTTTGCAGCCGAAAGTCGGCCAGAACTTCGGCCTGCGTGCCGAGTTCATGCCTTCCGGTCCCGTTACCGCCTTCGTCAGCACCGCACCGTTCGAGCCTCATCTGCTGCTGGATGCCACCATGGCGGTGGCACGTGTGACCGCAGTCGCCGGGATCAATCCCCGCCTGACCCTTTCCGACCTGAAGTGCATCGGCGGGCAGAAACTGTTCGCGACGCTGGAGCTGACCAATCAGACCGATCAGACCGTCAATATCAAGAGTATCCTCTGGACCGGCACGGGATTGAGCGCCAACGCCGTCAACACGCTGCGTGAAGTCAATGTGAAGCCGCTGGTGGGGCTGAAAAAAGAGAAGATGACCTATCAGACGGTGCTGCCGATGAACCTCTCGGTCGGATCGTATCTGCTCTCGGTGACGGTGGAACTGGAAGGCGGCAAGACGATTCAATCCGCGGCGGCGTTCACGGTGGTCGATCCGATCCAGGTGCAGTTGTCGAGCGAACCGCAGCCGCTCGCAGTCTCCGGACAGACGAAGCTGTTCGTCGATGTCGATGTCACCAGTTCCGTTCCAGACCATTTCCGCGGCGATGTCGAACTGAACGTCCTTCCGGCCGGTTGGCAGATCGACGGCGGACTCAAGCGCAGTCTCTATATCGACCGGGAAGATGCGCACCGTGCCGCGCGCATCACGGTGAAGGTACCCTCCACGACGACTGCAGGCGACTATCCGGTCGAGGCGACCGTCAAGTGGCGGGGGCAGACCTGGCATGCGCGCCACATCGTCAAAGTGATCCGCACGGATGCGCCCGCACCGGCACCCCCGAGATAGAGAAGGGTTCAGCGAGGTAGACGGTTGGTAAACGCGATCGAGATGGATGCATTGACCAAACAGTACGGCGCGCTCCGTGCCGTCGATGGGCTGAATCTCATGGTGCCACAGGGGACCGTTTTCGGTCTCCTCGGACCTAATGGAGCGGGCAAAACAACGACGATGAGCATGCTGCTCGGCAATGTGCGCCCGACCTCCGGTCGGGCCACTCTGTTGGGTAAGCCGATTGGCAATGTCCCCATTCGCAGCCGGATCGGTTATCTGCCAGAGAAGTTTCTATTCCACGCGTTCCTCACCGCTACCGAGTTTTTACGCCTTCAGGGGCGTCTGTCAGGAATGCCGCGCAGCGCCGTGGAGGCACGCATTCCTGTCGTGTTGGAGAGAGTAGGACTGCTGGATCGCGCCTCTACAAAAGTTGGCGACTTCTCACGGGGGATGCACCAGCGAATCGGGCTGGCCCAGGCGATCCTGCACGAACCTGCCCTGTTGATCCTCGACGAACCGACCTCCGCCCTGGATCCAGCAGGCCGGCGCGATATACGCCAGCTCATCGATTCCCTGCGTGAGCAGGGCACAACAGTTCTCTTGAACTCCCATATTCTCTCCGAAATCGAGGCGACCTGTGATCGGGTGGCGATTTTGAAGCAGGGGAAGATCGTTGCCGAAGGCGCCACGCATGAGTTGACCCTCTTTGCCTCTACTGTAGAAGTGGAGGTCGACACCATGAACGATGCTGCGCTCCAGGCCGTGCGCAAGATCGCTCAGAAACTCCGCCTCGAACGCGTGCCGATCACGCACTTTACGGCCACCCTGCAATCGGAAAGCGATATACCCGCACTATCTGCGGCGCTTGTCGATAACGGCGTCCAGTTGCGTGCCTTCACTCCCAAGCGCGAAACTCTCGAAGAAGCTTATCTCCGCATTCTTCGTCTGAACTTGGATTCGTCGGATCAACGGATAAACTAAGATTTTCGCGCCGCGAGTCATTCTCCTTATGCTTCAATCGATTTTCCTGTTCGACAAAGATGAATATCGAAATACAAAAGGATGGACGGATTGATAATCCTCGTCCATCCTTAAATCGAAAAATCCGAGTTCAGACAAAATGAGTCAATCGACTTCGACGATGGTGAAGTGTTTGCCGGGATCGCGTTCGACGCCGGGTTTGAGATAGATGATCCGCACCAGATCGCCGGACTTGAGGCTCTTGATCGCATTCTGAAACGCCGCGACGGTCGGGGTATCGATGTTGTTGACTTTTACGATCAGGCAGCCTTCCGACAGCTCTTCGTTGTCCGATGCGGCAGTCGTCGTATCGATGGCTTTGATGAGAACGCCCTGATCGGCGGCGAAGCCAGTCTGTTCGGCCAGACGCTTGTTGACCGCCTGCACTTCGATGCCGAGTTTCGCTTTCGCACCGGGGCGGGGCTTGTCCTGATCGAAGGTACGCAGTTTTGCTTCTGTGACCGTGGCGGTGAGCGGGAGAGTCTTTCCGTCCCGGACGACGGTAAGCTTGACTTTTGTCTCCGGTGCGGTCTGTGCGATGATGGTGCGCAGGTCGGCTTCATTGTGGACCGGCTTCGCATCGACTGCGGTAACGACATCGCCAACCTTGATGCCCGCGATATCGGCGGGACTGCCGGTCGTCGGATCGGTATTGATCAGTGCGCCGTAGGAGACGTTCAGGGTCGTCGCCTGTCGGGGTGTGACGGTCGTCGGAGCGACGCCGAGATAGCCGTAGCTGACATGTCCTTTCTTCAAAAGCTGATCGATGACGAACTTTGCCGTGTTGATGGGGATGGCGAAGCCGATTCCGATGCTGCCTCCGCCCATACCGCTGTGGTCACTTTCGATCGCCGTGTTGATGGCAATCACATCTCCGTTGATGTCACAGAGCGGGCCGCCGGAGTTGCCGGGATTGATGGCGGCATCGGTCTGCATCATATTCGGATAGAGCCGCTCATGCTGCGCGGACCCGTCGGAGATTCTTTGCAGGCGGTTCAGGCTGCTGATGACCCCGACAGAGAAGGAGCCTTCAAAGCGGTACGGGCTTCCGATCGCGATGGCCCAGTGACCGATTTTTACTCGGTCCGAGTCGCCGAGCCGTGCGAAAGGCAGGTCTGCGGTCGCGCTGACTTTGATCAGGGCAAGATCGCTGCGCTCATCACGCAGGACAGTACCGGTAAACTCACGGCCATCGTGCAGTTTGACAGTCACCTTATCCGCGCCTCCAACGACATGATCGTTGGTCAGTATCCACCCGTCTTTTCGAATGATCACTCCACTGCCGGTGCCTGTCGAACGTCGTGGACTCCGCTCCAGGGAGTTCAATCCTTGCGGAAGCTCCTCGGAACCTCGCATCGTCTTTGTGCTGGAGACCGTCACGACGGCAGGCTCGATCGAATCCGCGACGGCTGCAAAGGCGTCTTGAAGATTAGCAAGCGTGGTGACGGCGGTGTGGGCCGGTTGCGGGACCTCCTGCGCCCGGATCGTTCCGGAAGAGACGAGAGCGAGGCTGCTCAGCACGGCAGCGAAGGAGAAGGCGCCGCGCATTCGCCCGGTCGCGATAGGCAGCAGGGAATCGGTGTTGGTAGAGGCATGCTGCCTGTGAGAACTTCTCGACCCGGTCAACGCGTTACGCATGGTGGCTATCTCCTGACTTCACTTCCAGCGGATATGGGCGGATATGGCACGACTGTTGTTACTAGGACGATTCAGAACGACCCAGGTTACAGGGAAGGGTCGTATTGATTGATGTAGACGAAGAAAAAAGGAAAACCGTTCAGCAAGTGACCGGGAAAAGCACAAAAAACAGAGCGACCCGGCGTGTCAGACACCGGGTCTTGCTTCTGTCAGTGCGCGATCAGTGCGCAAACGGATCCTTTAGCGCGGTTGAAAAACGTCGAGGCCATATTCCGGCGTGGCCGGGCCAGGTTCATAAGAGGCGTTATTTACCCGATAGAACTGAGGCGCATCTCGGAGTCGGCCATCCCGAGCGTTCAGAACAGGCGGTCGGACAAAGCGCTCGCCGACCGAGGGAGCCAATCCCGCGGTCAACTCGGTGACCGAATTGGGTGTCTGCTGCCAGACGATGGCCGAAGTCGAATTGGCGCCGTTTGCCGCCGGAAGGTGATGAATGATCGCGTAGAAACCGAGTACGGCCACCGCGCCCACCGTCCACCCTTGTGGCGACGAGATGAAGTCCTGCGCCTGCATCCGCAGCCGCATCCACAACATCGCGGGAGTGCGATTTGCGGATTGAGTCTCTTCCCATGTCAGGGCATAGGCGATGCGCTCTTCCAGATCCGCGGGAGGCTGGTGGGTCCGCATACAGCCGACCATTCGCTTCATCTGGAGAAATGATTCATATTCGAAATTGCATTCGCCGCAGCGCGCTAAGTGTTCAAATACCTGGCGCTGTTCCACGCCGCGTAGTTCGCCGTCCATATAGGCGGACAGAAGCTGGTTCACTTTTCGACAGTTCACCGCAACTCTCCTGTGTTCTGATTGTGCTGTTGTCTGGCGGTTTGAATTTTTAACCGAAGCATTTTGCGTCCTCGATGCAGGCGGGACCGCACTGTCCCCAACGAGCAGTTCATCATTTCGGCGATCTCCTCGTAGGAGAGGCCCTCCATATCCGCGAGTATGACCGCGACCCGAAACTCTTCCGGAAGCGCGTTCAGGGCGGTCTGGAGCGACTCTTCCAGCGCATTCGAGAGCGCCATCTGCTCCGGATTGGACGCGAAGTCAGGGATTTCCAGCAGGAATTCCGAATCTCCATCGCCTCCGCAGAGAGGCTGATCGAGCGATTGCGTTTTCAGTTTCGGGCGCTTGCGCAGTTCATCGATAAAGACCCGCGACATGATCCGAAACAGCCAGTTTTCGAACGGCAGGCTGCGATCATAGCGGTCGAAGAAACGGTAAGCGCGTAGAAACGACTCCTGGGTCAGGTCTTCGGCGTCACTGCTGTTTCCGGTCATGCGGTAGGCGACATTATAGGCCTGTCGGTGACACCGATTCACCAACTGGTCAAATTCCCGCCGATCTTTTTGAAGGGTGCCGGAAAATAGCCGTGCGATATCCATACCTACGAGCCTCCTGTCTCGAAATACGGTCGTTTCGATCTCGGAAGTTCCCGCATTCCAGGAAATACGCGAACTCTCCCTCGCCCTTTCTCAGGGGGCCTCTGCCTTCTCTTGCTCTCTCAAGAACTCCCTGGCTGCATTGCCGGGGCGATCCGGCAGGTCGGCCAGAAGCTGCGAGACGGTAACGCACTGATAGCCGCGCGCTTTGAGCGTGTTGAGGATGTTGGGGAGCGCCGCTGCCGTGCCGGGATAGTCGTGGAGCAGGAGGATACTGCCGTTCTGAATCCAGTGGAGGGTCTTGGCGGCGATCTTCTCCGGCGACTCCGTGACGTCGAAGTCTCCGGATGCGGTCGTGTAGCCGACCGTGATATAACCGAGGGAGCGAATATCGCGCAGGACATCGGCATTGTAGCGCATTCCGGGCGGGCGGAGCAGGGTCAGATGCTTACCGGTCAAGCGATTGTAGGTGATATCGGCGTCGTTGATCTCTCGATGCCGTTCTTTGGCGCTCAAGGCATCGAGTCGTCGATGGGTGTCGGTATGATTGGCGATCTCATGCCCTTCGGCGATACTCTGCGCGACGAGTTCGGGATAGGCTCTCATATTCTTGCCGACATCAAAGAAGGTTGCGTGGACGCCATACCGTTTGAGTATGCCGAGAATCTCGCCGCGGCTCTGGGGATGGGGACCATCGTCGAAGGTGAGTGCGACTTCGTGTCGTTCGCGGTTGCCGTGCGCAAAATAGGCTTCGTCCCCGTGGAAAAGATCGTCCCCCCGCATCTTATGGTACAGGAGGATCGGGTTCACGTTCTGACTCCAGCCTGTACCATGAAAATAGTCCAGCCAGATCGCGAATGCGGGTAGGATGGCGATTGCGAATAGAATCATTTTGCCGCGCCGGGTTCCCGGCAAGACGTGAAGTCCACGACGCTTATGCGGAGGATCAGATTGTAGAGCAGGTTCAGTAGTAACATCGTCCATAGGATAATAGTACCCGTTCCACGAAACGATATGCGCCTTCGTGGGAGGGAATTCTATATATTGTGATGGAGGAGGCGAGAGGCGATTGTCGGACAGGCAGGCAATGTGGGCGCCGATATTGACAGAAGGCGTCTCCTACCGTATAATTACGAGGGTTCGAGCCGAAGTGGCGGAATGGCATACGCGGTGGTCTCAAAAACCTCTGAGGGCAACCTCTTGTGGGTTCGACTCCCACCTTCGGCATAATCGAGACCTGGATGGGCGAGAGAGACTCACACTGTCTCTCTCGCCTATTCTGATTCGCGATTTACGGATATAGCTCTCAGGCGACGGACTCCGCTTTCGCCGCCCAGAGCATCCCACGGCTCAGGAGGCGCAGCGGGTCGGCTTCTTTGACTGTCGCCGCATTGTGTCCGAGCGAACTGTAGAACACCCGTCCGTCACCATACATCTTCGTCCAGACGACCGGCATCGCCACCGGACCGTTGTTGACATGCGGCCCATCCGCGCCCGGCTGCGGGAAGGGTGTCGTCGCCAGCACCTTGTTGCCCGGATCGGTATGCAGATAGTACTGCTCGGAGGTGACCATGAAGTCGGTCGTTCCCACCGTTGTGAAGTGAGCGGGGTCGGTGATATTCACGGGATAGGTCACGCCGGAGTTGCCGGGGTGGGCGACCCACTGCCCGCCCGTCATGAAGTGCCATTCCGTCGCATCCCGGAACGAGTCGCACATGCCGCCATGACACCCCGCCATCCCGACGCCGCTTCGAACGGCAGCGGTGACACCGTTGACTTGGTCGCCGGTGATCTTGCCCATGGTCCAGACCGGGACAATCAGGTCCAGCGCCTTGAGCTTCTCCACATCCAGAAACGCATCCAGGGTGTCGGAGACTTCCACTTCGAAGCCGTAGCCCTTCAGCACTCCCTCAAGTACGTCTGCGACCGGTTTCGGCTCATGTCCATCCCATCCGCCCCATACGATCAATGCGCTGTATCCCATTCCTTCTCCTCGTTTCCGCCGACAGTGGCTTGAGCTGTCTTCATGACGGCGATTTCACTCATTTGTCGAGAGTTCGCTTCGACAACGCTGACGAGGTTTCCTCCTGGGTTGAGCATGGTATACTATTTTCTATGAATACAGAACGCAATCGTACGATCGGAGTACTCGCACTTCAAGGAGATTTTGAGGCGCATCGGAAGGTGCTGGATGGGCTGAATGTCCGCAGTCTGGAAGTGCGGTCGGCCAAAGATCTGGTGCAGGCCGACGCCTTGATTTTGCCGGGCGGTGAGAGCACGACGATTATCAAACTTCTGGATCGTATCGGCCTCGATAAGGTCATTCAGGAGCGTTTTCAGGCGGGAATGCCGGTCTTTGGGACGTGCGCCGGGATGATCTTATTGTCGCGCAGCGTCGAGGGGCGTCCGGAGCAGCCGACATTGGGACTCCTGGACGCGACCGTTGCGCGCAATGCGTTCGGGCGGCAGGTCGACAGCTTCGAAGCGGACATTTCGGTTCGATTAGGCGGGAATGCGCCCGAGAGCGAGGTGCGCGGCGTTTTTATTCGCGCGCCGTATCTTACCGATATTGGACAAGGCGTCGACGTGCTGGGGCGGTATCAGGACAAGATCGTCGCCGTGCGCCAGGGCGCCCTGTTGGCGACCGCATTTCACCCGGAATTGACTCGCGATGCCACGGTTCATTCGTATTTTGTAAGCATGGTGGCCGCAAATGAGGAGGAGCGAGGATGAGCGAAACGGAGAATTTGGCTAAAACAAGGGCGTTTGTTGTCGATACCACCCGGAGCCAGCAGTGTACCTGGAAGCCGGTTGCGATCGACGATGTGCAGTTGACCGACGCTTTCTGGGAGCCGCGTATCCGACGCAATCGGGAGCTTACGATTCCCTCGCAGCTTCAGCAGTGCGAAGAGACCGGCCGGATCGATAACTTCCGGCGGGCATCCGGTAAGAAGGATCTGCCGTTTCAGGGCATCTTCTTCAACGATTCAGATATCTACAAGTGGGCGGACGCGGCCGCCAATTCTCTGGCCGCGTTCCCCGACCCGGATCTGGACGCGAAACTCGATGCGGTGATCCAGGAGATCGCCGATGCGCAGCAGCCGGACGGCTACCTCAACACCTACTTTATGTTTGAGCGTGAGAAAGAGCGGTTTACCAATCTGAAAGACATGCACGAGATCTATTGTGCAGGCCATCTCTTTCAGGCGGCAGTGGCTCACTATCGGGCCACCGGAAAGTCCTCGTTCTTGAATATTGCGAAGCGGCTTGCGGACTGCCTGGATAACACGTTTGGGCCTGGGAAGCGTTCCGGAGCATGCGGCCATGAAGAGGCGGAGATGGGACTCGTCGAACTCTACCGCGCGACCGGGGAGAGGCGCTACCTGGAACTGGCCGATTTCATGGTGCAGCAGCGTGGAATGACGCCCGGACTGTTCGGGAACTCGAAATACCATCAGGATCATCTGCCGTTCGCAGAACAGACGGAGTTTGTAGGCCACGCGGTACGGCATCTCTATCTCGCCTGCGGCGCGACGGACATCGTGTCCGAAAAACCGGACTCGCCTTACCGTGGAGCTTTGGAAGCACTCTGGGACAATCTGACGCGCCGTCGGATGTATGTCACCGGTGGGGCAGGTTCACGGTGGGAAGGGGAGGCGTTCGGGAACGACTACGAGCTTCCCAATGACCGCGCCTATACGGAGACCTGTGCGGCGATCGGAAGTGTGATGTGGAACTGGCGGATGCTGCTCCTGACGGGGGAGGCGAAATACGCCGACCTGATGGAGACCACGCTCTATAACGCGGTTCTGCCGGGCCTCTCGCTGGACGGAATGCACTATTTCTATCAGAATCCGCTGGCCGATCGCGGCAGTCATCGACGCCAGGCATGGTTTGGATGCGCCTGTTGTCCGCCGAATGTCGCTCGCCTGCTCGCGTCGCTCTCCGGGTATTTCTATACCGTGGGCAGCGACCGCGTAGGAGTCCATCTCTACGCGAACAGCAGTGCGAACCTGACCCTGCCTACCGGCGATTCTTTCGCTTTCGGTGTCGAGACTCAGTTCCCGTGGGATGGACATGTCGCTTTCACCGTCCGTGAGGCTCCGGCGAGACCGGTGCGACTGCATCTGCGTACCCCCTGGTGGGCGGAGAGTGCGTCGTTCGCGGTGAATGGGCAGTTGGAGGGGGAGTGGGAGGTCGAAGGGGACTATATCGTCATCGAGCGTGAGTGGAAGGCAGGCGACGTGGTCACGCTCGACCTGGAGATGACGGTCCAGCGGGTGGAGACGCATCCGCATGTGCTCGCGAACCGCGGACGTGTGGCGATTCAGCGCGGCCCGCTGATCTACTGTGTGGAACAGGCCGATCATCCGACCGCCGATGTCTGGGACATCGCGCTGCCGGACGACGGTGAGTTCAGCGCGGAGTTCGTGGCTGATCTGCTGGGAGGCGTGACGGTCTTGCGAACTCAGGGGGTCGCTTCGGATCCGAGCGAGTGGGAAGGCGCGCTCTATGCGCCCTATCTGCGGCATTCGGAGATGGAGACCCATCTGGTCGAGATCGTCGCCGTTCCCTATTTCGCCTGGGCCAATCGCGAGGCAGGGCCGATGCAGGTCTGGATACCGACCGCATCGCCCATGAGTTAAACTTCCTATGTCTGTACTTCCATCCGTGTCAGAGAAACCGGTCGGCGACTGGCCGACATTCAAACCCTACTCCATCGGGCCGATTGTGATCGATCCGCCGGTCGTGCTGGCTCCGATGGCCGATGTCACGAATGGGGCCTACCGGCGCTTAGTGAAGCGGATCGGGGGGCCGGGCCTCGTCGTCACCGAACTGATCAGCACGATGGCGATCCATCACAAGAGCGCCCGCACGATGACCATGTTCGACGTGACCGAGGAGCAGCGACCCCTGGCGGTGCAGCTCTTCGGCTCGGATGCGGAGATCATGGCGGAGGCGGCGCGGGTGGCCGTCGACGAAGGCGCGGACATCATCGACATCAACATGGGCTGCTGGGTGCCGAAGGTCTGTAAGACCGGGGGTGGGGCGGCGATGATGCAGGATGAAGCCACTGCCTGCCGGGTGGTAGACGCCATCGTGCGTGCCGTGGATGTGCCTGTTACCGTGAAGACGCGCGCGGGATGGGACTATGGACATCTCGCCACGGCGGGTCTGGCGCGCCGCCTGGAAGAGGTGGGTGCCGCGGCCTTTGCGCTCCACGCCCGTTTTGCGGTCCAGGGACATACAGGCAACGCCGACTGGAACCTGATTCGAGAGATCAAACAGGCCGTGAGCAAGCCCGTCGTCGGCAACGGCGATATTCGCTGTCCGCAGGATGCCGCCCGTATGTTCGCGGAGACGGGCTGCGACGGCGTTATGATCGGTCGCGCTGCGATCGGCAATCCGTGGATCGTGCGTGACACGGTCCACTACCTGCGCACCGGCGATCTGCTGCCTCCTCCCAGCCTGGAAGAGCGCATCGATGCCGCCATGACCCACGTCACCGATCTTGCCCGGACATTGGGAGAAATCCGCGCAGTTCGGCATCTCCGCGGCCAACTGCCCCACTACTTCCGAGGCTATCACGGCATCGCGCGGGTCCGTGAAGCGATCCACGCTGCCGACACCATCGCTGCCGTCCAGGCCGTCTTAGATGGCGCCTACGCCCACTTCCATGGCTTCGACGACTCTTCCCTCCCTCTGGATTGAGCCTCGTACTGCCTGGAGAAATTTCCTCACTCAATGTGATTTTCGAAGCGTGAGAGACCTCCCCAACCCCTCCTTCTAAAGGAGGGGCTTCTATCTGCCTGCTACCGATCCCTTCGATATGGAATCGTGTTTGTAACTGGGGAGATGGTGCTTACTTATCGCCAGGAGTGCCAGATGGTCCAACGTTGTTGGATTTTTGCGGCGAGCTGTTTCATCATCTCCTGATGGGTGAGGGCGTAGAAGCCGAAGATGAACAGCCCGACTCCGGCGAGCAGAGCCAGGATAGTGGTGAGGGTATCGGGCAGGATGCCGAGCGAAACCGACGCCGCGTAGAGCAGGATCGTACCCAGGCCCCCGGCGACGAAAACGCGGATACGCTGCGAGATTCCCCAGAGGACGCAGACGACGCATTCGGAAAGCAGCAGTGCGGCGTGCCACCCCGGTGCGTGCATCCAGCGGGTGAGCAGGGCAGGGGTGAGCGAAACCAGCAGACCGATTCCCCAGAAGGTCTGCGCTTCGGACTGCTTCTGGCGGCGGCTCAAAAGATGGCCCATCAGGAGAAGGTAGAGGCCGAACGGGAGCAGATAGACATCCAGGAGATTCAGTTCCGCGCCTAAGGTATCGTAGATCGTCAAACCCCACGCGACAAACAGATTTGCGGTGCCGACATGTATGCAGAGATCCCCTTCTTCCAGCACCCAGAGGCCGAACCATATCCCTGCCGCCATGACGAGAGTGAGGATCACCAGAACGCCGGGTTGGGGTGTGTGAAGGCACAGGATGGCGCTGACGGCGCTGAAGAGGGCGATTGCCTGCGTCAGGCGGAGGAGAGGCGATGCGAGAGTTTTGTCCGTGGCAACTCTCCTCAGGAACGCGCCGACGCCTATCCAGACCAGGGCGGCCTGAATAGACAGGAACGCGAAGAGCGGCCAGGTGAGCGTGGAGTGCCCGGCAGCGATCGCCGGGCTTTTGCTGAGAAGCAGGTTGAGGTATGCGAGTGTCAAGGTCGTCGCGCCAACTGCGAGGGGAATCCAGGTCTTGCGGACGGCCATCCAGGCGAGGTAGGCGGCGCCGTAAGCGGCGAGTGTGATCGTGACGAGGTTGGGAGACCGATGGGATACGGGGCCGAGCGCTCCATCGCCACGGAGGGCCGTCCAACAGAGGGCGAAGATGGATGCGGTCACCGCGACTTGCAGATAGGCCAGTTGCAGCCGGCCCAATCCTCTCGGGGGATAGAGCGAGAGCACGCCCATTCCGAGCAGGAGCGGCAGCAGCAGCAGGGCGTCCCAAACGCTCGGCAGATGAAATGCCCAGGTGACGGCCCGCAGGTAGGCACAGATCAAGGTCACACCGGAGACATAGACAAAGCCAGTTCTATCGGACCATTTGGCAGCGGTGAGATAGCTCCAGGATAGCATCAGGCCCCCTGCGATCCATACGGCGTTCGCCAGGGTCACATCCTGGGCTGCGATCCGCGTAGAGGTGAATTGGAGGAGCGCCACTGAAGCTCCTCCTGCCAAGGGTAGTGCGGCAAGGAAGGCGATACTCACATCCTCCAGGCATCTGGCCAACTGGAGATAACTGGCGGTCGCCAAAACGGCGAAGGCTGCCATCGTGAAGAGGGGATAGGGCTGAATCCCGTCTCGGGCGAACAGCAGGATAACTCCGTTGAGCAGGAGCGTGCCAAGGGACAGCGCCAGGATCTCTGTTTTGCGCGACCGCAGCATCTCCAGATGGTACAGAGTAAATGCGCCCCCGATCATAACGATGGGAGGGATCGTGCTGAGGACCGCCGTAGCCGTGGGGATGAACGCGCCGATCGTTGCCAGAATCGCAGAGAGCGTGACCGGCCCCAGACATATTCGCGCGAGATCGTCGCTCCAGACTTCGGCAGCGGAGAACAGGTACAGCGCGCGTGCAAGGATCCAGTATCCCCAGCCCTGAAGCAGCAGACCAACTCCGAAGTGCAGCCATGCGATGCCTGTGGCCGTACTTCCGACGTTCGACAGTCCCGTGTAGCAGGCGATGCCCAGCGCGGTGGCGACGTTCAGGAGCACCAGGGCTGCGACCCGTCGGCCGTCGGTGATGCCAGTACGCCGGGAGGCCGCCAGCAGGAGCGCCGCTGCCAGGCAAACAGCGGTGTCGAGGGCCAGGTTTGGCTGTACAGTTCGCTGCGGCATCTGCGCCCAGGCGGCGAAGAGGGCCGCCCCGAGCGCGATGAGTCCGGCATCGGCCATCGGTTCGCGCCACAGATCGATCGGATGCGGAAGTGCGGCCGTTGGGGCGGGCGTATGTGCGGCGCGTTTCAGGGAGCCGACGAATGTGCCAACTGCACAGAGCAGAGTAAACGGCAGCATACCGTCGGTGACCGTAAGCGTGCCGGACGTTGCCGTCAGCGTGAGCAGGGTGAATGCGTAGGCGCACGCATAGAGCGCCGTGTAGCGCCACTGAGACGCCGCCTCTTGCGAACCGAGAATACCGCACAAGACGCCTGCCAGGAGCAGGGAGGCCGTGAGCCAGGGATTATGCGGATGCACGAGGCCCAGAAGCGAACTCCAAGCTATGCCGAGGCCGAGGGCGATCTTGCCACAACTGCGAAAGGTGTCCCATATCGCACCAAGCGGTTGTGGCTGTGACTCCAAGGCGCTTGTCGAACCTATCTTACGGTACGACAAAAACATCCATACTGCTGCATAGGCAGACAGAGCCAGGGGATAGCATTGCAGCGGGATATGCAGGGTCTCTAAGAGGCTGAACAGCGCAATGCAGCCTGACAGGCATCCGGGATAGCAGAAGGCGCCTTCGCCTTCCAGAATGGCCATCCAGAGGAACTGGAGGCCCCCTGCCAATGCCAGCCCGGTGCGCAACGTGGCGGATGTTTCGTGATGTTCCCAGAGTAGAGACTGAAAGAGGCTGAGCGCCATCTGGCTGATCGTCACGAGAAGGCCGATACTGCTGCCGACCAGAGCGATGTGTTTCCAGGCTGCTGTCAGGGCTTGGCGGGTGGGGAAACGTCGGTCGTAGGTGTAGAAGGCGAGCGCGACCGCGCTGACGGAGATCGAAAGCAGGCTATAGGCCGAGGAACCAAGATGGAAATGGGACGGAACCCAGGCCAGACCGCCCCCTAACCCGAGGACTGTAGGGCCGGCGCATCTTAATTGATTATTCTGACAGGGATCTGTGGATTGGTTGCCGAACCCAAGAGCATTCCATCTTGGAGAGCAACCGATGCCCGTCTCTGTCTGGCCC
>Ga0070658_10001111_pt1 | contig 22977 bp, 12 predicted proteins | sample KBSC13metaG_FD_64664 | JGI IMG/M metagenome (GOLD analysis project Ga0070658, IMG submission 64664) | Corn rhizosphere microbial communities from Kellogg Biological Station, Michigan, USA - KBS C1-3 metaG | ecosystem: Host-associated > Plants > Roots > Rhizosphere > Soil ...
GGTGAATGGCCGCTCGTTAGTCGAAACCCCACAAAAATCTTGTTTCATAGCGACATCCCCTAATCCGGGTATATTCGCAGGCATGGGCGTGTCGGGCGGGCGCAAAGGGCGGGGGATGCTGTCGCTGGGCGAGCGACGAGCCACCGACCCGCGGCGGCAAATGCTGGCCGACTTCTGCAAGCTGCTCGGCAGCCGGCTGACCGGGCAACTGCCCGCCCCCGCTGGCGGCAAGGTATTGAACGGGGCGGTTGCGGACGGGACCTCCAACGGCGCGACACGGCACGACCCGCTGGCCGGCATCCACCTCAGCCGCCGCGAACGCCAGATCCTCGATTGCCTGCTCGGCGGCGACAGCGAAAAGCAGATCGCCCTGAAGCTGACGATCAGCCCGCACACGGTTCACACGTACGTGAAGCGGCTGCACAAGGCGCTGGACGTCAGTAGCCGGGGTGAACTGCTGGCGCGGTTTGTGAGGTAACGGGGTCTGGGGCTTGGGGTCTGGCCAGAAACGCCAACTCCGACCAGACCCCAGACCCCAAGCGCCAGACCCGATTTCAGATTCCCTGCGTCGCCAGCTGCACGCTCTTGAGCAGGGCCATCGCCTTGTTGCGGCATTCTTCGTACTCGCTGCTGGGCACGCTGTCGGCCACCACGCCGGCGCCGGCCTGGACGTCGAAGACGCCGCCCTCGCTTGTTTTGCGATAGACGATCGTGCGCAGCGCGATGCAGGTATCCATGTTGCCGGCGAAATCGAAATAGCCGACGGCCCCGCCGTACGGGCCGCGGCGGGTGGGTTCGACCTCGTCGATGATCTGCATCGCGCGGATCTTCGGCGCACCGCTCACCGTGCCCACCGGCAGGCTGACGCGCAACGCGTCGAACGCCGTCGCCCCCTCGGCCAGTCGGCCGGTGACGTTGGAGCTGATGTGCATCACGTGGCTGTAACGCTCGACGACCATGATCGCATCGAGCTTCACGCTGCCGGTGGCGCACACCCGACCGATGTCATTGCGGTGCAGATCGACGAGCATGATGTGCTCGGCCCGCTCTTTCGGGTCGGCCAGGAGTTCGGCCTCGAGCTGCTTGTCTTCGATCTCGTCCCGCCCACGCCGTCGCGTGCCGGCGAGCGGACGCGTGGTGACGAGCCCGTCGTGCACGCTGCAGAGCACCTCGGGGCTGCTGCCGATCAGCGTGCAGGCGGGGCTCTTGAGGTAGAACATGTACGGCGACGGGTTGATCAGGCGCAGCGCCCGGTACACATCGAACGGATGGGCCGGCGAAACGGCCCGCAGCCGCATCGACGGCACGAACTGGAAGATGTCGCCAGCCTTGATGTATTCGATGCCCCGACGGACGCCGGCTTCGTACTGTTCTTTCGTAAGATTCGGCTCGAACGGCATCGTCAGTGGCGTGCCAGCGTCGATCTCGCCGAGCCGGGTCGTCGCGGGTTTGCGGAGCCGTTCGACGATGGCGTCCACGCGACGGCAGGCATCGGCGTAGTCGGCCTTCCCGTTCACGCCGGCGTTGGCGACGACTTTCACGGTCTTGTCGACGTGATCGAAGATGACCAGCTCGTGGTAGAGACCGAACATCGCGTCGGGCAGCCCCCGATCGTCGGCCGGGGCGGCGGAGAGCTTTTCGCGCTCGTAGTAGCGCGCCAGTTCATACCCGGCGTAACCGACGAGGCCGCCCGTCAGCGCCGGCAGGCCCGGCACGCGGGCGTAGCGGCGGGTCGGCAGGACGCGTTGCAGATCCGTCATCGGGTCGACCGAATCGAATTGCTCGGTCTGGCCGCCTTCGCGGGTGATCGTGGCATCGCCACCGGTCACGCTGTAGACGACGGCGGGGCGGGTGGCGATGAAGCTGTATCGGCCGATCTTTTCGCCGCCGACAACGCTCTCGAGCAGGAACGCGTGATCCCCCTCGGCCAGCAATTCGAACGCCGTCACCGGCGTCAGATGGTCGGCCAGCAGTTGCCGGTAGACCGGCACAATGTCGGCCGCCTCGGCCAGCTTCGCGAAGCCCGATTCGTCGGGAAAATACCTTGCCATTGCGGCAATCCTACCGGCAGATTCGCCGGTTGCGATATAGTGGGAGGGTTGGTCGCAGGATGATCGAGATCTTTGATGAAATCTCCCGCCGATGCCGTGCCGGCGAGCGCGTGGCACTGTGCACGGTGGTCGACGCGCGGGGCAGTACGCCGCAGAGCCACGGCGCCCGCATGCTCGTCACCGCCGCGGGCGAACTCATGGGTACGCTTGGTGGCGGTTGTGTCGAGGCTGAAGTGAAGCAGCGAGCCCTGCGTCGCCTGCTCGCCAGCGAACCGTCCGATGACCACTTCAGCGGACCGGCGGGCGATGCCATGAGCTTCCGCCTCGACCACGACCACGGCTGGGACGACGGTATGTGGTGCGGCGGCATCCTGGATGTGCACGTCCAAATCCTCGTCGGCGAGACTATGGCGCAGCAATTCGCCCGCGTTGCCGCCAGCTTACGGGCCGGCGAACCGACGCGGGTCGAGATTCCCGCCGCGAACTTTTCCGAAATGCTCGAACCCGCCCCGCCCCTCTACATCGCCGGCGGCGGGCACGTCGCGCAAGCGCTGGCGAAGCTGGCGACGGAGCTCGGGTTCGAAGTCACTGTCATTGACGACCGCCCGGACGTCGTGACGCCCGCACGGTTCCCGAACGCGGCGCGCATCGCCGGCGACGTCGACATTGGACTTTCGAATCTGCCGATCACTCCGCACACCTATGTCGTCATCGTCACGCGCGGCCACCACCGTGATGCTGCCGCACTCGCGGCCGTTATCGATAAGCCGGCGAAGTACATCGGCATGATCGGCAGCAAGCGGAAAGTGCGCACGATCCTCGGCCATCTGGCCGAACAGGGCATCTCCCGCGACAAGCTCGCCGCGGTCCGCGCGCCGATCGGCCTGGAGATCGGAGCGATCAGCGTGCCCGAGATCGCCGTCAGCATCGCCGCCGAATTGATCGCCGTTCGCCGCGGCCAGGCCAACGCCACGGGACAGCCGATGAAGTTGTCGCATCAGGAACTGGACAATTGGCTCGACCGGGACCGTCTCGGGTAAGCTACGTCCATGGCCGCAGGACGTTCCACGCCGTTCGTCGTTGCCGCACTCCTGCTTTCGCTTGCCGGGTGCAAGCCTTGGCAGAAAAAGCAGGCCCCTTCCATGCGCCCGCCGGATGCGCTGCTCGACGTCCGCCAGTTCGCCGGCAGCGGGCTCTCAGGGCCGCAGGCTACTGCCCTCGACGAAAAAGCGTTCGGCGATGCCTGGTCGGTGCGGGCCCGCGTCATCCTGACCGAGAAACCGCCCGGCGATGCGTTCGAGCCCGTCGGGCCGCACGCGCGGCTGGTGATCGGACAAGACCCGACCGACGTGCTGGCGCCCTCGTCGCAGTTGACGTTCGCCACGCGCTCGCTCTGGCTGAAGACCGATGACTCGCTCGAGGCCTACCTCAACAAGGCCGGCCAGTGGCAGGAATTGCGGACACTGAACGGCGCGGTCGCCGTCGGATCGACGGCATCGATTGACATCGCGTTGCCCCAGAGTGCTGAAAAGTCGGCCGAGTTCCCGCGCCGGCGGCTGCGCGTCGAGGTCTCGCGCACGGCTGAGGGGAACAATTACGAACTGGCGCTGCAGAGCGATGAACTGAGCAGCAAAGACCTGTCGCCGGTGCGGGAGAAGATCGTCCTGGACCGCTACCTTGCCGGCGGCACGGCCGACCGGGTGGCGCTGGCGGTGCCGATGGCGTGGCCGAGCTCGTCCGCGAAGTTCGTGGTGATCGATCTGCTGGTCACCTCGTCGGCCGACGCGGAACTGGTCAACGCGGCGAAATCGCAGATCAACACCATCTCCGCCGGCGTGGCGCTGCGCCTAAAGCTCGCCCCGGCCACACCGGAAGAGGCCGCCATCGCAGCGGGGCTCTACGCGATCAACAGCCAGCCGCCGAACCGCGGTTCATTGACGTTCCTCGCCGATCAGACCGGCGCCGTTCTGACGAAGAACGTCGTCCTGGCGGCCGACGAGGCGGCGATCCCGTTGATCGTCGATGAGGTCCGAAAACGCTCGGCCAACCTGCCGAAGGCCGACAAGAATACCGTCGGCTGGATGCTCGATCGCGCGACGATCGCCGTGTACGGCGTGATCGCCGGCGAAGAGGGCAACAAGCTGCTGCCTGCTATACAAGGGGCGCTGGTCGCTTACGCCGGGCAGGTGGGGCTGCAGCCGGATTTGCTGCAGTCGCTCGCGGCGCAATCGGTCAACAGCCGCGATCTGGACGCGCACATCATTGCCGAGCACCGGATCGATTTGGAAGACACGTCGCCGGCGCTGCGCGTGCGGGCGTACGACTGGCTGGCCGACCGCGGACAGGCGCCGCCGGGCTATGATCCGCTGGCCTCGCCCCGCGCCCGGCGGGCTGCGCTGGAAAAGTACCAGGAAGCCGCCACGCAGCCGTCGGCGAGCAACTCGAATCCAACGCTGACTCAGCCGGCGACGCAGCCAACGACGGCGCCCGTGACGACCGACTCTGACGAATCCCAGGGGACCCTATGACCGAACCCACCACGCCAGCGCCGGAGCCATCGCCGCCCCCGACGCCTGCCGCCGAGCCGAAGCCGCCGGTCTCGCGCGCCCGCCGGTGGCGCATCCGCCTGACCCGGCTCCTCGTCATCGTGGTGTTGGTGGGGCTGGTCTGCCGCGCGCTGGTCTACTTCATCTTCCCGCCCGTGTTGCACAAGGTGGCCGGGCTCTACGGGCTCAACGCGACGTACGACCGGATCGAGCTGTACCTGCTCGGCGGCGACATCGGGCTCTGGGGCCTGAAGCTGTCGCCCAGCGAAGGGGGCGAGCCATTCCTGACGGTTTCGTATTGCCGCGGATCAATCTCGACGATGGCTCTGCTGCGCGGCCAGTTGCACGTCGACCGGGCGGAGGCGGAAGGGGCGACACTAACCGTCGCCCGCCAGGCCGACGGCCGAATGCCGCTGATCGAAAAACTGGTGCAGGCCGGCTCGGGAAATACGCCTGCGGCGCAGGCGACGACGCAGCCGAATGGCGGATCGCTGTCGCTCGAACCGCCGTTGACGATCGAAACCCTCCGCCTGCAGGACGCCGCACTGCACTTCACCGATCAATCGGTAAAGCCCAACGCCGACATGCGGCTGAACCTCGATATGCTGGTCAGCGACATCGGATCGCGGCAGCGGCAGACGACGTTCAACATCGGCCTGAACAGCCCGCAGACGCTGGCCGCCCTGCGTATCGTGGGCAGCGGCAGCAGCCGGAATAATCAACTCAATGCCGATCTGAAAGTCAGCCTGTTCGGCCTAAATCTGCTGCCGGCGAAAGGTTATTTGGCGCCGTTCGGCATCATGCCGATCACCAGCAATATCAGCGGGCAGGCGTCCGGCACGCTGCAGGCGCATGTGGTGGGCGGAAGCAACGGAAAAACGCCGGCGACGCAGCCGGCAGCACTCGCGGCGACGCTGAAGCTCAGCGACATGCTGCTCTCGGCCGGCAACCTGCCGGCGGCGAGCGTGGGCGAGGTGCTGATCGATGCCAATTCGCTTTCCAAGGGTGAGTTGACGATCGAACGGGTGAAAGTGAACAAGGTTCGCGCCGCCGCCGGGCGAACGGCCACGGGGCACCTCAGTTTCGCGGGAATGGAGTTGGTCCCGGTTGTTGCTGCCAAATCCGCCGCAACGCGGCCTTCGACTGCGCCGCTCACACCCACGACGGTCGCCGTGCAGGCGGCGGCCGAGTCGACATTGCCTGACGTCGAACTGAAACACCTGTCGTTCACCGACTGCGAGTTCGCCTTCACCGACGGCATTTTCGCTCCGGCAGTTCAGCTGAAACTGAACGTGCCGAATGTGACCATCGAGAAACTTTCGACCAGCCACGCCAAGGCCAACCAGGTGGCGACGCTATCGGTACAGGCCGACGCGCCCGGTATCGCTAAGTCGATCGACATTCACGGCACCGCCACGCCCGGCACCGCGACGAAGGAACTGAATCTTTCGGTTTCCGCCAATGGGCTTGATGGCAGCGCGGTCGATCCGTACCTCGCGGCACTGGGCCTGAAGCGGGATATTCACGACGGCAAATTCAGTTGCCGATTGGTCACTCAGTTCACGCCGCACGATGACGGCTCGTTCACTACCGCGCTGAAGCTCAGCGACGTCGCCCTTGTCGATGGCGGCCGCCCGCTGATGACGATGCCGCTGGTGCTGCTGAAGAATGCGAAGATCGATCCGCCGGCGGCGAAGGTGTCGATCGGAGAACTGACATTGGTCGGCCCGACGCTGCCGATCGTGCACGACAAGGAAAACGTTTTCGGGGCGATCGGCCTGCGGACCGACCCGCACGCCGTCCCGCCCACGCCCGCCGCGCCGCCCAAGCCGTCGGCGGCGGTGGCGCTGATCGTGGGACCGACGACGCAGCCGGTCGTTTCGCCGGCCGCCGGGGTGGTGGTGTCGTCCGCGACGCAGCCGCAGGCGGTGGCCGGGATCGGGCTGCCGGCGGTGACGATCGATCGGTTGTCGTGGACCGGCGTCGGGATATCACTGCACGACACGGCCGGCGACGTGCCGGTCGACCTCGGCGTGCAGGACGTGCAACTGACAGGGAAAGGCCTCGTCTTCGATGCCACCGCCAAGTCGGCCAAGCCGGGGACGATCGATTTCGCCGCGAAGATTCCGGGTGTGGTTGAAGACGTCGGCGTGCGTGGCACGATCGCGCCGACCGGTGAGTCGATCGCATACGACGTCAAAGGCGCGGTCGACGGCATGAGCTTCGCCAAGCTTCGCCCGCTGATGAATTCGTTCGGCCTTGAGCCGGTGATGCAGACGGGGCAACTGCAGTTCGGCGCCACGGGCGACGTGCACCAGGCGGCGGGGGCGATCCGGACGAACCTGAAATTCGCCGACGTGCGCCTCAGTGACGGCGGCACAACGTGGCTCGCGCTGGGGAACGTGAGCGTCGACAACGCCTCCTTCGATGGCCATACCCTGGCGGTGGACGCCGTCGACGTGGCCAGCCCCCTATTGGTGGCCCGGCGCGACGAGGCGGGCGGCATCTCGGCATTCGGCATCCGCCTGCTGCCGGCCAATGCACTGCCGCCGACGACGCAGCCGATCGCCAAAGCCCCCGCCATGCCCCCTTCCACCCAGCCGACCGGCCTGCCGTTCGTGATGCGGCTGGGGCAGTTCAACCTTCACAGGGCCAAGCTGCAATGGAACGACGCCGCCGTCGCCCCCGCCGCGGATATCGCGCTGGCGGCCGATGTGTCGGCGCAGCAGCTGGCGCTGGGCGAAGATCACAAGCCGTCGCCGTTCACGCTTACGCTCAGCAGCGCGAACCTGATCGATCAGCTCAAGGTCGACGGCACGGTCCAGCTCACGCCGCAGCGGGGGAGTATCGCCCTCACGGCCAACGGCAGCGGGTTCACCGGCAACGCGATTAATCCGTACCTGCCGCCGAACCTGGGGATGATGTTGCGCGGCGCGACGCTGGGGGCGAAGCTCGACGCTTTTGTCGAACAGAACCCGCAGGGCGGCTTGCGCGGCAAGCTCGCCGTCAGCGACGCGGCGATGACCGACGCCGGCCAGCCGCAGCCGTTGGGGGCGGTGAAGTCGATGGTCGTCGACGTCGACCGCTTCGATCTGCTCGGCCGGCGGATCGCGATCAAGGAACTGTCGCTCGAACACGCGCGCCTGGCGGCGCTGCAGTGGAACGAGGGCCTGTCGGTACTGGGGTTGACGCTGTCGAACACGCCGCTGCGCACGCCCAAGCCACCGCCGCCCACCCCCGAGCCGCTCGCCGGCGTCGGCCAGAGCGACGTGACGGCCCTGATGACCAAGGCGCTGGAAAAGCCGCCCTGGGTGACGATCGACAAGCTGGTGCTGAACGCAGACAGCCTGTCGCTAGTCAGTTCGCAGCTCGGGCGAAAGGTGGAGCTGACGAACGCCTCGCTCTGGTGCCCCGGCACGATCGACGTGCTCGGCGACAAACCATTCCGCGCGCCGCCGTTCGATCTGAAGGCGTACGCGACGGTTGATCCGCTCATCGGGCAGTTCAATCTCTCCTCCACGCTCCGGCCTTTCGCGGCCGACCCGTACGCGAAGCTCGATCTGGACGTCGTCGGCATCCACGGCGACAAGTTGACGAGCGTTCTGCCTCAATTCAAAGACCTGCTCAACGGCGACGACCTGAAGAACGGCAGGCTTACCGCCGACGGTGGGGCGACATTCAAGTTCACGCGGCGCGGCGCGCTCGGTATCGACTTCTCGCGCGACATCGGCGCCACCGGGGAAATGAAGAATTTCAGCCTCACCGAAGAAGGCGTCGAAACGCCGCTCGCCGGGCTAAAGGCGGTCCAGGTCGAGAACCTCCGCTACACGCCGAGTGGGTCTCTGTTCGTGAAAACGCTCAATATCGACACGCCGATCGCAACGGTGATACGCGACGAGAGCGGCGTCCACGCGCTGGGCCTGACGCTGAAAGTCGGTCTGCCGCCCGAGCCGCATCCAGCGCCCCAGCCGACCACGCAACCCACGACGGCGGAGGTGACAACGGTTGAGGCAACCACCCTCGCGGCGGCCACGCTGCCGGCCACCGCGCCTGCCACTCTGGCGACCTTGCCTGCGACGTCGAAGCCCGCGCCGCCGATCGTTCCGATCGCGCCGGTTAAGGCGCCGCCTCCCTCGTCGTTCGACGGGGCCGAGTATCGCATCGATACCCTGTCCATCAGCGGTATCGACGTGCGGCTCGAAGATCACCTCGGCACCTCGCACACGGTCATTCCGCTGAACGATCTGGACGTGGAAGTGAAAGGGCTGACGAACCGCGCGCTGTACCAGCCGAATCTGCCGATCCGCTTCAGTGCCTTGCTCGGCTCGGGCAAGGTGGAGTTGCCTGTGCGCAAGCAGATTTCGGGCGGCCCGGCGACCGATTTCCGCAGCGTCTTCGCCGAAGCGTCGGCCAACGGGAACCTGACGCTGGTACCGAAGCCGCAGGGGTACATGAAGGCGTCGATCAGCGGGCTGGAACTGACGGCGCTGCGCGGTTTGGCGAGCCAATACGGCATCACGATCACCGGCGGCACGTTCGATGGTCGGGTGGACGTCCGCATGACCGGCGGGAATTCATTCGTGGCCAAGGCTTACCCGACATTGAACGAAGTCCGCCTCAGCGAGACGCCGAACGGGCCGATTCAGCGCACGTTTCAGCTTCCTTCGCCGCCGGACGCTGTGATCGCGCTGATCGAAGATCCGGACGGCTCAATCACATTCCCGGTGACCGTTCCTATCGACGCCGGCAAGCTCGACACTGGAACGATCATTGATTCAGCGATCGCTTCTGTCGGCAGCGTATTGCGCGACGCGACGCTGGCCGCGCCGGTGAAGGCGGCGAAGCTGGCGTTGATGGCCTTCGGTGTCGACGTATCGAGCCAGCGGACCAAGGCGATCCCCCCCGTGCAGATTGACTTTGCCTCCGGCGAATCACAGCTGAACGCCGACCAGTTGAAGCAGGTGCAGGACGTTGTCGCGCGGATGAAGAAAGACCCGACCCTCGTCGTCACTCTTCAACACACCCTTGGCAGCGGCGACATCACGCTGGCCCAGCAGCGGGTGAACCCGCTGAAGCAGGACACGACACAGCTGGCCGAGCAATATCGGCAGCGGAAGTTCATGCTGCAGCGGCGGCTCGCCGTTCAGAACGGTCAGGCCCGGGTAGCGTTGGCCGGCGGGGGCGACGCGTCCGGCACGCTGGAAGCGCTGCGCGCGACGTCGGTGCAGTTGAAAGAGACCGAGGATGCGCTCGATCAGGTGCTGGAACTGCTCCGTCCCGGCGCCGACCGGCAGGCCGAGCGACGAACGAAGCAGGCGGCGATCCTGCTGGGCGACCTCCGCCTCAACGCCGTTCAGGCGGCGCTGCTCGGCAGCGGGCTGCCGAACATCGAACAGCGCGTGAACAAGGCTTCGTCCCGCTTCTCGCTCGACGAAGCCGGTGGACCGGGTCATGTGACGATGGCGCTGGTGCGACAGGCAAAAAAATAATCGCTGCTCGACCCGGTGCAATGTTTGCGAGACCAGGTTTGTATTGTGATTCGGGCTGCTACTAACGCAGTAAGCCCATGGCAGGCATGCCATGGGCTTTGGGGTGCGTGATCGCGGGTGCCGGGTCGCCCGTTACGCGACTTTTTGGATCGGCGCTTCGGGGACGTTTTCCAGTTCCATCTGACGGTGCTCCACCTTTCGGTAGCCGAGCTGCTCCATCACTTCGAGCACTTCGGTCCAAGTGGGGAACAATTTCTTGTTCACCTTCTTGTACGTTTCAATGGCCATCACGAATTCGAATTGTTCGGGGGTCATTTCGCCTTCCTCGGCACTGCGGCGGTCTTCCTCGCGGCGGATGCCCGCGCCGCGGCGGCGCTCCAGGCCGGTGCGGCGGTCGCCGACGCGGCGCTCGGGGCCCTTGTAGTTCGGGTCGCTGCTGGCGCGGCGGTCGAGGCCGGTGCGGCGGTCGACGACGTCGCGGGCGACTTCGTCAACAACGTCGGCCGACGAGTCGAGAGCTTCGGGCGGCAGGGGATCGGAATTCTGCATCAGTGCCTCCACCCATTCATCGGGCAGAACCGGGGGCGACTTTACGCTGGCGGTCGGGTTATCGGGCGGGAAAACAAAACAGGGTCGCCGAAGCGACCCTGTCCTGGAAAACCGCAGTGGCTTTTTGGCGGCTAGATCGTGGTAACCGTGCCGAAGTTGTGACCGGTAATGGTCTTCGTGCCAAAGCTGCCGGCCTTGATGACTGCACCACGGAGGACATCGCCCTTGATGAGCAATTGGTCGATCGACCGCCCCGCTCGGACGAAACCGGTCGACAGCACGTCGCCGACAACGGTGAACGAGCCGATGTCCTTGGTCGTCTGCACGTTGCCGCCGAACACGCCGCTGGAGAAGGTTTCGATGCCCTGATCGGACGACACGGTGGCATTGAAGCCGCCCGAAGTCACCAGCGAGTTGATGACGCCTTCCGGGCCGCTCGCCGAGATGTAGACCGAGCCGCGAACGCTCTTGCCGAAGGCCATTTTCTTGATCCGGCCGGTGGTCGCGACCTGCATGTTCTGGGCGTTTCCGCCGACGGACATCGTTCCCAGAGTACCGGTTCGCAACTGCAGGCCGTTGATGCCGTTGGTCGTGCGAACTGAGTTCGTCGAGTTGGCGAATGACATCCGCATCATAAAATTGCTGCTGGTCGGGCCGGTCGTGCTCGTCGTCGTGCCGGTGATTCCGTACGCCGTCGCCTGGCCCAGGTTGCCCGAGCCGGTGAAGGTCGAGTTGGTGATCATGCCCGACGTGGTGACACCCGAGACCACCGGCGTCGAGCGGTTGGTGCCCAGGAACCGGTCGATGTCGTTGGCGTAGCTGATCTGCCGACCCGTGTACGGGTCGTAGCGGGCGCCGCGTTCGGAGGCGCGGAGGCTGGCGCTGAAGGATGCCACGCTCAGCAGCCGCCCGTTGCCGGTCGCCTGGATCTTGTTCAGCGACGTCCCGGCTTCTACCGTGCTGAAGAGAATGCCCAAGCCACCGGCCGAGATGACGTTGTTGGGGTTGAACTGCCCAAGGGCAGAGATGAAGCTGCCGAGGATGCCGTAGCCGCCGGAAACGTCGATCGCGTTGAAATCGCTGGTCTCGATCGCACTGTTGAAGATGCCACCGTTGCCGCTGATGTGAATCGCGTTGATGCCGTACTCGGTGATATTGGGGGTTATGGTCGTGCCGGTGCCTGTTCCCGTACCTGTGCCGGTGCCAGTGCCAGTGCCAGTGCCAGTGCCAGTGCCAGTGCCGGTCCCAGTCCCCGTTCCGGTCGGAACGGCGGGGGCATATTGCGTGTCCTCGGTTGTGAACAAGTGGTTGGTGAACGCGTTCTGCTCAATGGAATCCGCAGTGCTGATGAACGCGCCAATGAGCGACCCGTTGGTCAGCCGAATGTTATTGATGGTGGTTTCCGAAGCGACGATGCCGCGGATGTCGGCGTTGGTGCCGATGACGTTGTCGATTTCGGATTCCGTCGCGGTTACGTCACCGGTGAGGGTTTTACTGGCGAAGATACCGCCACCGACAACATCGCCGGTGCCGCTGGGAGCCACGCCCTGGCCGATGTAGACGTTCTGGATGACGTCCGCAACGATCGGGGCGGTGATCCCTTCGAACGTGCCGCTGTTACTCTTGCCGTCCGCGTACGTCCTGATCGTCCCGATGGCGGTGCCGGATAGGACCGCACCGATGCCGTCCCGGGTGACGACCGAGATAACGGAGCTACCGACAAAGGGTCCAGCGGGCACGTTCGGGCCAGAGGTGACGCCGACCATGAGTCCGTACGAGTACGGATTGTAAGGATAGGTCGTAATCGTGGAGAAGTTGGTATTCGGAACCACTTCTGCGCCGGTGCTCGAAGCGATGATGCCGACCGATTGGGCCGTCAGATAGCCGAGCGAATTGACGGTAATTTCGGGCATTTCGCCCGGGGTCGCGTTGTTGACGTTGGCGAGGTTGTCGCCTTCCAGGAACAGCACGTTCACCGGTGCCCGTCCCGTGATGGTGACGTTGAAAGGAAGTGAGGGCTGGGCTGCGATGGTTTTGGTCGTGCCGGCACCCGTGCCCGTCCCGGTTCCGGTCCCGGTATCGGTCCCGATGATCCGATAGCCAATGGTACGAGTCGCTGGGTCGTAAGCGGCGAAGCTTTCGGTAGCGGTACCCGTGCCGGTTCCCGTGCCCGTTCCTGTGCCGGTTCCCGTGCCGCCGCCGAGCGCGGCGCCCTGGGAAGCCAAGTCGCCGATGTCGAACGATCCGCCGCGGTTCTGGACGGCGATGTTAAAGCTGGTGCCGCTGGTCATTTTCACCAGTGCGACGCCGGAACTCCCGTGGATCGGATACGTGGTGTATTCCAAAGCGCCGGTGATGACCGTTGTGGTCGTACCTGTCCCCGTGCCGGTTCCCGTACCCGTTCCGGTGGTGGTGCTGGTGTTTCGGATGACGGTGGGCGTGAAGATGGCGGTTGCGCCGCTGTCATCGGTCAGGGTGACCGAGGCGCCTTCGGCGGCCGTCGTGTCGTTCAGGCGCCGGCCGTAGTAGGCGTCGTTGAAGACATCGCCTACTACGCGGATGTACTTCACGTTGCCGCCGATGCCGGTGAAGATGCCCGGGCCGCCGTAGTTGAGCGTGCCGAAGTCGCCCGTCACGTCGATCAAGTCGATATGGCCGGCCTTGCCCTTGCCGTCGGTGTTGGCCGAGAAGACGGGGATATAACCCGAAGCGCCGTCGGCCACGTTGTTGGCAATGATCGTGCCGATCGAGCCGTTGGCCACCAGGTTCGAGTTCAGAGTGCCGGCGGTTTCGACGCGCTGATAATCGAAACCGACGGCGTGGTTCTTCACGGGGTCGCCGAGGATCGACTGGGTGATGGCCGACGGATTGATCGTCAGATCGCCGGTGGCCTTGATGTAGCCGACGTTGCCGCGCGGAACCGCCAGGTCCGGATACATCGGCAATTTGTTCACGATGTCGCCGATATTCGCGCCGTAAAGGGCACGCAGGTTGCCCTGGACGATGGAGATCGGCGCGTTGAGCACGGCATCAACGTCGCCGGCGCCGTTCAGCCCGCCGAAATCGCCCGAGCGGACATACAAGCCGTTCGTGCCGCCACCGCCAGCGGTGTCGAACAAGGTCGCTTTGCCGACCTCGATCCCGCCTACGCTCACCGCGCCAAGATTGGTGAGTTGAAGCGTATACGCCCCTGCGATCTGAAGCGCATTTGCACCGGCGGCGTTGGTGAAGGTTGTCGTGTCGGGCAGCGCCACCACGAAGCGGTAGATGCCGGGCAGCTTGGCCGTGAATTGGAAGGGCAAGCTACCGCCCGCGCCTGTCTGCTCGGGCAAGTCGCTGGCGACGAGCCGGCCGAGCGGGTCGAAGATGCCGACGTTGAACAGCCCGCCGGCATTGAGGTAAACGCCGATCTTCTGTCCGCCGATCATGGCGACGGCGTAGCTGTCGTTGATGTCGGCGTCGAGGCTGTCGAGCGTACCGCTGAATTCCTCGGATTGCGGGGCACCGGTCTTGCCGCTCGTGTAGGTGTAGGCGCTCTGGTTGTTGATCTCCGTACCGTTGTCGAAGAACACCCCCGAAAGGTTGCCGGCCGCGAACGCATCGCCAGGGTCTTCGTTGCCGACCAGTGTGTATTCGACTTCGGTGAACGCGCCCGTCAGCCCCGGGATGCTGGAACGATTAAGGACATTGATCGTGCCGCGCAGGTCGCCGCCCACGTGCTGGTAGCCGAGTTTGCCGCGGACCAGCAGCTTGGCGCCGGTGCGCAGTTGGGTGCCCTGGAGCGTGCCGAACGAGCCGTTCACCAGGAAGTTGCGTAAGTCGCCGCCGACCTGGAAGTTGTTGTTAATGGTCGAAGCGCTGGTACCGAGCACCCCGGTGGCGTCGCCCGTGAGCACGTCTCCCGAATACCAGGTGCCGAGGTTGCCCTCGACATTAACGATGCCGGTGACGGCGCCCGCGATCAGCACCTTGCCGAGCGAAACCCCCGGCGCGGTCTGCAGGCCGGCGAAGATGCCGTGCGACGCGGGGCGAACACCCAAAGCGGCATGGTAGGGGGAGGAATAGATCGGAACGTCGCCCGTATCTGCTACGTTGGGCACTGGGAGAGTGCGCGCGCCGATGTACACCTCGCCGACGCCGGAGATGCCGGACAAGGTGCTCTTACCGCTTTGCGAATCGGCGTATCGCAGCCCGCCAGCGGTCCCTTCATACGGCGTGTAAGTGATTTTCGCGTTCGTAACCGTCACCGGCGTGATGATGATCTGCGCGTCGGGATCTGCCTGGGCGACGTAGATGCTGAACAGATTGACGCCGTCGGGCACCGGGAAACCCGCGGGCGGATTCGGGGGCGGCGGCTGGACGAGATCGCGGATGACGACGCCATTGTCCGAACCCCGCACACGCGCGCCGATGAATTCGGCAGTGATATTGCCGATCAGCGTGATCTGGATGGTTTGCTTTTTCGCGTCGTAGTACTGGAAGGATGTCGGGCTACCGGCGGTGGCTGACAGTGTGGTCAGCAGGCGGCGTTCTTCAAGGGTTTCCACGGCCGCGCGGCGGATCGGATCCGCCGTGCGTGATTGACGACCACGGGACATGCGCTACTCCTCAGCCTGATGCGGAATCTTTTGGTGCAAGTTCAGCCAGGTGCAAATCAAGACGATCGTCGTTTAGGACGATACAACAACAAACCGCTTTCGAGCACTTCCGATTTGGCCCGGGCGACAAACCCGGATCGGGAAGACCGAGCCTCGAAAGCGGTGGCAGAATCCGGCCTTTCATAGACGCCGCCGACGCCCGGCCGTTACGCGGGCCGCCCGGATTTTTGCCGCGCTCCGCGCAGCGTCCCCAGATGACCCGTGGGCTGCACTTTTACCCGGCCGAATCAAACGCTGTCAATTGAATCCCGGCGGCACGACAACAGGTCTAACCCGCGCCCGCCAGCATAAATAGCCGCGTCCGGTAATCTGCCGCTAGGTGCCGCCCGTAGCGACGACCACGTCGCGGACCACGCCTTCATCCTCGGTCGACTCGTCCGTCTGCCGCGACGCGGTCTGATAAGCGGCCCACATGGCGGTGGGCGACAGGCCGTCGGCGGGAATGAACGCGCCGCTTTTGCCGGCCAGCAGGTGGCTGGTGACGATCGCCAGCCGTTCCGGATCGATCGGCCCGGCGGGAACGGGCATCGGCGGCAGCTCGGCGGGCCGGCCGATCAGGCCCAGCACCTCTTGCACCCCGCCCGGGCCGCACAGGAACGCCTTGGCCTGCCCCGGCTGGGGGCCGGGCTGGATTGACAGGTACGCGAACCGCTCGATCGGCCGGACGAACCGCCGCTCGGCCATCCGCAGCGACCGCAGGCCGTCGATAAATGCCTTGATTTTCCCGGCGGTCTCGAACCGCAACTCGGCGGCGGCGGCTTTCATCCGCTCGGTCTGGTCGGCCACCTCGATCGACGGATCGGTCAGCGTCGCCACGCTCCAGCGGACCAGCGCCCGGTATTGCTGCATCGATACGGTGCCGTCGCACGGCGCCGGGCACTTGCCCATGTCCTTGTACGCGCACGGCGGGCCGTGCGGGGCCTGCACCAGCACGTTGTGATAGCGGCAGAGATCGAACAGGTCTTCGAGCAATTCCACCAATTTCTGGGCCTGCCCCTTTTCCGCCAGCGGCCCGAGCAGGGTGCCGGGGCGGGGGGATGGATCGTCGGTGCGCGTCCAGCGGGGGAAGGGTGCTTCCGGATCGACATGCACCCACCAGGCGGGGCGGAGGGTGACGATGTTGCGGTAGGTGTTCGGGAACACCTGCCGGGCGACGTCGAGGAACGCCAGATCGGCTTCAAAGGCGCTGTCGACACGCTTCCAGCAGATCCGCCGTATCAGTGTCCGATAATCCACCCGTTTGGATGGTCCAAGCGCGTTTTCCGAGAGTCGCCGGCGGACGCTGGCGCGGAGGTTCTTCACGCAAAGCAACTGCACCGGGCGGTCGTCGGCGTCGCTCATCAGGTAGACGACCCACTTGGCCGGCAGGGCGCGCGTGGCCGCTTCGAGCGGCTGGGCCGGGTCCAGATCGAGCATTCCGTCGCACCAATCGGGCATCGGGCAAATATTATAGCGCCCCGGCCGGTTGCGTCGTCCGGCAGAGGGCCAAAAACGCGGCCAAGGTCTTTCGATACCCGGCCGGATCGCTGGCCAGTGCCAGGTTGTGGCCGGCTTGGGGGAAAACGGCATGTTCCGTCAGCCGATCGGCCGGGCGGGCGGCGAGGGTGGTGCGAATCCGTTCCAACTGCGGCGGCGTGAGGAAGGTGTCGGCCCCGCCGGTGATGACCAGCAGCGGAACGCGGATGGTCGGAATCAGGTCGACCGGCCGAACGGCGGCGAAGTCGGCCCCGCTGATCCGTTCCGCCGCCCGGCAAACGAATTTCGACAGCGACGGCAAGGGCACCGACGACCGATGCGCCCACTCTCCCACGGCATGCCGGAAATCGTCGAAGGGCGAATCCAACACCACCGCCGTCAGATCCTCCCGCTTCGCCGCGACGCCGCACGCGACCGCAGCGCCAAGGCTGACGCCGAACAAGGCGATCTCGACCGCCGCCTGCGCCTTGGCGGCCTGCAGCCCGTCGATCACGCTTGACAGGTCGTCGCGCTCGAAGAATCCGCCGGTGGAATACCGTCCTTCACTCTCCCCGTGCGCCCGCAGATCGACGGCGAAGCAGTTCCACCCCAGCGACCGCCATACGGGAGCCCAGGCGATCGCCCCGACTTTCGCGTCGGCATAGCCGTGGATCAGGATCACCGTCCGGCCGCTCGGCGCCTCGGCCGGCATCCACCACCCGGCGAGCCGCAACGGCTGGCCGCCCGCGTCGCGGACAGTGACGTTCATCGGCTCGAAAGGCAGGCCGAGGTCATCCGGCGACATCCGGCCGAGCACGGCCAACGCCTTCGCATCGCTCATCCGCGGCGGCCGCAGCAGGCGATGGGCCATCGCCCACACGATCGCCGCGACCATCGCCGCGCCGACGAACAGCAGGAAGATAGCCAGCGTGACGTACGCCATCGACGGCTACAGCCCCGCCATCTCGCGGAAACGGTCTTTCAGGTCGCCGTACAGCTTGTTGTAGACCCCGTACGACTTCTCGTACCCGGCGGCGGCCTTCTTGTTCGTTGCCACCTTCTGCGTCTGCGAGATCGTCTTCTTCGCGGCCTCCTCAACGCTCTTCCACACCCCCGTGCCGACGCCGGCGAGGATGGCCGCGCCGTAGGCCGGGCCTTCGGAGGCGTTGGTCGTGACGATCGGCAGCTTGTAGATGTCGGCCTGCAGTTGCTTCCAGAACTCGCTGCGGGCCCCGCCGCCCGAGGCCCGCATCTGGCTGATAGGGATGTTCATGCCGCGCATGATCTCGAGCATGTCGCGCATGCCGAAGGTGACGCCCTCGATCAGCGCCCGGATCATCATCGGCCGGGTGGTGCGGGCGGTCAGGCCGATCCACGCGCCGCGGGCGAGCGGGTCGGGGTACGGGCAGCGTTCGCCGGTCAGATACGGCAGGAAAAACAGCCCTTCGCTGCCGGCCGGGGCCGAGGCGGCTTCTTTGATCAAGAGCTCGTACGGATCGACCTTCAGCTTCTTCGCCGCGGCTTTTTCTGCAGCCCCGAGCTGGTTGCGGAACCATTGGAAGCTTCCGCCGGCCGACAGCATGCAGCCGAAGACGCACCACTTGCCCGGCACCGCGTGACACATCGTGTGCACGCGACCCGCCGGGTCGAGCGTGGGCTTTTCGGAATGCGCGAATATCACGCCGGAGGTCCCGAGCGTCGCCCAAAGCAGCCCTTCGCTCACGATACCGTTGCCGACCGCGCCCGCGGCGTTATCCGCACCACCGCCGACTACGGGAATGCCTTCTTTCAATCCCAGCTCGCCAGCCGCTTCGCGGCTTAGCTTCCCAGTGATCTCCGTTGACTCATAGCACTTCGGCAACAGCTTCCTGTCGATCGACAGTTTTCCGAGCAGCTCATTCGACCACGTGCGCTTGGCGACATTGAACAGCAGCGTTCCGGATGCATCCGACACTTCCGTGGCGAACTCGCCGGTCATCCGGAAGCGGATGTAGTCCTTCGGCAGCAGAATCTGGACGGTCTTGTCGAAATTCTTCCGCTCGTTCTTGCGCAGCCACAGGATCTTGGGCGCGGTGAAGCCGGTGAGGGCCGGATTGGCCACCAGCTGGATCAACTTCTCTCGCCCGCCGGCGAGTGTCTCGATCTCGACGCATTCGGCGGCAGTGCGCTGGTCATTCCACAGGATCGCCGGGCGGATGACTTTGCCGCCCTTATCGATGAACACGCTGCCGTGCATCTGGCCCGAAAGCCCGATCCCGCCGATGTCGCCGGGCTTCAGGCCCGCCTTCTTCAGCACGGCCTTGGTCGCCTTCCCGACGGCCGACCACCATTCCTCGGGCCGCTGTTCGGTCCAGCCGGTTTTCGGCGTCAGCAGGGTGTGCTCGGCCGTCGCCGTTGCCAGAACCTTGCCTTTGGGGTCGCAAACAAGGGTTTTCGTGCCGCTGGTGCCAATATCGATGCCGAGAAGGTGCGCCATATCGCGCGGAGTGTAATTGACACGCGCTGGCCGGTAAATTAGTGATTGACGATTCGCTTTGACCCGAAGTCCGACAGCCGCGAAAGACCGACAGCCGTGCCCCTCGTTCAGATCAACAACCTCGAAAAAGTCCTCGGCGAGCGCCATTTGTTCGAAAAGCTCGCCTTCAGCATCGAGCCCGGCGAGCGCGTCGGCCTGATCGGCAACAACGGCGAGGGCAAAACCACGCTGTTCAAGATGATCGTCGGCGAAATGACGCCCGACGCCGGCGACATCAACATTCCCCGCGGCACAAAGATCGGCTACCTGAAGCAGGACGTCGTCCTCGACCCGAAAAATACCGTCATCGACGAGGCCGAGCTGGCGTTCGCCGATCTGCACGACGTTGCCCACCACATGCGCGAGCTCGAGCACCAGATGGCCGAGGTCGAAGGCGAAAAGCTCGAAGCGGTACTGAAGGAATACGAAGACGCCCAGCACAAGTTCGACGACCTCGGCGGATACGCCTTCCGCCACCGCCTCGAAGCCACGCTGCTCGGCGTCGGCCTCGAACAAGCCGTGTGGGAGACGAACGTCGAGAAGCTGTCCGGCGGGCAGCGCTCGCGACTGGCGCTGGCGAAGATTTTGATCGCCGAGCCCGATCTGCTGCTGCTCGACGAACCGACGAACCATCTCGACCTCGTCGCCATCGAATGGCTCGAAAACTACTTGTCGAGCTTCCCCGGCGCGGTGCTGATGATCAGCCACGATCGCACCATGCTCGACCGCACGGCCAACCGCATCGTGTGGCTCACCGGGATGAAGCTGAAGAGCTACCCCGGCAACTTCACCGCCTTCCTGCAGCAAAAAGAACTTGAAGAATTGTCGCAAATTCGCGCCCGCGAGTTGCAGCAGAAGGATATCGCCAAGCAGGCCGAGTTCATTCGACGCTTCAAAGCCGGCCAGCGGGCGCGCGAAGCCGCCGGTCGTGAGAAGCGGCTGAATCGCCTGCTCGCCAGTGACCAGGTAGTGCAGGCCGTCACGCAGCGGCGCGACATGGCCGTCAGCTTCACCAACAACGCCCGGGCCGGCGACCAGTTGCTGCGCGTCGAAGACCTCGCCAAATCGTTCGGCGATAAGAAGCTCTTCAGCGGCGTCACCTTCAACGTGAAGCCCGGCCAGCGCATCGGCATCCTCGGCCCGAACGGCAGCGGCAAGACGACGATGCTCAAATGCCTGCTCGGCCAGATCGAACCCGACGCCGGCACCGTCCGCTGGGGCACGAACCTGACGATCGGCTACTACGACCAGCGGCTCGACCAGTTCGACCCGCAGGACACCATCTACGAGCACCTCCACGGCAGCACCGACAACGCCGCCACCGACAAGCTCATCCGCGACGTCGCCGGCAGCCTGCTGTTCGGGCAGGACGACGTCGAAAAGCACATGGGCAGCCTCAGCGGCGGCGAACGCGCCCGCGTCGCGCTGGCTGAGCTGATGCTGGAAAAGCCCAACGTCATCCTGCTCGACGAGCCGACCAACCACCTCGACATCCGCAGCGCGGGCGCGCTCGAGCAGACGTTGCTGAACTTCGAAGGGACGTTGCTGGTCGTTTCGCACGATCGCTACTTCCTGAAGCAGATTGTGAACCGCATTCTCGTGCTCGATCCTGCGGGCTTGATCGACTTCGACGGGACCTTCGATGAATGGATCAAGAAGTCGAAGGAGCTGAAGAAAGCGGAAGCTGCTCCCGCGAAGGCGCAAGCGAAGCAGCAGCAAAAGCCCGTTGCTCCGAAAGCGCCTGAAAAGCCCAAAGCACAGAAAGAGCAATCGAAGAAGAAAGACAACCCGTACGCCCGCAAGCACGGTCGCTTGACGAATGAGCAGATCGAGAAGGAAATCGCTTCCACCGAATCTGCGATCGTGGCGGCGCAAGACAAGCTCGCGGGCGCGTTCCGTGACGCGGGCAAGTCGAAGCAGCTGAACGCCGAGATCGAGCAGCACCGGGCGAAGTTGAGAGAACTCGAAGAGGAATATTTCCTGCGTGAAGCCTGAGTCGCACGTCCCAGTCCTCGAGTACGCCGCCGAGCACCCGCTCTTGCAAAACCCGGGGGAGACGCGCGTCCTGGAACATCTGCCCCAGCTCGACGGCGTGCGGGCCGTCGCGGTGGGGCTGGTGCTGTGGTTCCACTTCATGCCCGAAGCCGCCCGCGTTCCGAACGGCCCGCCGTGGGGGGCGATGGGCGTGGGGCTGTTCTTCACGCTGAGCGGCTTCCTGATCACGCGCATCCTGCTGAAATGCCGTTTGCAGATGATCGCCGGCACGACCGGATTTTGGCGGTTGATGAAGCAGTTCTACGTGCGGCGAATTCTCCGCATTTTCCCGCTCTACTACGCGGTGCTGGCGATCCTGCTGGTGATCAACCCCACGAAGTTCCGCCACCGGGCGTGGTGGGATTTTCTGTACCTGACGAACGTGCGTTTCTCGTACTGGCCGCCCCAAAGGCCGTTGGAGATCGAGCGGCACCTCTGGTCGCTGTCGGTTGAAGAGCAGTTCTACCTGATCTGGCCGCTGCTGATCCTGATCACGCCACGCAAGCTGCTCGCTCCCCTGATCATCTGCACCATCGCGCTGGCGCCGTACTGGCGTTACACGCAATACCGCATGCGGCTGCACATCCACGAATGGATGATGCCCGGCTGCCTCGATCTGCTCGGTATCGGCGCGCTGCTGGCGATCTTCAGCCTGCCGCAGTTCGGGCTGAGCAAGTGGCGCGACGGATTCGTGCAACTGTGCGGGCTGATCGGGTTGCCGCTGTTTTTCGCGTACGTGGCGCAACATCTGAACATCACGCCGACGGTTCCCCGCGGCTTTACCGCCACCAATTTCGACTGGCTCGAACTGGCCGGCGGGGCGACATACCCGATCACGGCGCTGGCGGCGGCGTGGCTGATCGGCACGGCGGCCAAAGGCTTCCGCGGGCCGATCGGGTGGTTCCTCACGGCCCCGCCGGTCGTGTACATCGGCCGCATCAGCTATGGGCTGTACGTGATCCATCTGTTCGTTCCGCACGTCCTGGCCTGGATGATGCCCGGCACCTTCGGCAAGCACGCCAACACGTGGTGGCACCTGGCCGTGTTCGTGGCGGTGAGCGTGGGGCTGGCGTCGCTCAGCTGGTACGGGTTCGAAGCGCCGATCAACCGGCTGAAACGCTACTTCGAATACGACAAGAGGGCCGAAGCCAAGGCCGCGACCAAAGAACTCGTGTCGGCCTGAGCGGCTTCGACAGTCGGCGTCAGGCCGAGCTCTTTCAAGGCCGTCGTCGTCACCGGGCCAATGCTGGCGAGCTTCACGTCCTTCAACTGCTCGGCGTAGTTGTCGCCCAGCAGGGCGCACAGATTCTTCGCGGTGCTGCTGCTGGTGAAGGTGATCCAGTTCACGCGTTTTTCCGATAACGCCGCGACCAGTTCCTCCGGCAGGGCCGAGGCGGGGCGGGTTTCATAAACGGTGACGTCTTCCACGCTCGCCGCGCCGGCGGATTCTAATTTCTCGACCAGGATCGGCCGCGCGATGTCGGCGCGGAGCAGGACGAAGCGGCGGTCCTTCACTTCGCCCGCCGCGATCAATTCGTCGGCCAACGCCTCGGCGGTGAAGCGCTGCGGGATGAAATCGGGCTCGATCGCCAATTCTTTCCGAACGGCGTCGGCGGTTGCATCTCCGACCACTGCAATTTTGACGCCGGCCAGCGAGCGCGAATCAATTCCGATCGCCTT
>Ga0070658_10001113_pt1 | contig 22941 bp, 13 predicted proteins | sample KBSC13metaG_FD_64664 | JGI IMG/M metagenome (GOLD analysis project Ga0070658, IMG submission 64664) | Corn rhizosphere microbial communities from Kellogg Biological Station, Michigan, USA - KBS C1-3 metaG | ecosystem: Host-associated > Plants > Roots > Rhizosphere > Soil ...
CCTTTCCGGCTTGTCGCCCACTCCCCATAGCCCCACCGTCTCCCAGCCATGAGCGCGCCGCATACGGAGATTATCCTGCGCCACGACGGGAGTGAACTCGCCAGGGTCGTTCTGCCGCCGGGAGATTATGTCATCGGACGCGATTCGCAGGTGGAGATCTGTGCCAATACTCCCCTGCTCTCCCGCAAGCACGCCCGCCTGAAAATCGAAGCCGACCACCTGTTGATCGAGGATTTGGGCAGCAGCAATGGGACGTTCGTCGATGACGAAGCCATCCGCGATTCCATCCGCCTTTCACCGGACCAGAAGATCCGCCTGGGCGACGTGGAACTGGAGATCCACCATCCTTGCACCACCCCGCCGCCCGCGTCGCCCGACAGCCTGGCGCTGGAGACCCTTCGGCAATGGTTGCCCGAGGAATTTCTCACCCATCATCGCTACGACATCGGCACGATCGTGGCGCAGGGGGGCATGGGCGCGATCCTCGCCGCCCAGCAGAGCGCCATGAAACGCGGGGTGGCGATGAAAGTGATGCTGGCGGCCGGGGAAGAAGGCAATGTGGTGCGCTTCATCGAGGAGGCTCAGATTACCGGCCAGCTCGAACATCCGAACATCGTCCCGGTCCACGAGATCGGCCTCGATGACCAGGGGCAGCTTTTCTACACGATGAAGATGGTGCGGGGCATCACCCTGCAAAAGGTGCTCGATCTCCTCGCCCAGAATCTCGAGGCCACGGCGCAGAAGTATCCACTCACCGCCCTGCTGACCATCTTCCAGAAATGCTGCGACGCCATTGCCTTCGCGCATTCCAAGGGTGTGATCCATCGCGACCTCAAGCCCGACAACATCATGCTCGGCGACTTCGGCGAAGTGCTGGTCATGGACTGGGGCCTGGCGAAGAGGGTCGGGAGAAAGGATGAAGGCAGAAGGATAAAGGATGAAGAAGTCAGCGGCTCCGCCGAAAGGACGAGACGCTCCGCCGAAGGCCAAGCCTCTTCATCCTTCCGCCCTCATCCTTCATCCTTGACCCTGGCCGGCACGATCATGGGCACGCCTCAATACATGAGCCCCGAGCAGGCCCGCGGCGAAATCGACGACCTTGATGGCCGCAGCGACATCTACTCTCTCGGCGCGATTCTTTTTCACATCCTGCACCTGCGCGCGCCGGTGAAAGGAAGGGACGCCATGCAGGTGGTGGCGCGTGTTGCCGAAGGCCACATCGACTGGCCGTCGCACGAGGAAAGCAAGCTGGCCAGACGGCCGCATCTGCCGGAGGGCGAAGTTCCCGACTCGCTCCTGGCGGTGTGCCGCAAGGCCCTGTCCTTCGCGCCCTCCGATCGCTACCGGGCAGTGATGGACCTCCAGCTCGATCTCACAGCCTACCAGACCGGCTTCGCCACCAGCGCGGAGAAGGCCGGCGCGTGGAAGCAGTTCCGCCTCTTCATCCGGCGCAACCGGGCGGTCTCCACCGCGGTGGCCGCGGCCATAGTCGTGGTCGCCGCCGTCACCGCCGTCTTCACGATTAATGTCGTGCACGCGCGCAACCGGGCGGAAACGACACTGCACGAACTGCGCGGTACGGCGCCCACCTTCGCCGACCAGGCCCGAGCCCTCGTGGAAGCGGGACACATCGAGGAAGCCGTGGCCAAGATCAGCTACGCCACGCAGCTCGATCCGCAAAACGCCGATTACCAGCTCCAGCGCGCCAATTATCTCCAGGCCGCCCCGCACTTGCGCCAGGCCGCCACAGCCTATCGGGCGGCCCTCGCGCTACGGCCGGGCGATGCTGCCGCCGCGGAGAATGCGGCCCTCTGCGAGCGCCTGCTCTCCGCGAATGGCGGCAACGAGTTGCTCCCCAAGCCGCTTGTCGTCGAGCTCGTCAATGCCCTGCTCAAGCAGGGGCGCTTCATCGAGGCGAATCCCCTTGCGCAAAGCGTGGGCCAGGGCGCGGCGACCAGCGAAATTGCCCTGCGCGCCCGATTAAAATCCGTCATCGCTCAGCCGGGCTGGAACGGGAGCCGCCTGCGCCAGCTTTCCAATGGCACCTTTAGTCTGAATCTCAACGACCTGCACATCAGCGACCTGGAGGCGCTGCGCGGGTTTCCGATCAGCTATTTGGACGTCAATGACCCAGCCGTGACCGACCTCACGCCCCTCGTGGGGATGCCGCTCACTCATCTCGGCCTCAATAATTCGGGCGTCACCGATCTTAAGCCCCTGGCCGGAATGCCCATCGAGGTGCTCTTTCTCTTCGGGCTGCAAATCAAGGACTTCGCGCCGGTCCGGGAGATGAAGTTGCGCGAGCTCTACCTCGGTGCGGCCAACCTGACGGACCTGAGTTTTTTGCAGGGACTGCCCCTCGAGATCCTGAGTGCCTACGGAAACAAGATCACCGATCTCAGCCCGCTGCGCGGCATGCCTCTCAAACAGCTCATGATCGGTTTCAATCCGATCAAGGATTTCTCGCCGTTGGCCGGGCTGCCGCTGGAAAAGCTCGATCTCAATACGATGGAATTCACGGAGATACCGCCGTTGCCCCCGCTGCCGCTACGCTCCTTGAGTCTCGGTTCGAATCACATCACTGACATCCGCCCCCTGACCCGCTTTCCCCAGCTCAAGACCCTCTTCCTGACCTACAACCCCATTACCGATCTGAGCCCACTGAAAGATCTCCCCCTGCAATACGTGGATCTGGCGTCGGACCAGCGCGGGGTGGATCTGGCCCCGCTCGCCGGATGCCGCAGCCTGGAAGACATCATTCTCCCCCGCTATTTCCTGCATGAGGAAGTGCTGCGCTCCCTCCCGAATATGAAGCGGGCGCGGATTCACTCGCTGATGCCGTATGCGCTGCCCATGGCGCAGTTCTGGAAGGAGGTGAAACCGGAATGGATCGCCGTCGGGAACGCACGCACCATCGTGCAAAACTCCGGTCTCAAACTGGCCAGCAGCAACCCGGTGCTGACGGAGGCTGATGGATCCCTCTACCTCGATCTCAACCATGCCGAGGGTGCGGGTTTTCCGGATCTCCACGGCCTGCCGATCGGCCGGATCAATCTCGACAATTCCACAATCGCCGATCTTGGGCCTCTCCAGGGACTTCCGTTGCGCAAGCTGAACCTCGGCGCGACGCCGGTGCGCGACCTTTCGCCGCTGAAGGGGATGCCACTGACCGTGCTCAACGTCGCCGGAACGCGGATCACCGATCTGAGCCCGCTGGAGAAAATGCCCCTGGAAAATCTGAACCTCAATGGTTTCCGCCTGCGGACACAGGATGTCGCCGTTCTTTCGGGCATGCCGTTGCAGGAATTGCAGATCAACGGCACGGGCGTGTCGGATCTCGCCGTCCTGCGCGGCAAACGCCTCCGGCGCCTCGACTGCAGCGGCACCGCGATCCCCAATTTGGACTTCCTGTCGGATGCGCCTCTGGAGTCCCTCAGCGTCTACGGCACGCCGGTCACGGATTTGTCGCCGCTCCGTGGCAAGCCGCTCCAGACCCTCCAGGTGGGAGGCACCCAGGTCCGCGATCTCTCGCCGTTGCGCGGGTTGCCGATCACGGATCTCAGCCTCGAAAACTCGCCGATTCAGGATTTCGCGGTTTTGAAGGATTTGCCGAAGCTGGAACGGCTGCGCGTCAGTTGCGCCGTCTCTCAAATTCTATCGCTCCGCAATCATCCTACGCTGCGGCTGATCTCGATGCGCGTGAACGGTCCCTACGTCGAAGCCGGCCAATTCTGGGCGAACTACGACGCCCAGCAATCGAAGCCTAAATAATCGCACCGCCCTTGCGCGCAACGCCTGGCTGGCGTGAAATGGGAGTCTTTTGATGGATTCCCGCACGCTGCACCACACGCTCAAGCAAACCTTCGGCTACGACTCCTTCCGGCCGTTGCAGGAAGAGATCATCGCCGATGCGCTCGCGGGCAAGGACGTCTTTGCCCTCCTGCCCACCGGCGGTGGCAAATCGCTGTGCTTTCAACTGCCGGCGCTCCTGCGCGAGGGGCTCACGGTCGTGGTTTCGCCGCTCATCGCGCTCATGAAGGATCAGGTGGATGCGCTCACCGCTACGGGCATCCCCGCCACTTTCCTCAACTCTTCGCTCGACGGTCCCGAGGCCAAGGCGCGCTTCCGCGGCCTGCACCGCGGAGAATATCGGTTGCTCTATGCGGCCCCCGAGCGGTTGCTGCTGCCGGGCTTCGTGGACAATCTGCGCTCCTGGAACGTGACCCAACTCGCGATCGACGAAGCGCACTGCATCAGCGAATGGGGGCACGACTTCCGCCCCGAGTACCGGCAGTTGGCCGGACTGCGCGAATCCCTGCCCGGCGTGCCCGTCATGGCGCTCACCGCTACGGCCACCGAGCGGGTTCAGCAGGACATCATCAAACACCTGCAACTGCGGCAGCCGCGCTGTTACACGGCGAGTTTCAACCGGCCGAACCTCACCTACCGGGTGGTGCCCCGCGCCCAGCCGTATGACCAGGCGCTGGCCTTTCTGCGGGGGCGGCCGGGCGAGAGCGGGATCATCTACTGCGCGAGCCGCAAGGCGACCGAGAGCGTGGCGGAACGCCTGCTCGCCGATCGCATTCCGGCCCGGCCGTATCACGCCGGCCTGACTCCCGAAGATCGCGCCCGGCACCAGGAACTGTTTCTCCGCGATGAGATCCGGGTGATCTGCGCCACGATCGCCTTCGGGATGGGGATCAACAAGCCGAACGTCCGGTTCGTGCTCCACTACGATCTGCCGAAGAACATCGAGGGCTACTACCAGGAAACCGGCCGCGCCGGCCGCGACGGTCTGCCGAGCGAGTGCGTTCTGCTCTTCTCCGCCGCCGACGTGGTCAAGCAGACTGGCTTCATCGAGGAAAAGACCGATCCGGAGGAACAGCGCCATGCCCGCGCGCAGCTCCAGCAGATGGTGCACTATTGCGAGTGCGCGACCTGCCGCCGGGTCGAGTTGCTCGCCTATTTCGGGGAAGAATGGCCGGAGGGCGGCTGCGGCGCGTGCGACAATTGCCTGACCCCGCGTGAGACCTTCGACGGCACGCTGGCCGCGCAGAAGCTGCTCTCGTGCGTCTATCGCGTCCGGCAGAAATCCGGCTTCGGATTTGGGCTCAATCACATCATCGAAGTGCTCACCGGCGGCGCGACCGACGCCGTTCGCAAATGGCGTCATGAGGAGGTTTCCGCCTACGGCATCGGCAAGGAGATGAAGCGCGGCGAATGGCAGGCCATCGGACGCGAACTGATCCGCCTCGGGCTCTTGCGGCAGTCCGCCGAGAAATTTGCGACGGTCGAATTGACCGCCGAAGGCCTCGAAGTCCTGAGGAGCCGGCGCTCCATCACCCTCACCAAACCCGTGGCCATCGCCGAGAAAAAGGCCCGCACGCGGAAGGGTGAAATCGCCTGCGACGAGGTCCTCTTCGACCGCCTGCGCACGCTGCGCCGCAAGATTGCCGACGAACGGGACGTCCCCGCCTACATCATCTTCTCCGACGCCACCCTGCGCGAGATGGCGCGCAGCTACCCGGTCAAGGAATCCGATTTCGGCCAGTTGCCAGGTGTCGGCGAAAAGAAGCGCGCCGAATTCGCCGCGACTTTCTGTCAGGAGATCGCGAAGTTTTTGGAAACGAATCCGCGGATCCGGTTCGATTGAACGCAGAGGCCCGGCGCGGCAGAGCCGCAGACCTATAAAAGACAGATGACCGCAGAGGCGCAGAGAAGAGTGAGAGGGTCGCAGAGGGATGCGCTTCGCGCGGAAAACGAGTCAAGGCGGATTTGGATTGCCAAGGTGCGCTCGTGCTATTTGGCGGGCTCCCCCAACCCGTCATTCTGAGGAACGAAGAACCTCTGATCTCTTCCGGCATCTGACGTCTCGCTGGTGAGGAAAGGCAGAGATCACAGGTTCTTCGCTTCGCTCAGAATGACGGCTTGGGGGAACGCACAATATGGAGCCGCCGGGGTCTAATCCGTCGCCGGATCGATCGGCTTCACCGGCTTCCCACGCAACGTGCTCGCCCCCGCCTCCCCCTTCTCGCTTTCCTTGATCTTCCGCAACGCGGGCACCTGCTCCATCAGCTTCTCAAAGCTCATTCCGGTCAGGCTCTCGAGAATCGGCGGAAGCTGGCTGATGATCTGCGTCACGTCCCCCGTCAGCTTGCTTGCCCCGCCCCCGGATTCCCCGCTGTTGATGATCACCATCTTGTCCAGCTTCGACAGCGGCTCGCTGATCTTCGCGGCGATCTCCGGCATGGCCCGGATGATCATCTCCATGACCGCCGCCTGATTGTATTCCTTGTAGGACTCGGCCTTCAGCTTCATCGCCTGTGCCGTGGCGGTGCCCTGCGCCTCGATGATCGCCGCCTCCGCCAGACCGCGCGCCTTGTTCGCCTCGGCCTCCGCCAGACCGGTCGCCTTGGCCACATCGGCATTGGCGAAGCCTTTCACCTTGGCCGCTTCCGCCGCGCCCACCGCTTCGGTTTCGAGTTGGAAGCGCGTCGCGTTCGCCTGGGTCTCCACGCGGTAACGCTCGGCATCCGCCGGCTTTTGCACCGTGGCTTCCAGTTCACGCTGCTTGCGCAGGATTTCCTGCTGCTGCAACTCAATCTGCTTCTGCTTCTCGATGATCGACACCTGGACCTCTTCCGCCTTCACCAACTGCCCCGTCTTGTATTTTTGCAAATCGTAAGCCAGGTCGGCTTCCGCCTTCTTCTGGTTCACGCTCGCCGTGTATTGCGCGAGGTTCGATTGATAGTCCCGTTGCGCCTCGGCGATCTTCGTGTCGGCGATGAACTTTGCCTCCTGCCCGGCCTGCGCGGCCTGGGCGGAACGGATGATCGAATCGCGGTCCGCCTCCGCCTGGGCGATCTGCGCGTCGCGCTTCACCTGGGCGATCCGCGGCTTGCCGAGGGCTTCGAGGTAACCCTGCGAATCCTTGATATCGCGGATGGTGAAACTGACGATGCCAAGGCCCATGTTGGCCATGTCGCCCGCGGCGACTTCCTGCACCTTCGAGGCAAACGCATCCCGGTTTTGGTAAATGTCCTCCACGGTCATCGTGCCCAGGATGGCCCGCAGATGGCCTTCGAGCGTCTGCATGGCGATGCTCTTGATCTCATCCGTCCCTTTGCTGAGGAATTGCTCCGCCGCCGTGGCGATGGAGACATCGTCGCCCTTCACCTTGATCTGCGCCACGCCATCCACGCGCACCGGCACCCCTTTGCTCGTGTAAACCTCGGGTGTCTGCACATCGATCGTCAGCAACTCCAACGACAGGATGTTGGACATTTCGATGACGGGCAGGATGAACGTGCCGCCCCCCTTCACGATGCGAAAGCCGCGCTCCGCGCTCGTCCCATCGGGCTCGGAGAAGCTGTGCTTGCGGCCCGACACAATGAGCACCTCGTTCGGCCCAACCTTGGTGTAGCGCCCTGCCAGGATCATGAGGAACATGAAGGCGACGAAGACGATGGCGATGACGGCAAACGCCACGGTTCCAAAGCCGCTGAGGGGGTATTCGGCCAGATAAATAATCGATGGATTCATAGGGAAAAACCTTTCAGGAAAAGCGGGCCGGGATCAGGCCACGCGGACGTAGAACTGCGTGCCGACGATCCGCGTGATCGTGACCGTGCTGCCGCTCGCCACCGGGACGCCGTCTTCCTCCCGCGCCGGTGCGGAGTAGCGGCTGCCGCCCTGCACATAGGCGATCTCCCCCACCCCATCCGCCGGGATGGGCGTGATGATCGTGCCGTTTATCCCCACGAGCCGCCCGACGTGAGACTCGCTGGAACTCTGCGTGATCTTGAAGATCGAACGGAAGAATTGCAGTGCCACGGCGGCCACGGCGAAGGCGCCCACGAGGGCCAGCGGAATGCTCAGCCACCAGCCGCGCGTCATCTCGAACCGGACGAAGATAAGCCCAAGCCCGCCGAAGGCCGTAATGAACAAGGCGATCGTAGTGGGGCTCAGCGCCGAGAATCCCGGCATGTGGTGCGAGCCGGCGCCCGTTTCCGCATGCGCGTCGAGACTGCCATGAAAATCATGGCCGCCCATGAGATGCCCAGCGAACGCGCTCACCGTGGTGAAGACCAATCCTACACCGAGGCAGATCAGATACAGGTTCGGGAGATCCATACTAATTATCCGGAGAGACATCAGCAGTAACGCCGGTCGCGCCCGTTTACACAAGCTTTACCCGTTTGCCTTCAGAATCAACTCGTCCAGGAGCGAACGCAGCGCGGCGTGGGATGCTTCCAGATCCGGGGGCGTCTGCGTGAGTTGCTCGGGCGTTTGCACGAAACGCGCCGGAACGAGTTCCTCCATGCTCACGTGGACGAGATCCGCGACCTGGATTGCGCCCATCTCCAGGTGGAATTGCAATCCGACCACGCGATCGCCGAAGACGAACGCCTGGATCGGGCACCCCTCGCTCTTCGCCACCACGCGGACCGAGGGCGGCAGCTCGAAGGTGTCGCCGTGCCAGTGCATCACATTCATGCGCGCCGGGAACGCCGCCAGCGGCGCGCTCCGGTCCGTGATTTCGATGGGAAACCATCCGATTTCCTTCTCCGGATTCTGATACACCTTGCCTCCGAGGACGTCGGCCAGGAGCTGCGCGCCGAGGCAAATCCCGAGGATTGGTTTCCCCGCATCGATCGCGTGCCGCAGAAACTCCTTCTCCGCCACCAGCCACGGGTGATCGCGATGCTGGTAGATATTCATCCCCCCGCCCATGACCACGAGCAAATCGAAGTCATCCAGGGCGGGCGGCGCTTCATTGGCATAGAGCGCGGTGCGGGCGATCGTGTGGCCGCGGGCCGCGACCCAATCGAGAATCTTCCCAGGACCTTCGGCGTGCTGATGTTCGAGCGAGTGAATGCGCATGTCTCCATGAACCTTAGCCGCCAGTGGATAATTTCGAAATCCGAAAACCGAAAATAGAACGAACGCCGAACCGAACCGTAACAATTCCATAACACGGCGGAGCGAGTCTGGAAACATCGGCCACGCAATCCCGCGGGGCCTTCACAACCAAAAAACAGAAAGACCCCAGCCATGAACAGATTCCGTCTCCGCCTCGCTTTCACGCTGCTCGAATTGCTCATCGTCATCGCCATCATCGGCGTGCTCGCGGGCATCGCCTTCCCGGCCTACACGGTCGCGATGCGCACCGCGCACATGAACGCCGCCGTGCAAAGCGCGCGCCAGATCGGCCTGGCGCTCCGCATGTATGCCAACGACTACGATGGCGCCTATCCGCAGAAGAAGAATTCCTACAGCCAGGACATCGTCACCTCAAACGACGCCTTTCGCAGCCTCGTCCCGACTTATCTCGACAACGAGAAGGTCTTCACCGTCCCAAACTCGAAAGCGGGTTCGTTCGCCGACAACATGATGGAGGACCCCAGCCAGATCCTCCAGGCGGGCGAAAATCACTGGGCATATGTGTGCGGGCTCACCTCCAGCTCCAATTCCAACTGGCCGCTCATCGTCGATCACACCGACGGCAGCGGGACCTACACCACCCAGGAAAACACGTTGGGTGGGACGTGGCTGGGCACCAAGGGCGTGGAAATCTGCACCGATGGCAGCGGCCATACGATCCCGCTCGTGGGCACCGGGGCCAAACGCTTCCTTCCACGTTTCAATGACAAGACCAAGAATGCCCTGATGGTGACCGAATACATGGGGGATGGGGTCACACTGCTCGAGCCCGCGCACTAACATTGTGGGGAGGTTCGATGTTTCTGGTTTCTGGTTTTCCGAGGCTGCGCGCCATGTGGTTCGCGCTCGTGCCCAAACTCGTTTGGGCACGGGCGCAGGGCGCAGACATGTTTAGGTCGGAATGCTCTCGCCTATCAGGTGCGCTCCCCCTCTCCGTCATTCTGAGCTTGCGAAGAACCTCCGAGGCGGTGGCGCACGGGACAAGCGGTGGCAGGTGCATTTCGGGCGAGCCGAACTCTGCCTTTCCTCAACAGCGTCATTTTAGATGCCGGAAGAGATCACAGGTTCTTCGCTTCGCTCAGAATGAATTGGGGGGCACGCGCCATGTAGCACGAGCTTTTCGTGGCCAGCGAAATCGCACCGCCTAACTTCGATTCCCACTCGCTCCCCGCCCAATCTATCGCGATGATTCATGGATTCCCCATGACTTTGCACGAGATCACCCCCAAGCAGCTCCGCGCGCTTCTCCTGCTGCTTGTCCTCGTCCCATTCATTCCGATGGTGCTGATGTTGCGCTTCATGACCGATGCACTGCAGAGCGAGCGCGATGCCGCGTGGGAGCGCATCGTCACCACAAACCACCGCGCGCTGCTCAACGCAGCCGCCACCTTGCAAAAGCGTGTCGCCGCCCAAGCCGCCTCGCCTGCACAAACTGCTCCGCCTGCTCAAAGCGCTTCAACCACCCAAACGGCCCCAACCGCCCCGCCCGTTCCCTCCACGCCCACCGAACCGGAGGACCTGCGCCGCTACTTCAAGGAAGTATTCGAGCCGACGATCGATGTCGCCATCGTCGACGCCGCTGGCCATACCGTTGCCCGCCCGAAGGTTTCGGGCGGCCGGCTCATCACCCAGACCCGCTTCGAACGCACTGGGGAAATGTGGACAGCACAAATCTACCTCATCAATCAGGCGCCGCTCCGCCAGGCCGTGCGCGAGCAATTCAAGGTCTACGCCTGGACGGCGCTTGTCCTGTCGGTGGCCATCTGCGCCATCGCCGCCGCCGCGGGCATGACCGTGCATCGCCAGCTTCGCCTGAATGAATTGAAGAACAACGCCGTGGCCACCGTGGCCCACGAATTGCGCACACCCCTGGCCACCATGCGCATGCTCGTCGACACCCTCCGCGAGGGTCGCTATCGGAGCGACGCCCAACTGCGCGAATACCTGGAACTGATCAACACCGAGAACCTCCGCCTCAGCCGGCTTACGGAACATTTTCTCAATCACACCCGTCTCACCCACGCCCTCTACGATTTCAATTTCACCGCCGTCTCGCTGCGCACGATCGCCGAAGCCGCCATCGCCCCGCTCCGGACCAAGCTCGACGCGCCGGACTGCACTTTCACCCTCGAACTGAGCGAACCTCTCCCGGAGATCATCGCCGACCACCACGGGCTCGTCACCGTGGTCATCAATCTCCTCGAAAACGCGCTCAAGTACACCAACGAAATCAAACGCATCACCTTGCGCGCCCGCGGCGACCAGCAGTCGGCCGTGCTCGTCGTCGAGGACAACGGCGTCGGACTCACTTCCACTGAGCGCAAGCATATCTTCGAGCCGTTCTATCAGGCTGATCGCAAACTCTCCCGCATCCGCGAAGGCTCCGGGCTGGGCCTGAGCATCGTCCAGGCCATCGTCGAGGCCCATCGGGGGCGCATCGAAGTCGTCAGCCAGCCCGGCGGCGGCAGCAGCTTTACCGTCACCCTCCCCCTTATTCCGGCATGAATTCCCGCGGCGAAACCATCCTCATCATCGAAGACGATCCCGTGATGCTGCGCGGCCTGCGCGACAATTTCGAGTTCGAAGGCTACCACGTGCAAACCGCCGCCGACGGCGACGCCGGGCTGAAAGCGGCGCTGGCCCTCCAGCCCGACCTCATCCTGCTCGACCTCATGCTGCCCAAGGTCAATGGCTACGAGATCTGCCGTTTCCTGCGCGAGGAAAAGCTGGAGATGCCCATCCTCATGCTCACCGCCAAAGGCCAGGAATCCGATGTGGTCCTCGGCCTCAAACTCGGCGCGGATGACTACGTGACAAAGCCCTTCAGCATCAAGGAACTCCTCGCCCGCGTGGACGCCTTTCTTCGCCGCCGCCGCCAGCAGGCCGGGAGTGCGTTCATTTTCGGCGACTGCCAGTTCGACACCGCCGCCCGCAAGCTCACTCGCGCCGGAGCGGAAGTCGTGCTCTCGCCCAAGGAATTCGAGCTGCTCGCCTTTCTCGCCGCAAATGCCGGCCGCGCCCTGAGCCGCGACCGGATCATGTCCAGCGTGTGGGGCTATGATTGCCAGGTCACGCCGCGGAGCATCGACCGTTTCATCAACGCCCTGCGCAACAAGATCGAAGCGGATCCCGCACGGCCGCAGTTCATCCAGACGGTGCGGGAGTTTGGGTACAAATTTGAAACGGCGTTGCTGCTCTTCTTCGCGGGATGGGTTCTGCGATAGCGCTCCCTACTTCGTCCCCAGCAAATCCAGCACCGCCGCCGTCATCCCCGTCACCGCGGTCTTGATCGTCGGCTCCCGTTCCGGCGCGAAGAACGGCGAATGCAGCGACGGCAGCGGCTCCTCGCGCTGCTTCGCCTCCTCGATCTTCTTCGGGTCGACCGCGCCCACGGTGAACATGCAGATCGGCACCTTTTGCTCGGTGCGCCCATACTGGCTGAAATCCTCGCCACCCATCGTGGGCGGCCGCTCGCGCACGCGGTCCGCGCCAAAGATCTCGCGAAACACTCCCGTGAGCCGCCGGGTCAGCGTGGGATCATTCATGACCATGGGCGTGTAGTGATCCGCCTCGGTGATCTCCGGCATCAATCCCTCCGGCAGCCCGGCGGATATCGCCTGGCCACGGGCAATGCGCTTGATCGCCGCCAGGGTCTTTTGCCGCACGGCGTCCGTGAACGTGCGCACAGTCAGTTGCAGCTTCACGGAGTTGGGAATGATGTTGTGCTTCGTGCCTCCGTGGATGGACCCGACGGTCACGACCACTGGATCGAGCGGATCGATCTCGCGGCTGTCGATCGTTTGCAACGCCAGCACGATTTGCGCGGCCAGCACGATCGGATCCTTCGTGTTCTGCGGCATGGCCCCGTGGCCCCCAATCCCATGCACGAGAATGTCGACGGTATCGATGTTCGCCGTGAGCGGCCCTTCGCGATAGCCGATCACGCCGGCCGGGAGGTCGGAGAACACATGCAGCGCCAGCGCGAAGTCCGGCACCGGGAAACGCGTGTAAAGGCCGTCCTTGAGCATCGGCAGCGCGCCACCGCTCACCTCCTCCGCCGGTTGGGCGATGAAGACCAGCGTGCCTTTCCACTGGTCGCGCAGCTTGGTCAGCACCCGCGCCGTGCCCACCCAGCTCGTCATGTGGACATCATGTCCGCAGGCGTGCATCACCGGCACGTTCAAGCCGTTCGCATCCTTTACCTCCACCTTGCTCGCATAAGGCAGGCCGGTCATCTCGCGCACCGGCAGCGCGTCGGTGTCTGTCCGGACGAGAATCGTCGGCCCAGCCCCATTCTTGAGCACCGCGACCACGCCGTAGCCGCCCACCTTCTCCGTGACCTCCCAGCCGAGCGCCCGCGCCTCCGCCGCCATTCGCGCCGAGGATTTCTCCTCGTGCAGCGACAATTCCGGCGCCGCGTGCAGCTCGCGGTAGAGCGATTCGAGAGAGGTGTACTCGGCATCCACGAGTCGGGAAATCTCGGCTGCGGGCGGCCCGGCAAACGAGGAAGTGGCAACTGCGAGAACGAGAGCAATGGGGAGGAGGGAACGCTGCATGTCCGGAGGTAATAGCGGAATCAGATCGCTGCGTGAAGCAGGGTTATCGGGGGCGGCGGCGGGCAAAGCAGGCGTCTCTTCGCAGAGCCGCTACGGCAGACGTGGCCGCGCGCACACCAGCGGCCCTGGGAAGAGTCCGCCTATTTTGCGGTGCCTCGCCGATCGCTACACGATCCAATTCCGCAGCAGGAAATCATCCCCCACGAGCGTGAACTGGATCGGCATGCTTTCCGGATAGGATTCGCGCTCGATCCCGTCCTGCACGACCTTCACCTGGAAGGCGACGGCGCCTTCACTCGAGGCTCCAAATTCCACCAAGGGGACCGCGAAAACAGCCACGCGGCGCTCGCGGGGCAGCGGGGCGAGTTCGATCCGGCACTCCGCCGGCTGCTGGATGTGGAGGACCAGCGTCGCGGGCTGGTGCCGGTGCAGGTCCACCCGCACAAACAGCGTGTCCTCGCTGTTGCCGAACTGGATGCGGCTGATCCAGCGCTCGGCGCGGTACATGGCCCCCTGCTCTCTTCCCGGCACATAAACGCCGGCGCCGAGCCAGTCGAAGAACGAGCCCCCGCCGTCGAGCGCGGGCGAGATGAGACGTTCGGGCGCGGTGTAGAGCGGAGTGGCGCGCGGGCCGGCGATTGGACGGTCGAGGGCGGCGGGTGCGACGGCCCCGCAGAGGGCGTAGACATTCTTCAGGTGCCCGCGGAAGAGGTCGTCAAAGAGGGCGTCGTTGTCGGTCGAAAAATCCGGGCCATACCACCAGAACCAATCGCTGCCCTCGGCGGCGTAGATCTCGCGCAGGGCGTTGGCCTGCTGGATGGGCGTGAGCAGGCCCGCGTCGATGCGCTGCTGGAGAAAGGTCCGCGCTTCGCCGAGGAGGTTCCAGGCGGCGTTCTCCTCGGGATCGCCGATCCAGATGTCGAAGTTGCTCCCGATCCAGGAACCGGTGTGCAACGTGCCGAGCTGCCGGCGCGGCGGATGATGGCGGAAGTAATCCTCGATCGTGCAGCTATGCAGCCGCGCGCTGTCCGCGGAGATCCCGCCATAGAGCGCCCGGAGAAAGCCCTCGCCGCCGTCGGCAAATGTTTCCCACGCATTCTCGCCGTCGAGGATGAGCGGGATGACGCCGGTATCCTTCGGCACGAGGCCCGAGATGTGGCGCATGTGGAAAAGCAGATGCGCGGCCGCCGACTGCGGATTGTTCTTCGCGGCCATGAAGCCGATGAAATCAGAGAGCGGCTTTTCGCGGAACACCGCGTGGACCGATGCGCCGTCATAGGTGACGCGCCACCCCTGGAACAGCTCCAGGTGATCGATGTTGGCCCCCTTGTACGCAGGGTCGCGTTTCAGCGAGTTGAAAAGGTTCTCCTCGTCGCTGCAAAAGTACTCGATGCCGCTGCGCTGCATGAGCGGGATGAGCTCCGGCGCGATCGATCCTTCGCTGGGCCAGAGACCTCGCGGCGGACGGCCAAACACGCCCGCGTGCTGCTCCACGGCCAGCGTGAGCTGGGCCGCCGCGTCCTCCGGCCACGAGAAGCGGCGCGGAAACTCCCGCCCGGGCAGGCTGCGCTCGGCGAAGGAGGAATCATAGATCAGCGGCAGGATCGGGTGAAAAAAGGGCGTTGTCGTCAGCTCCACCTGCCCGCGCTCTTCCGCCTCGCGATACTTGCGCAGGACGAGCGCCATCAATTCCAGGTGGATGTCGAGAACGCGCTGCTTTTCCTCCTCGGTGAAGTTCCGGCCCTTGCGCTTGAGGGCGGCGAGCTCCGGATAGAGCCGGTCGGCTGTATAGCCGCACCACGCGAGGTTGAACCACGTCTGGAGATCGAGGAATTCCTGCGCGGAAAAATAGCGCAGCCCACGGCGCACGTCGTCGCGATAGAAAGTGAGCCCGCGCTTGTTCAGCAATTCCCAATAGCGCGGAAAGGGTTTCACCAGGTTGTCCCAGTGGATCTTGAAGGAATTCTCCAGGAGCGCGAATTTCATCTCCTCGTCGAGATCCCCCGCGGGCATGCGCGCCCATTCCAGCCAGCGATCCTTGATCCGGCCTTCGATCAGCTCCTTGATCTGGAGCACGAGGACGGGCGTGAGATTGAAGTTCAGGCGGATGGAAGGGAAATCCTCGATGATCGAGATCATGTCGAGGTAGCCCTTCACGCAATGCAACCGGACCCACGGCATCGTGGCCGTCTGTGTCGCGGGATCGACATAGTACGGCTGGTGCATGTGCCAGAGAAAAACGACGTTTGCCATTGCCATCCTGCCTACGGAGAAATGTCAACGCCCGCAATCTCCGTCTTGCGCAAACTCTCCCTCCCGCATCGAATGGAGGCAGCGAGAGAGGGGGCGGTGGGTGAACAGGCCGAGGGAGAGAGAGCGCCCTGCGCTCCCGTACGATCTAAATGCCGCCGCGGCCACCCTTGACCGGCTTTGAGTCCAGCGGGCCGCCGGGAAGGGCACCCGTGCCGCGCGATACCGGGGTGGGCACGGGCAGAGGCGCTCCGCCCAGTTCCACCATGGCGCGTTCCGCGAGTTTCATCGGCCAATCCGGACGTGCCAGCATGGCGGGGTCGCTGTGGCGCGCATCCGCATACAGCGCCACGAATTTCTTGTTCAACGCGGAATTCGGGACCTTCAACCCCGGGTAGACGATCATGGCTTGCGCCTGCGATTCCCTGGCCGGGTGCGGAGTGATCGGCGGCGGCGTGGACTCGCGGGGTTCCGGTACAGGCTCGGGAGTGGCCATGGGGATCTCCTCGACCGTGCTCGAGCGCCCGAACAGGCCACTCAGCTTGTCCCGGTTCATCACACCCACCACCACCAAGCCAATAATCAAAAGCAGACTAACAACGTTTTTCATGAGGATACCGCCGGAATCACAGAATAAGTTCAGAGACCGCAGGATAACAGAACTCGAAACTGCCGGGGAGTCCAGCCGATAAAGCGAATCAATGAAATTGAGGCGGGTCGACACTTCCCCTCCCGCGATGCGGACCCTACAGTCCGCCCGTCATGTTCCGCACACGCTTCCCGATGCCGGGCACCGCCCCCGCGACCCTCCTTCCCTTGCCGAAGGGCTGCAGCATCGCGACCACGATCAAGCTGGTCGAATACGACGAGCACACGATCACAGAGCGGGAGATCGCCTCGGTCGCGGAATTGCCGGACCTCGCAGCGCTTGATGACGGCAAGCAGCGCTGGATTGATATGGAAGGTCTCGGCGACATCCATGCCCTCCGCGCCCTTGGCGAAAAGTATGGGCTCCATCCCCTCGCCCTCGAGGATGTGGTAAACATCGGACAACGCCCGAAAGTCGAACCGTACGACAAGTATCTCTTTATCGTTGCCGACATGGTTTACGAGGATGAGGACGAACGATTGTGCGGAGAACAGGTCAGTATGTTTCTCGGCAGGAACCTGCTCATCACCATCCAGGAGGCGGTCGGCGGTGATGTTTTCGATCCTGTGCGCGAGCGGCTGCGTACGGGCCGCGGCTTCATCCGGAGGTCGCGCACCGACTATCTCAGTTATGCGCTGCTCGATGCCATTATCGATCACTACTTTCCCGTGCTCGAGCGGCTCGGCGATAACATCGAGTCTTTGGAAGACGAAGTCCTCGGCAAGCCGAACCAGGCGTGCGTGAGCAAGATTCACGGCTACAAGCGCACGCTCATGCAATTGCGGCGCTTCGTCTGGCCCGTGCGCGACCTGGTGACGGCGATGCTGCACGACGAATCGGGTGTGGTTTGCGACGAGACCAAAGTGTTCCTGCGCGATTGTTACGATCACAGCGTGCAGATCATGGATCTCGTGGAAACCTACCGGGACGTGAGCTCGGGCCTCATGGAACTCTACCTCTCCGCCGTCGGCATGCGGACGAACGAGATTATGCGCGTGCTCACGGTCATGTCGGCAATCTTCATTCCCCTCACCTTCGTCGCGGGCGTCTACGGCATGAATTTCGACCACACGGATGGCCCGATGAACATGCCCGAGCTGCACCAATGGTGGGGCTACCCCGCCTGCCTGGGCCTGATGCTGGTCATCGCCATCGGGCAGATCATCTTCTTTAAACGTAAAAAGTGGTTATGAGCAATGCGGCGCGGAGGAATTTAAACGCAGAGGCGCAGAGACACAGAGAATGGAGCCGATGAAGGCAGTTCTCCATACATCCACCCTGGCCGCCCAGGCGCATGACGCGGTGGTCCTGCCGTGGTTGCGGGACATGGCGCGTGAGGCGGCGCGCCGTGCGAGCCCGGCGGCGGTGCTCGTTCCCCTGCGGGCCGACGCCTACTACCTCAAATGGCGCGCGCTTCAGGCCGGGATCAATCTCTTCGGCGTTCATTTCCTCACCCCAAGTGATGTGCGTGACCGGCTCTCGACGCACACCGGGCTGAAGCTGCGCGTTCCTTTGCGCGAACATTTGCGGCTGCTCCTCGCCACCGCCGCCGAGCGGCTCCAGGAACGCGGCGGCGACCAGGCGCTCACGAGCGTCGCGGCGTCGCCCGATCAATTGCTCAAGGCGATCGATCTCGTCGGCGGTGGAGGATGGAACTTCAGCGAAGCCGGTCCCGCCCGGCTCCGGCCCGTAGTCGCGGAATTTCAATCGCTGCTGGAAGTCGCGGGCTTCTGCCTCATGCATGACGCGGATCGTGAACTCCTCCGGGCCGTTCGGGATGCCCCACCCCGCTTCGGATCGTTGCTCGTCACCGGCTTCAACGGCCTGCATTGGCCGCTCTGGCCGCTGCTCGAAGCCTCGGTGCGCAGTTGCGAATCCGCCGTCGTTTGTCTCACCCACCCGCGCACGGAGGCCGAGGATCTGGACGCGGCATGGATCGGAACGTGGGAGCAGGCGTTCGGCGCCGCGCATCCCGTGGAGACCGATCCGCCGCCTGCTCCCTTCGCCGCGCTCACCGGTCCGGAACCGCATGCCGGCGCGCGCCACGAGGCGGCCCGGGCCGTGCAATTCCTCGTCGGCGGGAATGCCACGGAGCAGGCGCGGGCGATCGTCAGTCAGGCGTTGCAATTCCTGTCCGAACCGGGATGCGACCGGCTCGGCATCCTCTTTCCCTCCGCCGGTCCGCTCTCGCGACGCGTCGCCTCCTTGCTCGAAGATCTCGAGGTGCCGCATCATGACGGCCTGGCACACCAGGCGCCCGGACCGCTCGAGGAGAGCGCGTGGACGGCCTGGCTGGCCTTGCAGGAAAATCCCCGCCTGCCCTCGCTGCTGCGCTATCTCCAGGCGCGGCCGGGGGAACAGTTCGCCGACATGCACTCCTCCCAGGCCGCGCGGGAGTTGCAGCGCGTGTTCCAGGAACTGCTGATCGACGACCTCCTGGTGGTCACGGAATACCTCGCCAACCATTCCCGCCGCCAAAATGCGGCGGCGCTCGCGAAGGCGCTTCAGGATCTGCCCATCCTCCCGGAGCGCGCGACGGTGGCCGATTTCGTGAACCGCAGCGACAAACTCTTCCGCCGTCTCGGGTGGAAAGCGCGGGCGGAGGAAATGCGCCGCCTGGCCGCCGATTTGCAAAGCGCCCAGTCGCTCCTGCTCTCGCGCCGCGCGTGGCTGCGCTGGCTGGGCGAAACGCTCGTCTCGTGGAGCACCACCCGCTCCCCGGCTGGACGTCATCCCTACAGCCGGCTCCTTCTGCTGCCCTACGCCCAGGCGGAATCCCAGTCGTGGACGCACCTGATCACCGCGGGCTTGAACGAAGGAGAATGGCCCCCGGCCCTGGAGGATGCGGGCCTGCTCGACGAAGAGGAGACCGACGCCCTCAACCGCCGCCTGTGGACGCTCAACGAGCGCGCGTCCACGCAGGGCAGCCAGGGAGAAGGCCACATCGCCGTGGCCTCCGGGAAAGCTTTTTGCCTCGGGCCGTCCCAGCGCCGCGTACTCGCCGCCCGGCAATTCTTCAATACGCTCGAATCCGTCACCACCAAGCTGGCCGTCTGCGCGCAACTCCACGACGAAGCCGCTCCCGACCGGCCCTTCAATCCCGGGCAATTCTTCTTCCAGCTCCACGTCCAGGCCCGCGGGCAGGCACCCGGACACGAGACCATGCGGGAGTTGCACGCCCGGACCGCGCAGTGGTTGGGGCTGAATTCCATCGGCGTCCCGGCGCCCATCCCGGATCTCCCGGAGGCCCGGCAAACGCGCCGGGCCTACGACGCGCGCCGCCGCCCGGACGCCCCCTTTGGCGAATACGAATTCGCGCTCACTCTGCCGCCGAAACCGCCGTTGCGCCTGGCCGCCGGCGCCTGGGAAAATGCGCTCTCCACTCCGGCCATCGTGTGGCTCGACGCCGTGCTCGGCGTCGGCGCCGAAAGTCTCGATGAAGAAACGCCCTGGGCCCTCGCCCAGGGGAACTGGGCGCACAACTGGCTGCGCGCTCTTGCCGGGCCGGCCGCCCCGCAAGAATTTGCCGCGTTGCCCGGGCCGGCCGAATTGGTGGCCCGCGTCCGGGCCGCCGCCCACGGGTTTCGCGAGCGCGTGGCCTGGAGTTTCCTCCAGCCGAGCCGCTCGCTCCCGGAGTGGTGGATCTCGGTCTGGCAACAAGCGCTGGGAACGGCAATCTCGCTGGCCGAGGGACTGTCGGCTGCGCCCGGCCGCGATCACGCCGCCGTGGAATGGAAATTCGGGGAAACCCCGGTGCCCGTGGGGAGCGGCGCGCTGCACATCCGGGGACGGATCGATCTCCTCCTCACCGCCGGACCATCGATCGAGGACGCATGGCTGATCGATTACAAGACGGGGAATCGCAAGCCGCTGCGAGTTGAGGATGTGGAGGCCGGCAGCGGCGTGCAACTGGCCCTCTATGCGCTCGCCTTGCATGCCGCTGGGGCGCGAGAGGTCGGCCTCAGCCTGCTCACGCCCGGCACGCCGCTGACGACGCCCCAGTTGACCCTCGCGCAGGTCGCGGCACTGGACGGCCTGTGGAAGCAGTTGCTGCGCATGCAGGAATCCGGGGTATTCGGCATGCGCGGCGCGCTGCGCGACGAATATGGACCGCGCAGCGAATACCCGCTGGCCACCCTCGGCATCGACGACGAAATCCTGGATGGAAAATGGGCCCTGACTCATTCGGACCTGGCGCCGCAGGAGGACGAGCCATGACCTTCCCGAGCGACCAGTCGCAACGCGAGCGCTTCATCGGCGAGCTCGATCGCAATTTTTCCGTGGTCGCCGCCGCCGGCAGCGGCAAGACGCGCGCGATCACCGATCGCATCGTCGCGCTCGCCCGGCATTCCAAGGCCATCGACTGGCTCCCTCGCCTGCTCGTGGTCACCTACACCAATCGCGCCGCCGCGGAGATGCAGCAGCGTGCGCGGCAGAGCATCATCGGGGCGAAGGTCGGCGCGGACGTGGTGGCCGCCTTCAATCGCGCCTTCTTCGGCACCATCCACAGCTTGTGCACGAAGTTGCTCCGGCAGCACGGACATCACATCGGCCTGCCCGGCCAACCGGATCACCTCGACGAGAGCAATGACGCCGCGTTCTGGAGCGAATTCGTGCAGCAGCAGTCCACCCTCGGCGGATCGCTCGATCCCGAGCAGCGCCGGGTCCTGCTGCGCATCGTCTCCGCGCAGAAACTCATGGAGCTCGGGCGCGATGGCCGGGAGCTGCCCTCCGTGCCGCAGCTGGATCCCTTTCCGGGCTTCGACTTTTCGCATATCCACGCCTTCGTGCCGAGCAAGGTTTCCCAAGCTGCCGTGGCGCGCTCCCGCGAGGCGCTCCAGCGCTGGGAGAAAGCCTGGAACGAAGGCGGGTTCGCCGGCCGCCTGCCGGCCTGCGAATCCGAACCGCTCCGGGACATCTGGGATGCCGCCACCCGGCCGCTGCGCCGCTGGGTCCAGCAGGCCTCGCTCCACGTCGCAGCCGATGTCGCCCGGGCCTACCGCGAGTTTCGTCTCCGCCATGGCGTGATGACCTACGACGACCAGGTCACCCTGGCCGCCATGCTCCTGCGCGATCCGCACGCCGGACCGCGCATCCGCGCCAAGGCGCACCGGGTGATTCTCGACGAGGCCCAGGACACCGATCCCGCGCAGTTCGACGTGCTCCTGCAAATCGCGCGTCCGCCCGAGGCCGGCGCCGACTGGCTCACCGAGGAGACCCTCCCACCGCGGCCCGGACACTTCTGCATGGTCGGCGACTTCCAGCAGTCGATCTTCAGCGGGCGCGCCGATCTCGATCACTACCGGCGGGTGCACGAGACGCTGGTGAAATCCGGCGCGGGCGAAGCGCTGGAGTTTTCCGTCACCTTCCGCCTCGACGAAGCCGGCCTCCGTTTCGTCAATGCCGCCGTGCCGGCCGTGCTCAACGGCGCCCACCGGCAGGTCAATTACGTGCAGCTCAATGCGCGCCCCGACATTCTCCCCGGCCAGGTCGTGCGGCTGTCCCTGGAGCCGCCCCCCGAGATGGTGGAGTGGAGAGACTGGCGAAAGGCCCAATGGGAAGCGGACCACCTCGCCGCGTGGATGTGCGAGCAGGGCCTGGAGAAGCTGCGCGCCTCGTCGTGGAGTGAAGTCGCCCTGCTCTGCCCGCGCACGCGCTGGCTGCCCGCGCTCCAGACCGCCCTGAACAATGCGGGGCTGGCCGCGCAGGTGCAGTCGCAACGGGCGATCCGGGGCGACAGCCCGGCCTACGCCTGGTTCACCGCCCTCGCCGTCGTGCTCGCCGAACCACGCAACGGTTTCGAGCTCGCCGGGGTCCTGCGCGAGATCTTCGGCCTCTCCGATCAGGAACTCGCGACCTACTGCCAGGGCGAGGGCTGGCGCTTCCGCATCGACAAAACCAATGTGCGCGGGGGTGTCGTCGGAAAGACGCTCAATCTCCTCGCCGCCCTGCACGACGCCGCGAAGTCGCTGCCGCTCTTCACCGCGATGCGGCAGGCGGTGAAGGACGTCAAATTGCGCGAGCGCCTGCTGGCCCTGCCCGTGACGGATTATCCGGAGCTGGACAGCGAACTCGAAACCTTGCTCACCCAGGCGGCGGCCGCCGAGGCCTCGGGGGCAACGCTGGAAACTTTTGCCGCCGATCTGCGCGACCATTTCACCTCCACACGCGAGGTCAAGGCGACCGACCCGAATGCAGTCCAGATTATCTCCGGACACAAGGCCAAGGGATCCGAGTGGGACGCAGTCATCGTGCCATTTTTCGCCCGGCAGGTCCTGGTCAACCCGCCCGCCTACCCGCGCATGCTGCGGCATCCGCATACCCGGGAATTTCTGGCCGCGTTCGACGGCGAGGATGTGGATGGCGACTTGAAGGCGGCGCTCGAAGCGCAGGCCCGACAGGAGTTGGAACGGGTGCTCTACGTGGCGCTCACCCGCGCCCGGCACACGCTGGTGCTGGCGGACGACCGCGCGCTTTTTACGGGCAAAAAGAGTCTGCCCAAGAACGCCCAGGCGAAGCTGCTCCGCTGCTCCACCGGTGACA